>Ga0257112_10000131_pt1 | contig 31734 bp, 36 predicted proteins | sample LP_taG_5_FD_191565 | JGI IMG/M metagenome (GOLD analysis project Ga0257112, IMG submission 191565) | Marine microbial communities from Northeast Subartic Pacific Ocean, Canada - LP_J_2015_P26_1000m | ecosystem: Environmental > Aquatic > Marine > Oceanic | place: Canada: Northeast Subartic...
TTTTCATTCCATTAGAAGGTGATATTGATGTTAAATCAGAACTTGATAGGTTAAACAAGGAATTAGATTACAATTTAAAGTTTCTTAAATCTGTTGAGAATAAATTAAAAAATAAGAGTTTTATTGATAATGCACCTAAGGATATAGTTGAAAAAGAAAAAAAGAAGGTAAGTGATGCTAATAGCAAGATTGAGGTAATAAAAAAAGCATTATCAGATTTAAGTTAATGTTTACTTGATAAAACGGTAATCCCGCCAATAACTCTTTGACCTTTCTTTACATTTATATTAGAATTAAGAGGTAAAAATATATCTACTCTTGATCCAAATTTTATAAATCCCGAATCTTCTCCTTGTATTACTTTAAGATCAATTTGAGCATAATTAACTATTCTTCTAGCAACTGCACCTGCTATTTGTCTATATAGAATATCTCCAAAATAATTATTTCTTATAACTACTGAAGTTCTCTCATTTTTTTCTGAAGATTTAGGATGCCAAGCTAAAAGATATTTTCCAGGATTATATTTATTATATATAACTTTTCCACTTATTGGAAATCTTGTGACATGAACATTAGTAATTGATAAAAAAATAGAGATCTGGATTCTTTCATCCTTAAAAAATTCATTCTCTCTAACTTGCTTTACATTAACTATTTTCCCATCAGCAGGGCTAAGTATTAACTTATCATCAATTATATTTTTCCTTTTAGGGTTTCTAAAAAACCAAAGAATAAGAGAATAAAAAATCAAAAAGGTAGATTGCAAAATTAGTTTTAATGTTTCAGAATCAATTAATATATCAGATGATATAATAACTGAAATAGTAAAGAAAAATGAAGAAATTATTATTCTATGACCTTCCTTGTGAAACATGCTTAGATTATTTGAATTAATATTGCAAAGGGTGCAACTCCAATTGTGCTATCCAATCTATCATATAATCCTCCATGACCTGGAATAAGAATACCACTATCTTTAGATCCTGCAGCTCTTTTAACTTTTGATTGAGCTAGATCTCCTATCAATCCGAATATAGGAATAAATACTCCTAATAAAACTGTTTTCCATAAAGGATAGATTTCATGAATATAATTAAATGAAAAAACACTAAAAATAATACAGCATAAAAACCCTCCTGCAAAACCTTCCCAGGTTTTGTTTGGAGAATATTTTTGATGAATTTTATTTTTTCCACAATTAACTCCAAAGAGATAAGCCATGGTATCAGTAATCCATATTAATATAAATATTAAAAGGACTGAATATGGGTTATAAATTTCATCAAAACCTAATCCGCCAAATGGAACAGAAATTAAAAATATTAGAGAAAGAATAACTGATAATTGAGGAATAGGATATTGAAAATATCCTTCTTTTGGTTTGATTTTGACCCATAATTGATGAGACTCATATGCTGCGATTGAAAAAAAAACAAAGCATATTAGTATAAATGTAATTTCACTATATAAAATAGACCCAGCTATTAATGAGATGTATGTTATTCCTGCAAATAATCTTGTAAAAAAATTATTCATCACTTACTATTAGATAGACATCTTTAGCACTATTCCCATAGGATAAAAAATCATTTTCAATAAATTTATTCCTAACATTTATTGTAGTAATATTTGTAGGAAAATTTTTTGAATACTTTGATTTAAGTCTTGTCATCCCATCACTAACATCACCTACAAATTGATTAGATCTAGCAATTACAATTAATGTATCAGGAAGTGATTCAAGTTTATTATTCTTTATCTGATTACTAGAAATTAACATTCTACCAGAATTGGATAAAAGGCATTCACATTCTATAACAAGAGCTTTTAATTTATCATCTTCAGTTATATCATTTGTTTTTTTAATATTAAGGTTGTTTGATAGGCTAGAACTAAAACACTTGACATTTTCTTTTTCCCAATTATTTTCTTCTGAAATTTTGTTAAATGTGTTTATAACACTATCCCCATCATCAATATAGATAAATCTTCCTCCAGCATCAGTAAATTTTTTTGCAAATGTTAATTCTTCAGATCTCTCACCATCAGTAAGATTTTCATCTTTGATGTTTTCAGCTTTTTTCTTTTGAAATAAATCCCAAAACCTCAAAATTATTTTGATTTAGTTTTTTTTGTAGCACCAACTTGTTCCTTTTCTTTAAATGGCCTTTCTCCAAGTACCTTTATTAGATCTTCTTTAAATATAACCTCTTTTTCAAGTAATCTTTTTGCCAATTCAATTAAATTCTTTTTGTTTTTTCTTAATATTTGACATGCCCTTTTATATTCTCTTTCGATAATATTAGATATCTGTTCATCAATTTTTTTTGCTGTCTCTTCAGAATACGGTTTTGTAAAATTATAGTCAGATTGACCGCTTGAATCATAGTAGGTAATATTTCCTATTGCATCATTTAATCCATATACTGAAACTATAGCTCTAGCTTGTTTTGTAACCTTTTCAAGATCATTTAGGGCACCTGTAGAAATTTTATTAAACATTACCTTTTCCGCAGCTCTACCACCAAGGCTAGCACACATTTCATCTAGCATTTGTTCTGTTCTAACTATAAGCCTTTCTTCAGGAAGATACCATGCAGCACCTAATGATTGACCTCTAGGAACAATTGTAACTTTTACAAGTGGAGCTGCATGTTCAAGAAGCCAACTGACTATTGCATGACCTGATTCATGGAAAGCAATAGTCTTTTTCTCGTCTTTAGTTATTATTTTGTTTTTTTTCTCTAGTCCTCCAACAATTCTATCAACAGCATCAAGAAAATCTTGTTTACCAACAGATTTTTTATTACTTCTAGCAGCAATTAAAGCAGCTTCATTACAAACATTAGCAATATCAGCTCCTGAGAAACCTGGAGTTTGTCTTGAAAGAAATTCTATATCTAGAGTTTTGCTAACTTTCAAAGGCTTTAGATGAACTTCAAAAATATCTCTTCTTTCATTTAAATCAGGAAGATCTACAAATATTTGTCTATCAAATCTACCTGCTCTCATAAGAGCTTTATCTAGAACATCAGCTCGATTTGTTGCAGCTATTACAATTACATTTGTATTTGTTCCAAACCCATCCATTTCAGTTAATAACTGATTTAATGTATTTTCCCTTTCATCATTAGAACCAGTAATATTATTCCTTCCTCTTGCCCTTCCAATTGCATCTATTTCATCAATAAAAATTATTGCAGGAGATTTTTCTTTTGCCTGTTTAAATAAATCCCTAACTCTTGATGCACCAACTCCAACGAACATTTCTACAAAATCTGATCCAGAAAGTGAGAAAAATGGAACTTTTGCTTCCCCTGCAACTGCTTTAGCTAGAAGTGTCTTTCCAGTTCCAGGTGCTCCAATTAATAAAGCACCTTTAGGAATTTTACCACCTAGAATAGTATATTTGTTTGGATTTTTAAGAAAATCAACTATCTCCTGGACTTCTTCTTTAGCTCCTTCCATCCCAGCAACATCCTTAAATGTTACCTTAACGTCAGCTTTCTGATCAAAAAGTTTAGCTTTTGACTTACCAATATTAAAAATTTGTCCGCCACCACCAGCTCCACCTCCTGACATTCTCCTCATAAGGTATATCCAAATACCAATAATTATTATAATAGGAAGAAATCCAACTAATACATCCATCCATCTATTTTCTCGAGTTTGAAACTCATAACTAAATGATAAATTTTCTTTAATTTTTATTTCATCTAGTTTCTTCTGAAATATTTCTGGAGGCCCAATTTCAAATTGGTAATGAGGACCTGTTAAATTATCTTGACCTAAAAAATTTTTTGTTTTAACCTTTCTATGGATTTCTTTACTAAGAGCATTTTCATTAATACTAACTAAGGCATAACGTTGATTAACTATAGTAATTTTGTTAACATCACCATTAGATAAAAAGTCTTCAAAAGATGAAATATCAACTTGTTGAACATTCTGTAAACCTTTATCTCCTCCAACAAAGCTTAGGCTAATTATTAGAAATATTATTGAAGCATAAATCCAATAAAAATTGTTTTTTGGTGTATTTGTTTTCTTTTTTCTAGCCATTATCTATGCTTTAATTTTAATTTCTGAAATCTTTGCGTCTCCCCACAGGTTTTCAATATCGTAAAATTCTCTGACATTTTTCAGAAAAATGTGTACAACAACGTCAATATAATCCATTAATACCCATTCTTGATTTTCTATACCTTCCATGCTATATGGTTTCTCTTTAAGTGTTTTACTAACATTCTTTTTTATAGAATTTGTTATAGCTGCTACATGTGTATTAGATGTTCCTGTACAAATAACAAAAAATCCACATACAGTATTATTAATTTTTCTTAGGTCAAGGAGGTTTACATCTATCCCTTTAACTTCATCAATACTAGAGACAATTTTTTGTACTAGTTTTGTCTGTGGTAATTTAGTTTCAACCATTTATCAAATTCTTTTATCAAATTTATTATTTTTAAAATTATGAGACACTATAAACTTATCAAACTTAATGCCACTAAGTCAACTAATGATAAAGTTAAAATGCTTATTAAATCAAAAAAAATAAGTCCTGGAGATATTGTTTGGGCTGATTATCAATATAAGGGTAGAGGACAATATAAAAATACATGGAATTCAAGTAAAGGTAAAAACCTGTTAATTAGTGTATATAGGGAGTTTAAAGGATTAAGTTTTAAACAAAGAAACTATATTAATTTTGTTATTTCACTTTCAGTTATTAAGACAATAGAACAATATATTTCTAACGATAACTTTATTAAATGGCCTAACGACATTTTGTCAGGACAAAAAAAGATATCTGGTATATTAATTGAGAATAATATTAAAGGGAAAGAATTAAGAAATAGTATTATAGGTATAGGTATTAATGTTAACCAAACAAGGTTTAGAAATATTCCTAACGCAACATCAATAAAATTAATTTCAAATAATGAAATTGAAATAGAACAAGTACTTAAAAAATTAATAAAGAATATAGATGAGCATATTAATATATTAATAGTTAAGGATTTTGATCAAATTATGAATCTCTATAATTCTAAATTATATGGAAGAGATTTTTGTAGATTTTTAATAAATAATGAAATTTTTCAAGGTAAAGTAATAAATGTTAACCCTTCAGGTTCTATAAATGTTGAAATAAATGGTCGGGGAATAAAGGAATATGAGAGTAATAGAATTAAAATATTATTATAAATTACATCCAATTCTCAGGGTCTTCTCTCCATCTTTCTAATTTCTTTATCTCATCATCACTAATAATTTTTTCTTCTTTTACAATTTCAATTAGAATATTATAATCTGCTAGAGAAATTAAATCAATTTTTTCAGATTCAAATCTGTTTATTGCAAAGTCAAAACTATAAGAAAAAATAGATAGCATTCCCCTTACATTAGAGTCAGCATTTTTTATTGCATTAACAGCATTAAGACTACTCATTCCAGTGCTTATCAAATCTTCAATTACAACAACATCAGATCCAGAAGGAAGAGATCCTTCAATCTGATTTTTTAAACCATGACCTTTAGGATTAGGTCTTACATATATATAAGGTTTTTCTAATCTTTCAGCAATTAAAGCCCCAATTGCAATTGCACCTGTTGCAACTCCAGCTAATACATAACTATCTGAAAAAGATTTTGTAATTATAGTAGACATTTGATTGGCAATATAGCTTCTAACTTGAGTATTAGAAAGAATTAATCTATTGTCACAGTATATTGGAGATCTTATACCACTGGCCCATGTGAAGGGATTTTTTGTATTCAATTTTATTGCATTAATTTGTAGAAGATAATTAATAGTTTTTTTTGCTATAATTTTGTCAAACACCATACTCAACAAATGTATAAAGTTTTTTTTAATCAAAAGCCATTAATTCTTACTTCAAAAATCCTAAAGTCATCTGATTCTAATCCGTTTATACATATTAAATTTTCTAGTAAAAATCAGATTTTAAAAGCAGTTAAAGCTAAGAAAACAGAATCTGTATATATATATCATAAGAATATTAAAAAACTTTGGGAAATTTTCACAAAAAAGTTTCCAATTATAGATGCTGCTGGGGGATTAGTTGAGAGAAGTGATGACAAATTTTTGTTTATATACAGAAATAATAGATGGGATCTTCCCAAAGGTGGTATTGAAAAAAAGGAACTTATTATTGAAGCTGCTCAAAGAGAAGTTAAGGAGGAGACTGGGTTAGCAGATTTAATTGTCATTAATAAGATTGGTGAAACATATCATATTTTTAAGAAGGGAAAGAATTTTAGATTAAAAAGAACTTACTGGTTTAAAATGAAATCAGATTATCAGGGAGAGTTATTTCCTCAAGAAGAAGAGGGTATAACATCTGTAGAATGGATCAACAAAAAAAGAATTCCAGAAATCTTAAAAAATTCATATGAGAATATTAAAGAAATAGTTAATGAAGTTATTTAAGATTTATTCCTTTAGGGATTAATAATCTATAATCTCCATTATTATTAATTAGTTCCCTTACAATACCACTGCTTATAAAAGAATTCTCAATTGAAGTTAAAAAAAATACAGTTTCAATACCACTTAACTTTCTATTTGTAAGAGCTATATTTTTTTCAAACTCGAAGTCTGAAACATTCCGTAATCCTCTAATAATATAATCAGCATTATTTTTTCTACAAAAATCAATTGTCAACCCTTCATATATCTTTACCTCAATATTGTCTATAGAATTAAAAGTTTGTTCAACAAATTGTTTTCTTTTTTCAGCGGAAAACATGTAATTTTTTTCACTGTTTTGACCAATGCCAATTATTACATTATCAAAAAGATTTAAGCTTTTTTCAATTATATCTTGATGTCCTAGGGTAATTGGATCAAATGAACCAGGAAAAATTGCTGTTTTCATATTTAAATTTAATTATAATTTTTAAAGTAAAGATTTAATTTGATTTTCAATTATTTCTTTAATTGAAAGCCCAGCAGCTTTAATTTGTTGAGGCACTATACTTTGTTTTGTGAAACCTGGAATTGTATTTGTCTCTATAAGGTGTGGAATTCCATCAACTAAAATTATCTCAGATCTAGTAATTCCAGAGAGATTAATGTTATCGTAAATAGTATTAATCATTTTGTGAAGATCAGTTACCTCATTAGTTGTTAGTTCCCCTGGAGTTATTTCATCAGATTCACCATTATATTTAGCATTGAAATCAAAGAATTCATTCTTACTTCTTATTTCAGTAATAGGTAAAATAGTTCTCTCTCCATCTGTATTTATTACTCCAACAGATACTTCCTTTCCTTCTAGAAATGATTCTACTAGAACTTCATCGCCCTCTCGAAATGCATAATCTATCTTTTCATTTAGCAAAGCTTTATCTGAAACCTTAGATATACCAAAACTACTTCCCGATTTATTAGGTTTAACAAAGCATGGAATACCAGTCTTTATTATTATATCATCAACATTGTATTTTTTTCCTTTTTTGATAAAGAATTGTTTTGCAGTTTTTAAATTAAGTGAATTAATGAATTTAATATATTCATGCTTGTCAAAAGTAAGGTTACATATTTTAGAACTACATGAAGTTTGAGGAATACCAATTTTTTCTAATAATAAGGAAAACTCTCCAGTTTCTCCTGGCGAGCCATGAATTATATTGTATATCGCATCAAATTTTACCTTATTATTATGATAATTAAAACTAAAGTCTTTTATATTAATTTCTTCAATTTTGTCATCTAATAATAGAACTGATGCCTTTTCTTTTGTTATTAGAACCTTGTATACATTCCAATCTGGATTTTTGTCTAATATCTCAAAAATAAATTCACCACTTTTTATAGAAATTTCGTATTCTGATGAATATCCACCGTATGCTATTCCAATATTCTTCTTCATATTTCGCAAATGTAATTCATTATAGTAAAAGAAAATTAATGTGTTTAGTATATTTACTCTAATATATTGAATTAGTTATCTTAAAAACAGCTATTTAAATGAAAGAAAAAATTATAAAAATTATTAAAGCAATACTAAGAGTATATTTAAAACTTTTGAAAAGCGATTCTATAATTAAACATTTTTTTGCTTCTAGTATAATTGTATTTATAATATTTTACTTTGCCTTCATCTCAGTTAAGATTTATACTAAACATAATAGATATATTGAAGTGCCTATCCTAAGTGGTCTTAATATAGAAGATGCAAATAAAATTTTAAAAAAGAAAAAATTAAAATTTGAAGTTTTGGATTCCTCTAAATACTTCTCTGAAACACCTGTTAATTCTATATTATCTCAAATTCCAGATGCTGGAGAATTTGTCAAGAAAAATAGGAAGATATATTTAAATGTTAATCCTTCTGACTATCAAAAAGTGTCAATCCCAAATATTATTCAAATAACAAAAAGAAATGCAGAATCAATTCTTAATGCTCTTGGTTTTGAAATCTCTGGTTTTCAGTATGTAGATAATATTGGTAAGAATATGGTTTTAGAAGTTTTATATAATGGAGAGAAAATGAATATTGGTGATGCTATTGCAAGAGGATCTAAACTTGAATTAATCCTTGGTAATGGAAAAAAATAAAATTAATGAAAATGAAATTGATCAGGAACTTCATGAACACTTTTCATTTAATGTAGATAAAGGACAAGAACCATTAAGAATTGATAAGTTCTTAATGAATAGAATTGAAAATGCAACAAGAAATAAAATTCAGAATGCTGCAAAGGATGGATATATTAGAGTCAATCAAAATCCAGTTAAATCCAGTTATAAGGTAAAAAAGGGAGATAAAATAAAAATTTTATTTACTCATCCACCTTATGAAAACCTTTTAACTCCTGAAAATATTGATTTAGATATAGTTTTTGAAGATGACTCAATTATAATAATTAATAAACCTCCAGGCCTTGTTGTTCATCCAGGTCATGGAAATTACTCAGGAACTTTAATTAATGGTCTTTTATATCACTTTAAAAATCTTCCTAAAAACTCATCTGATAGACCTGGTCTAGTTCATAGGATTGACAAAGACACTTCTGGTTTGATTGTAATTGCAAAAACAGAAAAAGCAATGACATTTCTTGCTAAGCAATTTTTTAATAAAACAGTTGAAAGAGAGTATTATGCATTAGTTTGGGGAGATGTTAAGAATGATTCAGGGGAAATTAATGAACCGATTGGAAGAAACCCAAAAAATAGATTACAAATGATTGTTTATAAGGACAGAGATGGTGGGAAAGAGGCTATAACCACTTATAAGGTCATAAAAAGGTTTGGATATGTGACTTTAATTAGCTGTAGGTTAAAAACTGGAAGAACTCATCAAATTAGAGTTCATATGAAATACTTAGGACATGTTTTGTTTAGCGATGGAAGGTATGGTGGAGATAAGATTTTAAAAGGAACAGTTTTTTCAAAATACAAACAGTTTGTTGAAAACTGTTTTGAGATTCTTCCTAGACAAGCCCTTCATGCTAAAACTATTGGCTTTATTCATCCAGAAACTAAAGAAAGTATTTCATTTGATTCTAAGATTCCAAATGATATAAGTCAAGTAATAGATAAATGGGAACTTTATTCTAAACATAAAAAATTATAAATTTGAATAAAATATGAAAATTCTAATATCACCAGCTAAGTCATTGAACTTTGAAGATAAAGTTCAAACATCAATTAATTCAAAGCCATTATTTCATAATGATGCAATTAAAATAAATAGTGAGCTAAAGAAAGAATCAATTGAGTCATTATGTGATTTAATGGGAATTTCTTCTAAACTTGGAGAATTAAACTGGACTAGAAATCAAGATTTTATTAAGGACTCTAATTATTCTAAACAAGCAATTTTTGCTTTTAATGGAGATGTGTATGATGGACTTGATATTAATAGTTTAGATAATGAGAAACATCAGCTAGTTAATAATATAATTAGAATTTTATCTGGACTTTATGGGATTTTAAAGCCTTTTGATCATATAAAGCCTTATAGATTAGAGATGGGATCAAAATTCTCAATAAATGGTAATAAAAATCTTTACGATTTTTGGAAATCTAAAGTTACCAATCAACTTAAAAGTGAACTTGCAGAAGATGAATTAATTGTTAATCTAGCAAGTAATGAATATTTCTCTGTTATTAACTCTAAAGAGGTTTCGAATAAAATTATTTCCCCTCAGTTTAAAGATTTTAAAAATGGCACTCTTAAAATTATTTCTTTCTATGCAAAAAAGGCAAGAGGTTTAATGTCAAGATTTATAATCGATAATAATGTTAAATCTGTTAATGAGATTCTAAGTTTTGACTCTGGCGGTTATTCTTATAGTAAGAGAGATACTGCTGATGAATTGAAACCTGTATTTATTAGGTAATTATTATAATTAATGATGACAAAAAAAATTCTATTTCTTTTCTTTTTATTTCAATTTGGATATAGTCAAGATCGACAATTAATTCAAGGAAAAGTAATATATAGAAATATAAATGTTGTAGCTGCAAATGTTATAAATAACACATCTCAAAGTACTACGATCACAGATGATCTAGGAGAATTTCAAATTTATGCAAAAGAAGGCGATGAAATTATTTTTTCTTCAGTTCAATATATCATTAGAACCGTGACAGTAACTAATGAGATTATAAAAAATAAAAGATTAACTATACAAATAAATGAAAGGATACGAGAGTTAGATGAGGTTGTCATAACACCTGATAATACAGAAAAGTTTCTTGATCTTAAAGAAGAAGAATTCAAAGGTTTTGACTATGTAGCTGATAAATCAACCAAAGTTGAAAATACTTTAACTGAAACTAGGCAATTAAAATATGGTGTAGATTTTGTAAATATTCTTAAGCTTTTAAAAACAATTATTGACTCAAAATCAGAAGAAGAAAAACAAAATCTTATAGCTAGTGAAGTTATTCCTTATTTATTTGAAGATGATTTTTTTACAGAGAGTTTACTCCTTGCTTCATCTCAAATCAATGAATTTTTAAACTATATAGATACAAGGCCTGGTGCAGTAGATGTTCTTCTTGAAAAAAACCAATTTTTATTAATTGACTTCCTTTTAAATGAAAGTGTTAGATATAAAGAAATTAATGAATGAAACTTCATCTTACATTAATTTTACTTTTATTAGGTGGATTCTTATTTTCTCAAGATAATCAAGAAAAAAAAGTTGTTGGATACATCCTTAATGATAACAACTTTTCTATTGAAGGGATTCATGTTTTAAATAATTCAAATGGTGAAGCAACAATTACAAATACTGATGGTAGGTTTGAGATAAAAGCAAGCCTTAATGATGAGATTATATTTTCAGGAATCCAGTTTACTAGAAAGAAGATATTATTAAACAAAGAATTATTTGATTCAATATTGTTAAATATTTATCTAGATGAATATGTAAATGAGTTAGATGAAGTTATTGTTAACTCAAGTGGTCTTTCAGGCAATATTTTAGATGATTTAAGAAATTCAGGTATTTATAGAGAATATAATTTTGATGATTTTGGAATTCCTGGATTTAAAGGAATAAAGAAAGAAAGGATATTATCAACTAAAGAAGTAGCAACAAGGTTTTTATTAATGCCTTTAACTGGAGGAATGGATATAGAATTACTATACAATGCTATTTCAGGATATTATGATTTAAAAAGAAAGGAGATTGAATATAAAAATCAGCTATATATAACAGATCAAATAATTATCTTTTATGGAAAGAAATATTTTATTGATGAATTTAATTTAGATGAAAATAAAATTCATGAATTTGTTAGTTCTGCTGTTCAAAATTATCCCTTAAATCAGAACTTTAAAGCTGGAAATCATTCATTAGTTTTAGAATATTTAAAAAAAAATTTCAAGAGGTTGAATAATTAATTAGATTTGATATTAATATGATACTATTTATAAGTGGTGCAGAACTAGTTTTTGTTTTTTTTATAGTTCTTCTTGTTTTTGGAGCTGATAAAATTCCTTCTATCGCTAGAGGTCTAGCTAAGGGAATGACTCAGGTTAGGCAAGCTACTAATGAAATAAAATCTGAAATTCAAAAAAACACAAAATTTAAAGATCCATCAAAGAATATATCTAAAGAACTTAATGATAGTGTTGGGGATATTAAAAAAGACTTTGATGATATTACTGACTCAATAAAAAGAAATTTAAATTAATCTTGAAATAGAAACACCATCTCTGATAGGAATAATTATTGTTTCAAACCTCGTATCATTTTTTAATAACTGATTAAACCTATTTAAGATATCAGTTTCTAAATCATCTGTTTTAGATGGTTCTAGAACTTTTCCACTCCAAAGAACATTGTCTGAGATTAGAATACCTCCATTAACCATTTTTTTTGAAACAGATCTATAATACTCAATATAATTTTCTTTATCTGCATCAAGAAATACAATATCAAATTTTTCGTCTAATGTTTCAATTAGATCCAAGCCCTCACCATGTAGTTGAATAATTTTATCTCTATAACCGCTTTTTTCAAAATATTTATTCTGAAAATCAATTATCTCTTCATTTTTGTCTATTGTAATAATTTTCCCATCATCTGCTAATCCTTCTGCAAGGCATATTGTCCCGTAACCAGTATATGTTCCAATCTCTAAAACTCTTTTTGGTTTAATCATTTTTGATAAAAGACTTAAAATCCTTCCTTGTGGATGACCACTAAGCATTCTAGGCTGAAGGATTTTTTGATAAGTTTCTTTGGTTAATTCTTTAAGTAATTCTGGTTCATCTTCAGAATTTTTAATTACATAATCCATTATTTTTTTATCTACAAAATCCATTTTAAAGTCATTTTTTGTAAGGTGTCTCATGTTTATAAATATAAAGATTTTATTACTTTAGCCAAAGATTGGGTGATTAGCTCAGTTGGTTTAGAGCATTATCTTGACAGGGTAGGGGTCGGCAGTTCGAATCTGCCATCACCCACAAGACTTCACAGAGGATTGTACAATTAGGAAAATAACTAATCTGAAGTTTATCTGAAGTTAATAAGTGATAAATTTTTGACTAAATTTATAGTTATGAAAAAAATATTTCTTCTGAAAATCAATTATCTCTTCATTTTTGTCTATTGTAATAATTTTCTAAAGAAGTTCGAAATTAGGACCGTAATGCCCACTTAAATAACTATAAATTCTCCTCTCATTAGTTGATAATGTCCTGGGAATGTACATATAAAAATATATTTTCCTGGTTCCGGTGCATCAAAGACTATTGTATCACTTTCTCCTCCACCTAACAGTTTTGTTGTAACAATAATTTCATCACCTTCAGGTATATATTCATTATCTCTAGCAAGTATTGCTCTTTGTGCAAAGTCATCAACATCAACACCTTTCTTTAGTAAAACAAAATTATGTCCCATAAAATCCTTTCCGATTTTTCCTACATGATTTAAAGTAAGTGTAATGTTTTCACCATAACTAACTTTTATTACATTTTTGTCAAAGAGCATTGCATCATTAGAATTTAAAATAACTGTATTCTGGAGATCAGTATTTTGAATAACTTCAGATGAATTTTCTTGAACACGTTCATATTGAAAATTTTCTTTTTTTTGTTTTTGGTTACATCCAACAAGAACAATTGCAATAATTAAATAAAAGTTTATAGGTTTCATAGTCATGATTAGTTTAAACAAATTTATTACACAAAACTCTTAAAACATAATTATTTAACTTTATCTTTAAGACATAATTAAAATTAATATTATGAAAAAACTTATACTAATACTAGCCCTACTTACTATGGGATGTAATGCACCAGTTGAAGGATCTGGATTTTGGATTGGTGATGAAAATGAAACTTTTGTTAATGCTTCAGATGAGACTACTGAAACATACAAAAAATGGCTTCAAGCTCACAATGATAAAGATATTGAAACAATTTTATCTCTTGAAACAGATGATGTTAGGATTGATTTACCTAATGGAATGGTAATTTCTGGAGCAGAGGCACATGCTGAGGCATTATCAAATTATTTTGAATCTGCTGATCCAGAAATGAATCTCTACTGGGCAATGCCATACAAAGGTGTTGTTAATGGTGAGGTTTGGATTATAGCTGGCCAAGAAGTAAGAAGTAATGAGAGTACGGTTCTAAGAATGATTGATGCTCAATTTAAAGAAGGAAAAATATCTAGAGTAATTGCCTATGATAAAACTCCTCCTCCTCCTCCTCCCGCTGAAGAAGAAGCTCCGGCTGAAGAAGGATCTGATGAGGAAGCTCCGGCTGAAGAATAATTATTTGTGCAATTATAAAAAACCCTTCATTTGAAGGGTTTTTTTATTTTTGTATGGTATGAATAAGTTTATTTATCTATTTGCTCTTTTGTTCCTTTTAAGTTGCTCTAAAAATAATTCTGATAGTGAATTAGAAAGTTCATATAAAGGAAAGCTTGTTGTTAAGGGGATATGTATGAATTATGTTATTCAAGTTTTAGATTCAGATTTTGATTCTTCTTTAATTGAATTGAATTGGATAAATGAATTCTCAGACATTTCGTACACTAATGTTTTTGCTCTTGGAAGTGTATGTGATTTTCCTGAGGATATAGATGAAGGAGACGAGTTTAACTTTATTATAGATAACTCAAAAGACAATAATTGTGCTGTATGTTTAGCTTATAGCCCAACACCTAATAAATACCTTAGTATAACTGTTTTAGATTAACCTCTGTTTATAACTGTTGAAGATGCCTGAGATTTTGAAAGGACAGTAATATCACTTATGTTAACATTTTCTGGGCTTGATATAACATAGTCAATAACATTAGCTATGTCTTCAGAAACTAGAGGGTTAACATCCTTATAAACAGCTTTTGATCTTTCCTTATCATCTTTAAACCTAACCATTGAAAAGTTAGTTTCTACTAGACCAGGATTTATTTGAGATACTTTTATATTATGCTTATTTAAATCAATTCTCATTCCCTGAGATATAGCATCAACAGCAAATTTTGAAGCACAATAGATATTTCCTTTTGGATATACTTCTTTTCCAGCAATTGAACCAATATTAATAATATGCCCTTTATTATTTTTTACCATTATTTTTAAAACTTCTTTAGATACATATAGTAATCCTTTTACATTAGTATCTATCATCATATCCCAGTCTTCAATATCTCCTTCATGAATGAAATCCATTCCATGTGCATTCCCAGCATTATTAATAAGAATATCAATATTTTTCCATTTCCCTTCAAGTTCCTTAAACTTTGCAGCTACATCATCTTTATCTCTAACATCAAAAGTTAGAGTTTTAACAGTTGTTAAATTAGATAGAGACTTAGAAAGAACAGTTAGCTTTTCTTGTCTTCTTCCACATAGAATTAAAGAAAACTTACTAGCTAACTTTTTTGCTGTTGCTTCTCCTATACCAGAGGTTGCACCAGTAATTAATGCTATTTGTTTTGATTCGCTATTTCCCACTTATCTATTGATTAAGAAACACATATTGATTAAGAAACACAAATAATAATCCAGCTAGAATACCACCACATAAAGGACCTAAAACAGGGACCCAACTATAAGCCCAGTCAGAGATTTTATTTTTTCTAGGAATAAGTTGATATGTAATTCTTGGACCAAGATCTCTCGCAGGATTTATTGCATATCCTGTAGTTCCTCCTAAACTTAACCCTATTACCCAAACTAATATTCCAACAGGAAGAGCCTCTAAAGAACCAATTCCAAAATTTATATCTGTACCTTCAATTATTATATTTGGTTTAACCATATATAAAATTCCAAAAACAAGAATAAATGTTCCCATTAACTCACTAAAGAAATTGTTCTTGTAGTTTCTTATTGCAGGAGAGGTGCAAAATGTTCCCATTACAGAACTTTCATCAGAAGTCTCTCTATAATGATCTATATAAATAACATAAACTAGCCAACTACCAAAAATTGCTCCAAGTATCTGTGATATAATATACCCACAAATAAGCTCTGTGGAAAATTTTCCTGCAAATGCTAGGCCTAAAGTTACTGCTGGATTAAGGTGAGCTCCACTGAATTGTCCAGTTATAAAGGCTGCGGTAAAAACAGCGAGACCCCATGCTGTAGTGATTAAAATCCAAGGTGTCATCTGTTTAGATGCTTTAGTCTTATTTAAACTAACATTGGCAACTATAGCATTTCCAAGAAATAATAGAATAGCTGTACCAATGAACTCTGCTATATAATAGTGTATCATGCTTTATAATTTTCACATAATGTATTAAATTTTTTTAATTCTTTATCTACCCATGTCTTATCTTTTTCCATAATTTCTGCCATTTTTTTTGCTACCTGAGGGGCGATTCTAATAGATTCACCAGAGTCTAAAAATAAACATCTTGTTCTTCTAGCTAAAACATCTTCAACTGTTATCGCCATTTCTTTGGTTACTGACCAATGAATTATACTATTTGAAATAAAAAATTTCTTTGATAGTGAGATATTGTCTATTGAACTTCCATAAGACTTTAATCTTCTTGCTTTTGATCCATAAACGTGAAATGGATTATCCCATTTTACTCTTCTTTTAAAACCGTGAAGACGTAAATTTTTTGTTTTGCATTTTCTTTTTCTTAATCCCCCTAATGGTATTGAAGCATCTACTGCATCCTCAGCAATTTTTCTATAAGTAGTCCATTTACCACCTAAGATGCTAATTAAACCAGTAGTTGAAACATTAATTTTGTGACTTCTGGATACCTCTTTAGTTGATTTTTCATTACTTGTAGAAGCAAGGGGTCTTAGGCCAGCAAAAACACTTTTAATATCTTTTTTAAATGGTTTGATAGACATATACTTAGATGCATTATTAAGAATAAAATCAATTTCTTCTTTTAAAGGTTTAGGCTCATCCAATGTGTCTTTAATTTGAGTGTCTGTTGTTCCGACAACTACATGATTTTTCCATGGAACCGCAAATAGAACCCTTCCATCAGTTGTATTAGGTATCATTATAGCATGAGGACTATCTAAAAATTTCTTTTCTAAAACAATATGAACTCCTTGACTTGGTTTAATCATTTTTTTTGAATTAGGTTGATCCATTTTAATTATTTTATCAGCAAATACACCTGTAGCATTAATTACTACTTTGCTTTTAACTTCAAAAGTTTCACCTTTTATTGTGTCTTTAAATTTTATACCAGTAACGAGGTTGTCTTTTTTTATAAGATTGATTACCTCGCAATAATTAATTAAACAAGCATTTTGGTCATTTGCTGTTAAAGCAAGACTAATAGCCATTCTAGTATCATCAAACTGTCCATCATGGTATATAACACCCCCTCTTAAACCCTTTTTATTTACATTAGGAATTAATTTAATTGTCTCTTCCTTGGAAAGTATAAGAGATTTACCAAGACCTAATGATCCAGCCATCATATCATATATTTTAAGACCTATTCCGTAAAAGGGACTACTCCACCAGTCATATGTTGGAATAACAAAACTTAAATCTCTAACTAGATGAGGTGCATTTTTTTTTAAAATCCCTCTTTCCCTTAGAGACTCAATAACTAAAGAGATATCTCCATTTTGGAGATATCTAACACCTCCATGAATTAGTTTTGTACTTCTAGAAGATGTTCCTTTTGCAAAATCATGTTTTTCAAGAAGTAAAGTTTTATAACCTCTTTTTGAAGCATCTACTGCAATTCCAAGACCAGAAGCGCCACCACCAATAATTACAATATCCCACTGGCTATCAAAACTTTTAATTTTATCTAAATTAGTATCTCTATTCATTAATCTGAAAGTATCTTTCCTATTCTTTTATCCCACAGATCAATTATTGATTTTGAGTCAAAATCTTCATTAGGATTAAATATTTTATCCATCTCCCAAAGGTTGCTTAGCTCAGAAATATTTGACCAAAATCCTGTTGCAAGACCAGCCATGAAAGCGGCACCTATTGCCGTAGTTTCAGTTGTTTTAGGTCGAATAACTTTGTTGCCCAATAGGTTAGATTGAATTTGCATTAATAAATCGTTATTACTTGCTCCTCCATCAACTTTAAGATTTTTAAATTCAATACCAGCATCTTTTTGCATCTCAATGATTATATCTCTTGTTCTAAGTGCAATAGATTCTAGAGCTGCTCGAGCAATATGGCCTTTTTTAGTTCCCCTGTTTAATCCAAAAATTGCACCTTGAGCAAATGGATCCCAATACGGAGCACCTAAACCAGATAATGCTGGTATAAATGTAATTCCACCATTTGCATCAACGGTTTTTGCTAATTCTTCAATTTCAGATGATTCTGAAATAATTTCAAGCTTATCTCTTAACCATTGGACTAGAGCTCCAGCAACAAAAACACTTCCTTCAAGAGCATATGTTAGTTTTCCATTTATTCTCCATCCAATAGTACTAAGCATTTTATTTTTTGATCTAACTACTTTATCTCCAGTATTCATAACACAAAAACATCCAGTACCATAAGTATTTTTTACATCGCCAGGATTAAGACATAGTTGTCCAAAAAGAGAAGCTTGTTGATCACCTACTATTCCACTAATAGGAATGCTTTCTCCAAAAATGCTTTTATCTGTTTTTACAATTAATGAAGATGAATCAATAACTTTAGGTAAGATATTTTTTGGAACATTAAAAATAGATAATAGTTCATCATCCCAATCATCATCATGAATATTATATAATAAAGTTCTGCTAGCATTACTTGGGTCAGTAACATGATATTCTCCTTTGGTTAGATTCCATATTAGCCAAGTGTCAATTGTTCCAAAAATTAATTCACCTTGATTAGCTTTAGATCTAAATTCTTCTTTTTTATCAAGAATCCATTTTATTTTAGTTCCCGAAAAATATGCATCAATAACTAATCCTGTTTTATCAAGTATAACTTTATCTTTCCCTTTTTTAATAAGTTCTTTACAGAAATCAGCAGTCCTTCTATCTTGCCATACAATTGCATTAAAAACAGGTTTTCCAGTTTTTTTATCCCATATAACAGTAGTCTCTCTTTGATTTGTTATACCTATAGAATCAATTTTAGTGATATCTACATTTGAGTTATTTAATACATCATTTATTGCTTTTAATTGAGTATTCCAAATTTCTTCTGCATCATGCTCTACCCAACCTTCTTTTGGAAAAAGTTGATTAAACTCATATTGAGCTACACCATTTATTTTTCCATTTTTATCAAACAGAATTGCTCTTGAACTTGTAGTCCCTGCGTCAATTGCTAATACAAATTTTTTATTCATAATTAAGCCTTTTTGCAATTTAGTGAAAAAGAGAACTGCCAACAAAGGGCTATTAAATTATATATGTAAAAAATATTAACTTGTAGATTCAACAAATCATTATGAAAAGGATTTTTTTTCTAATTCTATTTTATATTCTCAATTTGATGATTAAATAATTCATGATGGATATTATTTTATTTATTCTTGGGTTGGTTCTATGTTTAATTGGTATCACAGGAAGTTTTGTCCCTATGATACCTGGTCCATTTGTTTCATGGTTAGCTATTTTAATCTTAAACTTAACCGATGCAGTAGAATTTAATTTAAATTTTGTTTTAATAACTCTATCTGTCGCAGTATCAGTAGGGTTAATAGATTATCTAATACCAATTATTGGAGTTAAGAAACTTGGTGGATCAAAGTCTGGACAAGTTGGAACATTTATAGGACTAGTTTTAGCCATTATAATGATAGGTCCATTTGGAATACTAGTTGGTCCCTTTGTAGGAGCTTTAATTGGTGAGATGGTAAATAAAAAAAGTTTTTCAGAATCATTAAAACCTGCATTTGGGTCATTAGTAGGTGTGGTTGCAGGAAGTTTAATAAAATTTTGTGTAACCTTGAGTTATCTTTTTTTCTATTTAAATATTTTCTGGACATACAAAGAAAATTTTTTCTAAAAAATAAGTAAATTGTCGAATGTTTAAAAAGGATTATGAGGCTTCTTGGACTGATTTAGACCCAAATTGGCATGTTGCAAACTATGCTTATAATAAATATTCTACTGATGCTAGGGTTTCTTTTTTTAATTCATTAGAGTTAAATAAAACTAAGTTTGACAAACTGAACATAGGCCCTGTTCTTTTCTACGAACATATGTACTATTACAAAGAGATTAAAATTGGTGTTAAATTTTCTGTAACTGTTGAAATAGATGGTTATAGTGAAGATGGAAAGTTTTTTAAACTTTTTCAAAATTTTTATAATCAAAAAGGAGAACATTTAGCTCATTTAGACCTTGCCTTCGGAATAATGGATACAGTCAAAAGAAAGCTAACTTTAATGCCAGAGGATTCATTTAATCTTTTTAAGGGATTATCTAGATCAAAATCTTTTCAAATTTTATCAAAAGAGAATATGAGAATTGAAGGTAAATCACCACTTAATATTTGATGTGATATGAAAAAGAAATATTGGAAACAGAATTTAATTTATTTAAGAATACTATTAACAGTTTGGTTTATATGTTCATTTGGTTTTGGAATTTTAATGGCAGAATATCTTAATAATTTTTATCTAGGAGGTTTTCCTCTTGGATTTTGGTTTGCCCAGCAAGGTTCAATATACATTTTTGTAATATTAATTTTTATCTATGTATATCTTATGAATAAACTAGATGAGAAATATAATTTAAAAGAATAGTATGGATTCTCAATTTTGGACATATCTTTTAGTTGGCATAACTTTTACTATATATATAGTAATAGCTATATGGTCTAGAGCTCAAACCACAAAAGAGTTTTATATAGCGGGAGCTGGAATAAACCCTGTTATTAATGGAATGGCGACTGCTGCTGATTGGATGTCAGCTGCATCATTTCTTTCAATGGCAGGACTTATTTCTGTTTTAGGTTATGGAGGTTCTCAATATTTAATGGGGTGGACAGGTGGATATGTTCTTTTAGCATTATGTTTAGCCCCATATTTAAGAAAATTTGGAAAATTTACTGTTCCAGATTTTATAGGAGAAAGGTACTACTCTAGTAATGCAAGGTTTATAGCATTAATTTGTGCAATCTTTATTTCATTTACATATGTAGTTGGTCAAATGAAAGGAGTTGGAGTTGCATTTTCAAGATTTCTTGAAATACCATTTGAGAATGGAGTTATTATTGGTATTGGTATTGTATTCTTTTATGCTGTCCTTGGAGGTATGAAAGGAATAACTTACACTCAAGTAGCACAATATTGTGTTTTAATATTTGCTTTTACTGTTCCAGCAATTTATCTTTCACTTCAAGCTACTGGTAACCCTATACCTCAATTAGGATTTGGAAGTAAGACTATGGATGGAGTCTATTTACTAGAAAAGTTAAATCAATTATCTGTTGATTTGGGATTTGAAAAATATACTGATATAAATAGGACAACATTGATAAATGTCTTTTTTATTACAGCTGCCTTAATGTTTGGAACAGCAGGATTGCCCCATGTAATTGTTAGATTTTTTACTGTCCCTAAAGTTAGAGATGCTAGAATCTCCGCTGGTTGGGCGCTTTTATTTATTTCAATTTTATATACAACTGCACCTGCAGTTGCAGCTTTTGCAAAAGTTAATTTAATAAATACAGTTTCAAATGCTAGATATGCAGATGTTCCAGATTGGTTTAAAAACTGGGAAAATACAGGCTTACTTCAATTTGATGATAAAAATCAAGATGGTGTAATTCAATATGTTGCAGATTCTCAAATTAATGAACTGACTGTTGATCCTGACATAATGGTTCTTGCAAATCCTGAAATTGCTAATCTTCCTGCATGGGTAGTTGGATTAATAGTTGCAGGTGGGTTAGCTGCTGCTCTTTCAACTGCAGCTGGACTATTACTTGTAATCTCAACTTCAATATCTCATGATTTATTAAAGAAGAATCTTAATCCTAAAATCTCTGAAAAAGGGGAGCTTTGGGCTGCTAGAATTGCTATTGCTGTAGCAGTTGTTGCAGCAGGACTGGCAGGGCTTAACCCCCCTGGTTTTGTTGCAGAAGTTGTAGCTCTTGCTTTTGGATTAGCTGCATCTTCTTTCTTTCCAGCAATTATTCTTGGAATATTTGATAAAAGAATGAATAAAGAAGGAGCAATTTCTGGAATGATTGTAGGTATTTTGTTTACAGCAATTTATATTTTTTACTTTAAGCCACAATTAGGAGGTCCAGGAACTCCTGATAACTATTTGTTTGGTATTTCACCTGAAGGTATTGGTACTATTGGAATGTTTATTAATTTTATTATAGCTATTATTGTATCTAGATTTACTAAACCAACTCCTGAAAGAATTAAACAGCTTGTAGAAAACATTAGATATCCAAAATAATTATGCAAAGAATTAAATCTTTATCAGAATACTTTAATCAATATGAAAAAAGTCAAAGTGATCCGGAAGGATTTTGGGCTGAAATTGCTAAATCATTTAGTTGGATTGAACCATGGAAAAAAGTTTTAGAATCTGATTTTGAAAAAGCAGATGTTAAATGGTTTATTGATGGTAAGCTTAATATTACAGAAAATATTTTTGAAAGAAACCTAATTGAAAATAAAGATAAGACAGCAATTATATGGGAGCCTAATAATCCAGATGAAGACACGAAAAAAATTTCTTATCAAGAACTTTATGAGGAAACCTGTAAGTTTTCAAATGCTTTAAAAGATCTCGGAATAAAAAAAGGGGATAGGATTATAATATATATGCCTATGGTTCCAGAGGCAGCAATTGCAATGTTAGCTTGTGCAAGAGTTGGAGCAGTTCATTCTGTTGTTTTTGCAGGATTTTCATCTACTTCATTAGCTGATAGAATTGATGATTGTGAGTCAAAAATGGTAATAACTTCTGATGGAAATTTTAGAGGAAATAAAGTTATACCAGTTAAATCGGTTGTTGATGAGGCTCTTGAAAAATCTAACTCAATAGAAAAAGTAATTGTTCTGAAAAGAACTAATCAAGAAGTAAACTTTGTTTCAGGTAGAGATTTTTGGTGGCATGAATTAGTTAAAGATAAGTCATCAGAATGTAAAGCAGAAGTTATGGATTCAGAGGATATGTTGTTTATCTTATATACTTCTGGATCAACTGGTAAGCCTAAAGGAGTTGTTCACACAACAGGGGGTTATATGGTATATTCAGCCTATACTTTTTTAAATGTTTTTCAGTATGATAAAGATGATATATACTGGTGTACTGCAGATGTAGGATGGATTACAGGACACTCATATATAGTATACGGACCTCTTTTGTGCGGAGCTACAAGTTTAATGTTTGAAGGTGTTCCCACATATCCAAATGTTAGTAGATTTTGGGACATAGTAGATAAGCACAAAGTAAATCAATTTTATACTGCACCAACTGCAATAAGAGCTCTTCAAGCCCATGGATTAGAACCTTTAGAGAATAATTCACTAGACTCATTAAAAGTAATTGGATCAGTTGGAGAGCCAATAAATGAAGAAGCTTGGCACTGGTATCATGATAATATAGGTAAAGGTAATTGCCCACTTGTTGATACTTGGTGGCAAACAGAAACTGGTGGAATAATGATTTCCGCATTAGCGGGAATTACCCCTAATAAACCAGCCCATGCATCACTTCCACTCCCGGGTATAATCCCTGTCATAGTTGATGCTGAAGGAAATGAACTAAGTGGAAATAATGTTCAAGGAAATTTATTTATAAAATCACCTTGGCCTTCCATATTAAGAACTACTTATGGAGATCATGAAAGGTGTATTAATACTTATTTCTCTAGTTATAAAGGAATGTATTTTACAGGTGATGGTGTTAAGAGGGACCATGATGGCTACCTCAGAATTCTAGGTAGAGTTGACGATGTAATGAATGTATCTGGACATAGAATGGGTACAGCTGAGGTTGAAAGTGCAATTAATGAACATAGTGAAGTTATTGAATCTGCTGTGGTAGGTTATCCTCATGATATAAAAGGAGAGGGGATATATGCTTTTGTTATTATAAATCCTGGATCTGAAAATGATAATATAAAAAATCAAATTACAGATGTTGTAAGAAATGTCATAGGTCCAATAGCAAAACCAGATAAAATCCAGATTGTAAGTGGACTACCGAAAACTAGATCTGGTAAAATTATGAGAAGGATTTTGAGAAAAGTTGCAAGTAATGATTTGTCAAATATGGGAGATACATCAACCTTATTGAATCCTGATATTGTGGAAGAAATAATTCAAGGAGCAATCAATTAATTAATTTTTCCAATCCTATACCTCTAGACCCTTTAATCAAAATACTTTTGTCTTTTATTTGAGTTAAATCCAATTCCTTAATTAGCTCTTCTATATCATTAAACTTTTTGAATCTTGAGTCAGAAGTATTCAGAGAAGAAAAGATTTCACCAATCAAATAGACAGATTCAAAATCCATTTTATCTAAATGGTTAATAATTTTCAGGTGCTCATCTTTAGAGAAACTCCCTAACTCAAGCATATCACCTAATATAATTATCTTATTGTTCGGGCTTTCTCTATTAAAATTATCTAGAGCAGCAATCATGCTTGAAGGATTTGCATTATATGCATCTAGATAAATTTTATTTCCATGGTATTCAAGTACTTCAGATCTATTCGCTTCTGTTTGGAACTTATTTAAACCATTCTGAATTTCATCATTATCTAAATCCAAAATTTTTCCAATGCTAATTGCAGAAGCAATATTTGGAAAATTATAATCGCCATAAATTTTACAGCTAAATTCATAGTCATTAATTAAAAGAACTAGCTTGTCATCTTCTTTCTTATATTTAAAAATAAAATCTGATGAATTATCCTTACCATATGATGTATATAAATCACTTTTACATTCTTCTTTCTGAAGACTATCATCATTATTTAACAATATATGTCCATAGTTTTTTATTAAATACTTATAAAGCTCTTTTTTTCCTTTAATTACACCTTTTAAACTTCCAAACCCTTCCAAATGAGCACTTCCGAAGTTTGTTATTAGCCCAATATCAGGCATAGATATTTCACATAGATTTTGAATTTCTCCAATATGATTTGCACCCATTTCTATAACAGCAACTTCAGTTTCAGGTTTTATATTTAGTAAAGTGAGAGGAACTCCAATATGATTATTTAAATTTCTATGAGTACATAATGTCTTATATTTTTCAGAAAGAATACTGCAAATCAACTTCTTAGTAGTTGTTTTACCATTACTTCCTGTTAAACCAATAACTTTTACATCAAACTTTGATCTATTGAATTTTGATAAATTTTGTAACTCTTTTAGGGAGTTTTCAACAAATATTATTCTCTCATTTTTATTTTTCAATTGAGGATCATCAACTATTGAAAATTTTGCGCCTTTATCTATTGCATCAAGTGCAAATCTATTCCCATCAAAATTTTCACCCTTTATTGAAAAAAATATTTCATCTTTTTCTATAGATCTTGAATCAATGGACACACCATTAGAGGATTGAAAAAGTGAATATAAATTTTGAATGTCCATTCTAATTTTATTGCAATATACTAAAGAAATGAGTAATTTAGCATGGGCTCAAAATTACAGTTGTCAACTATAAAACATGAAGCAAATAACAGGTAAAACTTATATAAATTGGTATGAAGGGATGCTTCTTTGGAGGAAGTTTGAAGATAAACTTGCAGCTGCCTATATACAACAAAAAATAAGAGGTTTTCTCCATTTATACAATGGTCAAGAGGCTATCTTAGCTGGTTGTCTTCATGCTATAGAAATTGGTAAAGATAGAATGATAAGTTCTTATAGAAGTCATGTTCATTCTATTGGACTAGGAGAGGACCCTAAATATGTAATGGCTGAACTTTATGGAAAGGCAACTGGAACATCAGGTGGTTTAGGAGGTTCGATGCATATTTTTTCAAAAAAACATAATTTTTTTGGTGGACATGGAATAGTTGGAGGTCAGATTCCATTAGGAACTGGTATTTCCTTTGGCGATAAATATTTTAAAAGAGATAATGTTACTCTTTGTTTTATGGGAGAAGGGGCAGTTCGCCAAGGTACATTTCATGAATCTATTAACTTGGCAGCATTATGGAAATTGCCAGTGATTTATATAATTGAAAATAATGGTTATGCTATGGGTACATCAGTATCTAGATCAACTGCACAAAGTGAACTATGGAAGCATGGTGATTCATATGGTATTCATTCCCTATCTGTTGATGGAATGAATATCGTTAAAGTTGCTGAATCAATAGATAAATGTATTAGTCATGCAAGAAAAGGAAATGGGCCTTCTCTTGTTGAAGCAAAGACATATAGATATAGAGGGCATTCAATGTCCGATGCACAAAAGTATAGAACAAAAGAAGAGGTTGAAGAGTATAAGAAAATTGATCCAATAACTCAAGTTAAAAGTACTATATTAAAAAAGAAATACGCTACTGAAGCAAAGCTTAAAAAAATTGATGATAAAGTAAAAAAGAAAATTAAAGAATGTGAAGAGTTTGCCGAGTCTTCTCCATTTCCTGATTTATCTTTGATGTATGACTCTGTTTATGAACAAAAAGATTATCCATTCATTAAGCATAAAATAGATTAGTATGGCTGAGGTAATTAACATGCCAAGATTAAGTGATACCATGGAGGAAGGAACTCTTGCAAAATGGTTCAAGAAAGTAGGTGATTCAGTTAATGAAGGAGATATATTAGCTGAAATAGAAACAGATAAAGCTACTATGGAGTTTGAATCATTTCATGAAGGAGAACTTCTATATATTGGTATTAAAGAAGGTGAAACAGCACCTGTAGATAGCATAATCGCAATTATTGGTAAGAAAGGAGAGAATATTTCAAGTTTGATAAATGTCTCAGAATCTAAATCTAAGAAAGAGCCAGAGCCAGTGAAAGAGCCAGAGCCAGTGAAAGAGCCAGAGCCAGTGAAAGTACCCGAAACATTAAACACACCTAATTTACAAAAAGAAGAAACTAAGAGTGCAAATGATTTAAAGGGCTATGGCAGCAAAGTTTTAATTTCCCCTTTAGCTAATAAACTTGCAATTGAGAGGGGTGTTGATCTTAGCCAAGTTAAAGGAACGGGTGATAATGGAAGAATTGTCAAAAGAGATATTGAAAATTATAAACCTGCAACTTTTGTAAACACAAATAATATGATCATTGCTACAGAAGAATCATCATATGATCTTCCAAATAGCACAATGAGAAAATCGATTGCTAAGAGACTGTCAGAATCAAAATTCACGGCTCCTCATTATTATTTAACCGTTGAATTTGAAATGGACAATATGATTTCTTTTAGAGAGCAATATATAAATACTCAAAATATAAAGATTTCTTATAATGATATTATAGCTAAAGCTGTAGCTCTCTCATTAGTCAAAAACCCTAAAGTTAATTCAAGATGGCATGATAACAAGATTGAAATAAGTGAGCATGTTCATCTTGGAGTTGCTGTTGCTGTTGAAGATGGATTAGTAGTTCCAGTTATTCAATTCGCAAGTTCAAAGGATATGTCTCAGATAAATACTCAAGTTAAAGACTTTGCGGAAAGAGCTAAAAATAAAAAATTAACCCCTGCTGAAATAGAAGGAAGTACCTTCACTATTTCTAATCTTGGTATGTTTGGAATTGAAAGTTTTACCTCTATAATAAATCAACCAAACTCTGCTATTTTATCAATTGGATCAATTATTGAAAAACCAATTGTCAGAGATGGCGAGGTAGTAGTCGGAAATACAATGAAATTAACTTTGGCTTGTGATCATAGAGCAGTTGATGGTGCCACTGGATCATTGTTTCTTAAAACATTAAAAGAATATATTGAAAATCCTGTTTCTATTTTAATTTAGGTTTTTATGAAAACTATTTTGGTCTCAGGTTCAAGTTCTGGTATAGGTTTTGAAATTTGTTCTCAAGCCTCAGATTTAGGTCTAAATGTCATAGCTATTTCAAGAAATGTTGAACCTCTTAAAGGAATATTAAATCTAAAATCATATTCTGTAGATGTTACTAATGAAGAACAAATTGAAAAGTTTGTCAAAAAATTAATTTCAGAAGATATAAAAATAGATATCTTAATTAATAATGCCGGTTTTTTAGTTAAGGATAGATTTATAAATACTACATACGAAATTTTTAAGGAGATTTATGATGTTAATGTGTTTGGATTAGCCACCCTCACAAGATCAGTTTTGCCTATTATTAATAGAGATGGACAGGTAATAAATATTACTAGTGTTGGAGGGTTAAATGCTAGTAAAAAGTTTCCTGGTTTATCAGCTTATGCTAGTAGTAAGGGGGCAGTAATTACATTAACTGAAGTCCTAGCCGAAGAATATAGGTCTCGTCCTAGATTTAATTGTCTGGCTCTGGGATCTGTACAAACAGAAATGCTAAAGAAAGCTTTTCCAGGTTATGAAGCTAAAATTATGCCTGCTGAGATGGCTAAACAAATCCTTGACTTTGCTTTAGATGAGTCCAGCTTAGTTAATGGAGAGATAATAAAATTAGATAAGGGAAATCTTGAATAAAAGAACAAGATAATTATTTACCTTTTATTTGAATATCTCGGACTTTTTTAAATAATTCAGAGGAGTACACAAAATTATTTACAGACTCATTATCTGTATCAAATATTTCTTGTTTTGAACCTTCCCAAATTTTCCTTCCATTAACTAAGAAAATTATCTTTTCTCCAATCTCCATAACTGAATTCATATCATGAGTATTTATAACTGTTGTAATATTATATTCTTCCGTAATTTCCTTTATTAAGTTATCTATTATTATAGCAGTTTTTGGATCGAGACCGGAGTTTGGTTCATCACAAAAAAGATATTTGGGGTTTAGTACAATTGCTCTTGCAATAGCAACTCTTTTTTTCATTCCTCCAGAAATTTCAGAAGGCAATTTATTATTAGCATCTTTTAAATCTACTCTTTTTATTACCTCATTTCCTCTGTAAATCATCTCATCATTTGATTTATTTGTAAACATCCTCAACGGAAATATTATATTCTCAAGAACGGACATTGAATCAAAAAGAGCAGTTCCTTGGAAGACCATACCTATTTCTTTCCTTAGGTCAGAAAGATTTGAAAAACTCAATTCATCAAATGGCTTGTCATCAAAGAAAATTTTCCCTTGATCACTATTTAATAAACCTACTAAACATTTCATTAGTACTGTCTTTCCTGAACCACTTTGTCCAATTATCAGGTTTGTTTTGCCTTTTTCAAATTCTGTTGAAATATTATCAACAACCTTTATTTGATCAAATGATTTCGAAATGTTTTCTATTTTAATCATTATGCTAAGAGTAATTGAGTTACTATATAGTTTACAATTATTATAACTACACTTGTCCAAACAAAAGAAAGAGTAGAAGCTTTACCTACGTCTAGTGCACCACCTTTCATATAATACCCATGATAGGATGGCACAGTAGCTAAAATGAATGCAAAAAGTGTAGTTTTTACATAAGCATAAAATAGATGGTACACTCTAAAATCAAGCTGTATTCCTTGAATAAAATCATAGCTTGTAGAGAAACCTCCATATATGCTAACAATGTATCCTCCTATTATTCCTAGAAACATTGCAAAAGTGATAAGGAAAGGATATAGTAATAAAGCTACTATTTTTGGAAATATAAGGTAATTATGTGTGTTAATCCCCATTACCTCAAGAGCATCTATTTGTTCAGTAACTCTCATTGTCCCTATGCTAGATGTTATAAATGAACCAACTTTACCTGCCATAATTATAGAAATAAATGTTGGAGCAAATTCTAGTATCACAGATTGTCTAGTTGCAAAACCTACTAGATTTCCAGGTAAAAGAGGGTTTTCAATATTAAGTGCTGTTTGAATAGCGACAACTCCTCCAACAAAAAATGATATAAATGCGACTATTCCAAAAGATCGAATTATTAAGTCATCAATTTCTCTAAAGATTAATGTTTTTAGAACATTCCACTTAGTGAATTTTCTAAATGTGTTACTTATCATTAAGAAATATGATCCAATGTGAAAAAAAATTTTCATTTATATTATACTTGATAAGTTATAGCATTAACATTCATTCCAGCACCTACACTTGCAAACATAATGACATCTCCCTTACTTATTTTGTGACCTTTGTAATTTCCCTTCCTTACAATATCAAAAAGAGTTGGAATTGTTGCAACTGAGCTATTTCCATATTCTTGGATATTCATTGGAAGGACATCATCTGGTGGAGTAGTCTTATATAGTTTATAAAACCTATTAATAATTGCTTCATCCATTTTTTGATTAGCCTGATGAATGAAAATTTTCTTTAGGCTAGAGATATTTTGTTTAGACTTATCAAAGCAATCTTTCATTGCTATCGGAACATTTTTTAATGCAAACTCATAAACTTTTCTACCATTCATTTTTAAAAATTTATCACTATTTGAATTATTATCTGTATCTATTTTATTTCCAATTCCATAATAAATAAATTCATTTTCACCTTCTGATGTATATGATGCAGAAGAATGAGATAAAATACCTCCAGATTCAGAATTATTACCCTCAAGAACTACTGCTCCAGCACCATCAGCATATATCATAGCATCTCTATCATTTAAATCAGTTACTCTTGATAAGGTTTCGCTACCTATTATCAAACATTTATTTGCCATATTTGATTGGATGAATGACTTAGCTTGAATTACTCCTTCAATCCATCCAGGACATCCAAAAAGTATATCATAACCTATACACTTTGGGTTTTTTATATTTAGATTTCTTTTAACCTTGGTTGCAAGTGCTGGGAGATTATTAACTTGCTTACTATTATAAGAAATATCCCCAAAATTATGTGCAAAAATAATATAGTCTAGTGTTTCTGGGTCAATTTTAGAATCATTAATTGCATCATTAGCAGCTTTAGTTGCCAAATCAGAAGAATTTAACTTTTCAGATGCATACTTTCTTTCTTGTATTCCAGTTATAGAAACAAATTTGTCAATTATTTCAGAATTGGAATTTTCAAAGGATGATCCATTATTATCATAGAATTCAGAGTCTAAAAAATCATCATTCACTTTAGTAAGTTTTGGGACATAGCTACCAGAACCAGTAATTTTAAATCTCATGATGTAAAATTAATTAATTTAAATTAAAATGATGATAGTGGTGGACAATTACAGATTAAGTTTCTATCACCAAATGCATCATCTACCCTTCTTACTGAAGGCCAATATTTATTTTCTTTTAAGTATTCTTTAGGAAAGCATGCTTCCTCTCTAGAGTATTTATAAGACCATTTTTCAGATACAACCATTTGTAGAGTATGTGGAGCATTTCTAAGTAAATCTCTAGAAATTTCATTAGTTGTAATTTCTTTAAATATTGAATTCATTGCATCACAAAATCTATCAAGTTCTTCCAAATTTTCACTTTCTGTAGGTTCGATCATTATTGTTCCCGGAACAGGAAAAGAAACTGTTGGTGCATGGAAACCATAATCCATTAATCTTTTTGCAATATCATTTACTTCAATATTTAATTTTTTGAAAGGTCGACAGTCAATTATAAATTCATGAGCAACACGACCCTTTTCTCCAGAATAAAGTATAGTAAACTTTTTTTCCAATTTTGATTTTAGATAATTGGAATTTACTATTGCAACTTCTGTTGATTTTCTTAATCCATCTGACCCCAACAATTTTATATATCCATATGAAATGATACATGCTAAAG
>Ga0257112_10000136_pt1 | contig 31428 bp, 26 predicted proteins | sample LP_taG_5_FD_191565 | JGI IMG/M metagenome (GOLD analysis project Ga0257112, IMG submission 191565) | Marine microbial communities from Northeast Subartic Pacific Ocean, Canada - LP_J_2015_P26_1000m | ecosystem: Environmental > Aquatic > Marine > Oceanic | place: Canada: Northeast Subartic...
TAGGAGATGACCCCCGGGGGCCAAGAGCGCGGCGGAATCTTTAAACGTTTTTGCTGGGGAGGAAATATGATGCAACACCATGTTAAAAATAATGATGTCAGCAACAGTTTCCTTTTCTAGCGCGGTGTGGGTGTCGCCAAGAATAAAGCGTACCCCTTTTAAATTTTTCCTTTCGATTGTTTGCCGTGATTTCTCCAGCATTTCACTGGAATTATCGAGCGCTATGATATTCTTGTATTTTTTAGCTAGCTCCATCAGTAGCTGGCCCTCTCCGGGCCCTACTTCAAGCACGACGGCCTTGGATGAATGTCCCAATCCATTGATAACATCGTGCAGGCAACTCGCGTAATCTTCATGTTCCACAATGAGTCCCTGTTTCTCTTTGAATTTGTCGGCATTCTTATTGAAGAAACTAAGGGATAGCTCGGAGCGCTCGATTTGAATCTGTTTGATCTTTCTCTTGCTGTCCGCCCTAATTGGCAGGCTGTCAATTTGTTCTAGTGTGCTTTCTTTAATGTCGCGGTGGGAGTCCCCATCGGTCAAGAATGCCCGTCGGTAGAATATGGAATTTCCCTCACGACGAGTCGATACTAGGTTGCTTTTAGCAAGGATTTTCAAGTGATGGCTGAGTGCTGGCTGGCGAATTTCTAGGATACGGCAGAGTTCCAGCACACCAAATGACTCGTTCTTGAGCAACCGCAAGATCTGCAAGCGTAAGCTGTCAGCTAGAGCCTTGTTCAGTTCTGTTAGGCTTTCTAGGGTGACAGGTAGCTCGAGAGCCGGGACTCTCAGTACAGTTGATTGAAGATCGTTAGCCATTTTTCTGTATTAAAAGGGAACTAAGCGGGAGCTACAGTAGCAGCAAACGTGAGCATTTTCAAATCTATATCAAAATATATTGATATAATATAGCCGCAAGCTAATACTAAAATATTAGTTGGCATCTCACGTCGAAAATAGTCCCGAGTCAGTGGTATATTGCGTTCAGGTGCGGGAAAATAGCCGCCTTCCAAACTCGGTTGTCTGTTACCCGGCCGGTCGATTAATGAGCCAGGAGTTAAGTTGATGTCAGGAAATGGCGTGTCGCGGAAACAATGCGCTAATGCAATTCGGGCGCTGAGCATGGATGCCGTCCAGAAAGCGCGTTCGGGCCACCCTGGTGCACCGATGGGTATGGCAGACATTGCTGAAGTACTTTGGAATGACTATCTAAATCACAACCCCGGTAATCCTCAGTGGTTTAATCGCGATAGATTTGTGCTTTCCAATGGTCATGGATCAATGCTGATTTACTCGCTTCTTCATCTAACTGGATATGACATTCCGATGAAGGAGTTAAAGAATTTCAGGCAGCTTCATTCAAAAACTCCAGGCCACCCTGAATATGGCTATACACCTGGGGTGGAAACTACTACTGGCCCGCTAGGCCAGGGGTTGGCCAATGGAGTAGGTATGGCGATTGCGGAGAAGACTCTCGCGGCCCAGTTCAACCGAGAAGGGTACAAGATAATAGACCACTATACTTACGTATTTGTTGGCGATGGCTGCCTGATGGAAGGAGTATCCCATGAGGTCAGTTCTTTGGCTGGAACTTTGCAGTTGGGTAAATTGATCGTGTTTTACGACAACAATGGTATATCTATTGATGGCGAAGTGGGGCAATGGTTCTCCGACGATACAGACAAACGCTTCGAAGCATACGGTTGGCAGGTATTAAGTGCGGATGGCCATGATACGGAATCTGTCAGCCGGGCCATTGAAGAAGCGCGGGCTGAATCCATTAAGCCCAGCATTGTTAACTGTAGGACCATCATTGGTTTTGGGGCTCCCAACAAGCAGGGCACCGCAGCCACTCATGGTGCTCCTTTGGGTGAGGAAGAGGTTGCCGCCACCCGTGAGCGACTGGACTGGCATCACCCGCCATTTGTAATCCCCGAGGAAATAAAGCAAGCATGGAATGCCACTGAGAAAGGGTTTGCCGCTGAGTCGGCTTGGAAAGAAAAATTGGTTGTCTATGAAGAAGAATATCCTGAGCTAGCGATGGAATTGGTGCGACGGATAAAGGGAGAAATACCAAGCTACTTCGTGGAGAAAGCTGATGAATTTATTGCCCACTGTGACGCCAATCCTGAAGATATAGCTAGCCGCAAGGCGTCGCAAAATTGCATAGAAACCTATGCTTCAATATTGCCTGAACTGATCGGTGGTAGTGCTGATCTCACCGGTTCCAATCTAACTTTATGGTCTGGTAGTACGCCTATAACAGAAAAGGCAGATGGCAACTACATCTATTTCGGCGTACGGGAATTTGGCATGACCGCTATCGCTTCTGGTATAGCCCTGCATGGAGGATTTATACCTTACACAGCAACATTTTTGATCTTTATGGAATATGCAAGAAATGCGGCTCGTATGGCAGCGCTTATGAAACAGCGAAGTATACTGGTGTATACCCACGATTCAATCGGGCAGGGCGAAGATGGGCCCACTCACCAACCGGTGGAGCAACTTTCCAACTTACGAAGCACTCCCAATATGTCAGTCTGGCGCCCTTGTGACAATGTGGAGGCGGCGGTAGCCTGGAAAGCTGCCATACTCAGAAGGAATGGCCCCACTGCCTTAATTTTCTCGCGCCAAGCGATTCCCCATCAGAAGCGGGGAGGTCAAGAGACCAAGGACATCAATTATGGCGGCTACATATTGCAAGATTGCACAGAAAAGCCAACGCTAATAATCATCGCTACCGGCTCCGAGGTAGGTATCTGTCGGGAAGCAGTGGAAGCATTGCAAGCCGATGGCGAACAAGTACGTCTAGTATCGATGCCTAGTGTCGACGTGTTTGAGGAACAAGATGCCGAGTATCGAGAAAGTGTTTTACCTGCCAGTGTACGCAATCGCCTAGCTGTAGAAGCAAGTGCTGCGGACTACTGGTATAAACTGGTAGGGCTTGATGGCAAGATTATGGGCATGAAGAGTTTTGGGGAATCCGCTCCCGGTGGTGTTTTGATGAGTCATTTTGGGTTTAGCGTCGACAATGTTATCGAAACTGCTCGGTCTTTTAGTTAGTTCACCAAAGATCGATCCTGCTGTTTGGTAGACTTTCATGCTCTATAATATAGCTTTCAACGGTTATGATCGTATTGGCCTTTTGCGCGCTGTGACTTTAGCGAGGCAGTCAGAGCTATGCACTCCATAAATTGATGATTTTTCTTATTTAGAGAACCTGACCATGACTTTTCTGCGAATGGAAGAGCTTGATCTCACAGGCAAACATGTACTGATTCGCGAAGACTTGAATGTTCCTATTAGGAATGGGGTGGTTAGTAACGATATGCGGATCAAAGCAGCTCTTCCGACCATAGAACAAGCAAGGGCTGAGTCGGAAACAGTGATTCTGATGTCGCACCTGGGCCGGCCTGAGGAAGGTAAACCGATTTCTAAACAACCCGAGTTTTCTCTGCGACCCATCGCCAATCGTCTAGCTGAATTGCTCGCTTGTCGGGTTGAACTGATTGAGGATTACCTAGATAAGCCTGATGCTGTTAGGAACTCTGACGCTGACATCGTTTTGCTGGAAAACGTACGTATCAACAGTGGTGAAAAAGCTAACGATGATGGGTTGGCCACTCACTATGCCAAGCTCTGCGATGTGTTTGTCATGGATGCTTTCGGCACGGCGCATCGCGCTCAGGCCAGCACCCATGGGGTTGCCAGGCATGCACCGACCGCATGTGCCGGCCCGCTACTGGCACGCGAACTACAAGCTTTAGAGTGTTCCCTGATGAAACCGAAGCGACCGATGCTGGCTATTGTGGGTGGGGCCAAAGTGTCCAGTAAGCTTGGTGTGCTCAACAAATTAGCAAATAAAGTGGATCAGCTTATTGTAGGGGGGGGTATCGCCAACACATTTTTACTTGCAAGCGGATTTGAGGTAGGCCAATCGTTGTGTGAGCCGGAGTTTGTAGACACCGCTAGAATGTTAATGCAACGTACTAATATTCCATTGCCTACTGATGTAGTGGTTGCGAAGAAGTTTTCATCTGATGCTGAAGCTCACACAAAAGCTGTTGCTGAGATCGAAGAAGATGACCTTATCCTCGATATTGGCCCGGAAACGGCAATGCAACTGACAAATCTGATTAGTACCATGAAGACAATTATCTGGAATGGGCCGATGGGTGTCTTTGAGGTACCTCAGTTTGCTCAGGGGACAGTAAAAATTGCGCAAGCTGTTGCTGGTAACAAGGGATTTTCGATTGCCGGTGGGGGTGAAACTATCGCCGCAATTGACAAGTTTGGTGTGACTGAAACTATTTCCTACATCTCGACTGGAGGTGGCGCCTTCCTGGAATATGTGCAAGGAGAGAAACTGCCGGGTGTACAGATATTAGAAGAAAGAGGAGTTGCGAATTAACATTCTAGGAGAAATAATACGGAGTACTCTTTGATGCAAAGACAAGCGGAAACAAATAAATAGGAAGAGGGTTAATCATGGCACTTATCAGTTTGAGACAGTTACTGGATCACGCGGCAGAAAATGGCTATGGAGTACCGGCGTTTAATGTGAATAACCTGGAACAAGTGCGAGCCATCATGGAAGCAGCTGATGAATTAAATAGCCCTGTTATTCTGCAGGCATCGGCAGGCGCTCGTAAATATGCTGGCTCTAACTTCCTGAAGCATCTTATCCAAGCAGCCATCGAAGAGTTTCCACATATTCCCATTGTTATGCATCAAGATCATGGTGTATCACCAGCGGTTTGCCAGCGATCTATCCAGCTTGGTTTCTCCTCGGTCATGATGGATGGTTCACTCGCGGAAGATGGTAAGACACCGACGGATTTCGATTACAACGTACGTGTTACCAAGATGACTGTGGAGATGGCTCATGCCTGCGGTGTGTCAGTTGAGGGTGAGATTGGTTGCTTGGGCTCCTTAGAAACCGGCATGGCAGCCGAAGAAGATGGAGTGGGGGCGGAAGGCAAACTGGAGAAATCACAATTGCTTACTGATCCTCAGGAAGCATTAGATTTTGTCGATGCTACGGGTGTCGATGCACTTGCTATAGCAGTAGGTACCAGCCATGGTGCGTATAAGTTCAGCCGTCCACCGACTGGCGATATTCTGGCTATCGATCGTATCAAGGAAATTCATGGGAAAATTCCCAGTACTCACTTAGTAATGCATGGCTCTTCTTCTGTACCTCAGGATTGGTTAGCAGTTATAAATAAATATGGGGGCGAGATTCCGGAAACTTACGGTGTCCCCGTTGAAGAAATCCAGGAGGGCATCCGACATGGAGTCCGTAAAGTGAATATTGATACTGATTTGCGGCTCGCATCAACTGGTGCGGTGAGGCGATTCCTAGCCGAGAATAAATCAGAATTCGATCCTAGGAAATTCCTAACGCCAACCATAGACGCTATGAAGGATATCGTGAAGGCACGGCTGCAAGACTTTGGCACGGCGGGACAAATTGCCAAGTTTGGGAGGATTTACGACCTAGAGGAAATGCATCATCGTTATTCTGGTGCTGGCCGATAACTAACGGATCAGACTTACGAGGGCGAGGCCGGTCATGTTTAGTCGAGACAATGCTGAACAAATCCGAGATAGTCTGCCCCTGAATTTTTTTAATTCCAATTCCAATGAGGAAGGGAAGACCCCTCTCCTTCAGACCTACCTGCAATACTATGGATTGAATTTCACTGGTGATAATGAAGGCAGTAAACACTGCGCCGGCATCGTCAGTAATGGGGAATTCAAAATTGTTTGCCACTATTTTATGGTGTCATTGGAGCGCCAGAAGGGGACGGCTTTCCTGTTGCACGGCTACTTTGATCACACCGGGTTGTATGGTCATCTGATAAGGCATTGCCTGCAACTTGGTTATGAAGTAGTGATTTTCGACCTTCCGGGCCATGGCCTGTCCAGTGGTCCAATAGCCGATATTGATTCTTTTCGACAATATAGCGAGGCGTTCCTCAGAGTTTTGCACCAGGCAAAAGGTTTTAAGGTCAATCAGCCATGGATTGTTATTGGGCAAAGTACTGGGGCCGCTATTATTATGGATGCATTACAGGACACAAATCTTGCCGACCAGTTTCCAGTGCAGTGCTACATCTTGCTGGGGCCATTTTTGCGACCTAAACGCTGGATTACCAGTAAGCTGCTATTTATGTTGACCCGCTGGTTTATTAGATCGGCGCGGCGCAAATTTGCAATGAACAGTCACGATGAAGAGTTTCTGAAATTCCTACGCACCCGTGATGCCTTGCAAAGTAAGAAATTGCCACGGAGCTGGGTGTTGGCTATGATTGAGTATCAAAGGCGATTTGCACGGGCGAAGATATGTGATGAAGCTTTACACATAATTCAAGGCACCGGTGATGAAACCGTGGACTGGCGATACAACCTATCACACATTCAAGAAAAGTTTCCCAAGTCTAAAATCTGTATGATTCCCGATGCGCGCCACCATTCGGTGAACGAATCACCAGAGTTCCGGGATCGGATCTTTTCCTCACTAGACCAGATTATCGAGGATGCAGGGTAGAACTTTATCTTTAAGCGAGCAGTGGCATTACCCTCATTTAACCTGACCAGAGCTATTTCGCTGAATTGGTCGTTAATATAAATGACGAGATAGCCCAGCTATACGTGTAGTAAGATTAAGCCAAGTTGATTTAGACGTGTATAAAAACCGACCAAGAAATGTTTCCATCTAAAAGAATATCAGCGTACACTGGTCGATCGGTCAAAGTGGGCCGATGGGTTGCTATTTTTGGCAATTCGACCAAGTAAATTTTGAAACAGCAAGAGAGCAATATGTCAGAATCAGTTGAAGGTACCGTTAAGTGGTTTAACGACGAGAAAGGATTTGGATTTATAGAGCAGGAAGGTGGTAAGGATGTGTTTGTGCATTTCAGCGCCATCAATGGCTCGGGAAGAAGAACGCTTCATGAAGGGCAAAAAGTGACCATGGAAGTTACTACAGGTCAGAAAGGCCCCCAAGCGGAAAACGTCAACCCGCTTTAATTGTTATAGGCCTTTGGCAAGTCCCTGCCGGAATAATAAAAAGCTTGAAAGTTAGGTTTGAAACAGAATTGAAGTAAATCTGAAGCGATTCAGATAAGATATATTTCTCTGATCATACTGATCTTGCTAACGATTTTCTTATTTTTACGGTGAATAGTAATACCCTAATACATTAGGGTAGCAGTGTCTTTACGCCTGTAATCGAGCCAAGTAACAAGCGATCAGCTCCGCGGTTTGCAAACAAACCACTGGCAACCACACCTGTTATTTGGTTTAGGTCATATTCTAGTTTCCTGGGGTTTAGTATTTCCAGGTTGAAGACGTCTATAATATGGTTACTGTTATCCGTAACGCAGTTTTCTCGGTACACTGGATCGCCTCCCAACTTCACGATCTGCCGTGCAACGTAACTTCTGGCCATTGGGATGACTTCCACCGGCAGCGGGAATTTACCCAGAGTGCTCACAAGCTTTGAATCATCAGCAATGCAAACGAATTCTTTTGAGGCGGCGGCGATGATTTTTTCTCGAGTGAGTGCGGCGCCACCACCCTTGATCAACTGCAAGTGATCGTTGGCCTCGTCTGCTCCGTCCACATAGACCGAAATTTCCCCAACGGCGTTTAAATCGAATACAGGGATATTGTGTTCCTTAAGACGACGGGTAGACTCTTCAGAACTGGCAACTGTACCATTAAGTTTGTGACTGATTTTGCCCAGCTCTTCGATGAAGAAATTAGCGGTAGAACCAGTTCCGACCCCCACGATTGTGTCATCGTCAAGCATTGATTCAACATGTTCGAACGCTGCCTGCGCGACAGCTCGTTTTAATTCATCTTTTGTCATCTCCATCACCTATTGTTGCTGGAATGTAATACTCAATTTGCTTTTAAAGTTCCGAGTAACTGGCCCATGCGTACCGGCGTTTCCGCAGTCAGAGCAGCATCAAGGTCTATAATTCCGGGACCAAATAATACAATTGCGGTAGAACCTGATTTGAATCTACCCATCTCTGCGCCAGTTGGTAACTCGATAGGAGGACTATAAGTTTCATAACTCATAACCCGCAATTTGCGAGTTCTTGGGCTTGGACATACTTGCCCGGACCAGACCGTTTCTATACCAGCTATGATCATAGCGCCTATCAATACCAGCGCCATCAGTCCGGCTCTCGTTTGAAAAAGGCAAATCACCCGCTCATTACGCGCCAATAAATTGGGCACATACCCAGACATTCTCTGATTGACCGAAAATAGCCTGCCCGGCACATAGATCATTTTTTTCAACCGCCCGGCCAGTGGCATATGAACTCTGTGGTAATCCCTGGGAGATAAATAGATAGTTGCGAATGTGCCAGCCGAGAAATCGTCTACCAAGGCAGAATCGTCCCCCAGTAGGTCAGCGACCTTAAAGAATCTGCCTTTCGCCTGCAATAAGGAATCTTTCTCAATGGCCCCGGCCTGGCTAATTACACCATCGGCTGGACACACTACAGCACTTTCTCCTTCAACTAGTGGCCTAGCCCCTGGTTTGAGTTCTCGAGTAAAGAAGGCATTGAAATTCTCAAACTGATCAAGGTCCGAAAGCAATGCTTCGCTCATATCGACCTTGTAAAAACCAATAAATGCCTTGATTAGCGCTTTCCTGAAGAGAACTGTTTCGGTGAACATTGCTATAAAGCGTGATAACGCATGGTGGGGTAAAAGATATTGGAGAAAGGCAAATAAATGGGACATGAGATTAAGCTAACCTTCTTGCTTCAGCGCTCAACTGGGGTGTCGGGGTGATTCCCCCACTCAGACCAGGAACCATCGTAGGCTTTGATATCAAGCCCCAAAATTTTACCTACTAAGTAACTGAGTCCGGAACGGTGATGAGTCTGGCAATGGGTAATTATTTTTTTGTTTTTATCAATGCCTAAAGATTCCAGTTTACGTTTTAGTATGTCCAAGGGTTTCAATCTAAGATTACTATCGTGGTCTATCAGTTCTAGCCAGTCCAGATTCACAGCACCTGGAATGTGTCCATTTTTCAGCGCCGTGACTTTGGTTCCCGTGTATTCTTCCAGAGCACGTGCGTCCCAAACTATAGAATCGCTGTCACCGATTTGGCTCAGCACATCGTCCAGATCGACAGCGACACTCCTGTCTATTTGGGCGACATAATCCGAGGGCTCTTGTTCTGCTATACCGCTCGAGACGGGGTGAGCCTCATTTATCCAAGCTACCAGCCCGCCATTTAAAAAGGAGTGGTTATGATGGCCGAGAACGTCCAGTGTCCAGATTAACCGCCCTGCCCAGCCCCCCCCTTCGTCGTCATATGCCACAACGTGCTTTTCTTTGCTTAGACCAATACGAGAAAAAACTGTACTTAAATGTTCGGCATTGGGGAGTTTGCCTGTCGCTGGTTTGATACCGCTCACTAATTCAGCCGGCCTGATTAACATAGAACCGGGAATGTGATGATTGAAAAATACCTCTTCGGCACACACCGCCACCAGGAGGATCTGATCCGAAGGCATAACCGGCAGTAACTCTTCAATTTCAAGAGTGAGCGGGAATACGTTTTGCGATTCAGGATTCATAGCACATTTTTTTTCAAGGAATTTACAGGGTCACTATTCTAATTTTATCTATTCAGGGAGTTTCCATCATCTGTAAAATCTTGAAATAGTTCTCCAAGCGTTGAGGAAAAATCTTTCCTGCAATGAGCGCTTCCTGGATTGCACAGCCTGGCTCGGTCTGGTGGGAGCAATCCCGAAATTTGCAGTTTCCTGCGAGTTCGTTCAGTTCTCTGAACCCACTTAACAGTTCCGTTTGTGTAATATGCCCTAGGTGAAACTCCCTTATTCCTGGGGAGTCGATCACGTCACAGTTGCGTAGGTGAAAAAGTCTAGCTGTCGTTGTTTTATGCGTGCCCTTATATTTTTTTTGGGACAGGTCAGCTACGTCTGTCATCTCAGCTAATCCCAGCCGGTTAACCAGCGAAGATTTGCCGACTCCGGACTGTCCGACGAACACGGTAGTCTTGACCGATAAGGCTTCTTCGAGTTTGGCAATGCCTCTGCCAGTCAGAGCTGAAACCCGTTGTACTGGATACCCGAGCTCCTCGTAAATCGACAATATACTGTTGAATTCGACGGAGTTTTGCTCATTCAGTAAGTCAATTTTATTGAATACCAAAAGCGGCTCTAGTCCTAGGTTATTAACGGCCACTAGGTAGCGGTCAATGAGATTCATAAATGGCTCAGGCATTACGGCAAAAACGATAAGAACGATATCGATGTTAGCTGCAACTGGTTTCAAGTTTCCAGCCGCGTCCGGCCTCGCAAACAAATTTTGACGCTCGTTAACCGCGACAATGACGCCGCTTTCATCGGCTTCTTGGTCCCAGACCACTAAGTCACCTGTTACCAGATCAGGCAGGTTCGCCCTTTGGTGACATCGCACAGTTCGTGGAGACCCATTTTTATTGAGCACTTCTACATCCAACTGTTTACCAAAGTGACTGATGATTCTGCCGTTGCAGTTGCTGCTAGTGTTAGCATTGCTGAATTGGCTATATGTAACGGCCTCAATTTCTCTTTGTTGTTTCTCGGTTATGCGAGACTTCTGGTGTTTGCTTAGCCGTCTTTTGCTCATAAATATTGGGTAGTCGAGAACATAATGCGATAAATGTATTAAAGTGCCACGATTATTGCATATTCTGGCTATTCAAGCTTTGCTACAATGTCTGGTAACAAGCGCAACACGCTAACGAAATTCAATGGATAAAAACCTGAACCTTGTCTGGCTGGATCTGGAAATGACCGGGCTTATTCCTCAATCAGATCGTATCATCGAGATTGCTACTCTGGTGACCGATCCAGTATTAAACATCCTCGCGGAAGGTCCAATTCTCGCCATCAAGCAACCAGATGAACTACTGGATGCTATGGATGAATGGAATCAAAAACATCACGGTAGCTCGGGATTAATTGGCCGGGCAAAGAGTAGCTCTATTGATGAACCGGAAGCGGAACGTCAGACGCTAGAGTTTCTGTCAGAATATTCCACAAAGAATGCATCACCACTGTGTGGCAATAGCATTTGTCAGGATCGCCGGTTCATGGCAAATTACATGCCCGAATTGGAAGCGTTCTTTCACTACCGTAATCTTGATGTAAGCTCTATCAAAGAGCTAGTGCGGCGATGGAAGCCTGAGATCATGGAAGGACTCTTCAAGCAGAGCAAGCACCAAGCAATGGATGATATTAAGGACTCAGTTAACGAACTGAAATATTACCGAGAACATTTCATTAAAGCCTGACAAGCTATCCAGTACGCTGCCCATGTTGCTCAAGGGCCCACTGTACATGTTCACGCACTAGTTTTGACGGATGATTGAGAGATGCTTTGAGCGCTGTAATTGTTTCTTCATTTGTATTCGCATTTCCTAGAGCCACAGCAATGTTACGTAACCAACACTCGTAGCCAATTCTGCGAATAGGTGAACCGCTGGTCTTGAGGAAAAATTCTTGTTCCGTCCATTGAAATAATTCAATGAGTTTAGCGTCATCTAGGTTGTGTCGCGGCGAAAAATCTGTTTCTTCGCTAATTTGGGTAAACTTGTTCCAAGGGCACACGAGTTGGCAGTCATCACATCCAAAAATGCGATTGCCCATAGGTTTGCGAAATTCCTCCGGGATGGATCCGCGTAACTCGATCGTCAAGTAAGAAATACAGCGTGTAGCGTCCAGCACTTTTGGTCCAATAAATGCCTGGGTAGGACAGATATCTAGACAGGCAGCGCAGGAGCCACAGTGATCACTGTCTCTATCATCTATAGGCAAAGGAAGATCAGTAAATAGTTCCCCGAGGAAAAACCAGGACCCAGCGTTTTTATTAATTAACATTGTGTTCTTTCCAATCCAGCCCATGCCTGATTTCTCCGCCAATGCGCGTTCTAGCACTGGTGCGCTGTCGACGAAAGCCCGATATCCAAATGGCCCGGCAGCTTCTTCGATCTTATCAGCTAGCTGCTGGAGTCTTTTTCGAACAAGCTTGTGGTAATCCCTGCCCCTGGCATAACGGGAGACATAGGCTCGGTCGCGTTGCTGAATAGGATGGAGAGAATTCGATTTGCTGACTGAGTAATCCATACGCGCAGTGATTATACGAATTGTCCCTGGGTGCAACTGTTCTGGGTGGCACCGCTTTTCGTGATTTTCTGCCATGTAAGTCATGGCGCCGTGATAATTGTTGTCAATCCAGGCAGACAAGTATTTTGCATAGTTGTCTAAATCGGCATCGGTAATGGCGATTTGCTGGAAACCAAGTTCGCTTCCCCATACCTTTATCTGGGACGCAAGCTGAGAACAGTTAAGCTTTGGCATGATTAAGTCAGTAGCAATAAGCGACAGAATATCTCGGCAGTCTTTTCAAGCGCAGAACCATCGTAGCAGAAACATACAAGCAGCAAGTATGTTTTTGGTGAAATCTCATTAGACGGAGCAAGCGGAATGGCCTCCGCTAAATTCTTTGAAGCGTTTCGTGTATCAGCAAGCTGATTTATTGAGCGGCGACTTCGCTTTCCTGTAACCATTCGTTGAGTTCAATAATATCCTGGGGTGTGAGAATACCAGCAATCTGTTTCAGGACCAGAGTGTCAATTACATAGGTATAGCGTGCGTCCGCATACATTCGTAAAGCACGAAATAGGTTTTCTCGAGCCAGTAACACCTCAACGATGTTTCGGGTGCCTACTTCTGCTCCTAATTCAGTCGCATCCATCGCGCTCTGCGCCGATGTTATGGATTGTTGTCGCTGCGCAACAACCAATACATCGGTATTTACACGCCTATAGGCGTTACGGATATTCTGGGTTAGCTCACGCTTGGTAAGTTCCAGTGATTCCTGCGCCGCGACAACATTGTACTCAGCCGCACGTTTTCTTGAACTGAGGGTTCCGCCGGTGTAGAGAGGAATATTGAGGTTCAAAGCGAGTTGGGTTCGGTCACTGGCACCGCCACCAATTTGAATACCTTGACTTACTATTGGTGCAGTAACAATGTGACCATAGAACCCTTGTAAATCTAATGTAGGCAGGCCGTCTGACTTGCGTGCCCGTAAAGTTTGACGTGAGGCGTCTAAATTAAATTCGGCGGCGGCAATCGCTAGGCTGTTATTGTCTGCTTGAGTTTCCCATTGGTTGAGATTGCCTTCGACATCTACAATTGGAAAGTTGTCAAGCAGTTCATCGATATCAGGATGACCTTGGCCGGTGATGGCTTCAAGTGCTTCGTACCGCGATCTGAGGAAATCCTGTTGCAGTATTGTCGTATTTCTTGCTAGGTCATACGCAGCCTGACTGTCGTATACATCGGTGATAGCTACTAGGCCAACTGCTTCCCGTTGTTGGGTTTGTTCTAGAGACCGCTGCGCAGCCTCCTCTTCCTGGATATTAGTTTCTAGCAGGTCTTGAGCACGCAATACATCAAAGTAAGCGGAGGCTACTCGCATGATCAAATCCTGCTCCTGAGCGGCGAGATTCACTGCTGCTGCTCTATCGGTAGCCTCGGCACTTTGAAAGCTGTACCAGTTGGGGAGATTGAATACGCTCTGGGTAAGGCTAACACCCCAGTTGTGGTTGTTAATACCTGGACGGAAGCTGTGATCGTCCCTCACCTTGGTGCGTACTGTCTCGCCAGTTAGTGGGTTAGTCATATTGATGTATTGAGAATCAGTATAGCCACTAGTGAGTCGCGAAGTACCGGCTCCAACTCCTAGTGAGGGCAACATGCTGGAGCGACTCTGTATAACATTCTCCCGATTTGCCCGATAACTTGCCTGCGCTTGTTTGAGACTAGGATCATTATCCAACGCCAGTTGCAAAATGGTGACCAAATCATCTCCATAGCTCAGTGAACTAATCAGGCTGCTAAATAATAAAATTCCGATAAACTTCGTTCTGCGTAACATAGTTTGTGACCTTTCTACTTAAAAAGTGGATTGATCATTCAGTGATATAGATGATCAAATGAGAATTCCGGCTGGCGGTTTTGAAGCAAGACGGCATTCTACACAGTGTAACTAAAAGTGACAATTAAGAGCTTCTTTCATCTGGCCGTTTGCGACGAGCAGCACTTATATACCCATCAAACGCTTCGCGAAATTTAGCATTAGCACAAAATTTCACCCTTTAGACTGTTATTACTTTGTTCCAAATTTGGGGCATAATGTTTGTTCATTTTTTGCTCTGCCGACCTCTGGCCATCAGAGACAGATTTACGCTCTGTATTAAGAAAGGAGCAACCATAATTGCTGGTTTCGCCAACAGTACAGGAACCTTTAATGAACGCCAATCCCAAAAATTTCTTAGATAGAATTGACCAGTTGGATACTAGTGCCCAAAAACATTTTCCAAATTCCAGGAAGGTATACGTTGAAGGTAGTCGTCCGGATCTGCAGGTTCCCATGCGGGAGATTACCCTGACATCAACACAGACTGAGTCGGGTGTTGAAGGCAACCCACCGATTCGTGTTTACGATTCATCTGGAATTTATTCCGATGCCGATTGTGAGATTGATTTGCGAGCTGGGCTTCCATCTCTTAGGGCTACCTGGATACTAGAACGAGGAGACTCGGAACAATTAAAATCGCCAAGTTCCGACTTTGGGAACGTGCGTTTTAGCGACGCACAAACTGCACATCTTCGCTTCGAGCATATCAAGAATCCGTTGCGAGCCAAGTCGGGAGAAAACGTTACGCAGCTTCATTATGCGCGACAGGGCGTAATTACTCCCGAAATGGAGTTCGTTGCGATACGTGAAAATACGGCTCAGCAACAAGCTTCAGAACAGCCGGAGCTGGCAGCACAACATCATGGTCAATCGCACGGGGCCAGCATACCATTTGAAATAACACCTGAATTTGTCCGTAACGAGATAGCCTTAGGTAGAGCAATAATTCCTGCCAACATAAATCATCCTGAAATTGAGCCGATGATTATTGGTCGTAATTTTCTGGTGAAGGTAAACGCTAATATTGGAAACTCCGCAGTCACATCCTCAATAGAAGAAGAGGTCGAAAAATTAGCGTGGTCCGCATTGTGGGGTGCAGATACAGTTATGGATTTATCAACGGGCAAAAACATACACGAAACTCGTGAATGGATAATTCGTAATTCAATGGTGCCTATTGGCACTGTACCAATTTACCAGGCTTTGGAAAAAGTTGATGGTGTTGCTGAAAATCTCACTTGGGAAATTTACCGCGATACACTGATCGAGCAGGCTGAACAGGGAGTAGACTACTTTACCATTCACGCGGGGGTGCTACTCCGTTACGTGCCACTCACTGCAAAACGCGTTACAGGGATTGTATCAAGAGGAGGATCCATTATGGCAAAGTGGTGTCTTTCCCACCATAAGGAGAATTTTCTGTATACGCATTTTGAAGATATTTGTGAAATCATGAAAGCCTATGATATTTCTTTTTCCCTAGGCGACGGATTAAGACCAGGGTCCATCGCCGATGCTAATGATGTAGCTCAGTTCAGCGAGCTGGAAACTTTAGGTGAGCTGACTAAGATAGCTTGGGAACATGATGTGCAGACAATGATTGAAGGCCCCGGACATGTACCTATGCATATGATTAAAGAAAACATGGACATGCAGCTAAAAGTGTGCGACGAGGCGCCTTTCTATACGCTAGGGCCGCTCACAACAGATATCGCTCCGGGCTATGATCACATTACGTCTGGGATCGGCGCGGCCATGATTGGTTGGTATGGCTGTGCGATGTTGTGCTACGTCACACCCAAGGAGCATCTTGGACTACCTAATAAACAGGATGTGAAGGACGGCCTGATGGCATACAAGATAGCGGCGCATGGAGCTGATTTGGCCAAAGGACACCCTGCCGCGCAACTTCGAGATAACGCGCTTTCTAAAGCCCGTTTCGAATTCCGTTGGGAGGATCAGTTTAATTTGGGGTTGGATCCTACCACAGCTAGGAAGTTTCATGACGAAACACTACCCAAGCAATCTGGCAAAGTAGCACATTTCTGCTCCATGTGTGGCCCGAAATTCTGTTCTATGAAGATTTCCCATGAAGTAAGGGATTACGCCGCACAAAAAGAATTGCAGGAAGTTGGTGATGCAATTGAATTGGGTATGGAAGAAATGGCAGACCAGTATAACGAGCAGGGACGCAACCTTTATCATAAAGTCTAGTTAAAGATCACTCTCCAGAAAATGGTTTAGTACTACTAGGCAGGAGTGAGCCAGACGCTTGCAGCGATCAGTTGACCACCCGTATATTTGATCTGGGGTGGCAGTGGTATCCTTAAACGGCATTTCCAAAGTCATGGCCAGGCATTTATGCAGGTGAGCAATTTGAACCGTGCTCATAGTCATGTTGGCTTCACCTTGAGGTTTGCGGGGATAACCTTTCGTGGTTTGAAAATCTGCGTTAATCTCGGCCAATCTTTTTCGGTAGAAATCTAGTTGAGCCTGTCGTTCATCATTCCATTTGTTCAATCCTTCTGTTCCAGCAATAAAACAATAGGGGAGTGATTCGTCTCCATGCACGTCCAGTAAAAAGTCCACACCAATCTCCGCCATGGCTTTTTTTACAAGGAATACTTCTGCAGAAGCTTTCAATGTTGGAGCCGCCCATTCACGGTTCAGGTTGCAACCTGCGGCATTGGTGCGAAGATGACCTCTTCGGCTGCCGTCAGGATTCATGTTGGGAACCAGATAGATATCACATTGCTTAAGAAGAGCTCGGGTCAATTCGGATTCATTATCCAAAAGTTTTTCTATACAGCCTTCCATCCACCACTCTGCCATAGTTTCGCCAGGATGTTGACGGGCAATCATCCAACAATTCTTTTTCCCAGTTCTTTTACCATGGTTTGGTGAGGATAATTTCAGCAGATCAAGATCCTGCCCGTCCAAAGTCTGCCCAAGTACCTGATGGGAACAATGGGACACTTGCTGTGAGATCGCAATCATGTCGTGGTGTCGTTCCATCGAGTATGGAACAAAGTAGGCGAAATATACCGCATCAAACAAAGGTGTAAAATCAATCGATAAGACTCCATTTTTCAGAGTTGTGCCATGACGGAGCCATTCCTTGCGGTTATAAGAATACAGCACACGATAATTTTTAAAACCATCTGGGTATGAGGCTTCTGCTCCGTTGAGTATTTTCAAGGTGCAGGGTGTGTGTTTTGCCCCACTTAACCTAAAATAAAACCATTGGTAGAAATTGGACTTATTGTCCATGCGTATCTTCAACTGGATATTAGAGGGATGCTCGATCGAGACGACTTCGATGTTGCCAGCATCGAAGTTCTGATTAACCTGCACTATAGCTTTGATATTCGTCATATTAGTTTATTAAAGAATTATTAATTTTTGGATATGACTTTGCAAACAACTATTTGTTATTATTGCCGCCCCAAAATATATGAGTCAGGGATGCGGTATGTCGGTAGGTACAGAAAATCTAAATATAGCGTCAAATGATGCGCTAATCACGCCTGAGCAACTTAAGGCTGAACTGCCGCTTGATGCTGCAGTTCTAGAATCAGTCAAGTGCGCGAGAGAGACTGTATTTTCCATTCTGGATCGACAAGATCCGCGATTATTTGTCGTTGTGGGCCCATGTTCCATACACGATACCGATGCCGCCATCGATTATGCTATGCGTCTTAAAACATTTACGGAAAAAGTAAAAGATGTATTGTTTATCGTAATGCGGGTGTACTTCGAAAAACCGCGTACCTCAATTGGATGGAAAGGGCTTATTAATGATCCACATCTCGATGATTCATTTAAAATTGAAGAGGGATTACGCGAAGGGCGAAAACTGCTGATGAAAATTGTTGAGATGGGCCTACCCACTTCATCAGAAGCACTAGATCCTATATCTCCTCAATACCTGCAGGACTTGATAGCTTGGTCCGCGATCGGGGCTCGTACAACCGAATCGCAAACTCATAGGGAAATGTCCTCTGGATTGTCTTCGGCAGTTGGATTTAAAAATGGGACCGACGGTGGATTGATGGTGGCTGTTAATGCTCTGCAATCGGTATCAAGCCCTCATCGGTTTCTCGGAATTAATAATGAAGGGCAAGTCTCAGTGGTAACAACAAAAGGAAATGCATATGCACATGTTGTACTTCGTGGCGGCAATAACGGGCCAAACTTTGACACTGTACACGTCGCACAATGTGAGAAAGCACTAAAAGAGGGAGGAGTTGGCAACAACATTATGATCGACTGTAGCCATGCTAATTCTAATAAGGACCCTGAAGTGCAGCCGTTGGTGATGAAGGATATTACCCGCCAGATCCTTGAGGGGAACAAATCAATTATTGGAGTGATGTTGGAAAGCAATATAAACGCAGGTAATCAAGTTATCCCGAATGATTTATCGGAGTTGAAATACGGTGTATCTGTTACTGACGCCTGTATGGACTGGGATACTACGGAACACGCACTATTGGAAATGGCTGATAAGCTGCGAAACCCGTTATCAATACGTTAGTGATTGCTCCATCTTTTTTGATTACCTAGCTGTAATCCGCTAAACAAATGGTACTCCCGAAGGGTTCTTTCTTTCGGGGGATAAAAGAATCAGGCATTGCTGGCATACACTATCGATAATGGTTCTTTCTCGCGCCTACCGATGTTTATCCATTTCTGGACGAAGGGGTTGTCCAGAAGCGCTTGCAAATAGGTATCGGCTTCACCACTAAGCTCGGCTCCGTAGGCTTCAAAGCAAACAGCTACGGGTGCAAACATACAGTCTGCTATAGAGAAGCGCCCATACAAATAATTTCCGTTCTCTCCATACCGGTGTCGGCAACAACTCCAGATCGCATCAATGCGGGCAATCTCGTTAGCTAACGAATCAAAGGGGGTTAACTGATAAGAAGCCTTGCAATTCATCGGCCAGTCTTTTTTTAGGTTCGGGAATTCCGAGTGTATCTCGGCACTGATTGATCTAGCATTAGCTTTACGTTTTGGAGTGCGAGGCCAACCAGCTCCACCGAGAATGACTTCAGAGATATATTCACAAATGGAAAGCGAGTCCCAGACTGTCACCTCATTATGCAGCAGCACTGGGACTTTGAGTGAAGGGGAATATGGCCCTAGTTTCTCTGCAGTGTCGTCTTCGTAAAGAGTAATCTGGATTTCTTCAAATTCCACGTCAAACATTTTGAGTAATAGCCAAGGGCACATTGACCAGGAAGAGTAGTTTTTGTTGCCGATGACAAGCCTGATGTCTTTCATGTAGTTAACCCCAATCTAAATTTAGTCTATTAAGTGGCTTAGTCATTATCAGGAGTCTGAGTTAGTAATTGCTTGCTGTTATCACGAAGTTTCACCATTACACGCCGGTCAAAGAAATCAGTTTCGAAATTTTGATTAATTTGCAATGGTCTGGCTTCGCCATAGGCGATAGTGGTAATTGTGGAACTTTCAATACCGTTGTTTCTGAAAAACTGCCTAACTGATTCGTTTCTACGACGCGACAGCGCTAGATTTTTCTCGGTATTTCCAATGCGATCCGCATAGCCGGTTATTTCAACACTAGCACTCGGCATTTGATTGGCTATATTCACCAGGCTTTCAAGTTGTTCTTCATAGTGCGATTCGATTCTGCTTGAACCGGTGCGGAAATGTATGGATAGAACAGTGTTGTCACAACAGGCATTGATAGACTGCGTGGAAAGAAATGCCGGCATAACATTTGAATCTTTTACTTTCAGCTGCTCTAGCTCGTGTTTCGCTAACAGATGCTCCCTTTGAATTAAACCGAATTCTTCCTGTAGCGCTGTTAGTTCCCGTCTGGACTCGTAAAGATCAGCCTGTATGTCTACGAATTGTCCCTTGGTTTTCCAGCCATTGCCGATAAAGGCACCAATGGCCGCCCCTACAATTGCTCCTGGAGGACCCCCTGTAGCGGCCCCCAGCGCGATGCCGCTGAAAAAGCCGGTAGTTTCTTCAAGAGAGCCTGCGGGAGTATCGTAATTGTCTCTTTGCGTATCAGCATGGGCTGCGCCTGCTAACGCGGATACAATCAGAATGAGAGGAAATTTCTTAGACATAGCCGTAAATCCTGTGCTGAATTGAATAAAAACCTCGGCAGAAGAGTCTAATTACATGGTTGCTTGTTTGTTCTAAAAAGCGTTACAAACAATTCTTCCAACGAAATTCATTAGGAGTATTAAACACGACGTTTATTACTGGTGAGAGTAGGGATTGGGGCCATGTGGTGATTAAATATGGCAGAATCATGGCAATCATGTCCGACTAAGACTCTTGGCTGAAATTGACTATATAAATGAGGTATAGTCGAAGCTAACTTATTGAACGCTAAGAAAATCGCGAATATGAGCAGAAGAATAGCTATCGTGGAGGATGAAGCGGCAATTCGGGAGAATTACGCCGATGTCCTGCGAAAACAAGGGTATGACGTGCAGACTTACGCTAATCGCAAAGAAGCGATGTCAGCTTTCGATATTCGCCTGCCTAACTTGGCTATTATCGATATTGGGTTGGAGAACGAGATTGACGGCGGGTTTACGCTATGCCAGTCGTTACGCTCTCTTTCTGATACTTTGCCAATTATTTTTCTTACAGCCAGGGATAACGACTTCGATACCGTAAGTGGTTTGCGTATGGGGGCTGATGACTATTTGACAAAGGACATTAGTCTCCCGCATTTAACCGCTCGAATTGCTGCGTTGTTTCGGCGTCTGGATGTTATCGACCAACCTCCTTCGCCTGAGAGTTTATTGCATCGCGGCAAACTGTCACTGGATATCGGTCGACTTACAGTAAATTGGGATGATCATCCTGTGCCGCTTACCGTCACCGAATTTTGGATGGTACATGCTTTGGTTAAGTATCCTGGCCATGTTAAGAGCAGGCAGGTATTGATGCAGGAATCAAAAATATTTGTCGATGGCAGCACGATTACGTCACATATAAAGCGTATTCGGAAAAAGTTTATGCAAATCGGTGAGGGGTTTGATTGTATTGAAACAGTTTATGGTATGGGCTATCGGTGGAACGTAGAGCCCGCCACTAGTCATTAGAGCAGTCATTACTAGTTCGCAGTAGGATAGTTAAGTGTTCGAAGCCGACTTTGTAAGAAAATTTTGCGGGCCCTCAGATTTTTGCTTGCCCGGCTGGCAGGGATAGACAATGAAACTAGCATTCAAAAATCCTTTTTTTGGAATTCGCTTCAAGCTGGTTCTGCTTTCAACTATTCTGCTGGTTATACCTTGGCTAGGCTATCAGTACATTCTTGAAATGGAAGATTACTTACGCCGGGGACAGGAACAAACTGTATTGGGGACAGCCCAGGCTTTGGCTACCGCACTTAATGAGAGGCCAGAGCTATTCAACGAAGACAGTTACGGCCCGGCTCGACGGAGCGAAGATCTTTATGTTTATCCCATCTTTTCGCCACTCTCACTTGTGGATGGCTCTCTTGTTGATTGGGGAGAGTATCAGCAATACGAAGTGGAGTATGACCACCAGGATTATTTGCGCACCCCGCTAAATCCTGTCCGCTTTTACGGAAAAGACAATTCGGTGCAGTTTAAAAGTATGGTGGGCGAATACAACGGCTTTCTTTATGTTTATTTCAAGGTAACCGATGAACATCTGGTTTACCGAGACCCGGAGGCGCTGACCGTTCACCGTAGTGACTTTCTGCAAGTTTCCATGTTGTCCAAGGAGGGCAATGAGTTGAATAGATATGTCATTGCGCCGTATGAGCCCGATACTATCTATCCCTATCGAGTACAAACCGATTATTCGGAGCCAGTATATGAAGAACGTATTATTGGGCAATGGTATGAAACCGATATTGGTTACACGGTTGAGTTGCGCATCCCCATGGAGGTACTTGGGGACCGATTGGGGTTCGCGGTCTTTGACGTAGACGACCCAATTGAAAGAGGAATTAGCACGGTAGTTGCTACTTACCGGGTGGATGATGCGAATCAACTGGGTTCCCTGCGCTTACCTACCCCGGAAATCGATCGTATTGTTGCCGGTATGGGTCATAACAATTCACGTATACAAGTAGTAGATCGTAGTCGCAGGGTATTACTCACTGTGGGAGACATTCAGACTGCCACTGGATTACAGTTGTCTGACACACGTGGGGACGAAGAAGTAAACAAATATTGGCTATATGTCCAGAATCGGATTTTGGATCCGCTTTACAATCAGGTTCTTGCCAAACCCAGTAATGATTTCATTGACGAGTTATATTCCGATGTGTCTCGAGAGGGTGCCCATATCGACTCTGCGTTACAAGGGTTACCACTAACCCAGTTTCGAACCTTGGCAGATACTGAAACGAGATTATTGGAAGCGGCGCACCCTATTATTGCAAATGGTGAAGTAATGGGAGCAGTGGTGGTAGACCAGAATATGAATGGGCTGCGTACTTTTCGTAACCAGGCTTTAGAGCAATTGTTCAATACGATTCTCGCCGTTATGTTGATCCTGGTATTGGGTTTATTCTTTTTCGCTTCTCGCATTTCATCTCGAATTAGAAGTTTGCGGAACCAGGCAGAAGGCATAATCGACGAGACCGGACGGCTACAGAACACAATTGTTGCGTCCAGAAACTCTGATGAGATTGGCGATCTGTCACGGAGCTTCTCAAGCATTGTTGAACGTTTGACCCAGTATACAAGTTATCTCGAGAACATGTCTTCACGGCTCTCCCATGAACTGCGTACGCCGGTATCCGTGGTTCGTTCCTCTCTGGAAAATCTTGGAATGAATCAGCAGATCGAAGGATCATCTGTGTACCTAGAAAGAGCAGAGGAAGGCATTAATCGCTTAAACCTTATTCTCACCAACATGAGTGAAGCAACTCGTTTGGAACAAATGCTACAAACGTCCGAGAAAGAGAAAATAGATTTGAACAAAGTTATTACTGGTTGCGTCGAAGGGTACAAGCTAGCTTATCCTGATTCCCATTTTGAACTGGATGTGCACGACGATTCTGCTTATGTTAACGGTGTGCCGGAGTACATTGCGCAGTTACTAGATAAGCTCATCGCCAATGCGATTGAGTTCAGCTATAGCGATCAGCCCACGACCATTTATTTTCGAACTCTGCGAGACCACGCAGTATTTAAGGTCTCCAATGCTGGGCCTTTTCTCCCAGATGAAATGAAAGACAGGCTATTCGATTCCATGATTTCGGTACGGCCTCAGGAAAAACAGAAGCAGCCGCACTTGGGCATGGGGCTGCATATTGCTCGCCTGATCACAGACTTTCATGGTGGAGAGATTAGGGCTGAAAATCGAACTGATAGAGAGGGTGTGGTGATTACGGTGGTAATTCCACTTTTCTATCAATAAGCCAGAAATCGTTAACACCCAAGCTCTAGAGCTTCCGGCAATTTTATTCTCCTGTGTAGTACTTGGGCACGTTCTCTTTTACCACTAGTGAATCGGTAGACCAGGTATGGCAGGTATCTAGGACTATCGGACGTCTTTTACTTTCCTTGGTACTAGGGTCCGACTTTTTCCTACTGGATTTTCTCAGTGGCCAGATAGTTTGCATCGCAACGGTAGCCATGGGAAATAATAGTTCGGTTATGTGCGTGCATCCTCGGGTACCACCGACCTTCATTCGGATAGCTTTACGCCAGCCTGGCCCCATACGAATACCGATTAATACTTTATACTCTGGAGTGATATCAGGGCACATTTCGAACGGGCTGTTATCTGTTACGGCAACCACATCGCGGATAATGAATTCGTCGTCTATGGTCACTCGCAGGAGCATTTCGTGAAGAGGCTCTCCCACTTTGACCGGACCTCTCCAGTCGTTCTTAAATTCATAGGTTTTCGTATCGGCCATATGAGCTTCTATGTCCCATAACCCATCTTCGCGTTCATAACCCCGGTATTCAATTGCCCGCGTGTGTACATGTTTTCGCGGCGACCCATTTGGCAGTGGCATAACAACACCTCGTTCCTGAATCAGTAATAAATGGAAAATTAGAAATCACACAGTGGCGAGTATTTAAGCGCTACAGCTAGTGGCAATAGAGTAAGGATTATAGCTTAAACGAGGTTAATTATATGCCCTGCCTCTGGTATTGGGGCATAATCAGGCAATATTAGCTGAGGGTAAAAAATATGACAGAAGCTAGTGCAAGACATATCTTGGTAGACACAGAAGAAAAATGTCTTCAACTAAAAGAAAAGATTCAAGAAGGAGAAGACTTTGCTGAGATCGCGAGAATACACTCCAATTGCCCTTCGAAAGCACAGGGTGGAGACCTTGGCAAGTTTGGTCCCGGTATGATGGTGAAAGAGTTTGATGAAGTAGTCTTTAGTGCCGATGTGAATTCGCTACAGGGACCAGTAACAACCCAGTTTGGTTACCATCTTTTGGAAGTAACTAGTCGGGAATAGTCTTGGAAAGCGATAAATCTACTGGTTCTTTGCACTGGGCATTCTTGTCGCTCCCAATGGCCGAAGGCTGGGCAAAAAGCTTCACGAGTAATTTCTATTCACATCTCAATTTCACTGTCCAATCGGCCGCTCTTGAAACGCACGGATTGGATCTCCGTGCGGTGAGGGCCATGCAAACTCATGACATCGACATATTTCATCAAACGTCAAATGCGCGTTTGCTCTCATGCTGATTCACACTGTCCAGTGTTGCCCTCGGGTAAAGAAAAGCTACACCTTCCAATTCTTTATCCGGCCAAGGCGGATGGTATTGACCAGGAGATGCTCGCTTGTTTTGAAGAGGTTTGCTTTCAAATACGTGATGAACTAAAAGTGCTTTTCTCAAATCTTACCGGACAAATTCTCAAAATGGCCGAAGCAGAAAACAAATTCACATTGGAAGATGTAGAAATCTTGTCTCAGAAAAACTGTTACACGGGATTTCTAAACATCGAAGCGCTGCGGCTGAAACACCGGCTGTTTGAGGGAGGGTGGAGTGAAGTATTACAACGAGAGCTGCTTATCAAGGATGAAGCAGTAGGTATACTGCTGTTTGATTCATGTCGGGATGAAATTGTTATGGTGAGACAATTTAGAGTGGGTGCACTCGATAAGCAAGCCTCTCCTTGGATGCTGGAACTGGTCGCGGGCATGGTAAAAGTTGGGGAAGGTGCCGAGCAGGTTGCAATTCGGGAATCCCGGGAAGAGTCTGATTGTGCGCCGACAGACTTGGTCAAAATTTTAGAATATTTTAATAGTCCTGGAACCAGTAATGAGAAAGTCACACTGTTCTGCGGTCGAGTTGATGCTCGTAGTGTCGGGGGGGTGCATGGGTTGACTCAGGAGCATGAAGACATTGAAGTCACAGTCTTGCCCTTCGAAGAGGCTTTAGCAGGTGTGAACTCCGGTCTAATAAACAATGCTATGTCAATAATAGCGTTGCAATGGCTAGAACTGAACAAAGCTGAATTGCTCGAGCAATGGCTTTAAGAATGTCAGGATACAAAAGCACTCACCGACAACTAAATAATCCTAACCAGCGGACTCGCATTACTCAGCTAAATCGTTACAATTAAGAACCCATTTAGTGGTCGACTAGTATCGGTCAACTACTAGACTGGTTTTGTACTCTTAAGGCATACATGCTTTGAGCAAAGATAAAAAAAAAGGAACATGTCAAAAAATAACTACAGTATTGATTTGATTAAGCAAATGGCTGAATGTGATGCTAATTATATTCGATTGCTTAAACTGGTACCGCAACTGCGGTCTTATAGGGACCGATCAGCTATGGTGTATCCGCGGCTCGATTCTGATATTTCAAACCACGAAGAAATGAAGCGAACCATTTCAAACAAAGAACCTGAAAAAATACTAGAAGGGCTCACTTGTGAGTTTTGTATTGCGGATTTTTATAATTCAAACCAGAAAGTTACTGTTAAAATTAAAATCCTGGAAGCATTTAAATACACAACCATAATGGAGATAACCCAACAACCTGAATTAAAAAAATGGATGACTAATTCACCGATGCTGGTAAGGGTTTATCATGATGCCAGCACGGCCGAGGTTGTATCTTATCAAGGGCATCGAAATTTGAGGCCCCGTTACTCGCAGCCAAATCCCAAAATGTATCACGCCGATGAAAAAATGCAGGTTAACAAGTTTTTAGGTGAATGCTTAACACACTGTCTAAAGGCAGGAAGAAGCGCAAATGTACCAGAGCTATTGTTTAAGATATAAAAAGCCCACAAGGTGGTCATGACCAGGTTGGCTGCAAGAAATACTATTTCCCTACTGCACATAACTGATACTCATCTTTTCGGTAGCCCTGAGGGCACCTTGTTGGAGATGAATACTCACAATAGTCTGAATCATGTCGTCAATATTGTGAAACAGAATGAGACTGAAATTGACTTTATATTGGCCACTGGGGATATAGCCCAAGATGCGTCGGAAGAAGCCTATAAGAGCTTCATGAATATCATAGGAGATTTAGATATCCCTTACCGGTGGATACCAGGAAATCATGACGATCTCAGCATGATGGAAAAAGTTGCTTATGGAGCTGGCATCTATGAAAAATTGGTACAGATCAATAATTGGCAAATTCTTTTTCTCAATACTAGTGTCTCGGGGCAGGTATATGGCAATTTGTCAGCGGATGAAATAGAGTTTCTTGAAAGCAGTCTGCAGGCGGTTGAGTCTGATGTTTCGGTTGATCATTGCATGATTTGTTTACACCACAATCCGATCAAAGGAAATGCTGGCTGGATGGAAGGAATTGGTTTAAAAAATGGGGAAAAGTTTTTCCAGATCATTACTCAGTTTCAAAAACCCAAATGTGTAGTTTACGGCCATGTTCACCAAGGGCTTGACTATGTTCACGAATCAATCCGTTGTCTGTGTACTCCGTCCACCTGTATCCAGTTCAAACCAAACGTTGCCCATTTTACACTGGATAAGGCCAATCCTGGCTATCGGATATTGAAGCTATCTGAAGACGGCAGTATCGATACCAAAGTGATACGTGTTACTGAGTTTACTTCCCAAGCAGACTGCGGCCGTTCGGAGTATTAACTGTCCCGACAAAGCTTCTGTCTATACCTACAAGGGTTTCTCAGTTCGCCATTGTCCAAGAAGGCTCAACAGACTATTGAATTCTGTAATCGATCTGAGAGGGGTCCCAGATATGTGTTCCTGAGATTAAGAATGGTCCAGTTGACACGATTAAGGAACTTCGAACAATAATTGATGTGCACAAAGGAATGGACATAATGCTCATAGGAAGTTCACTTGGCGGGTTTTATGCTACTTTTCTGTCAGAGGAATATGATTTGCCCGCGGTGCTTATCAATCCTGCTGTTCGGCCTTTTGATGCTTGTGAGTCTCTACTCGGAGAGCATAGAAACTATTACTCGGATACTATTCATTCTGTAACTGAAGAACACTTGGATGAATTGCTACAACTCGAGAGGTCCCCACTAATGAATCCTGATAATTTCTGGGTTTTGGTGCAGACCGGTGATGAGGTTCTCGATTATCGTCTAGCAGTGGAGAAGTACGGTGAAAAAAATTGCTTAGTCCGCGAAAAAGGAAGCCACAGTTACGATAACTTCGAGGGTGAATTGCCAGCAGTCTTCGAGTTTTTACTATCAAGTATTGGCCAATCTGTGCGATAAGGTGTTATTCATCTGCAGTAAAGTTTCGTCCCTCTGGTTCACGCAAAATAGATGACAAACAGCTATAACGCCGACGCGATAGAAGTATTGACTGGGCTGGATCCGGTGCGGAAACGCCCGGGCATGTACACTGATACAACACGCCCGAATCACCTGATACAGGAGGTGATTGATAACAGCGTCGACGAGGCCCTGGTGGGTTTTGCTCGCATTATTACTGTTACGTTAAGCTTGGATGGCTTCATCGAAGCCAGTGATGATGGCAGAGGCATGCCGGTAGACAAACACAAGGATGAGGAAGTAAGTGGTGTAGAACTTATTCTCACGCGCCTTCATGCTGGGGGCAAATTCTCCGACAAGAATTACCAGTACTCCGGAGGTCTGCACGGTGTCGGTGTTTCTGTGGTAAACGCGCTGTCGGAATATCTCGAGGTAACGGTCAAACGGGACGGCAAAGTCTATTCCATGAAGTTTAAGGGAGGAGAGAAAGTCTCGGAATTGGAGGCCATTGGCACAGTAGGTAAACGTAATACCGGTACCACTGTAAAATTTCTTCCCGACGGTAAGTACTTTGACTCTGTCAACATTTCCATCCCTAAGCTTAAGCATGTACTCAGGGCGAAAGCAGTGCTCTGTTCTGGGCTCAAAGTAGTATTCATCGACAATACCGCTTCTAAAGGAAAAGCCCAAAGTGAAGAGTGGTGTTACGAAGACGGATTAACCGACTATCTTACCTTCGCAACGGCAGTGTACGAAACTCTGCCACAAGAACCTTTTATAGGGTCGATTCAGGGGAATGATGAAGCTGTGGACTGGGCCATTCAGTGGCTACCCGGCGGTGGGGAAGTTATGGCGGAGAGCTATGTTAACCTGATTCCTACCCCCCTTGGTGGCACTCATGTAGGTGGTCTGCGTACAGGATTAACGGATGCCCTGCGGGAGTTTTGTGAATTTAGGAACCTTTTACCGCGAGGGCTCAAGTTATCCCCGGACGATGTTTGGGGAAATTGTTGTTACGTACTTTCATCTAAGCTGATGGATCCGCAATTCTCGGGGCAAACAAAAGAGCGGCTGTCTTCGCGGCAATGCACGGGTTTTGTCGGAGGTGTTGTCAAAGATGAATTCAGCATATGGTTGAACCAACATACCGATGAAGCCGAAGCAATCGCGGAGCTGTGCATAAGTAACGCCCAAAGTCGGCTGAAGGACAGCAAGAAAGTAGCACGCAAGAAGGTTACGTCTGGACCAGCGCTGCCGGGTAAGCTCGCGGACTGTTCGACAGAGGATGCGATGGCTGGAGAGCTTTTCCTGGTAGAAGGGGATTCAGCTGGTGGTTCTGCCAAGCAGGCCAGGGACAGGGAGTTCCAAGCTATCATGCCGTTACGCGGAAAAATTCTGAATACCTGGGAAGTGGATTCGAGTGAGATTCTTGGCTCCCAGACAGTACATGATATTGCCATAGCTTTGGGCATTGATCCCTTGCCTAGTAAAATCGAGGGATTGCGATACGGTAAAATCTGCATTCTCGCTGATGCTGATTCCGATGGTTTGCATATCGCTACGCTACTTTGCGCATTATTCGTCAAGCACTTCAGGCCAATTGTGGAAGCTGGCCATGTGTTTGTTGCAATGCCACCGCTATTTCGTATTGATATAGGCAAGGAGGTGTTTTATGCCCTCGATGAAGACGAAAAAAAAGGCATCTTGGATTCCATCGCTGCTGAAAAGAAAACTGGTAAAATCAATGTGCAGCGATTTAAGGGGCTGGGTGAAATGAATCCCATGCAACTTCGCGAGACCACGATGGCTCCCGACACCAGGAGATTGGTGCAGTTAACCCTCGAAGAAGATGCTTTGGATAAGAAGAAAACCGGTACCTTTGCAATAATGGATATGATGTTAGCTAAGAATCGTGCCCCTGATCGCAAGGAATGGCTCGAAACGAGCGGAAACCTAGCGAACATAGCAGAATAGAACTGAGCGAAGACTAAGACATCAATGAACCGAGATATAACAGTTAACGAAGACGGCGTCGAACAGATAGCTCTGAAGAACTACACGCAACAGGCCTATCTCAACTACTCCATGTATGTCATCAACGACCGAGCGCTTCCCAATCTCGGCGACGGTCTAAAACCAGTACAGCGAAGAATTATCTACGCAATGTCCGAACTCGGGCTCAAGGCTGCAGCCAAGTTCAAGAAATCGGCTCGAACCATCGGTGATGTTATTGGCAAATTCCATCCTCACGGTGATGCCGCTTGTTACGAAGCCATGGTGCTTATGGCCCAGCCCTTCACCTATCGTTATCCATTGGTGGATGGACAGGGTAATTGGGGATCCCAGGACGACCCCAAATCCTTTGCCGCGATGCGCTATACCGAATCGCGTTTGCGAGGTTATGCCGATGTGCTGCTGGGTGAACTGGGTCAGGGTACGGTTGACTGGAAACCCAATTTTGATGGCACACTGGAAGAACCCGAGGTATTGCCAGCTCGCTTGCCTAACGTCTTGCTAAACGGCGGAAGTGGTATCGCTGTTGGCATGGCAACGGACATCCCTCCCCATAACCTGAATGAAGTTGCCAAAGCTTGCGTCCATTTACTAGACAACCCTAAAGCGACCGTTGCTGACATCTGCAAACATATTAAGGGCCCCGATTTTCCCACCGAAGCCCACCTCATTACACCTAAAAAGGAAATACTGGAAATCTACGAGAATGGCCGGGGATCTCTAAAACTAAGGGCAACTTATGTTGTTGAAAATAACGAAATAATAATTGCCGCGTTACCTTACCAGGTGTCTGGCGCCAAAGTGCTTGAACAAATTGCTATCCAGATGCAAAAGAAAAAACTGCCAATGATAGTGGATTTACGGGACGAATCAGACCATGAGAACCCAACTCGTATAGTCATTATTCCTCGTTCCAACCGGGTCGACTGTGATGCTCTCATGTCACATTTGTTTGCTACGACGGACCTGGAGAAGAATTGCCGCGTCAATTTCAACATGATTGGTATTAACAAGCGACCACAAGTGAAGAATATCCGGGTGCTGTTAAAAGAATGGCTCCAATTCCGTACAACTTCTGTCGAGCGCCGTTTGCAGTTTCGTCTTGACAAGATCCTTGATCGTTTGCATATCCTTGACGGGCTCCTGATTGCTTATCTGAATATCGAAGAAGTCATCAAGGTAATTCGAAAGGAAGGCAAGCCGAAACCCTCGTTGATTAAAAAATTCAAGATTTCAGAGCGCCAGGCCGAAGCGATTCTGGAACTTAAGTTACGCCAGTTGGGCAAACTGGAAGAGGTTAAGATTAAGGCTGAACAGAAAGAACTTAATCAAGAAAGAAAGGCATTAGAGTTACTGCTTAGTTCCTCAGCTAGGCTAAAGACATTCATCAAAAAAGAGATCAAAGCTGAAGTTGAAAGATTCGGTGATGAGCGAAGAACGGAGATAGTCGAACGGAGCGAGGCCAAAGCTTTCAGTGAAACTCAATTACTCACTACAGAACCAGTAACCATTGTTTTGTCAGAAAAAGGTTGGGTGCGTTCTGCCAAAGGCCATGATGTTGATCCGCGGTCTCTTCAGTACAAATCCGGTGATGGTTTCAAAATTGCTGTCTGCGGGAAAAGTAACCAGATGGCTGTCTTCTTGGACTCGACCGGGCGGGCGTACACGCTTGCTGCCCACAGTCTTCCTTCAGCACGTG
>Ga0257112_10000137_pt1 | contig 31382 bp, 32 predicted proteins | sample LP_taG_5_FD_191565 | JGI IMG/M metagenome (GOLD analysis project Ga0257112, IMG submission 191565) | Marine microbial communities from Northeast Subartic Pacific Ocean, Canada - LP_J_2015_P26_1000m | ecosystem: Environmental > Aquatic > Marine > Oceanic | place: Canada: Northeast Subartic...
AAGTATTCGAAGGAGCCGTTGAATTCGCCGGTTTCGAGAGTTCCATCTATGTGAGCGAGGAACAGAGCGTAGTCACTGGCGGTCGCGATCCATCCGCCGCCGCTGTCCTTCTCCTCAACGACGAAGGCCCCGCAATAGGGGTCGGGTGCGTAGGGGAATATGGGGTCGCCATCTGCATCCTGTCCCGAGGGGAAGGCACATGGAGAGGTGTCTTCCTGGTAGTCGTAGTACCTGACCTCGTCCCGCGCGCGCTCTTCCGGTATCGTCCTGCCGATTTCCATGTTTGTTATCCCCATCGGGGCGAGGACGTTCTGCTGTGTGTAATTCTCGTAACTCGTCCCACTCACTGTTTCGATTATCTGTCCCAGTATCTGGTAGCCGATATTGGAATATTCTCGCTGCCCCCCCGGCTCGAAGTCGAGGGGAGTTCGCAACCACTCCTCGACCACCTTCTCCATTGGAATCGGGGCCAGGTTGCCGCCATCGTAGTCAGTCACAAGTTCGTCGGAGTCGATGCAGGGGTTGCTGGTGCCCTCCCAGGTGTTCCAGTGATAGTACGTCGGGTCTCCGGATACATCTCTGTTCCAACCTCCTCTGTGATGTAGCAGATCGTAGACTGTGATGTTGCCTATCGAGTACCCGTTTGAGTGAGTTGGGTAGGCGCAGCCCTCTATTGTCTCTGGCAGTAAGTGCGGAATCAGATCCACCATCCTGTCTTCGAGTGAGATGGCGTTGCTTCTGTTCAGTGTGAATATCGCTGCCGATGTTATCGCCTTAGAGAGGCTCGCTATCCTGAATCTCGATGATTCGTTGATGGGGGCCCCCGACTCCTCGTCAGCCATGCCATAAGCGCCTTGGAAGACTATGCTACCGTTGTATGCTATTGCGACCTGGGAGCCGTTAATCAGCCACTGTTCGTGCAGATCTGAGACGGCGGCGGCGAATTCGCCGAATGCATTCAGCTGCGTGCGGAAACCAGCCATAATGGGAGCGCGCAGCCGCATGAGGTCGACGTTGCTACGGCTCGCATTTCCTAGGGGTGCCTCCTCGGCGAACTTGCAGTTGCTCGGCTCGAGACCGTAGCCGCAGGGAATCGTGCCGTTGACGGTCGCGTTCGCGTCCGAGAAGGCCCAGAGCCTTACAACGGGGTAGCCGATGTTTGAGACCTGGCTGGTCATCAGGGTTCGGACGTCGCGCTCCTGGAACTCCCCCCCATCCACCGAGACGTTGGCCACGCTCTGCGTGCCCATGTGGTGCTCGCCCCCTAGGAGATGGCCGAGCTCGTGAGATGCGATGTAGGGGCTCATCGCGTAGTGCGTGATATGCACATACGACTCGTCCTCCTCCGCGGGAACCCTGGAGGCTCCGTTCGCCCCGGGACCGCCGTCCCCTGACTCCCTCCAGTACACTATCACGTCTGCGTATGTCGAGTTTCTGATGAGGTCGAGCTCCTCGATGTAGTCCACATAGGGGCTGTTGTGGGGATTCATCATCGCTAGTGAGAGTTGCTTCTTCCAATCCTCGTCCAAGTGGGACATGTTGACCTGCATAGAGGGCAGGAGGCTGAACTCCGCCCCTATCCCACTCCTAGCGTAGTTCTGGTTCACATGCTCGAACAACCTGCTCAGGTAGCCGTCCACCGTCGTCTCGCCGTAGTCGTCCGAGATGTCGTCGATGTGAGTGCTGCCTGCCTCCGGCTCTGGGTAGATGACGAGCAGTTCGATTACGCTCGCACTGCCTTCCTCTGGCGGGTGGTCGCGCTCGCCGGCCTCCGGCTGTTCGCCGTCTGCGAGTGCCGGGGCGACGAGCGTGCCGAACAGCATCAGGAGCGACAGAGTCAGTGCTGAAGCGCGAGAACCCATTGCCTCACCTCAGTCTTCGTGTATAATCGTCGAGCCGACATGGTCGATTCCCAGTGGGATGATCCTGTGCTCAGGTCCCAACTCGGCGAGTCGCGCACGCAGACCGGCTTCACCGTGAACCAGGAAGAATCCGCCACCACCGGCTCCGAGCAGCTTAGCACCGGTAGCGCCCATACTCATGATGCGCGTGTGCAGAGCGTCGATATCGTCCCCGCTGACACCGGCAGAGATCCCCCGCTTGGCCTCCCAAGCATTGCTGAGCAGGTTTCCGAGGCCCGCGAGATCGCCCGATTCCAGAGTTCCCCTGGCCTCGTCGGCTTGGACACGGATGGCGCGCAGCCGATCGAGTTTGTCGGCAGGGTCGTCCGGAGCCTCGCTCAGGACCTCGCTGGCGCTGCGCGACAGCCCCGTGAAGACGAGCGTCAGCTCCTCGCCGAGCCGCTTCACGGTATATGCCGAGAGTCTCAGCGGCTCGATCTCGACCCCGTCTGCTCCGAACCGAATCGAGTTGACGCCGCCGAAAGCAGCGGCGTACTGGTCCTGCCTGCCGATCGGCTGACCGAGCACATCGATCTCGATCTGGCAGGCCTCTTCGGCCAATTGCTCGGCCGAGACCTCACGCCCAGCAAACCTGTGAAGGGCGTTGAGCAGCCCTACGGTGACTGCTGAGGAAGAACCGAGGCCAGTGCCTCGAGAGGGAATGTCGGCGATGGTAGTGATCTCTACGCCTGAAGTCACTCCAGTGAGCCGCATGGCCTCGCGAACGAGTTCGTGATTCAGGTCCTCGAAGTCATCGACGGTCTCCATCGAGGAGTAGGACACGCGGACCTTGTCGTCGAAACGCCGATTGACGGTGACGTGGATGTGCCTGTTGAGAGCCAAAGAGGTCACCATGCCCCCATTTGGCTCGGATGAGGCGAACGAATCGACGTCGGTTCCACCGCCGCAGAAGGAGACTCGGACGGGGGTCCGGCTGATTATCATCAGTCGCGGGGGACAATAATCCCACATCAAGCCGACGGTATCGTGTCAAAGGGCCCATAGGGTCCACAGTAAGACACATAACCGGCACGCTCCCGGCTTCGCTGAGGAAAAGCGATGGGCGACCTCATCACGATGGACGATCTGACGAACAAGGAGATTACCAATCTCCTCGACAACGCCGAGCGTCTCCTTCCCGTCGCCAAGGGCGAGATTTACCTCCCTCTGCTCGAGGGCAAGGTCCTCGCCAACATGTTCTTCGAGAACTCCACTAGGACCCGCATGTCCTTCGAGTCCGCGATGAAGAGGCTTGGCGGCTCGGTGCTGAACTTCAGCTCCGCCGGCTCGTCGGTGGCCAAGGGAGAGACACTGTACGACACGATGCAGATGGTCGCCGGCTACGCTGACGTGGTCGCTATTCGCCACCCGCGCCAAGGCGCGGCCCAGTACAGCGCCGACTCCATTGGACTCCCAGTATTGAACGCAGGCGACGGAGCAGGAAACCATCCCACCCAGACCCTGCTCGACCTGTTCACCATCCGAGAGGCGCACCACACACTCGAGGGGCTAAACGTCGTTCTGGTGGGCGATCTGCGCTACGGGCGCACTGCACACAGCCTGTCGCACGCCCTAGTGCGCTTCGGCGCGACTCTGACTCTGGTATCGCCCGACTCGCTGCGCATGCCCTCCGAGATAGTCTCCGACTTGACTGCGGGAGGAGCGGAAGTCACAGAGACCGCTGACCTCGCCGGCACCATCGCCGATGCCGATGTCATCTACATGACTCGCATCCAGAAGGAGCGGTTCCCCGACGAGGACGAGTACTCCAAGGTGGCCGGCGTCTACATGCTGAAGGTTTCCGACCTAGCCGGCGCCAAGGAGAGCATGATCATCATGCACCCGCTGCCCCGAGTCAACGAGATTCACCCGAGCATCGACTCGACCCACCACGCTAGGTACTTCCAGCAGGCGTTCAACGGAGTCGTCGCGAGGATGGCCCTGCTGTGCGACTGCCTCGGAGTCAAGGTTCCCAAGAAGGTGAAGTGATGAGCGAGATGAGGCGTGTTACCGCGATCTGCAACGGCACGGTAGTCGACCACATACCCGCCGGCCGCGCAATTCAGGTCCTGCGCATGCTCAGGCTGGACATCGGGCGCTCCAATCCCATCTCACTTGTGATGAACGTGCCCAGCGCCAAACTGGGGCGCAAGGACGTACTGAAGATCGAGGACCGCGAACTCAGCCAGGAGGAGCTCGACAGGCTCGCGCTCATCGCTCCAGCGGCCAGTATCTCCATCATCCGCAACTACAGCGTCGCCGAGAAAATGCAGGCCGACCTAGGTGAAGAGCTAGTCAACATCGCCCGCTGCTCGTTCTGGAACTGCATCACGCAGAACTCCCATGAACCGCTGCCTCACAAGCTACGCGTCGCCAACGTCGACCCCCTCGAGATCCGCTGTTCATACTGCGGGCGCGGGCAGGACATGGACGAGATAGTCGAGAACATCCTCTGAAACCCGAGTCAATGGGTATCCCCTGAACTTCCGGACTCATGCGCCGAGAGTCGTGTGCCACGCAGCCAATCCATCGAACAGATACTGGGCCGCAATGACGACAGTGAGCAGCCCCATGATTCGGGTGATGATGCGAACCGCATTGTCGCTGAGGAAGTTGGACATCGAGGAGACGAGTATGAACATCAGCAGCGAGAGGGCCATCACCGCAATGGTCGCCGTGGCGACCATGTTTGTAGAGAATTCTGGGTTCGTCCCAAGGAGAATCACCAGACTGATCGAGCCCGGCCCCGCCAACATCGGCATGCCCAATGGGACGAGAGAGAAATCGACTGGTGTTTCGTGAACGAATTGCTCTCCAGATGGAATGAATGCGGGCTCATAACTCGGCTTCTCGCCCTCTTTGAGCATACTCACTCCGATGAGCCCGAGCAGCAGGCCACCCGCGGCCTGGAGACTGTACATCTCGACGTGCATGTAAGTCAGCAGTGCTTCACCGCTGAAGACGAAGAAGAGCAGTATCATTGTCGCGAATGCACACGCTCGAAAGGCGATTCTGCGAAGCGTAGTTGTGCTGCGCTCCGAGCCAAGGGTCAGGAAGAAAGCGATCGATGCAGGCGGGTCGACGACTACCAGCAGTGGGATAATTGCGAGTACCAGCGTACCAAGGTCCATAGAATGCGAGCGCCATGCGCCCCCTATTTGAATCGCTCAGGTTGAACGATTCAGTTATCCATCTAGGATATGCACCATTTCCTACACATCAGCTAGGGTTGACTAAGCAACCCCTCAATGCATTGTCAACGACTTTGTGATTTGGTCTTACAAGTTCCCATGGTGAGCAACCCTCTGTGGTAGGGACTGTTTCAATCTCTTGATGGGACTTTGAATCCCACGTACCACATCCCAATCAGCCCGACTAGGATGATTGCCCCTGCTCCGAACCCGGGGTCGGCTCCGTTCCACGATGCCGGGTCGGTAAGCACCCCGTCGCCGCGCGTCGAGACATACCAGACAAAGTAGGACGAGAGCGAGGTCATGGTGGCGATGAGTCCGACGGTGAGGTACTTGGCGTGCTTAGGTATGGTCTTGCCAGTGGCGTAGTACTCAAACATGGCAGCCCCGAAGTAACGGTTGGTCAGCGTCAAGCGGAACATCTTCTCGCTCGACAGGGAGAACAGGAAGGCGGCCGGGACGGCCCAAGAGACGGTAGGCCAGCCGGGAATCCAGATGCCGATCACTGCGAATGCGAGGAAGAGCGAGCCGAGGCCGACGTACAACTTGCTCTTGCCCGGACTGCTGGCCACGCAGTAGCGCTCGACGATATCGTCCACCGTCTCCAGTCGCTCCATGTGCCGCCTCCTGCATCCGGCCGTGCAATTCGATGTATAAGGTCCGGTGCCGGGCGCCTTTGTAACTCTCCACGAACATATCAGGGCCCAAACATCAAACCGAGTCCAGCCTCTCCCTCGACATGGGTTCTGAGTTCCTGCTTCCCCGAGCAGGCACCATCGAAGACCCAGTCAGACTCGCGGTGCTGGTCTCTGGCGGCGGCTCTGGCCTCGCCGCGCTTCTCAGATACCAGCAGACTCCACGCTGCCACTCCACCGTGCTCGCTCTCGCGGACAGCACCGATGCAGGGGGCTTGGAGCATGCTCGTAATGCCGGCGTGAGGGGCGTCGGCGTGCCACTTCCCATGGAGGCCGACAAGTCCGAACGGCGCCTCGCGCACGAGCATTTGGTACACGCCGAACTCGTTTCTGCGGATGTCGAACTCGTTGTATTGAGCGGCTATATGCGCATCCTCTCGCCGTGGTTCGTCTCGCGCTGGAAGGGCCGGTTGGTCAACATCCACCCCTCTCTGCTGCCCGACTTCCCGGGTGCCCACGCGCACCGGGATGTCCTCGCAGCCGGGGTAAGCGTGACCGGGTGCTCGGTGCATCTGGTCGACGAGGGCGTGGACTCTGGCCCGGTCCTCGCGCAGAGGCAGGTCGAGGTACTGTCCGATGACGATGAGGGGGCCCTGCAGGAGCGAGTCAAGAGGAGCGAGCACATACTATACCCTGAGGTCCTCGACCAGCTCTGCTCGGGCCGGATTTCACTCTAGGTCCTCTGGAGTGTTGACGTTGCGCAGGACCGACGGCTCTTCAAGCATCAGCGAGTGAGGCATCTCGGCGAACTGGATGTGCAGTGGTCTGCGATCATTCCCTCGCAGGGCGCTCACCACCCTGTCGGGACGCACCAGCGCCAGCAGCGGGTGAGCCCACAGACCGTCGCTGGGCATCGCGAGCGCGTCACCCTCTTCCAGCGACGCCTCGAGCCCTGCGAACACCTCTGAGCCTATCCAAGGCACGTCCACAGGGGCCAACTGCAGGGTCTCGGATTCGCACAATGGGTCCTCAAACGCCTCGAGCAGGGCCTCGATCGGCCCTGCGTGCGGTTCTGCGTCGAGAACCCACTCGACCTGGATGGTGGGGTCTAGCACCGAGCCGTAGCGCTCGATGTCTTCCGGTTCGGCCACCGCGATTCTGATTGGCTCGCGCCCTGCCTCGGCCAGAGCCATCGCGACGCGGGCTATGCATGGCTCGCCGTCGACTTCGATGAGTGCCTTGTCGCGGCCCATGCGCGACGAGCGACCGCCAGCTAGCAGCAGGGAGCGCATGCCATCACCGCAGTTCGTCCAGCCGACGCAGCGCGTGCTGTATCTCGCCTATCAAATCCAGCGCACGGTTGAGCAGGACCTGCCGGTCGCGCCTCACGTCGGTGGTCTCCATCCACCTCATCAGTTGGGTGATGTCTTGCGCATCACGTTTGATGGTCCACTCCAGAACCTGCTCTGCTACCGGGTCATCAGAGGGCAGGAGGCGGTTGCTCATGGCCGGCGGCGAGCGACCTGAGCCATCAGTCCTGCGCTTCAGGCGAGAGCAACCTCTGCTTTACCCGGCCTAGCAGTGAATCACCAACAGGAACCTCCAACGAAGCCAGAGCACTCCTCAGGGAAGCGCTCGGCTCACTCCCTCTGACAGAGCCGGCGTAACTCGCAAGCAGAGCCATGTGAGCATCCACAGCACGCCCTTCACACCACTGCAGCAGCATCGCTTCGCTTGGCATCCCACGCCCAGCCCGCAGAAGCTCCTCGATGCTCAGTAGCAGGGCCTCGGCCGGCTCGACGCCTCTGGTTGACGAGGCCAGTACCTGCCAGGGGTCGCTCTCGAGCCTCGAATGGTCGAGGTTGGCCAGTAGTATAGCGGCTAGTGCGACGTCCTCGCGCCCGTGCCGGGCCCAGAGCCCGCCAACCAACCTCAGCAGTGCGCCCTGTTCGTCCCCAGCCCCAGTCAGCAACCAAGAGGCGAGTTGCCGCAGCATCTCGTCTGGTGTCCCGAGGTGGAAGGCGTAGCCGGCCGACTCCCCCAGTCGGTCAGTGCTCGATTTCATGATCAGGGCCGGTACTCCAATCGGGTAGGCCTCACGCACCACTCTGGCGAGCCTCCTGTCCGAGTGATGGACCCCGGGCGGCTGGGAGGCGAGGAAATCGTCGAGCGAATCGTGTTGAGACATGCCCATCCTCAGATTTGGCTCCGGATTCCGTCGAAGATATCACCGATTCTCTCCATGGTGTCGTCCAAGCGCATTCTGAAGTCCTGCAAAACGTTCCTGTGGATTATTTCCTCTAACTGACGGTCGAGGCTCCTTGTGATTGCCCTGTGCTCGGAGTCGCTGATATCGAAGGCACGACGCAGGTAGGCTAGGATGGTGAGCTCGTCGTCGGAGCGGTCGGTGTGGATGAGAACGGCTTCCAGAATCTGCTCGTAGACCAAGCGCATCTCCTGCCTCCCGATCTCACGCCCGGGCCCGAGGCTCTCGCCGTTCACGACAGCGTCGTAGACGCGCTTCGGCTCGACCTCCTCCAATTTGAGTGCATGAGCCAGTTTCACCAGGAGCCGCTTCTCTCCGTTCGACAACTGACCATCGCGAAGGGCGAGTATGGTAGCACCGTGGAACACCGCCCTGCAGTCAGTCAGTCCCGGCTCCATACACAACCATTCGCACCGTCTCTCTTAATGGCTCTTTCAATCATCCTTCAACCGATAATCAGCTCTCTCCACCAACAGTAGCGTTCATGAAGGGCATGCAGGTCGGATGAATTGCAGGTACTCTGCCACACTCGCGGGCGCTTGGCGCCCATCCACCGAACCGCCGACTGGCGAAAACCGGGAGCGAGGCCCCGAAAGTGGGGCCGAGAGCCTAAAGGAGAAAAGACAATGACAAATGAAGGAAAATACGTGATTCACGCAACTATCCGCACTGACGGCACCGTTGCGCGTAAGGACGTCATAGGGGCGATTTTCGGACAGACCGAAGGTCTGCTCGGCGAGGAGATGCAACTCAGGAAGCTACAGCGGACTGGTCGCATCGGCCACGTAGACGTCGTTTTACACCAGAACAAAGGCAAAGTGAGAGGGGAGATCAAACTCTCTACGTCCATCGACCAAGTCAGCACAGCCGTGATTGGCGCTGCACTCGAGACGATTGACAGAATCGGACCGTGCAAAGCCTCGATCAAGGTCTTGAGAATTGAAAATATCGTCTCTGTAAAGAGGGACACCGTGATAGACAGGGCCAAGGAGCTCCTGCTCAGCATCGTGAACGCCGGCGCGGACGAATCGAGGAACATCCTGGAGGAGGTCGCCGCGGTACTGAACCTGGACAAGGAAGCCGACTACAAGGGAATGACCGCGGGTCCGAACGTGACCAAGTCCGAAGGGCTCATCATCGTCGAAGGACGCAACGACGTTCTCAACCTGCTGAAGTACGACATCAAGAACTCGATTGCCACCATGGGCTCCGGCATCAAGCCAGAGTTGTTGGAACTCGCTAAGTCGAAGAAGATGGTTACTGCGTTCCTCGACGGGGACCGCGGTGGCAAGCTGCTGTTGATGGAAATCAGCGGTGTGCTCGGCAAGGCACTGACGCATGTCGCTTTCGCGCCGCAGAGCCGAGAGGTCGAACACCTCGAGATGAAGGTCGTAACGAAGTCACTCAGCCAGAAGGAGACGGCCGGCAAGGTAGTCGCCCGAATCCAGTCCCAGATGAACAGGGAAGACGACAGATCAGTCGGCCGAGGCTCGGAGGCCCTAGAGACCCCCGATGAAGTCAAGGCCTGGGCAGGAATGCTAGATGGACTGAAACAGAACCAGGCAGTGATAATCCAGGAGGATGGCTCGGGCTCTGATCCGATAGGGGCGAGCAAGCTCCAAGAAACTCTAGCAGAGTCGTCTAACCCCCAGGGACTCGTCTTCGCCGGCAAGGTGACAGGCAAGATATTCGACTACGCTTCTGGCGCAGGTATCGAGAACGTGCTAGGCACATCGGTTGGCAAGGTGACCCGGAAGTCCGGCGTTCAGGCCTACTCGACTGAAGACCTCTGATTCGCAAGCGATTAGCGAATCCTCTTCGGCGGGACATAGTCCCGCCAACAATGCCGGCGTGAGCCTAGTCAACCGCAGAAGCCATCAAAAGTCGTACAGGTCCGCTGGGGACGATGGAACAGTCTACTTTGGGCATACTGGCTTTGTATGCCCTGTTAGGTTTGGCGCTGCTGACTCTGTGGCTCAGGCATCAGGCTGTGCTGAGACAGAGGGAGCGGATGCGCGATAAGATGGGCTCCTTACAAGGCGATCTCTCAGACACCTCACAGCGTCTCGACCTGTTGTCCAGGGGTGTCGACACCGTTCTCAGTGAGACACCCGAGGTGCACGGACTGCTCGATGCCCACAAATCGCTCGAGTCGGCTGAGACACTGCTGTTTGAGCAGGACGTCAATATCAGCTCCAGTGAGTCCGTCGCCATCGCCACCCATGCGGCCAAGACGATTCTCCACTACTACCCGGGCCTCATCTCCGATGAAGGTGAGAAGAGGGTCATGCCGGGTCTGCTGCCGTTGGTCGAGCGCCTCGACGCAATCCTCAACGAAGCCGAGATGCAGGCCGAGGACCTGGAACTCAGGGGCGATGAGCACAGGAGGCTCGGCGAACTCTTCCACGGTATCGACCGAACCATCCGTGCCTCGGACTTCTACCGCTGCGCTCACAGCCTCAGTGCCGAGGACGCCGAGGCGCTCAGGGCGCTCGCCACCATCCAGAGGGAGGAGGGCGATGTCGAAAAGCTAGATCGCAGCCTTGAGAGACTACTTGCAATCGACCCAGACGATATCACCGTGCTCAAGGAGCAGGCGCTGCTGCTGGCAGGATCGGACGAGGAGCGAGTGACCCGCAACCACCGCAGGCTGGAAGCACTGGGAGTCGAGTTCGACCCCTCTCTCGCTACCATGGAGCTGTCAGAGATAGTCGAAAGGGCGAGAGAGGTCAACAAGGACGTCGACCCCCGTGCAACCGAGCCGGAGACCTCCTCCGGTTGGCTCGAACGTGCAGCCAAGTTACTCATGCTCGGCGAGATCGCCGTCGCTCTGGAATCTGTGGAGAGGGCCCTAGAGGTCAATCCAGACAACGGCGAGGCCTGGATGTTGCACGCGAAACTCCTCTCGGCGGATACGGATAGGACCAAGGAGGCGCTGCGGAGCATCCGCCGGGCGACCGTGCTGGGCGAGTACGGAGTCCTGCTGGAGTCTGAGATATTCGAAAACGACGACCGGTTTGACGCCGCGAGAGCCGTCTTGGAGGAGAGACTCGAGACCAATCCAGAGGACGCCGAGGCCAGGGCCCGCCTGAGTCTTGTCCTTCTGCGAGCCGGAGCCACCGAATGGTCGCGCAAGGTCTTGGACGAATCACCTCCCGAGGCATGGGAGCACGCTTCTCTGCATGTGATGGACGGACGCCTTCACCTGGTGATGACTGAGGAGCACAGGGACAACACCGGGCAGCATGACCAACTCGTGCTCCTTGATGCACTGGTCGCATTCGACGGGGCAATTGACCGCGACCGCGAGTCAGGCCTCGCTTGGCTGGGCCGTGCCAGAGCGCTGCGTTACCAGGGCACGCCCAATGAGGCGGAAGTCGCTTTGACCAGAGCCCGCCGGTTAATCCCGGAACATCCCTCGATACCGCTCGAAGAGGCGCAGCTCTGCTTGGACATGGGTCGCCTCGAGCAGGCAGACACTCTGGTGGCCGAGGCGGCGACCCAATTGAACGACCACATGACGATACCTTTCATCCGCGGTATGATAGCAGCTCGTCAGAACCGTCTCACAGAGGCCCAGTCGCTGTTCACTAAGGTCCTAGACAGCGAGCCGGGGCACGTTCGGGCACGACTCAACAGGTGCTCGGCCGCGCTCATGAAGGGAGACCTCGCGACCGCGCTCGACGACGCCGATCACTTGGTCAGCAACCACCCCAAATTGGCCTTGGCGCGCCTCCGCCGCTCTGAGATACTCATGAACCACGGCGATTGGGATGAGGCCGAAGCCGAGCTGCGCAGGCTGATTGAACACAGACCCGAGCACACAATGGCGCTGGTTCATCTCGGAACCTGCCTGATTGCCAGAGGACGGCCTGAGCAGGCTGAGAAGCCTCTGAATACCGCTCTGCAAATCGATCCGACGCACTCCGACGCATGGTACCAGCGAGGACTTCTGTATCTCGACTTCGGGCGCATCGAGGACGCCACGCATGACTTTGAGAACGCCGCCGAGCACGATGAGCATCACATCGATGCCCGACTTCGTATCGCGATGATCCTGCACGAGAGCGGTGACTCCAAGAAGTCCGCAGCGGCATGGAGGCGGGTACTCGATACCGATCCAGAGCACCGTCTGGCACGTCGAAGACTCGAGGAGTGCAAGGACGGATCTGGCCCACCTAAACCAGGTCCGACTACATAGGGTTGAACTGCCGACCAGCACCCTCGCGCCTCATGCCGGAGCCTCTGGGAATCGAACCGGGGGGCGCCGCTCCCGATTTTCACCTGCCGAATGCCAATACAGCCGTGGGTGGCGATTCGATGTCGCTGACCGACGTGATGTCCCATAACGGAGCCATCGTCGTTTTCACCTGCAACCACTGCCCGTATGTGGTGGGTTCCGAACCGCGCATCGAGGCAATGGCGGAGCGCGCACGCTCCGAAGGCCTCGGCTTCGCGGGAATCAACTCGAACGACCCGGTCAACTACGAGTCCGACTCGTGGGACAACATGGTCAAGAGGGCAAACAGGGGGATGAGCTACTCCTACCTGCATGATGACAGCCAGGATACCGCGCGCGCGTACGGAGCGGAGAGGACACCCGAGTTCTACCTCATCGACTCATCTGGTTCCGTCGTCTACCGCGGGAGACTGGACGACTCCCCAAGAGACCCCTCACATACGACTTCTTCCGACCTATCCAATGCGATGGACGACCTCACCGCCGGACGCAGCATCGCCGTCTCGCGTACCAACAGCATCGGCTGCTCGGTCAAGTGGAAGTACTGACTAGTACTGCTCTAGCACGAGTTCGGTCTGGGTCGTGCTGATTTCACCGGGCGCGGCGTGCCACATCTCCTCGAGCAGGCCGCGCAGCGCGACGGTGTCGTCGACGTGGACGACGGCGACCAGATCCGCGTCCCCGCTGATTTCGTACACACACTCGATACCAGGCCATGTAGCGAATTCTCCGGCAAGGGTCCCGATTTCTGTACCCGGGCCGACCTTGAGACGGACCAAAGCAGTCAGTCCGATTCCAGCCTCGCGGATTGTGTAGCCGCGGACAACACCCACCTCCTCCATGCGTCGCATGCGGGTTCGAACAGTCCTCTCGGTCACTCCGACCTGCTTGGCGATGTCGACGAAAGGCGCTCTTCCCGAATCCCTCAACACTGTCAGAATCGCTCTATCCAGACTATCCACTATGGCCATGGGTTGCGCCGAAATTGGACCTATATTTGTATGTTCGCTACCTGTTGTGTGAATTCTCGTCATTCATTGTTTCCGGATTATGTACGTGAGATAAACCACGAAAGAAAGTCGTATTCATTAGGGACGGCGACAATTCGCGTCCGATGTCGGCGGAGGAGACGGTCGCGCACCTCCGCATTCAGGAGTATCTCGACGACGTCTCCGAATTGGACATCCCCCCCTCCCACACCGAGTGGTACAATGTCGACGTCGCATCTCTTTTGACTGACTCCAAGGTACTCGGCCACGAGGTCGATCAGAGCACTGGTGACTCACTTCTCTTCCTCGAGAGGAGCGTCATGCTCTGTTGCCCGTCTGCCGGTAAGATGCAGCATTTCCCCAAGCACCTGCTACATTGCTTCGTCGACGACAACCGCGGCAAGCGCCAGGAGCACGACGGGGTCCTGTTCCGCGCCGAGCTGTTCTCGATCTCACCCACAGATGAGCAACTCTGCTGGGAGCGCTGCTGCCGCTCCGAGATGGAAGTGCCTGAGGTCCAAGGAAAGGTCGCTCGCTGGCTGAGTTGGCTCAACACCTGAATCTTTGCCCTGCGCAACCTTGAGAGGGAGATGGCAGGTCGCCGCTTCAATGAGTGGCGCTGTCAGCGACCTCTCCGCCCGGGTTATTCTGGATTCTCGCGGCAACCCGACTGTCGAAGTCGACTGCTGCGTGGATGGGGTACTGCGCGGCCGTGCAGCGGTCCCCTCAGGTGCCAGCACTGGCAGTTACGAGGCTGTTGAGCTGCGCGACGGCGGTGCTCAGTGGGCCGGCAGAGGCGTCGATACAGCCGTCGCCCACGTCAACGGTGAGATTCGCAACGCTCTGATGGGCATGGATGTGAATGATCAGGAAGCCATTGATGCCACTCTGATTGCACTCGACGGGACAGCGAACAAGGGCCGCCTAGGCGCCAACGCGATCCTTGGTGCCTCAATGGCATGTCTGAGGGCAGCGGCAGACGGCCCACTGTGGGCGCACATCGCGGGCAGAGATCGCAGTAGCCTGCCGGTGCCACAGATGAACATCCTCAACGGTGGCGTTCACGCATCCTCGAATGTCGATGTTCAGGAGTTCATGGTCGTACCCCACGGCTTCGATAGTTTTCCCAGGGCTCTTCGCGCTGGAGTGGAGACATATCACGCGCTGAAGTCGGTGCTCAAAGAGGAAGGCCTTCTCAGCGGCGTGGGTGATGAGGGCGGTTTCGCACCTAACCTCCCGCGCAATGAGGACGGACTGCGTCACGTGCTTGGAGCGATAGAGCGAGCCGGGTACACGCCCGGTGAGCAGATTTCGATTGCTCTCGACTGCGCCGCAGAGGAGTTCCATCGCGACGATGGCTACCACATCGACGGCAAGGTGATGTCCGGCTCTGAGTTGGGCGCACTCTACTCTTCGTGGCTCGACAACTATCCGATAGTTTCTCTAGAAGACGCATTTGGCGAGGATGATTGGGGGTCTTGGGTCGAATTCACGGCCAGTGAGGGAGGCCGGGTGCAGATTGTCGGCGACGACCTCTACGTGACCAACCCCGCGCGCTTCGCTCGGGGAATAGCCGAGGGCGCAAGTAATGCCATCCTCATCAAGCTCAATCAGATTGGCACGGTCACCGAGACCCTGCGCGTCATGGAGATGGCCCGAACCTCTGGCTTCGCCACCGTCATCAGCCACCGCTCCGGGGAGACCTCCGACGATATCATCGCAGACTTTGCCGTAGGCACCGACGCCAAGCAAATCAAGACCGGGGCGCCGGCGAGGAGCGATCGCACTTCGAAGTACAACCAACTTCTTAGGATAGCCGAGCAATGCAGTGATTTCACAGACTTATTCTAGGGCTGCCAGCAATAGCGGCAGAACAATGGTAGCATCTGACTCGATGACGAACCTAGGGGTATCAGCACCGAGTTTGTCCCAGCTTATCTTCTCGTTGGGTGGTGCGCCTGAATAGCCCCCGTAGGAAGGGCGCGACTCCGAGATTTGCGCGAACCAGGACCAGAGCTGGACATCGACCTTGGCGTCCTGACGCAGCATCGGCACCACCGAGATAGCAAAGTCGCCGGCGATGCCACCACCGACTTGAAGCAGACCGGTCGGAGAATCGTCCTCGCGATACCAGTCTGCAAGCGCTTGCGTAGCGTGCAGGCCTCCCTTGACAATATCCGGGCTCTTGAGCGAGCAGTCGAGGACGCGAGCAGCAAGTATGTTGCCAAGCGTCGAGTCCTCCCATCCGGGCGTGAAGATTGGGAGATTCGCATCTGCTGCTGCCACCAGCCAGGAACTCTCTGGCGCCGCATCGAACTCCAGTTCTCCGTGGAGAAGCAGGTCGTACAGGTACTCATGTGGGAACCTGCGGTCGTCTGCAGCCTCGGCGTCCTCCCACAGCGACATCAACGGTTTCTCAATAGTGCGAATCGCTTCTTCCTCCGGAATCGCAACATCGGTCACCCGATTCATCCCGCGTTCCCGCAGCGCGACCTCATCACTCGCTGTAAGCTCGCGCCAGTCCGCGATCTTCTCGTAACTAGAGCGTGCGACCAGATTGAACAGATCCTCTTCCAGGTTGGCGCCGGTGCAGCAGATAGCATGCACCCTCTGCGCGCGAATAGCCGGAGCCAGACTCCTGCCAATCTCAGCGGTAGACATCGCTCCGGCCAGAGTGACCATCAGCCTCCCATCATTGTTCAGGAATCCGCGCAGGGATTCTACGCACTGCGCGAGTGCGCCAGCGTTGAAGTGGCGGTAATTCTCCTCGATGAAGTCACGTACCGACATGACCTCACCTCAGAATCTGTCTACATGTTTGCGTCCGGAGAGGACCAATTCGGGCACCGCGCTCTGCAGGACTCTATGGATGTCGTCGGCCAGAGGGCCGGGGTCGTTGCCTCCGCAAGTGAAGATGTCAATCGCCAGCAGGCCTCTGTCCGAATAGCAGTGTGCGCTGACATGGCTCTCGTCAATCAGCACAACAGCCGCGAAGCCGGGCGGGCTGTCTGCGCCATTGAATTGCGCGACATGGGAGTGGACCTCTCTGATGCCCGCTCTCCGGACGCTGTCACGCAGCAACTGCAACATCCACTCGCCGTCGTTGTCGACCGGTGAGGCGTAATCGGTGTAGTCCAGCATGATGTGACCGCCGCGCGCTGAACCGCTCATACACCCTCTGCATCGTTTTGTCGATTTCAAGGTGACTAATCCACAAGCCATGCTCGCAAGCGTCTCAACCCCTCGTGAATCGCCTCCTCGTCGGTGGCGTATGATATTCTGACGAATCCCTCGCCGCCGGTGATGAGTGAAGTCGGAATCAACTGTACTCCGGCCTCTAGGGCTCCGTCGGCGAACTCGATATCGCTCATCCCGGTGCCGGTGACATCGACGAACACGTAGAACGCTCCTTCGGGCTCGACCACCCTCAGGCCAGACATTCCTGTGAGTCCATCAATCATGATATCGCGTCGTTTCAGGTACTCTCGGTTGAACTCCTCCACAGAGTCGTCGCAGTCAAGCGCCACCGCAGCTGCGTGCATCATGAAAGTGGGGACGTGCGAGGCTGAGTTGGCCTGAGTCTTCACCGCCGCCCTCATCGCATCCGGGGGTCCTGCGAGGAAGCCCAGCCTCATCCCCGTCATCGCCCATGACTTCGACCAGCCGTTGACGATTAGTGTGCGCTCCTTACCACCGGGGAGGGTGAAGGGGGAGATATGAGGATAGTCTGTCCAGACCAACCTGGCGTAGATCTCGTCTGAGACTATCCAGAGGTCGTGCTCGACGGCTATGTCGACTATCGCCTGCATCTCGTCGGGCGTGAACACGGCTCCCGTTGGGTTGCATGGCGAGTTGATCAGTATCATCCGGGTTCTCTCGGTGACCGCTGCTCCGATGGCATCGATGTCGGGGTGGAAGTTGTCCTTCCTCACCGGGACGTTCACCGGGACCGCCCCTATCAGGCTGAGCATAGGCTCGTAAGAGGCCCACGATGGAGCCAACAGGATGGCTTCGTCTCCTGGCATGGTCGCTATCATGAACGAGTACAGCAGCGCCTGCTTGGCACCAGGCGTGATGACCACATCATCCATGCCCACGTCTATTCCGTGATGACGTGCTAGGTAGTCGGAAACGGCTTGGCACAACTCCATCGAACCGGCTCCGCGGGTGTACTTTGTGTTACCATCTTGGAGTTCCTTGATCGCCGCTTCGATGACCTCACTCGGTGCATCGAAGCCCGGCTCACCCACCGTCCAGCGGACTACTTCTGGCCCGGGGGGCTGCAGATAGGGTGCGAAGCCCACACCAAGCCCGTCGTAGCGCGAGGAAATCTCGGGCATGCCGCTGGCGGGTGGCTGACCGGAGATGAACATATGCGCCAAGTCCTCTGAGAGCGACGTCGCTGCTCTCCAAAGAGTCTTCAAGGGGACCTCGGGGGTCAAGAGTCGCTGCACGGGTGGCAGAGCAGCTATGCAATGGACTGCAGATCCATGGACCCGGGTGCAAATCCCGGCCCGTGCTCCATCTTCCGTCTCAGCAACCGCTCTAGAAGGCGACCGATCCGGGGTCTACATTTCCTCCTGAAAGAATGAGCCCCACTTTGCCGATGCCCTCGAGCTCCCTGAACTCGGGCCTCAGCACTGCCGCGAGTGAGGCCGCACCGCTCGGCTCGACAACCATTCCGAGGTGCTTGAGCAGAAGCCGCATTGCCTCGACCACCTCATCGTCGCTGACTGTGATGACACCCTCGAGATGGTCCCTCAGTATGGGCCAGGTCAATTGCCCCAAACTGGTCAGCAGTCCGTCGCAGATGGTGTCCGGACCAGTCTGAGGGATGTATTCGCCTGCGGCCAGTGAGCGGGCCGCGTCGTCAGCCCCTTCCGGCTCGGCTCCGAACAGCCTAGTCTCGGGGAACAGGGCCCGCGTGGTGATGCAAGTACCTGACATCAGCCCGCCACCACCTACAGGAGCAATCACCGCGTCCATGGGGCCCGCCTGTTCGAAGAGTTCCATCGCAGCCGTGCCTTGGCCTGCGATGACGTTCGGGTTGTCGTATGGGTGAACCAGCGTCGCACCGGTCCGCTCGATTACACTCGCAGCCGTTGCCTCCCTAGCTTCCAGTGTAGGCTCGCAGAAGGTTATCTCGGCGTCATGGCTCTGTACGCCGGCCACCTTGACCTTGGGAGCGGTATTCGGCATCACGATGTAGGCAGGCATGCCTCGCTGCTTCGCTGCAAGCGCAAGCGCCTGAGCGTGGTTGCCGCTACTGTGCGTGCATACTCCCATCTCTGCTTGTCTTCGACCGAGCATTCTCACCGCGTTGGTCGCACCGCGAAACTTGAAGGCGCCAACGTGCTGCAGGTTTTCGCACTTCAGCAGGACCTCTCTGCCGGCGATATCGTTGATTTCTTCCGAGGACACCACGACAGTTCTCTTGACGGTACCAGCAATCCTCTGTGCAGCAGCCTGTACGTCGCTGAACTCAATTGCGTACCCCATGTGCCTCCCCAGCGCCTGCGAGGCGGCCTTGAAGACATCATCGCTACGGCGATTTCAAGCCGGGGACCCACCTCGTGACATCATGGCCGAGCAAGTGGCGCCCGAATGGCGGCTCCATGCAACCTTAGGCGCCTTGATGATGCTCGATACACTGCTTATCGGCTTCGCACCAGCCGGCCCTTGGGACTCGGAATCGTTCACCCGGGGGGTAATCGGACTGACCGGGATGGTTCTGCTCTACGTGGCCTGGTATCGTATGACCTTCAAGCGGAAGGGACTGGTTCCGTGGCTGGATCTGTGGGAGGACCCGCCTGGCTCGTCTAGGAAGATCCTCGTCGCTGGCGTCGCTACAATTGCTCTGGCATGGGTGTCGGGCAATCCGATGCAGGAGCATATGCCGGACCCAGCAGGCCTGATTCTGATGCTCTTGGGCCTCCTGATGATACTCCAGGCCGTCTATGTGATGCTGAGCATCGGGCCACTGGCGGATAAGGAGTAATCAACGGCGCCCCGGCTTCCAGAACTGCAGGGGCAGCGCATCCTCACCCTGCATGGCTCGGAATGCGAGATGGTCGGCGCGTTCGTTCCACCGATGCCCACGGTGCGCCCGGACGTGCTCGGGTGTCAGGGAGCGCAGGGAGGCGACTTCGCTCCACAGGGCCTGAGTGGACAGTGCTAGGCCTCGGTTCGCCTTCGCCCTCCAGACTGCAGAGGCTATGTTGAGGGCGTACTGGGAGTCCCCACGGATGACAACGGCCTGGCTGCCGCCCTCTGCTAGGAGCCACCTCATGGCTTGCGCAACTGCGCTCAACTCAGCTGTGTTGTTCGAACCCACTTCAGCTCCGAGATAGCTCTCTGCATCTTCGTCGGTGACAACCACCCCGCTTCTTTCCAAGACGACCTCCCCTCTCCCTCGTCCGATCCCATTGTCTCCTGAGACGACGCAGAAACCCCATCCTGCGGGTGTGGAGGCGGTGACGTCCCTGTTCTCCTCACACGAGCCATCGACGTAGATGTACAGCGGAAGGGACCCAGTCATCGTCATTCTCCAATCAGGGCAGCATAGGCTGTAGCATCGAGCAGAGCCTCGAGATTAGCGTTGTCAGCTGTAGCCATCCTGAGAATCCAACCATCGCCGTAAGGGTCCTCGTTGATTCTCTCAGGAGCGTCCTCAAGCTCCATGTTGGAGGCTATTATCTCTCCTGAGACTGGAGCGTAAATCTCACTGACCGACTTCACCGACTCGACGCTGGCGCATGATTCCATTGCATCCACGACCGCGCCAACCTCGGCGAGATCCACCCAGACGACGTCTGTCAGCGCGTTCTGGGCGAAGTCTGTGATACCTATGACGACCTCGCCCGCCTCGACTCTGATCCACTCGTGCGACTCGGTGTAATGCAGCTCCGCTGGAACTTCACTCATGGTATACTCGACCCATCCGTGACGCACTCGGAGAGTGAAGGTTTCGATGCTCACTCTTCCTCGCCGAGGGCGCGTTCGAGATGCTCTTTCTCCCTCACTGCCCATGCCGAGCCCATGCTGGAGACGTCGGCGTCGGCCTGCTCCTGCCTCAACCGCTCGCGCATCTCGTCCTCAGACTCACGGCTGAACCACCTGTCGAGAGGAGAACCACCATGAGGACGGTCCCCCATTCTTTGGATGTAGGCGTAGAGCAGTGTAGCGAGTAGGGCCAGGGCAGGGAACACGTATGCCACGGAATCCTTGTTGACGTCAGTCTCGGAGAGGATGACAATCCTGCCGTCGGCGATGGCGAGCGCGGTCAGCAGGTACAGTGGCACGGCAAGGCCAATGAGCACCCTCTCTACACGGCTCGCCGGTGAATCCACGGGCACCGAGCGTGGACACTCATGCATCAAGTTGACCGCAAAGCGAGCGTCAGTATGTCTCTAGGATGAGTTTGAGAATCTTGTACGGCAACAGAGCCCTATTGACAGGGGTGACCTCCAGTATCCTGCCGTCGTCCCTCCTACGGATGTCCTGCAGCAGAGGGTGGCGACTCTTTTTGTGCAGTGTCAGCAGAGTTGGCATGTCGTACTCCAGAGCCTCCCTCACAGCTGCCACGAAACCTTCACTCTCGACGGAGAACTTGCCGACCTCGTCGATGACGAGTATCTCGCAGTTACCAATGGCGTTCTGGATGGCAGGGACCGCCACCTTGTCCAACTCGCTTGGGTCTATGCCGAAGCCGAGGATTCTGTTCCGCGAATCTATCTCGCGGTGCGCCATCACACCTCTGTCGCCGGATAGGATGTCGACACAGGCGTACCCGACTCGCTCTCCATTCTCGATGATTGCTTCCGTCCTCATCCCCCCGATGATGTTGGCCGCGGCCCCCCTCCTTCGTGCACGGGAATCGGCTTTGCGCTCATCAATAATCATACTGACGACTTTGTCCAGCACGGCAGACTTCCCAGACCGGGGCAGGCCAGTGATACCGATTTTCGGTTGGATACCCATACTGTGTTTCCTCGTACTTCAACGCTAACGCGATGGAACGCTCCCCGTACGGCACGCTCGCATAATAGTCTGTTTGGTATTGACGCATCAATAAATCCGAAAAACGGAAAAATCCTGCCGATAATTTGACGATGGCTTCCCGTTTCACTGCCTCAAAGCGTAATTCAAGGCAACTTCGGTGGATGGAGGTGGGAATGGCAGATTCTTGATCTCGTAATTGTTCACGTTGTTGTTGGCTGCCCAAGCCCTCGACCACAGGTCGAGAGCCTCAGTGTTGAGTTGGGCCGCGACAAAGAGAAGGCCCTCGTCGACGCTACCGTGCTCCTCGGCTAGGCTGTCGAGGACCTTCTCCGGTAATTCTAGGAAATTAACAGAGTTGCCGAGCACGCAGTCAGGTGGGACGACTGCCCAGCGGAGGCGGCGCTCCTTCTGGGCGTTGACGATGGCTTGGCACGCCACACGAGAATGCCCCCTCGCCTCGATGGGCCCACTCCACAGAGCCTGCGAACGCTCGATTGCATCATCCTCAATTTCAGCGTCGTAACCAGGATGGTTGATTCTGACGTCGCCATCCTCGAGGCAGAAATGCGATCCTCTAATGAAAGGAACTCCTTGGGAACCTGAGGCCCACCCGCTAATGTCTGACGACCAATTAGTCTGGTCGATTTCTCCAACTCGCACTCGGATTGGCTTGCCGTTGGGGTTCAACCAGTTCCCCTCCTCGCCAAGGCGAGGATGGTCGGCGAGTTCACCGATAGCCTTGAGCACAGCTCGCCGCATGTAGTGATCTCGCGGCATCTTGGGGACGGCCCATGCCAAATCGGTCCAGACCGACCAAGGCCCCCGCTCCAACTCTAGGAACGGGGCCCTGCTGTCGAGACCCGACTTGGGAGACACATCATTGAATCCGAGAGGGCCAAAACTAGTCATCATCTCGGTGCTCCCGCCGACTGTGAGTCCCAGCACAAGAACACCCTGAGAGGCGCCGGGGAAGACCCGTTGAGGCTCTGGGAATGACCATGATGAGCACCACTCGTTCTTCTCGACCATCAGCTTGCGCAGTGCGACACTGCTCTTCTCACGCAGCAGCGCGTCAGGGACGACCATGCGAATCCTCCCGCCTTCTCGAACTAGGTTCAGCGCCCGTTCGAGGAATAACCGATAGAGATTGACGTTGCCTCTGAGTGCGGCAAACCTCAGGCTGCCGTCGATCTCCTTTGTGTCACGCAGTTCCCTTGAGAGATCTTTACGCATCTGGCTACCTTCAGGGTGACCACGGAAACGATCCTTGATGCGCAGCCAAGGAGGCCTACTGACCAGCAGGCGAGGAGCTTCGTCCCATGGCCACTCGCCACGGAGGGCGTCTGCGCACCTCACACTGTCCTCCAAAACGGCCTCAACTTCTCCTCGGCCGATTCTAGCCTCGTCACCGTCACCATCGAGGTCAACCAGACCAGCGCGCGCCAAGACTAGCAGAATCCTCCTTCTGGTGCATATCACGGCCGCCTCAGAACTGTCGATCATCTGCATGCCCTGCAATAGTCTGAGAGTGTCGTCACGCCTCTCGCTGGCATTGCGGTCGGCGCTATGGCGGACGTGAATCCTAATTGCTCGAGATGGAACGACCCCACCTCCGACGGCGGGGTCGGCAAACGGCAGGGGGATGCCTGAGTGAGTCTGTGAACCATCATTCACGGATTCAATTTCAGAATCGCCCGAGCCCCCAGTCACATTATCGTTGAAGCGCTTGGCATAGGCCCGGAATCCAGGGGGCATGGCGTCGAGCGACAAGGTCGCTGGCGGGGCTTTCCTCGCACCAGGCCGAGTGTTCTTCAATTCGTCCGCGAGTATGGATTCAGTGAGCCGACCAGGAGTAGAAGAAGCACCTCGGGGCGACCTGCCATCTCGCTCTGCCTCGAGTCTAGCAAGCAGGTGCTCGAGGACCGCCCCTGGATCCGACAGGAGTCCGGCTGGCAGAGTCGGCCAGTGGTTGGGCAGGGTGGCCGCAATCGGCAGTCTGTGTCTGACCGCCTCCTCCCAGGAATCGAGCCATACTGAGAGTTGCTCGAGCCTGTCAGAGCACTCGTGATCGAGGCGTGCGTACCATCCAGACACATCACTTGCCATGGTACTACGGTCATCGCGACAGCACACCCTTCTTTGAAGGAAACGGTTGCTCGTTGGCAGCCTGAACCAGGATACTCAAGGGGCTAGTCCGAAGGCGTCCTCACCCAACTCGACGATGACACTCCTCTGCAATAGCCATGCAACAGCTTCGTCGACCTCGTCGACCCTGATTCTAAGCGGAGTCAACTCTTCCAAGAGCGAGTCGAAGTGAACTGGTTCTGGATTTTCGTCGGAAGCCTTCTCGATGATGCTGATGACGTGCTCTGCTACGATTGCCAGCAATGGGTCATCCCCTGCTTCCAGAGACCCGAAATCAACTGCTGGGAGACCCTCAAGACCCTCGTCCACCTCCACCTTCTCAACTACCTCACCTTTCTCGAAGACGTCGAAGAGGTTTCTCTGGTTAGGGTCGGTCCAAGTAGTTCGCTCGACGACCTCCCTCTGCCGCTTGAGACGCTTGACCAGAGTCTCAAGGCGATGCAACCGCTGCTCCAACCTCAACCGCTCTCGACCCAGGTGCCCCTCGACGAGTTCAAGCTCCTCGTTGGCTCGCTCATCGAGCCAATCAGCGAGGTCCCAAGAGGGGTCGAGTCTGAGCATGGTCTCCCACAGCCTCGCAACTGAGTCCGGCAAGGCTCTGATGTCTATTCGTGGGCTACCCCCTCCATCATCGGGCGCACGGTCCATGGGACATTGGTTCGTATTGACCGTCTATCAATTATCGCATCTCAGAAGAGAGGAAGAACGTAGGTGGGGTTGATGAATGGAAGGCAAGTGCCCCGGTCGTGGTCGAGTACCGTCTGACAGTCCTTCCCGGCGACGGCACGGGCCGTGAGGTCACCGCCGAAGCCAGACGTATAATCGAGGTATTTGAGGAACACAGCCCGATGACCTTCGACATCACCGAGATCCCTTGTGGAGGGGAGCATTTCCTTGAGACGGGAGAAGAGTGGCCTGATGGCTCCTTCGAGCACTGCAGGGACAACTCAGACGCGATCCTACTGGGAGCAATAGGATGGCCCGGTGCGAAACTTCCCAACGGCGATTTGGCAGGGGGGCAGGTGATACTCGGACTCCGCTCCGGCCTAGATCTCTACGCTAATATCAGGCCGGTCAAGCTCTACTACGGCGTCCAACACAAGGTTCACGGCATCCATACCAACATCTGGGACCCCGACCTAGTCGACATGGTGTTGATCCGGGAGAACACCGAAGGCCTCTATCACAGCTTGCTACGACGCTCGGCCCAACGCGCGCTCGGAGCCAAGGACGAACCGATTCAGATCGGCAGTTTTCCCGGCCTCGAGGGAGAGGTGTCTTGGGACCCGAGGCCGATTTCGCGCGCCGGCAGCGAGCGCGTCATCAGATTCGCATTCGAACTCGCCAAGAGGCGTGAGTCCCGCATGGGCACCCCGCAGAAGGTGACTTGTGTGGACAAGAGCAACGTCCTGCGGGGATGCCGTCTGTTCAGGAAGGTCTTCAATGAGATTTCAGAACAGTACGAAGACATCGAGTCCAATGAGGCCTATATCGACGCGTTCACCATGTGGCTGGTTCGCGACCCCGAGGACCTAGACGTCGTCGTCCTGCCGAACATGTTCGGTGACATCGCCACCGACCTAGCCTCCGTCCTGCAGGGTGGGATGGGCATGGCAGCCAGCGCCAACATCGGTGAGGACCACATGCTGTTCGAGCCGGTCCACGGCTCGTCTCCCAAGCACGCCGGTCAGAACAAGGTCAACCCAATTGCCGCCATCTCCTCGGTCCAGTTGATGTTCGACAGTCTCGGAGTTCGACATGGAGACGCTGATGCGATAATGTGCGCTGACATCCTTGAGAAGGCGATAGCCAATCACCTCGCAGACGGCGGTGCTGTGACCTACGACCTCGGGGGCACAGCATCCACCTCCGAGGTCGGTCAGGCCATCGCCGAGCGGTGCGCAGCCTTACTCGGAGAGCAGTTCGCATCCGCGTGATCATTCGCCCGCAGAGGCATCTGCGATAATGTCGAGGGCTTCGCTCAGGACCGCTTGGTTGTCCCAGTCATCTGGTTGTGCATGGCCCGAGACCACTTCTTCGAGCAAAGCAGCCGCGCACCTCGCGACCTCGTCCACGATAGTGACGGTTGCCATCCTCGATGTTCGCGAGAGCGGATTGAGGTCGACGACCAGGACTTGCTTACCCATCTCTATGAGCGCCTCGCACCTGTCGCCGTCCTCGAGCGGTACCAGAACCACATCGGCGCTGCCGATGCCATCCGCGCAGCAGAGGGCACGGGGACCTTCCAGGCCCTCGATTCTTCCATCCGCGTCTTCACCTAGCAACCCGACCCCCTCGACCGCTCGATCCCATTCTCCGGTCCAGCCTTTCGGGGCCGGTCCGGCGGCGACAGAGGCGCGCTGCTCCGACAGCCTCTCCAGCAGCCCAGTGATCCTCTCATGAGTCCGGTAGTACAGGTTGACCTCGATGGGACAGCCTACGACTGCTGCGACACGAATCAGGTTTTCACCGGCCAGAACCACGGTGTTGCCATTGACGGAGATGACAGGATGTTCGGCTGCTAGCAGTCTGGCCGAAGCCTCGTGAATCGCGTTTTTGGCTGAGTTCGAGGTCCGCTCGCCCAGCAGGTAGTCGAAGGCCTCGCCACGGCCGTGGGCGATCATCGCCGAGTCCGCCAGTAGCCCGTCGGCCGCGGCATCGACCAGCTTCTGTCTCGCCAGAAGCGAGGAGCGTCGGGGATGACTCTGCGGGATATCGCCCATTCACTCCCCTCCGGCTACAATCAGCATAGACAAATCGAGCGGGGCCACGCCACGGTTCAATGCGCTCGAGGATACCAGGTCAACACCGCTCGCAGCCCAATCACCCAGCGAATCGAGACTCACTCCTCCCGATCCTTCGAGCACGCAGTGATCGCGTAGACCGTTTTCGGACAGAGCCCTGCCTACATCGGAAGAAACCTCGGGTCCCATGTTGTCGAGCAGCAGCACAACCTTCTCGTCGCCCCCGCGCCCGCTCTGTGAAGTGACCCACGCGGTTGCAGCGGTGACGGCCTGCTCAACGCTGCGGACCTCGACCACGGTGAACCCGGCATGCTGCTCCATGTCTATCGAGGAGACCATCCGGCTCATCGCTCCGAGTCCTGTCTCGCCTTCTCCCATCATCGCCGCGAGGTCATTCTCCTTGAGCATCAATGCATCGCCGCGATCGAGTCTGTGGGTCAGCCCACCACCTATGTGGATGGCCCACTTGTCAAGTAGTCCCCACTCGGTCTTGCGGGTGGCTGCAACGCGCATCGAGCCCGCTGATTCGGCCCAGTGAGCAGTGTTCGAGGAGATTCCAGACAGTCTTCCGAGGAGATTCAGCAGGATCCGCTCGAAGCGAAGCATCCCATCCGCCGGTCCGTGCAGAACCAGAACTGTCTGGCCTTTCTCCACCGCCCCACCCTCGCTGACGCCCCACTCAGCAGAGCATTCTGAGAGGTGCCTTGCAAGCAGACGCTCGGCCACTGGGCGGCCGCACAGGATGCCCGAATCCTTCGCCGAGATCCTAGCCTTGACGAGTCCCTCTGGAGCATCACCACCACCGTGCTCGTCGGCGACCATCGCATCCACCCACCTATCGATTGAATCGAGGAAGAGCGGAGTTGGGTAGTCTGCCGACCAGAGGAGGGCAGAGCGGTCGTGAGGCAGTGTGGCCACGCCATGACGTGTCTCACCCCCACCTTCAATGGTCCGAAACGACATTTGACCATCCTCACCCGTGAAACCTAGATGCGCAGCGTGGTCGTAGGCGGCGGAGTCGCGGGTTTGGCCGCGGCGGTGCAACTCGCAGCCGATGGAGCCACCGTGCTTTTAATCGAGTCTAGGGACACTCTGGGCGGTCGCGTCAGGCTACGCGATTCCGGTAATTGGCTGTTAGATCCAGGCCTCCACCTCCTGAGGCGCAAAGGCCCCCTGAACCAACTACTGAGGAAGCTCCACGCCCCACGGGTCCTCGGAACCAAGTGGGCGTATGGCGGCATGCTCGAGATCGGCGGTGACGGCAATCTCGCCATGACCGCCCTCACTACGATGTCCCTCGACGCCGAGGTGACCGACAAGCCAGGCCAACTCGTGATACCGCGGGGCGGCTGGTCGAGCCTGGTCGGAAGACTCATCGTCGCAGCGAACCAGCTCGATGTGATGTTCGAGATCAGCAAGAGCGTTGAGTCGCTGTCTCTTGGGACGGACGGACGAATACGCTCCGCGCACGTCGCTGGCAACGACGTCGAGTGCGACGCAATCATCCTCGCTGTCCCGCCTGCAGAGAGCGCGAGGCTGCTTGAGACCGCCGGCTTAGACGCATCCTCCCTCAGACAGTGCACCGAACATCGAGTCGCCGCACTGGACGTCGCGCTTGAGGGCAAGCCTATGCGGCCATACTCCGGTTTGTTCGAGCCAGAGAGCGGCATCCTCGCACTCGATGTGACTGCGGATGACAGGATACCCGAGGGCGCTGAGGCTTCTGAGTGCACCATCCTCCATGCGGTATGCCTCAAAGGCGATGGGGATGCTGCGCTGGAGAGCATCAAAGAGTTACTCGACTCGCGCTGCTCCGGTTGGCGCAGTATGGCCGCAGCACGCCGTTCCACGACTTCGATAATGCTCCACCCGTGCTCTCGCGACGAGCGTGTTGACGGGACCATGTTCATCAAGAACAGCATCGGGATGGCTGGCTGCCATGTCGAGTCGGAATATCACCTGAGTGATGCCGCAGTAGATACGGCGAGAGTCGCGGCCAAGGCCCTCAAACCCCATCGATGACATCGAGACTGGACTCTGCTGCGGCAAGACACGCCAGCAGATCATCCACCGTCGAGCGCACCGTCTTGAGCTCCTCACCGACGACTCGGATGCGCAGTTCGACGCACCCTTCGACTTCCACTATCTCGGCCTCGAAAGTCTCGGGGTCATCTGGTGATACAGCAGCCATCAGAGCCTCAGCACGTGCTCTGGTGCCGGTCCAGACAATGTCTGTCTCGACGCTGCTCATGAACCTCGGACGCGGGAACTCGCTTTCGCTACTGCGGTCAACAATCTCCGAAACCTCATCAAGGGGAATCACTCGCAGTTGAGGCTATGGCGGAGTCGTTACCTCACTTGTTCACATCAGAATCGGTGGCCTCGGGCCACCCGGACAAGATATGCGACTCCATATCTGACGCGATTGTTGACGCCTGCCTCACCATAGACCCGGACGCCCGCGTGGCCGTCGAGACCCTAGTCAAGGGAAAGACCGAAGGCTCTGTCATCATACTGGCAGGTGAGGTCAGTTTGAGCGGGGATGTGCCGGACTTCGAGGCTATAGCGCGTCAGACCGCAGCTGCAATCGGCTACGTCGACCACTCGATAGGGATGGACGCGGTCTCCCCTGAGCTCTGCGAGGTCCAGACTCACATCACCACCCAGTCACAATACATCAGCCAGGGTGTCGACCGCGACGGCGCGGGCGACCAAGGTATGATGTTCGGCTACGCCTGTAAAGAGACCGAGCAGGACGAGGAACTGCGCGGCCGCTACTTCCCGATTGCCGCTGCACTGGCCCAGCGTCTGACCCGCCGTTTGGACATCATCCAGCGCACGGGCGAGATACCGTGGATGCGCCCGGACGGCAAGAGCCAAGTCACCGTGGAGTACGAGAACGACTCTCCCTGCCGCATCAACACCGTCGTGGTGGCAGTTCAGCACGATACAGCCCTCAAGGAACGCTTCGGAGGATCCGAGCGGGCCGAGCACGAGTTCATCATCGAGCAGGTTCGCAATCACGTTGTCGAGCACGCGGTTCCCGCGCAGTGGCTCCAACAGGGCTACACGCTGAAAGTCAACAACACCGGGCGCTTCGCCGACCCGGGCGGACCCTACTCAGATGCGGGTATCACCGGCCGAAAGATAGTCGTCGATGCCTATGGCGGCATGGCAAGGCACGGAGGGGGTGCATTCAGCGGCAAGGATCCGTCCAAGGTCGACCGCTCGGCAGCATACTGCGCGCGCTGGGCCGCCAAGCACGTCGTCGCTGCAGGCCTGGCCGACCGCTGCGAGATTCAAGTGGCCTACGTCATCGGTCAGGCCGAACCCGTCAGTCTGCGCGTGGATACCTTCGGCACCGGCGTGATTGCAGACCCTGAGATACACCGCCGAGTTCGGAACGTCTTCGACTGGCGTCCGGAAGCCATCATCAGGGACCTTGGCCTGAAGAGGCCGATTTATCTCAAGACGGCAACTGGGGGGCACTTCGGGCGCCCGCCGACCGATGACGGGCACTTCCCGTGGGAACGCATCTACGAGGACCGTATCGAGGCCCTGAAGAAAAGCGCTGAAATCGGGCTTTAGTGGACCTGTCCGGCGACCCTACTATGGGTATGCCCGACTTTGGCCAAGCGTGGTTCGACAGCCCGCCCAAGACAGATACAGCCCGCCGACTAGGCATGTTAGAAACGAGAGCACACGGAAGAAGCAGCTCACGCTGTTCCTATCATTCGTGATGGTAGCCTCTCTGTTCGCGCCCTCAATGTCGACCGACCTCTCCTTCCTCGAACCAGTCGAGAGCCGGCACGACACGGCCAACAACACGCTGAACGGCAGCGCCACTCAGACCCTGATGTCGAACCTCAACACGTCGAACCCAGTCGAGGTCACAGGCGTCATGGACAACATGAGCCGAGTCCACCTGGTGTGGATAGAGAACGGCTCCCAACCGCGCCTCCAGTACGCTCTCATACAGACCAACTATGGTCCTCTAGGCGTAGACACCGTGCTGATATCCAACACCCTGATCGGCTACAACAACTCCACTGCGATATCCAGTCCGTCTCTGGTTGTCGACTCGAACAACCGGGTGCACATCGTCTGGGCGATAACCGACCTTGAGATACTGTACACCCTGATCGACCCCTCTTTGGACGACAGGGACGGGGATGCCGGTGACACCGCCAACATGACCCTGGTCTCCCACACGGTCGCCGACGGAACCGGGGTGCGCGACGACCCCGACATCGCCATCGACTCCTACAACGGGGCGCATGTGGTCTGGGTCGACACCTACGACCCGCAGGGCCTGTACTTCGGAACACCGCTGATCTACTACACGATGCTGACGTACGACATCAACGGCACCTTCGAAATCCAGATCAACAGCTCGATTATCACGCCAGCGCTTGGGTGGAAGGGCAACCCGGCCGTATCAATGGGAGCCAACAACACCGTCATCATCGTCTGGGAGGACACTCGGGGCAGCCTCGTCGAGTATGTCGGGCTGCTCGACTCCTCAGGCTCCATGACCTCCGAGTGGGAGGACATGTGCGCCGTGTTCTACGGCGGCAACCTGACCAGCGGCATGACCTTCACGGGGATCAAGCCGATGCTCGAGCAGGCCAGCATTACAGTTCTCGAGACCCTTTACGCGATTAGCGGGAATATGTGGCACGCTGATGAGCACAAGAACTGCGAAGACGGCTACGAAATGGGCGGCAACGGCACCGAGGGGCCCAGGGCCACCCATCTCGGACAGAACACGTCTGACACGACGGGGGGGATCCGCACTCTGGACGCTGTCATGTTCAACAACTCCTCCCTCAGTATACCCTCAGACTGGGGTTACAACAGCGAGATGTGGGGCCCTGGCTCGACATGGGCCTGCCTGTCTTGGCGAGACAACTCAGCCATGACGCCGGGCAACCCCGCCACCGCGGCCGACCACAAGTGGAACCCCAATGCCACCAAATTGATCATCCCGGTCTCGGACGAGGGCCCTTACGGAGGCTCGGGCAACGGCAACGAGGCACAGGAGCCCGATGACTACCAGAGCATCACGGAGGCGCACGAGGCCTGTGTGAACGCCGGCATCATACCGGTGGCGCTAGCCGGGTCGACGTGGTGGTGGCCGGCGGTCGGAGGCCCCCACAACGACATCGGCGGCAGCGAGGCCGTGCGCTCGCACATGCTGGACCTCGTGCAGTGCATAGGCAACAACACCAGCCTCTCGGACAGGGACTGCGACGGCTCGTCGGTCAACA
>Ga0257112_10000145_pt1 | contig 30789 bp, 34 predicted proteins | sample LP_taG_5_FD_191565 | JGI IMG/M metagenome (GOLD analysis project Ga0257112, IMG submission 191565) | Marine microbial communities from Northeast Subartic Pacific Ocean, Canada - LP_J_2015_P26_1000m | ecosystem: Environmental > Aquatic > Marine > Oceanic | place: Canada: Northeast Subartic...
GCCGAACGACGACTCAGGTGGTGGGCTCGGCGCCCAGCAGGAGGGCGGAGGCCGTGAAGCCGTGGAGGAAGTGCCTGCCGCCGATGGGGCCGATCTCGCCGGCGCAGAACATGCCGCCCACGGCGGTCGTGTCGAGGCCGTCGACCAGTGCCTCCGCGTCGGGTCCCGGCCTGCCGAACAGGTTCGATCCCCGGCCGTTGCACGTGAAGACGAGGGCCGAGTCGGCATGCCAGGCGGCCGCCATCTGCTGGAGTTCGGCGATGGCGGCGTCGGCGTCTCGGACCTGGAACTGCACCGTGGAGCCGATCGGGGCGTGGTCGCCGATGGCCACGGCGCCCGTCGTGCGGTCTGCGCCCAGTACGCCCCGGACCAGGAAGTCGCCCGGCCTGAACACCTCGCGGTGCTCGTCGACCACGAGCCCCACCTGGAGGCCCCGCGAGAGCAGGGAGCGCTCGGAGGGCCCGGCGGCCTCGGAGATGGCCTTCAGGCGCTCGAGTGCGGGACGCCCACCGAGCGTCCGCAGCAGGTTGCCCTCACTGGACGTGACGGTCATAGGCTCGCCGACCGGGCGACAGCCCTGGGAGACGAGGGGACGCGCGTTGAGGCCGGGAGGGAGTGCCAGGGCGACGGCCCCGTCCGCCTGGACCTCATCGTCGAGGAAGAGCCTGTTGCCGCCGGGCCGGCCCGCTGCAGATGCCAGCCCCCCGATCAGCGTGACCTCCGGTGGGACGTTGCCGGCGAGTTTGACGGCGTCGTACGAGAACGGATCGGCCAGGACGACGACGGTCGTGTCGTCGACGAGGCCATCGGGGAGCCCGCCCTCCGGCGACGGTCGGAAGACCTCGACAGGACCGGTATGCCCGGCCCACAGGACGATCGCTGGAGACTCCTCGACCTCCTGACGATGGGCGAGGACGGACACGGCGGTCCCACCGATCAGGTGTCGGGCGCCAAGCGTCTGCCGCACCGTCCGGCCGAGTTCGTCGCACTGGTCGACGTGGTGCCCGGTCAGGAACAGGACAGCGACGTCGGGAGCGGGCCCAAGCCGGTCGAGGACCTGGCCGACGACCTCGCCGAGAGCGATGCCGGTGTCGTGATGCTCGGACAGGGCGACCGCGTAGCGCACCGGGTCAGGAGGCGTCCGGGCCCGGATCGGAAGGAGGATCGGCGGGGACTGGGGGCAGGATCGTGAAGGGTACGACGGTCACCGGTCCCTGGTCGATCCGACAGTGGGCCTCGATGGTGCCGTAGTCCTCTATCTCGACCTCGGCGCGGACGAGGCGGTAGCCGAAGCGTCCAGGCTCGACCTGGAGCGACTGTGCGTTGCGTGCAACCCGTTCGCCGTCCTTCGTGAAGATGACCTCGAGTGCCGCTGTCGGAGAGGCGCCTTCGGGACAGTGCACGAGGACCATCAGGTGGGGAGCGACCGTGATGGGCACGGGCGTGGGGGCGGCCATGCTGAAGTGGATGCCGGTCAGGTCGATCTTGGTGACGCCACCCGAAGCGGGACGGAGTTCGAGCCCCTCGAAGAAGAGTGCGGCGAGGATGTCCATGCAGGACAAACCTAGACGGCGTCCCGGCTGACCGGTGTCGACGATGGGCCGGCGAAAGGCAGGCCGAAGGCGCACCACCTGCGGGACCACACACCTCTACGATGCGCCCCGTGATCAGGCGCATCGCACTCCCACTGCTGCTCGTGGCACTCGCCGTGGGCTCAGCGTGGCAGGCGCGGGCATCCGACGAGGAGCACGACCGCCCGCCGCGCGAGCCATCGGCGATCCCTCCGCCCGAGGTTCGTACGCCCCTCTTCTCCGTTCGTCGGGTGCCGATCTTCCTCCAGGAGCCTGAGGCGGACCGCCGTCTGATCGTTTCCCTCGAGGAGTCGGCCACCGCCCTTCCCGGTGACAGTTGCGTGGCGGTCTCGGAATCCGGACGTGCCCGCTACGGCCACCTCGCCGATCGTGCGCTCGTTCCCGCCAGCACGCAGAAACTCCTCACCGGCGCAGCGGCGCTCGCCCTTCTCGGACCCGACCACCGCTTCACCACGCGGGTGGTGGCCCGGGCCGAGCCCGTCGAAGGGGTGATCGACGGTGACATCTGGCTGGTGGGATCGGGAGATCCGCTGCTCTCGACCGCGGGCTACTCGGACCGCTTCGACGACCCCCTGCCCTACACCGACATCGACCTCCTGGCCGGGCAGGTCGCCGACGCCGGGATCACGACCATCACCGGCGCCGTCATCGGCGACGAGAGCCGGTTCGACGGACTCCGCTGGGTCGAGACCTGGCCGGAGCGCTTCCGACCCGGGAACCAGTCGCAGGCCGGCCCCCTGAGCGCCCTCACCGTCAACGACGGGTTCACCCGCTGGGAGCCGGAGCGGACCGCATACGGCTACAACACCCCTGCGGCCGAACCGGCGGCATTCGCCGCGGCGTTCTTCGACGACCTCCTCGAGGCCCGGAACCTGGTGATCCGCCGGGTCGCCCAGGCGGGGGTAGTCCCGCTCGATGCGACGGTCGAACTGGCGACGATCGAGTCGCCACCCCTCGCTGACATCGTCCGCCAGATGCTCCTCACGAGCGACAACATGACCGCCGAACTCCTCGTCAAGGCGCTGGGAGCGCAGGTCGAAGCCCCCGGCAGCACCGCAGGCGGGCTGGCGGCGATGCGAGGCGCCCTCGAGGACCTCGGCCTCGACCTCGCTGGATCGACCAGCGCCGACGGCTCCGGGCTAGACGCCGGCAACCAGGTGTCCTGTGCCCTCCTCGTGGCGATCCTCGAAATGTCGACCGACGAATTGGGAAGTCTCCTCGCCACCGGTCTCGCCGTCGCCGGCGAATCGGGGACGATGAGCAAGCGCCTCGTCGGGACGTCTGCCGAGGGTCGCGTCGCGGCCAAGACGGGCACCCTTAGCGACGCCGTGAGCCTGGCGGGTCGAGTCGAGACCATCGGAGGCAGGTCGCTCACGTTCGCAGTCCTCAGCAACGCCCAGCCGATGCCCGAGGAGATCCGGTCGATCCACGACCAGGTGGTCCTCACCCTGGTGGGCTACCCGGACGGACCGGACCTCTCCCTGCTCGAACCACACCCTGTCGTCACCCGCTGATCCCGTGGGCGCAGGATCGCCCTCGATCCGGGAGGGTCGGCGCACTGAGGCGATGTTCCCCCTGGGGACGGTGCTCCTTCCCACGGCGTTCCTCCCGTTGAACGTCTTCGAGCCGAGGTACCGATCGATGCTGGTCGACCTGCTCGAGGGCTCCCGGCGCTTCGGGGTCGTCCTGATCGAGCGGGGGAGCGAAGTGGGTGGAGGAGAGGTCCGCACGGAGGTCGGCACGATGGCGCGGATCGTCGAGGCACGGCCGGCGGCCGACGACGGATGGTCTGTCGCAGTCGTCGGGATGCAACGGATCCAGGTGGTTCGCTGGCTTCCCGACGACCCGTATCCGACGGCGGTTGTCGAAGACCTGCCCGATGCCGATGCCGAGGACGCGGTACGAGACGCCAGTGTCGAGACCACCCGGTTCCGGGACCTCGTCGCACGCCAGCGGCGGCTCCTGGCCCACCTCAGCGAGCTGGGCCAGTCGGTGGCGGCCAGCACCTTCGAATGTTCCGAGGACCCAGCGCTCGGTACATTCCAGTTGGCGGCACTCGGCCCCTTCGGGCCGTTCGACCGCCAACGGCTGCTCGCGGCCACCCGGGTGTCCGACCGCCTGGGCCTCATCGACGGGTACCTCGGGGACCTCGAAGCCGTTGTCGCCCACCGGATGGATGGCAACGGCGGTGGTGCCGGGACGCAGGGATAACGTGGATGGCCCATGGCCAACGAAGATGACCTCGTCGCGCTCCTGAAGCGCTATGTCCGCCAGGAGACTGTCGACCCCCTGCGCTCGATCGGTCGGACGCTCCTGTTCGGCGTGTTGGGCTCACTCCTGCTCGGCACCGGTGCCGTGCTGTTGGCGGTCGGGGCGCTCCGCCTCCTGCAGGCGTGGGGCCCCCTCGACGCCGGCTGGTCCTTCGTGCCGTACCTGGTCGTCGCGGTCGCACTCGTCGCCATCTGCGGTATCGCCCTGCGCAGGATCCGGAGGGCCCCGGATGGGTGATGACCGTGTGACCCGCGAGGACCTCGAGGCGGAACTGCGCGACACCTTCGGGGACGCCGTCGGCCGTACGGGTGAGGCGCGGACCCCGCTGCTCGCGGCAGCCATCATCGTCGGCGCCGTGCTGCTGGGAGCGGCCTACCTGGTGGGCCGTCGGATCGGTCGACGTTCCTCCACCACCGTCGAGATCAGGCGGATCTGATGGCCCCGAACACCGGGAGCCTGCTGCGTCGCGGCCTTCGCCGCGGCCTGCTGGGGGGCCATCGAGGCTGGCAGGCGGTCCTGCTTCTGGTCGCACTGGCCCGACTGGCCCGACGAGTGGTCCGACCGGGGCCAGGGCCGGTCGTCCACCGCCAGCGCCTCCAGGAGGGCGAGGGGATCGAGGTCCGCCACCTGCCATCGGGCACTGCCAACGGCAGGGAACCGACTGGCCGATGAGGGTCGAACTTCGCAACCCGAGCCGCATGCTCGAGATCGCAGGTCCGCTGTCCGTGGTGGCGTTGCTGAGACGGCTCGACATCGACCGCGAGACGGTCCTCGTCATCAGCGACGGCACCCTCGTTCCGGGCGATGCACGCCTCGAGGCAGACGCCGAGGTGGAGATCCGCCCGGTCATCTCGGGTGGTGCCTCGTGAAGTGCAGGGTGTGTCGCCAGCCAGCGGTGATCGACGTCCGACGGCACAACGCCAACTTCTGCGAAGAACACTTCGTGAGGCTCTGCCGCGACCAGGTGGTGAAGGCCATCGAGGCGTTCGAGATGCTGTCGCCGGGTGACCGCGTCCTCGTGGCCGTCTCCGGCGGCAAGGACTCCCTTGCCCTCTGGGACATCCTCCTCGCTCTCGGCTACGAGGTGGACGGGCTCTACCTGGGGCTCGGAATCGGTGACTACAGCGAGGGGTCGGGCCACCATGCGCGGGAGTTCGCCGCGGCCCGCGGGCTCCGCCTCCTCGAGGTGGACCTCCGGTCGGAGCACGGTTTCGGCATCCCCGATGGCTCACGGGCGGCGAACCGCCCACCGTGCAGCGCCTGTGGGCTTTCGAAGCGGCACCTGTTCGACCGGGCCGCCCGAGAAGGCGACTACGACGCACTCGCCACCGGGCACAACCTCGACGACGAGGCCGCCGTGCTCTTCGGCAACGTCCTGCGTTGGGAGGGCGAGTACCTGGCCCGACAGATGCCCGTCCTGCCCGCCGGGAACGGATTCCCACGCAAGGTCAAGCCGCTGGTTCGACTGGGGGAGCGCGAGACCGCCGCCTACTGCGTGCTGCGTGGGATCGACTACCAGGTCGAGGAGTGCCCCATGGCCGCGGGGAACCACCACCTGGGCTACAAGGCGGCCCTGAATGCCGTCGAGGCGCAGTCACCGGGCACCAGACACGCCTTCTACTTCGGATTCCTCGACCGGGCGGCGGACCTCTTCCGCTCGCAGATGGCGGAGGTCGATCAGGGTCTCGGCACCTGTGCCACGTGCGGGAGTCCTGCGAACGGCGAGGTCTGCGCATTCTGCCGGCTCGTCGACCGCGCCACCGGGGACCGGGGCCCCACGCACGACGCCGCAGTGGGCCGTGTGCCCGTGAGGCTGGAAAGCCGCCGGGATGACGGGGTTCCCGGATGAGCAACCTGTTCGAGGCTGGAGACCGGGTGCTCCTCGTGGATCGGAAGGATCGGCGCTACCTCGTGACGCTCGAGGCCGGCGGCGAGTTCCATTCACACACGGGCGTGGTCGATCACGATGACCTGATCGGGTCACCCGACGGCGGTCGGCTGCGGTCGAGTCGGGGGGGCTCCTTCGTGGCGTTCCGGCCCACCCTCAGCGACTTCGTACTCAAGATGCCCCGGGGCGCCCAGGTGATCTATCCGAAGGACCTCGGCCCGATCCTTATGCTGGCTGACATCCGGCCGGGAGTGCGCGTGCTGGAGTCGGGTGTGGGGTCGGGTGCGCTCTCGATGACCCTCCTCCGGGCAGGGGCGCAGGTCATCGGCTACGAGATCCGGGAGGACTTCGCAGAGAGGGCGCTCCGGAACGTGGAGGCGATGCTCGGTGCCGAGGAACTCCACCGCTACGACGTGGAGATCCGCGACGCCTACGGGGGAATCGACGAGACGGACCTCGACCGGGTGCTGCTCGACCTTCCCGAACCCTGGCAGGTGGTTCCCCATGCGGCGAAGGCCCTGCGCCAGGGCGGGATCATCCTCGCCTACACGCCGAGCATCGTGCAGGCCGCCAGTTTCAGGGAGGCCCTCGATGAACACGGATTCGCGTTCTCGGAGACGCTCGAGGTGACGCACCGAAGTTGGCACATCGAGGGTGCAGCGGTCCGGCCGGCGCACCGGATGGTTGGCCACACCGGCTTCCTCAGCCACGCACGCCTCCTGGCTCCATGAATCGGCTCGGCACCGCCGCCGGCGCCGTTCTGGCCCTGGTGGCCCTGTCGGCCACGGGCGCCTGCACGAACAGCGGCGAGCCTCCCTCGACGGCGCCCATGAGCACCACCGTGACGACCTCGACGGCGCCCACGAGCACCTCCGTGACGACGTCGACGGCGCCCACGAGCACCGTGCCGCCGAGCACGACCTCCGGTGAGGTTCCGGACACGGTGCTTGCAGCGACCCGTGCCGCCGTCCACTCCGTTCGCGGCCTCGATTGCCGGAAGGCACAGGTGGGCACCACCTTCCTGATCGCTCCCGACCTGCTGGTCACCAGCGCGCACGTGGTGGCCGGAATCGAGGTGCCGATCCTGAGTGTCGGCACCGGGGAGGTGAGCAGTCGGGTCGTGGCCTTCGACCCAGTGTCGGACCTGGCGATCCTCCGGACCGCCGAGGAACTGGGCGAACCCCTCGCGATGGGTGAGGCGACCGCTGGCACGGCCGTCGCCTTGGTGGCCTACGACGGCGACGGAATGCCCGTCGACCGGCACCTGACCGTCAGGCAGGCCATTCGGGCCACCGGTGAAGACATCTACGGAGAGCCCGGAAGTGGTCGGGACGCCCTCCTCCTCGACGGTTCGGTGGCGTACGGCAACTCCGGTGGTCCGATCGTCGACGGATCCGGCACCGTGGTGGGCGTGGTGTTCGCCAACACGCGTGGGGGCGAAGGGACCTCATTCGCCGTCCAGGTCGGAGAGGTGCATGTCCTCCTCGCAGAGGTCGGGAGCAGTCCGGTCCCACCCACCGAGTGCCGTTGACCGATTCGGTTCCGGAACGCGAAAGAAGGGCCCGCAGGCCCTCCGGTTCGGTCGATCGGTTGTCGGGGCGTGGACTCAGTCCACCTCGATGAAGATGCACTCGCCGGGGCATTCCTCGGCGGACTCGATGGTGGCCTCCAGCAGGGCTTCGGGGATCGGGGCGACCGCTTCGGCGCCACCGGGTTCACTGAGGATCTTGTCGCCGTCCTTCACGTAGGCGAGTCCATCGTCGAGCATGGCGAAGACGTCGGGAGCGATCTCCTCGCAGAGTCCGTCACCCGTACAGAGATCTTGGTCGATCCAGACCTTCATGTGATGCGGATTCCTTGCTTGTGTGGGTCGGTTACTGGCTCGGATAGACACCGGTCCGGGACCGGATGGAGCCCGGACCGGCATTTTCGGCCATTCGGTGAACGCAGGCTCGGATGCCAAGTGTATCCGGTGACATTTTGCGCCAGACCGATATGTCGGGTCTCCACGATGGCCGTCGCTCCTTCCACCCGTGGGGCTAGGGTCCGCGCAGAGGGGAGGCTCGTGGACACACGCGATAATCCGGAACGCAACGAGGACCGCAGCGGGGGCCCCGACGAGGGGGCACTCCTCCGCGACCAGATCGACGATCTCGAGGTCGAGGTCGAAGAACTCCGCAAACGCCTCGTCGACGCACCCCGACGGCTGTCCGAGTTCGAGGTGGAGCTCCGGGACGCCAAGCGGGAACTGGCACGTGCGATGGCCAGCAACAAGAAGCTCGAGAACGTCCTGACCTCGTCGCGCGAGCGGATCGAAGCCCTCCGGGAGGAAGTCGACAAACTCTCCCAGCCGCCGGCCTCCTACGGCACAGTGGTCGGCCGCAACGAGGACGGCTCCGCCGACGTCCAGGCCTCGGGCCGCAAGATGAGGGTCAGCATCCACCCGGACCTCTCCGATGGCCTGGAGGTGGGCCAGGAGGTGGTCCTCAACGAGTCGTTCAGCATCATCGAGGCCCGCGCTCCCGAGCAGGTCGGCGAGGTGGTGACCGTCAAGGAAGTGCTCCCGGGAGGCCAACGTGCAGTCGTCGTGGGACGTGCCGACGAGGAGCGCGTCGCCGACCTGGGCGACGACCTGCTCCGGGACGGGATCCGGAGTGGCGACGCAGCACTCCTCGACTCCCGGTCCGGCCTCCTGCTCGAGCGGCTGCCGCGGCCCGAGGTCGAGTCCCTGGTGCTCGAAGAGGTTCCCGACGTCACCTATGCGGACGTCGGTGGCCTCGACCAGCAGATCGAGATGATCATCGATGCCGTCGAGTTGCCCTTCGTCCACCAGCAACTGTTTGCCGAGTACCAGTTGCCGGCGCCCAAGGGAATCCTCCTCTACGGGCCCCCGGGCTGCGGCAAGACCCTGATCGCCAAGGCCGTCGCCAACTCACTGGCCTCGAAGGTGTCCGAAATCGCCGATGACCGCGAGGCACGCAGTTTCTTCCTCAACATCAAGGGCCCGGAACTGCTCAACAAGTACGTGGGGGAAACCGAGCGCCAGATCCGCCTCGTCTTCGAGCGCGCACGGGAGAAGTCCGAGCAGGGCTGGCCCGTAATCGTCTTCTTCGATGAGATGGAGTCGTTGTTCCGGACCCGGGGGTCGGGCATCAGCTCCGACATCGAGTCGACGATCGTTCCGCAGTTGCTTGCCGAGATCGACGGCGTGGAGGCACTGCGCAACGTGATCGTGATCGGCGCCTCGAACCGGGAGGACCTCATCGACCCGGCGATCCTGCGCCCCGGACGACTCGACGTGAAGATCAAGATCGAACGGCCCGATGAGATCGCGGCATCGCACATCTTCAGCCGTTACCTGACCGAGGAACTCCCGATCGACGCGGAACTGGTCGAGACGCTGGGCGGCGGGGATCGCAACAAGGCGGTCCTCGGGATGATCGACGCAGCGGTCGCGAGCATGTACGGCGACGATGAGCGCAACCGCTTCCTCGAGGTCACCTACCAGAACGGCGACAAGGAGGTCCTCTACTTCCGGGACTTCGCCTCGGGCGCCATGGTCGAGAACATCGTCCGTAGGGCCAAGAAGTTGGCGATCAAGCGCCAACTCGCCGGCGGGAGTCGGGGAATCCAGACCGATGACCTGGAGGACGCCGTCCGACAGGAGTTCCGGGAACACGAGGACCTTCCGAACACCACCAACCCCGACGACTGGGCCAAGATCTCGGGCAAGAAGGGCGAGCGGATCATCTACGTCCGAACGCTCATCGCGTCGGCAGATGAAGAAGGCGGCGGACGGTCCATCGAGGCCGTGGGCACGGGCCAGTACCTGTAGCCCCGGCCCGGATCGGTGCCCCGCTAGGGTCCGCGCATGGCCGTTCCGAAGATTCTCGGCATCGAGACAGAGTTCGGCATCCTCCACCGCGGGACCTCCGAGCCCAATCCGGTCACGGCCTCGTCGCTGCTGATCAACGCCTACCTGAGCCGATGCTCTGCGCCCGGCAACGGCCCCGGCGCGCCCCGGGTCGGCTGGGACTTCATCGACGAGAGTCCCTCCCTCGACCTTCGGGGATTCTCCGCCTTCGACGCCCTGGCTCCCGAAATCGAGACGCACCTCGTCAACGCCGTGCTCACGAACGGAGCTCGCTACTACGTGGACCACGCCCACCCCGAGCTCAGTACGCCCGAATGCCTTGACGCCCTCGAACTGGTGCGCTTCGACCGGGCAGCCGAGTTGATCCTCATCGAGTCCATGGCGGCCGCCAACGAAGTCCTCCCCGAGGGACAGGAGATCGTCGTCTACAAGAACAACTCGGACGGCAAGGGCAACAGCTACGGCTGCCACGAGAACTACCTCATCGACAGGGCCACGCCGTTTGGCAGGGTCGTGGCCCACGCCACGACCCACTTCGTGACCCGTCAGGTCTTCACGGGGGCGGGCAAGGTCGGTTGCGAGCTCCCCGGACGGTGCCGCAGCGACATCGACTTCCAGCTGACGCAGCGGGCAGACTTCTTCGAGGAGGAGGTTGGGCTCGAGACAACCCTCAAGCGGCCGATCATCAACACCCGTGACGAGCCCCATGCCGACCCACTGCGCTACCGGCGCCTCCATGTCATCGTCGGTGACGCCAACCTCTGCGAGGTTGCCACGTTCCTCAAGGTCGGTACGACGGCGATCGTGCTGGCGATGGTGGAGGACGACTTCCTCCACCGGGAGGTCCGATTCGCCGATCCCGTCCGGGCCCTCCAGGAGGTGTCGCGCGACCCGAGCCTCCGCACGGCCCTCGAGCTCGCCGACGGCACGACCGCGACGGCACTGGACCTCCAGTGGGACCTGCTCGAACAGGGTCGGAAGTATGTCGAGGAACGGGGTGACGAGAGCGCCGGCGGACCCGTCGCCCACGACGTCCTCGACCGCTGGGACGACGTCCTGGCGACCCTCGAGGCGGACCCCGAGTCCCTGGTCGGCGTCGTCGACTGGGTGACCAAGCGCCACATCGTCGACGGCTACCGCGACCGGCACGACCTGGCCCCCGATGACCTGCGCCTGGTGGCTCTCGACCTCCAGTACCACGACCTGCGGCCGGGCCGTTCCCTGTTCGCCCGGGTGGGTGCCGAGACGCTCGTGGACCCGATCGATGCCGAGGAGGCGATGACCGCCCCACCGGACGGCACCAGGGCGTACTTCCGGGGCCGTTGCCTCGAACGCTGGCCGGACCGGATCGTCGCCGCCAACTGGGACTCCATGGTCTTCGACGCCGGCGGGGACTCACTGCGGCGGGTGCCGATGATGGAACCGACTCGCGGCAGCCGCGCCCACGTGGCTACGCTCATCGAGGACTGCGACGACATCGCCGAACTGCTCGATCGACTCTCGGGCCGTCCCGGCTGAGTCGTCCGCCGAGCGACCGGAGAGGACACCATGGCCGAGAGGGAACAGGTTCGTCGGGAGCGGGTCGAGCGGGACCCCGAGTCCGCCGAGGAGACGGTGGCGCAGGCGGTCACCGAACGCGGCGAGCGGCTCAAGGAGGAGCTCGACGACCTCCTCGACGAGATCGACGGCGTCCTCGAGAGCAACGCAGAGGAATTCGTGAAGAGTTACGTCCAGAAGGGCGGGGAGTAGGCCGGCAGGCCTGCGGCGCCTCCGACGACCGTGACGCTTCCCCTCTTCACCCCGGACCAGGATCCGGGACCCAGCTTTCTCGGCCTACTGGAACGCATGGGCATGGGCCCCCCGGACATCACCGGACCCCTCGAGGCCGGCTCCGTCACCCACGGCACCACGGTCATCGCCATCCGCACGACCGACGGCGTGGTGATGGCGGGAGACCGGAGGGCGACCTCCGGCCACCTCATCAGCCATCGTTCCATTGAGAAGGTGTTCCCGGCCGACCGCCATTCCGGGATCGCCATCGCCGGAGCCGCCGGCCCGGCGATGGAGATGGTCCGGCTGTTCCAACTCCAACTCGAGCACTACGAGAAGGTCGAGGGTTCCCCGCTGAGCCTGGAGGGCAAGGCCAACCAGCTCAGCCAGATGGTGCGCGGCAACCTCGCTGCTGCAATGCAGGGCCTCGTGGTGATCCCGCTGTTCGCTGGCTGGGACGAGCGCCTGGGGAGCGGTCGCCTCTTCCAGTTCGACATCACCGGCGGGCGCTTCGAGGAGCGGGACTACGCCGCCGCCGGTTCGGGGAGCCTCCACGCCTCGACGGTCATCAAGCTCCGACACACACCCGACCTCGATGCGTCGACAGCGGTGGACGTCGTCGTCGAGGCCCTCTTCGAGGCCGCCGACGAGGACAGCGCGACCGGTGGACCCGATCCCATTCGGGGCATCTTTCCGGTGATCGCCACGATCGGCCCGGACGGCTTCGAGCGCATGGCGGACGAGGACGTGGCGGCCCGCACGACGGTGCTCCTTGAACGACTCGGTGACCGGAGCGACCGATGAACATGCCGTTGTACGTCTCGCCCGAACAGGTCATGAAGGATCGGGCGGACTACGCCCGCAAGGGCATCGCTCGAGGCCGTGCGGCGACGGCCGCCACCTATGCCGACGGTGTGCTGCTCTGCGCCGAGAACCCGTCCAACACCCTTCGCAAGGTGTCGGAGATCTACGACAGCATCGGCTTCGTAGGCGTCGGCAAGTACAACGAGTTCGACCAGCTGCGCATCGCCGGCGTCCGGCACGCCGACCTCAAGGGCTACTCCTTCAGCCGCGAGGACGTCGATGCCCGCTGGCTGGCCAACCAGTACGCCCAGATCCTCGGCCAGTACTTCACCCACGAGATGAAGCCCCTCGAGGTAGAACTGCTCGTCGCCGAGATGAGCCCGGAGGGCGGCGACGACCGGCTCTTCCACCTGCTCTACGACGGCACCGTGATGGACACCACCTCATATGTCGTCATCGGGGGAGAGGCCGAGGCGATCGGTGTCCGCCTGGACGAGAACTGGTCGGCGGGGCTGCAGCTCCGCGAGGCGATCCAGGTCGCCGTCGGAGCCCTCGCCGGGCCCGATCGCGAACTGGCGCCCGACGACCTGGAGGTGGCGGTCCTGGCAAGGGACGGTGAAAGGCGGGCTTTCCGGCGTATCGAGGGAGATGACCTGGGCGGGCTGCTCGGGTGACCGTGCCCGCCCCGCCCACCACCCGGACCTGAGGGACGCCCGTGCAGCGACGGATCTACGGCATCGAGAACGAGTACGGGATCACCTGCACGCTCGACGGCCAGCGAAGGCTCAGCCCCGACGAGGTCGCCCGGTACCTGTTCCGGAGGGTCGTCCACTGGGGGCGCAGCTCGAACGTCTTCCTGGTCAACGGCGCACGCCTCTACCTCGACGTCGGCTCACACCCCGAGTATGCGACCCCCGAGTGCGACTCGATTGGCGATGTCGTCGCCCACGACAAGGCCGGTGAGCGGATCCTCGAACAACTCCTCCACAGCGCCGAGGAGCGCCTCCGGGAGGAGGGAATCCGCGGCGACATCTACCTCTTCAAGAACAACACCGACACGGCCGGCAACTCCTACGGGTGCCACGAGAACTACCTGACCACCCGACGCGACGACCTGTCCGACTACCCCGAGGTCCTGATCCCGTTCTTCGTCAGCCGGCAGATCTACGCCGGCGCCGGCAAGGTCCTCCAGAACGCGCGTGGGGCCATGTACTGCGTCAGTCAGCGGGCGGAACACATCTGGGAGGGGGTCTCGAGTGCCACCACCCGCTCGAGGCCCATCATCAACTCGCGGGACGAGCCCCATGCGGACGCCGAGCGCTACCGCCGACTGCATGTGATCGTCGGCGACTCGAACATGAGCGAGTACGCCACCTTCCTCAAGGTCGGTGCGTGCGGCCTGCTGCTCCGGATGCTCGAGGAGCCCTCGGTTCAACTGCGGGACATGACCCTCGAAAACCCGATCCGTGCGATCCGCGAGATCAGCCACGACATGACCTGTCGCCGCACGGTCCGACTCGCCAACGGTCGTGAGGTACGCGCCCTCGATATCCAGCGCGAGTACCTCGACCGGGCGATCCGGTTCTCCGAGCACCACGACCTCAACGACGAGGAGAAGAAGGCGCTCGCCATGTGGGAGCACTGCCTCGACGGGATCGAGCGCGACCCGCTGACGCTCGACCGCGAGTGCGACTGGGTGGCCAAGTACCACCTGATCGAGTCCTACCGGGACCGCTATGGACTCTCGCTGGGCGACGCACGGGTGGCGCTGCTCGACCTCCAGTACCACGATGTCAACCGGGACCGTGGCCTCTACTACGTCCTCGAACGTCGCGGCCTGGTCGAGCGAATGGTCGACGACGAGACGATCACGGACGCCAGAGAGAACGCTCCACAGACCACCCGCGCCCGCCTGCGTGGGGAGTTCATCCGGCGGGCGAAGGAGCGCCGCCGTGACTACACGGTCGACTGGGTGCACCTCAAGCTCAACGACCAGGCCCAACGAACTGTCCTCTGCAAGGATCCATTCCGTTCCACCGACGAGCGCGTCGAGAAGCTCATCGAGTCGCTCTGACCCGGAGGGTCGGAACCACCTGACGTCGACGGCCCTCTGCGTCGATGCGCAAGGACCTACGATGGTGGGGTAACGACATCGGGCTCGTGAGGAGGGAGCGGAGCGGCGGTGGAGAGCAAACTCAAGCGACTGATGAACCTGGTCACGGCGCTCCTCCACGCCGAGTGGCCGAAGACGCGTGACGAGTTGCGCGCTGACCTCCGGGAGTACTACGCGGAGGACGATGCATCGTTTCGGAGGCAGTTCGAGCGGGACAAGGACGAACTCCGGGCCATGGGAATCCCCCTCATCACGGGGTCCGCTCCCGACACCGATCCGCCCGTCACCGGCTACCGCATCGACAGGAGCCGCTACCGAGGCGACCTTCCGGACCTCACTCCCGACGAGTTGGCTGCACTCCACCTCGCCAACAACCTCGTGCGCCTCGGCGATACCCCGAACGATGACCCCTTCTGGAGGTTGGGTGGCCAGTCCGATAAGCCGGACGTGGCGGCGGTGGCCCAACTCCCCGGCGAACCGGCGCTCCGCGACCTCATGGACGCCATCGCCGAGCGACGCACCGCCACCTTCTCCTACCACGGGGTCGAACGCGTGCTCGAGCCCCACCGCCTGGCATTCCGAAACGGCCACTGGCACGTGAAAGGCCACGATCGGACCCGGGGCGGCGAGCGACAGTTCCGGGTCGACCGCTTCCAATCCGAAGTCGGTCGGGGCGAACCCGGCGGATTCGAGCGACCGCAGAAGGCGTCCGTGGTCGAGGACCGGCCGGCATGGCGCTATGGCGACGACGAACCCGTCACGGCCCGCCTCGCCGTTGACGCCCCCCACGTGCCGTGGGTGCTCGGGCACCTCGGCGAAGCGGCGGTCGCCAACCACAGGGAGGACGGCTCCGTCGTCGTCGAGGAGGTGGTCTGCAACCGGGAGGCCTTCCGGTCCTTCGTCCTCACGTTCCTCGAGGGAGCGGAGATCCTCGGACCCCCGGAACTGCGCGACGACCTCATCGGCTGGCTGGAGGGCATGGCATGAGCAACCTGACGGCCCTCGACCGCCTCCGTCGCCTGCTGGCGATCATTCCCTGGGTCGTCGCTGAGGGCGGCATGGCCCTGGACGAGGTCACGCGTCGCTTCGACTATCCGCGTGACGACCTGCTCGAGGACATCTGGTTCGTCGTCCAGATGATCGGCGTTGCCCCCTTCGGCCCCGGAGACATGCTCGAGGCCCGGGTCGAGGACGACCGGGTGCACATCGAGTACAGCCACTGGTTCGCACGGCCGATGACGCTGCGGCCCGAGGAGGTCCTCGGCCTCCTCGCTGCCGGACAGTCGGTAGCCGAGTTCTCCATCGGCGACGACCTGGGACCCCTGGGTCGCGCGCTCACCAAGCTCTCGGCGATGGTCGAGCCTGAGGTCCGCGACGCCATCGACGTACGGCTCGGTGTCGCCGACGACGAGCTCCTCGAGGCGCTGCAGCAGGCGAGAGTCGATCGCCGGATCGTGGAGATCGACTACTACTCGTATGGCCGGGACGAGTTGATGACCCGGGTCGTCGAGCCCCACGCCCTCACCGCCGACATCGGACACTGGTACCTGTCCGCCCACTGTCGAATGGCCGGCGCCACCCGGGTCTTCCGACTCGACCGCATCAGTCGCTATGCGGTCGGCGACGAGGTGTACCCCGAGCCCACGTCGCCTGGTGCAGGCCCCGAGGGTTTCCTTGCGGACGGCGACTACCCGGAGGTGGAGCTGCTGCTGGAGCCGAGCGTCCGCTGGGTGATCACGCAGTATCCCCACCGTGGGACCGAGGACGTCGACGGGGAGCACCTCCGGGTCCGACTGGCCGTCGCCTCGACGGCCTGGCTCGAGCGGCTGCTCCTCCGGGTCGGGACCGCAGCGACCGTCCTCGAGGCCCCCGAGGGCCTGGGCCTCGACCTGCGATCCTCCGCTGCCGCCCGCGTCCTCGCTCGCTACAGCGGTTGAGCGAGCACCGACCACGCAACGCGGCGGCCCGGGGCTAGGTTCGCTGCCGTGCAGGACGACGGGACCACCGCCAGCGGAGGCGACGACTGGGCCGACCAGATCCTTGAGCGTGCGAGGGCGCGCAGCAGTGGGGATTCGCTTCCCGAACCGTCGCCGGAGCCAGAGAAACCGGCCTCCGACGACGGGCCCGACCTGCCCGACGAGCTTCCACCGCTCCCCGACGAGCTTCCACCGCTCCCCGACGGACCTGTGGGCTCCCATCGGCGACCGACGCTCGCAACCGTCGAGAACCCCACACCGGACGAAGTCGACGATCGGGGCGACGAGTTCGTCCCCTTCGCCGATGCCTATGAGCAAGCCGGTCCGTCGGTAGCGCCGGCCCCGTTCGGAGATGACCCACAACTGCCGCCACACCTCACCATCGAGGCCCCTCCGGCGGCCGAAACCGACCTCGGGATCCCCGGCACGGCCGCCGGCACGGCGAGGAGCGTCCTCGAGTGGGTGGGTGTCGTCCTCGGGGCGCTGATCGTCGCCCTCCTGGTCAAGCACTTCCTGTTCGCCGCCTACTACATCCCGTCGCCCTCGATGGAGCCGACGCTCACCGACGGGGATCGGATCGTCGTCAACAAGTTGAGCTACCGACTACACGAGGTCAACCGCGGTGACGTCGTGGTGTTCCGGAGGGCCATGCCCCAGCCCGACGGCATTAACGAACTGATCAAGCGGGTCATCGCCCTACCCGGAGAGACCGTCGAGGTCGTCGACGGACGGGTCTACGTCGATGGAGGGCTCCTGCTCGAGCCCTACCTGACTGCCCGGGACAGTACCGGTGGCTTCGCCCTACCACCCGGTTGTATCGGTACTCCCGATTCCATCAACCGCTGCACCGTTCCGGCCGACCACGTCTTCGTGATGGGGGACAACCGCCGCAACTCCAAGGACAGTCGCGTCTTCGGGCCCGTTGCCGAATCGGGCATCGTGGGGCGGGCCTTCCTCCGGGTGTGGCCCCTCGGCGACCTCGGGCGCCTCTAGCCCGCGTCCGGCCGGGGAACCCTCAGGACTGCGCAGCGACCGCAACGAGGCGGTCCACGTGGTCCCCGAAGATGCCGTCGAGCCCCTGGCCGAGGAGCGTCGTGATCTGGTGTGCGTGCTGGGCGTCCCAGCCGAAACACTCCAGCCCGAATCGGTGGAACAGGGTGCAGAGGCCTCCGGACCACTCCGAGGCGTGGAGGTTGACGGCGCTCACGCCGGCCGCGGCGAGATCGGCGGCCCGACGCTCGGGGCCCTCGGTGATCCGGTTCAGGCGGGTGGAGTCGACGAGTCGGACGGCGTCGTCGAGGCCCCGCCATTCGAGGAGGACCCGCCAGTCGGGATGGGCCAACCAGAGTTGAGCGTTGCGATCTGCCGCTGCGACCAGGGACGCGACCGGTGCCGCCGCCGCTACGTCCAGGACGTCGAGGCACACCTGCACCGTTCCGTCGGCCACTGCGGGAATTGACTCGTAGAGGTCGGCCAGGGACGGGATGTGCCCGGGGAGTTCGTCGCGGCGATGTGACGAGAGAGACGACCTGCGGAGGCCCCGGCCAACCCGTCCGTCGTGGTCGAGGACGGGTATGCCGTCCGAGGTCAGCCACACGTCGCTCTCGAGTCCCGTGGCACCCAGGTCGACGGCCCTTCGGAATGCCTCCAGGGTGTTCTCTGGTGCGTGGGCGCGTCCGCCCCGGTGGGCGAAGAGGAGGGGCGGCGACCTGAGGGGCACGATCCGTGGTGGCATGCCCGTCATCCTGCGCCCGAGGAACGTCACTCGCAAACGGGCCCTTCCGGAGCCACCGGTAGGCTCGTCCCCATGGGCAACCTCGGCGGTGGCGAAATCCTCGTGATTCTGCTGCTCGGGCTGCTGGTCCTCGGTCCCGAACGCCTGCCTGGGGCCGTCCGCCAGGCGGGTAAGGCGCTGCGTCAGGTCCGCAAGGTCACGGTCGGCTTCCAGGAGGAGTTGCGATCAGCCGTGGAGGATCCGATCGTCGAGGCGAAGGCGCGCTTGAGCGGCGAGACCCTCCTGGGAGAGGCCGAGAGGTCGGGGGACGCTCCGAAGCCGGGAGGCGCCGCCGGGGCCGGAACCGATGGCGACTGACGAGGGGGCTCCCTCGGGTCGTATGAGCTTGATGGAGCACCTGACGGAGCTCCGGCGCCGCCTCCTGGTCTCCCTGCTCACCGTCGGCGTCGGGACCGTCACCTGCTGGATCCTCTATCCATGGATCCTCGACTTCCTGCTCGAGCCCTACTGTCAGGTCCAGGGAGAAACCGTGGGCGGCGACGTGTTCGGCGAGGGCTGCGAACTCCTCGTCACTGACCCGCTCGAGCCCTTCAGCGTCCGCATGATGGTCGCCGGCTACGGCGGGCTGGCGCTGTCCATACCCGTGCTGCTCTGGCAGGCTTGGCGGTTCGTCGTCCCCGGCCTGTACCGGCGCGAACGGCGCTGGGCGATCCCGTTCGTCGTGACCGGGGCACTCCTGTTCGCCGCAGGAGCCGCCCTGGCCTACTGGAGCATCCCCCGGGCTCTCGGCTTCCTCATCGGCATCGGCGGACCGGACCTGGTGAGCGTCTTCTCGCCGGCCAAGTACCTCGGATTCGTTGTCAAGATGACGATCGCCTTCGGGATCGGCTTCGAGTTCCCGCTCGTGCTGGTGTTCCTGCAGCTGGCCGGACTGGTCCACCACCGTCAACTTCGGGCGGTCCGGCGGTACGCGATCGTCGGAATCGTCGCACTCGTAGCGGTCCTGACACCGAGCGGGGACCCCTTCACCCTGCTTGTGCTCTCTGTGCCGATGCTGCTCTTCTACGAGTTGGCGATCCTCGTGGGCCGGGTGCACGAGCGCCGACGGCGCCGCAACCGGGACTGACCCACGACGTGGACGACTGGCCCTTCGAACTCGACGGCTTCCAGGTCGAGGCCATCGCAGCGCTCGACGCCGGACGTTCGGTCCTCGTGGCAGCGCCGACTGCCAGTGGAAAGACGGTCGTCGCCGAACATGCCATCGCCCGGGCGCTCAGGGACGGCCGGCGCACGTTCTACACCACACCCCTCAAGGCACTCTCCAACCAGAAGTTCCGGGACCTCGGCAGTCGGCTCGGAGCCTCGGAGGTCGGGCTGCTGACCGGTGACAACAGCGTCCGGGGGGATGCTCCGGTGGTCGTGATGACGACCGAGGTGTTGCGCAACATGCTCTATGCGGGTTCCGATGCGCTCGACTCGCTGGGGTGCGTCGTCCTGGACGAAGTCCACTTCCTGGAGGACCCGTACCGGGGCCCGGTCTGGGAGGAGGTCATCCTCGGACTCGCCGACGGGATCCAACTGGTCGCCCTGTCGGCAACGGTGTCGAACGCCAGTGAACTGGGGGAGTGGCTGTGCCTGGAGCACGGACCGACTGATGTCGTGGTCGAGCGCCGCCGTCCGGTGCCTCTGCGCAGTCACTACCTCGTGGGGGAGCGCAGCAAGGGGGGCCGGGTAAACCGACTGCCCGTGATCGTGAAGGGCCGGCCGAACCGTGAGGGCGCCCGCTACGACGCCGAGCCGACGGGACCGAAGGGGCGACGCGGCGACCGTCCCCCGCGCCGGTGGCGGACGCCACGTCGTGACGAGGTGCTCCGGGAACTGCGGCGCCGGGACCTCCTCCCGGCAATCAACTTCATCTTCAGCAGGGCGGGGTGTGAGGAGGCCCGGGACCAGATGGTCCGGGACGGGATCCGGCTCACCGACGAACGACAGTCGGCGGAGATCTCCTCAGCGATCGAGCGGCGACTCGCCGGGTTGCCCACCGAGGACCTTCGGGTCCTCGGGGTGGGCGCCTGGCGGGAAGGACTCGAACGCGGCATCGCCGCACACCACGCCGGCATGCTCCCGCTGTTCAAAGAGGTCACCGAGGAGCTCTTCGGAGCCGGTCTGGTAGGCATCGTCTTTGCCACCGAGACGCTGGCGGTGGGGGTCAACCTGCCGGCCCGGAGCGTGGTGGTCGAGCGTCTGACGAGGTTCACCGGCGAGGGCCACGAGGTCCTCACCCCGGGCCAGTTCACCCAACTCACCGGGAGGGCCGGCCGACGGGGGATGGACACCGAGGGACACGCCCTGATCCTGTGGTCCCCGTTCGTGCCGTTCGACACGGTCGCCCGGCTCGTCGGCAGCCGTGAGTACCCGCTGCGCTCGGCGTTTCGCCCCACCTACAACATGGTCGGAAACCTCATGGTCGACCACAGCCGGGAACAGGCCGAGGACCTCCTTCGGCGCTCCTTCGGCCAGCACCAGTTGGATTGCCGCATCGAGGAGCGTCGAGAGCGCCAGGGGGACCGGCGCAACCGACGTGGAGGGGAGTCGTCCGACGACCTGGTCGGGAGGCTCGGCGCCCTCGTCGAGGTCCTCGAGGCCCGGGAGATGGCCGACGGGTGGGCGCTCACAGAGAAGGGGCTGCCCCTCGTCGGTATCTACAACGAGGCGGATCTCCTCATCGTCGAGGCGTTGTCAGCCGGACTGTTCGACGACCTCGACCCTCCGGGCCTCGCCGCCGTGCTCTCCGCCCTCACCTATCGGCGTCGTGGTTCGGGAAACTCTGAGGCGCGACCGTTCCACGGGCCGGCTGGTCGGCGGCTCGCCGAACTCGAGGGGCTCTGGGCGGACGTCGCAGCTGACGAGGAGGCAGCCGGACTCGTCGCCATGTCGGCGCCGGATCCCGGATTCGCCCGATCCGTACTGTCCTGGACGGCGGGGGGCGAACTGGCCGAAGTGCTGGACGGCGGAGGGGCCGACGCTTTCACTGGCGGAGAGTTCGTGCGCAACGTGCGGCTGGTTGCCGACCTGCTCCGGCAGGTTGCCAAGGTCGGCCCACCCCGGGTCGCCCGAACGGCGCGCCGGGCCGTCGGGGAGCTCGAACGGGGTGTGGTCTCCCTGACCCGGGAGTTCGCCGGGGAACGAGACGATGACGAGGCTGCCGAGTCCGAGGACACCGCAGGGGGCGTCTGATGAGCATCGAACGACGGAGGGACTGGGGCAGCAGCGGACCCCTCCCCAAGGATGGAATCGTGGTGGGTTCCGATGCAGAACTCCTCGACCTGGTCACGCGGCATCGAAGGGAGGGCAGCGACGTACCACCGCTGGCGCTCACCGGAGGCGACCTCTGGCGCACGCTCGGCGGGTCACCCGGACTCGAACGCTGGAAGGGAGCAGAGGGACAGCGGCTCCGGGTCGACCTCGGAGCCGCGCTCATCGACGGACGCCAGCACTGGTTCTGCTCCCACCTCGTGGCACGACGCAGCTGGCTCCGGGGACGGATCTGGATCGCCGCAAATGCCGCGCACCTCGGGTCCTGGAATATCGCACCTCGAGCGCATCCCGGGGACGGGCTTCTCGACGTCCTCGATTCCGACCTCGCCCCCGGACAGCGATTGGAAGCCCGCCGTCGCCTTCCCAGCGGCACGCACGTGCCCCACCCTGAGGTCCGCTACACGCGCACCCGAGCGGAGCAGGTCGAGTTCGCGCGTCCCACGCCGATCTGGCTGGACGGGCGGCGCACCGCCAGCGCTCGGCGCCTCTCGGTGCGTCTCGAGGAAGAGGCGCTCCTCGTGGTCGTCTGAGTGATGCCTCCACGGATGCCGCCAGTGGGCCCGGGCCTCGGTACCATCCGGCCATGGAGGACGACCAGGGTGCTGTGTCCACCGCCGCCGACGCGGCGAAGTCGAGGGTCTGCGACCATGTCGATGAGCTCGCCGAGGTGCTGCTCGCCACCTCCCACGACATCCATGCGCACCCGGAGTTGTGCTACGAGGAACACCACGCCCACCAGGTCCTGACCGACGTCCTCGACCAGCAGGGGCTCGCACCGGTCCGAGGGGCCTACGGCATGCCTACGGCCTTCGAGGCCCGGGCGGGGAGCGAGGGCCCCGAGGTCGCCGTGCTGTGCGAGTACGACGCCCTGCCGGACATTGGCCACGCCTGCGGCCACAACATCATCGCCGCCGCCGGTTTGGGCGCCGGCCTAGCCGGTGCAGCCGTCGCCGAGGAGTTGGGTGGACGGATCCGGATCATCGGGACGCCCGCAGAGGAAGGCGGAGGCGGCAAGATCCGCCTCATCGAGGAGGGGGCCTTCGAGGGGGTCGCAGCGGCCCTGATGGTCCATCCGTCCGGTTCCGAGGTCGAGCGCATCACGAGCCTCGCCGTCCAACAGGTCCGCGTCGTGTACCACGGGTTTGCGGCGCATGCAGCCGCTGCTCCGGAACAGGGCATCAACGCCCTCGACGGCGCCGTGCTCGGGTACGTCAACGTGGCGGCACTGCGCCAGCACATCGCCGCCGACGAGCGCATCCACGGGATCATCGTGGACGGTGGCCAGAAGGCGAACATCGTTCCGGTGCGGGCCGAGGCCCTCTGGTACGCCCGCTCACCGACCAGGGCCCGGCTCGAGGTCCTCAAGCAGCGCCTCCAGGCGTGTCTCGAGGCGGGAGCGGCCGCCGCCGGATGCACGATGGAGCACGAGTGGGTCCAACCCTCCTACGACGATGTGATCGACAGCCGACCCGTTCTCGACCGCTACCTGGCCAATGCCCGCTCCCTCGGACGCGATCCCCGTCCGGACAGCGAGGTGGCGATCGTCGGCAGCACCGACCTCGGCAACGTCAGCTACCTGGTGCCCTCGATCCATCCGATGATCAAGGCCGCTCCCGACGAGGTCGGCATCCACACCGTTGAATTCGCAGCGTTCGCCGGTGGCCCGGAGGGTGATCGGGCCGTGCTGGATGGCGCCAAGGCGATGGCGATGACCCTGGTCGACTGCTGGACGGAGCCGGGCCTCCTCGACTCGGCAGCTGCGGAACTCGCTGCCGCCCGCGGAACAGTTTGACGATTCCGCTGGCCGCAGCGGACCTCCCGAGACTCCGCGCGCCACCCGGTCGCGCGGCCTAACCTCGGCGCTCGTGACGCCCTACCTCGCCGAGGAGTTCACTCCGGACGAAGAGGATGTCCTCCGGCGCTACTTCACCAACCTCGACGAGCCCGTATTCGCCCTCGTCAACCTGCCCGAGGTCGTGAAGGGAGCGTTGTTCGCCCGCTACTCCCGGACCCGGCTCAGCCTCCGTCGCCTCTTCCTCGAGGAGTTCGTGGGGGAACTCGACGTTAGCGGCGACGAGTCCATCGACGCGACCATCGGGCTCCGTCGGGCCGAGGAGCTCTACGACCGAATCTTCTTCGAGTACGGCGACGACAGCGTGGCCCAGTTGGGTGGCGTCCACCTGGCGTGCGAGCAGTCCTCGAACCTGTTGACCAAGATCCTCGAGCGGGGACGGCTGATGTCGTACCTGGAGCAGTCCACCCGATACATCGCCTACGACGACCGCCCGGGAGGGCGATTCCGCTACTACCGGGACCCCGACGTCCTGTCGTCGCCCCTGGGGGCCCGATACATCGCCGACCTGGATCGCCTCTTTGAGGTCTATGCCGAACTGGTTCCGGTGATGGTCGCCCACTTCCGGAAACGGAACCCGAAGCAGCCCGGTGACTCCGACTTCGTCTACCGGCAGGCAACGAACGCCAAGGCCTTCGACTCCGTCCGGGGCGTCCTCCCGGCGGCGTCGCTCTCGAACCTCGGGATCTACGGCACCGGCCAGGCCTACGAGGCGCTGCTGGTCCGCATGCGGGCTCATCCGCTTCCGGAGGCCCGCTCCTACGCCGAGTTGATGCTGCGCGAGCTCCGGAAGGTGATCCCCTCCTTCCTGAGACGCGTCGACCTCCCGGACCGCGGCGAGGCGACCGGCCGCTTCGTCGCCGACAGCCGAGAGCGGATCGCGGAGTTGGCCGAGGAGTTCTTTCCGGATGGCGAGGCGATCCATGCTGCACCGACCGTCGACCTGACCGACTTCGATCCCGATGCCGAGGTGAAGTTGGTGGCCGCCGCCCTCTACCCCTCCTCGCACCACCCGGACCGGGAGATCGAGGCCCGGGTGCGGCGCATGACAGTGGAGGAGCGCGTGAGGGTCCTTGTGGCACTGACGGGCGATCGGGACAACCGACGACAGCGCCCGGGGCGTGCACTCGAGAGGCCGACCTACCGGTTCGACATCCTCTCCGACTACGGCGCCTTCCGGGACCTCCAGCGCCACCGGCTCATGACCATCGAGTGGCAGCGGCTCACGCCACTCCACGGCTTCAGCCGTCCACCCGACCTCGACGAGGCCGGCGTGGCTGGACGCTTCGACGAGGCGATGGACCGGTCGGCCGCACTCCACGACGTCCTGGCCGAACCATTCCCCGAGCAGGCCTCCTACGCCGTCTCCCTGGCCTACCGGATCCGGTACCTGATGGAGATGAACGCCCGAGAGGCGATGCACGTGATTGAGTTGCGCACCACCCCCCAGGGCCACCCCGCCTACCGGGACGTCTGCCAACAGATGCACCACCTCATCGCAGACGTGGCCGGGCACCGGGCCATCGCCGAGATGATCCGCTTCGCCGACCACTCGGATGAGCCGGAACTCGAGCGCATCGAGGCCGAGCGGCGGGTCGAAGAGCGCCGTCGGGCCCGGGGTGATGCCACCGTCGGATGAAGTGGCACCGGCTGACGGCGATACTGTTTTTGCTGATCTCGTGCGGCGAAGAGATCGAGCGCATCCTCCCGCCGTCGGTCCCGACCGTCGCACCCACGATCACCGCCGCACCCACGATCACCGCTGCATTGGATCTGGGGATCGGTCCGCTACCCGCCGAACTCGACGACTGGCGTTCCTACGCCGATCGCCACATCGACGTGTTCGGCGTGCATGTCGTTGCCCTGCCCGGGGTCTCGGAGCAGGCACTCGGCCATGCGGCAGCGGTACTTGCCCAGTACTTGGACAACGACGCAGATGGGCTCGCTGATGATCAGTCAGTGGTCCGGGCGATGGTCGCCGAACGGGCGACGCTGGTGATGGCCTACGACGAGGACGAGATGGAGTCTTCGGGGATCTTCGAGAGCGGGCTCGATTCGGAGTACGGCCTCCAGGACCTCTATGACGTGGAGACGTCCCCGGCCGGGAGATTCGACGCCGCCCTCGAGGAGGTCCACCACCTCGTCTACTCCTACGGCTGGGCAGTGGTCCACCAAAATCGGCTCTGGTTCGATGGGGACACCGAGCTCACTGCGGCGATGGATGTCGCCCGCGGCGGCCACTTCGAGCGGATCCCGACCAGTTATCCGAGCGAGGCCTGGTACCACTACGACGACCGAACCTGTACCTACGACTGCATGGCCGTCGAATACGCCTATTGGGCACACACCACGCTTCTCGGCGCCCAGGGCAGCCCGAACCGTTGCGCCGAGATTGCCGTGGAGTGGGTTCCCTGTACGCCGGGACGGCTCGCCAAGATGGACCCCCTGGTCACGGCCCTGCTCCGCGATCCCGAACTGGGTCTACCCACCGTCCTGCCCGACGGGGACTATCGTCCCGACTCCTGACCGATGGAGTGGACAGTGGGTGGTGACGCTCGTCCATCTGTCTATGATCCCGCCGCGAACACCGTGGCCGACCCGAGGAAGCAATGAGCGACGAAGAAGCAGTCCAGGACCTGGAGTCCGACGCTGACGAGGAACTGAACGAGAGCCCCGGCGACGATGACACCGATGACACCGATGACACCGATGACACCGATGACACCGATGGCACCGGTGACACCGGTGACACCGGTGATACCGATGGATCCGGGGATGACGAGGACGACGAGGATGCGGACGAGAAGGGCCCCCGCCCGGTGGGCGGCAGCGAACACGAGGACGACGAAGAGCCCGACCCGGACGATGTCGAGGCCGATCTCGAGGCCATCTTGCGTGACCGGATTTCCGCCAGTGACGACGACGAAGAAGACGAAGACGAAGGACCAGCGACCACTCCAGGCGGCACCGACCAGCCCAGCGCCCGCCAGGAGACCGAGTTGGTCTGCCCCCACTGCTTCTTGCTTGTCCAGGCGGCAACCGTTGCCGAGACAGGGGAGTGTGGGCACTGTGGTGGCCCGATCTCCTGACCGCCCTGAACGGGGCGAGCGGACCTGATATGGAGTCCTCCCGTCCTGCCACCATCGGGGACCGTTCCCTGCTCGGCGAACTCGCTGCACGGGCACGGATGGAGATGGGTGAGAAGCGAGGCGGTGACGTCCTCGACCGGCTCGATGTTGACCGCGACCTCCCGGTTGCGTCGGTCGAGCGCTTGCTGGCACATGAGGGTGGTGTCGTCGTCGTGGGGTGCATCGATGACACGCCCGTTGGCTTTGGCGCAATGCTGGTAGAGGTCGCGGCAGACGGATCGCCCCACGCGGTCGTGGAGCAGATCTACGTCGAGCCCGGGGCCCGTGCCGTCGGCGTTGGTGGGTCGATGATCGAGTTGCTGATCGCCGAGGCCACTGCCCGTGGGGCGGTCGGGATCGAGGCGCTGGCCCTTCCCGGCGACCGTGCGACCAAGAACTTCTTCGAGGCACAGGGAATGGTTGCCAGGGCGATCATCGTCCATCGCCGACTCGACCGTTGAGCGTCGGACGCCCGGAACTCTGCGTGGGGGCGGTTGCCGTCATGGACGGTTCGCTGCTCCTCGTCCGGCGGGCGACGGAGCCGTCCATCGGTCGATGGACCCTGCCCGGGGGACGGGTCGAGGCGGGGGAGTCGATCATCGCCGCCCTGGTCCGTGAGGTGAGAGAGGAGACCGGGCTCGACGTCGTCTGCGGACCGCTCCGGGGATGGGTCGAGCGTGTCGGGGTCGACCACCACTTCGTCATCCTGGACTTCGACGTCACGCCCCTCACGGTCGACGATCCCGTTGCTGGCTCAGACGCCTCGGCGGCGGAATGGGTGCCCTTCGAGGCGCTCCACACCCGCGACCTGGTCGACGGGCTCTTCGAGTTCCTGGTCGACCATGGCGTTGTCGAGGGCGGCGGGCCCGGATCCCCCTGAGGGTCGAGCCTCAGCAGCCCTTCCATTCCGGTGGTCGCTTTTCGATGAACGCACGGGGCCCCTCGGCGAAGTCCTCGCTGGTGAAGACCTCCTGGCTGAGTTGACTGCTGAGGTGGAAGGCTTCGGCTTCCTCCATCAGGGTCGATGCGAGGATCGCCCGCCGTGAGGCCCGGACGGCGAGGGGGGCATTCGCGTTGACCTCCTCGGCAAGTTCGAGCGCAGCCTTGACCACATCGCCCGGCTCGACCAGCCGATTGACCAGGCCGTAGCGGTGGGCGGTGGCCGCATCGATGTGGTCACCAGTCAGTGCCATCTCCATTGCCAGGTTGCGGGGAAGTGCCCGTGGCAGCCGGAACAGCCCTCCGGCTGCTGCGATCAGGGAGCGCTTGACCTCCGGGAGACCGAACCGCGCCGCGGTCGAGGCGACGACCAGGTCGCAGGACAGGACCAACTCCATGCCGCCGGCCACCGCTGGGCCGTCGACGGCGGCAATGAGAGGCTTGGTGCGCTCACGTTGCACCAGGCCTGCGAAGCCGCCCCGACTGGTGCCGAGGCGGGTGGCTCCGCCGGAGATGGCCTTGAGGTCGGCGCCAGCGCAGAAGGACGGTCCGTTGGCGGCGAGTACCGCCGTCCATGCCCCGGTGTCCTCCTCGAAGCGGTCGATGGCTTCTTCGAGGGCCTCGGCCAACTCCTGGTTGACGGCGTTGCGGGCCTCGGGTCGGTTGAGGCGGATGACCGCCGTGCGTCCGTGGTTCTCGTACTCGACGATCATTGGGGGCGACGCTAGCGGGATCGCCACCCGGTGGCCGAAGCCGCCACCTCGTGTCAGTGTCCGGCCGGGGTGCGGCGTCGGCGCCGATTCGTCGGAGCAGGCGCGGGTTCCACGCCGAAGGCGGCGGCGATGGCGGGCACCCGAAGGGAGAACCGGCGAACGAGTGCGAGGAGATCCTTGTTTGGCTCGGCGGGTAGTCCGGCCGGCACCACGCGCTCGTGCACGGGAGAACTGGCAACGGCATCGAGCATCGTGCCCCAGCGGTCCTGTCCGGTATCGGCGGTCATGCCGGCGGCGGCCGCCTCGGCGAGGCGGTCGAGCAGATCTCTCGGCATGGGGGCTCCGGCCTTGGGCGGTCGGGAGCTGAGGCGCAACGCACGCACCACGCGGCCTTCACCGAGCACCCGGGCGACCTCGGCCAGCCATGTCTCGTGTTCGCGTTCCACGCGCTCGGCCAGCCCGGAGCGGAGCCGTTCGGCGAGGGAGCGGGCTTCGTCGCCACGAGCGCCGGATTCGGCAGCGACCACGACCGAGCGAAGGTCGCGTAGGTCGACCTCGGCAAGACCGGCCTCGGCGGCTTCGGCCCGGTCCCGCCATTCGGCGGCGTGGAGCCCCGGCTGGAGGCGCTCACCGAGTGTGAGGAGGATCTCGGCGGGGATCTCGGGCTCGCCGGCGCTTCCTGCGGCCTCGTTCTGTCTTGCGATCTCTGCGCGGAGGCCGGGGATGCCCCCGTCGAGGAGGATCCGGCCGACAAGCCGCTGTTCATCGGGCAGGGCCTTCACGGCGGCGTTCCGGTGGGTGCGGGGCGGTCGCAACCGCGGAGCCTTTGGAGCCGTTGGGGCGTCGTCGTGTCGCTGTTTGCCACCACGCCCCTTCCGGCTCCGTTTGTCCCGACCCTCACCCTGCGGCTTGCGCTCCGAGCGGCCCCGGGCATCCCGGGAACGTTCGTCCCGACCCTCACCCTGCGGCTTGCGCTCCGAGCGGCCCCGGGCATCCCGGGAACGTTCGTCCCGACCCTCACCCTGCGGCTTGCGCTCCGAGCGGCCCCGGGCATCCCGGGAACGGCCACCCTTCCGGGGCTTGCGTTCGCCGTCACTGTCCTCGTGGTCGCGACGGCGCTTTCCGCCCACCAGGCGCGTCGTCACATCCGGCTCCTCGCCGGCATTGTTGAGGAGTTCGAGCAGAATCGGACTGCTGCGCTTGTCGCGGGGCGGCAGTATGGCCGTGACCGTCATGCCGTCGAGAAACTGGTCGGTTTCCACACGCAGGACGTCTCCCACGGCGGCGGGCTCGGCGAGGAGTGCCCCGTCGAGCGATCCGCGGGGTTCCCGTGCGCCGACGGCACGCCAGGTCCAGGATCCGTCCTCCTTGGAGGAGGTGAGCTCGATCTCGATGCGTGGCACGGGTGACAACGCTAGCCGGGACGACCGCGATCCCGTCCGTAAGGCTTGTTCGACGAATTTCTGAGAGTTCGTCAGATTTGTGCTTAACTCTGACCAATTGATCCGAAGGACGGATCGAACCTGTGAGGGGAATGACACACATGCGACGATCTCGCACGCTTTTTGCCGTACTGCTTTCGTTCTCGTTGCTGGCCGCGGCCTGCGGTGGCGACGACGACAGCACAACGCCGACGACCACGGCTCCGGCCAAGCAGTCGGTCTTGACGACCACGACTGCGGCTCCTGCTACGACTGCTGCTCCGAGTGGGCTTGATGAGTTGAATGTGGCGTATTTCCTGGAGTGGCCGACGGCTAATCAGGTGGCGCAGTTGGAGCAGACCTATGACTCCGTGTTGGGGCTGACGGTGAACTGGATTGCGTTCCCTTCGGGTAATGACATGGCGTTGGCGATGGAGTCGGGCGACATCGATATTTCGTATTCGCAGGGTTTGACGCCGTTCGCGAACTATGTGACCAGCGGTGCTGATCATGTGATCGTGGGTGTGGCGGTGTCGTATGCGGATGCCGACAACTGTGTGGCGCATCCCGACTACGCCGTGTCGCAGGACAATGCTGCGTCGTCGTTGGCGGGTCAGGTCATCTACACGCCGATCGGCAATGTGACGCATTTCAAGTTGCTCAAGATGCTCGAGCATCTCGGTGTGAGTCTCGATGACGTGTCGTTGATCCCGTCGGAGGGTGGTCCGGCTGCGGTTGCGGCGTTCGAGAACGGTGACGTCGCTATGGCGTGTGCGTTCGGTGGTGCCATCAACATGATGCTGGCTTCCGGCGGCAACCTGGTGATGACCGGTTCGGAGCAGGAGGCTCTGGGGATCCGGGTGTTCGACATCATCTCGGCACCACGTTCGTTCGCTGAGGCGCATGGTGATGTGGTGACTGCGTTCCTGCAGGTCACCGAGGACGCCAATGCTGCGTATGCGGCGGATCGTGCGTCGTTCGAGGCGACGATCGCCGATGCGGCGGGCATGGACGTTGCTGGTTCGAACTCGTTGCTGGATGCGTTCACGTTCCTCGACAGGGACTCGCAACTTTCGGAGGCGTGGCTGGGTGGAACCGTCCAGGCTGCGATGAAGGAGCAGATGGACTTCTTTGTCGCCCAGGGCGAGATCGACACCGCTCTCGACTCCTATGACGGTGTCGTGGACACTTCGTACCTTGCTGCCGTCGTTGGTCGTGGGTTCGGTGCCGCCAACCCCAAGGCCCCGTCCGATGGCGACGTCACCGGCGCTCCGGCTGGTCCGGATTCGTCGGATCCGATCAAGTTGCCGATTCACAACTGGTCGTCGCAGATCGCTGGTGTGTATGCGATTGGTGCGATCCTCGAGTCGACGGGCAACACGGTCGAGTACATCT
>Ga0257112_10000150_pt1 | contig 30448 bp, 25 predicted proteins | sample LP_taG_5_FD_191565 | JGI IMG/M metagenome (GOLD analysis project Ga0257112, IMG submission 191565) | Marine microbial communities from Northeast Subartic Pacific Ocean, Canada - LP_J_2015_P26_1000m | ecosystem: Environmental > Aquatic > Marine > Oceanic | place: Canada: Northeast Subartic...
CGGGGACTCTATTACAATAGGTTTTCACTGTCAACCTAAGCTAACCATCCCTCCTATCAATTTGCGGTTTCGGCTTCTTCTATATTAAAAACCAACCACGAAAGAAATACTAAACAAATGATTTATGTGTGTTTTTTACAATGTATTTAGACCTCTAGTCTAATTTGGAAAAGAGTTCTAACAAAAATCCACGGTATTTTTCTCTCACAAATTTATGACAATATAATTAATCTGGCCAATTCGTACTAATACTCTATAGCTGATGTCATTAGACTTCTGTAAATGTGCTAAAATCCGCTGCCCAGTATGGACAAGAAATTAAATATAGAATCAACGAAATGTGGATTCTATCTTATACATCAACAAGGATTTGTTATAGAAAATCCTAAACACGATTAGATACATCTATTATATTTTAGTAAAAAATATTAAGAATTTCCTCGAGATTAATGAGCCTACAGTCATTTAATAAATCACTTAAAGTCGTGGTGGATAATTCAGTGCAACCTGCCTCTGATAAAAAGCTATCGGTCAGTGATATCGATTTTTCCAACAACGAGTTTTACGAAAATCGTGAATTGAGTCTGCTGAAGTTTAACTCGCGCGTATTGCAACAAGCTAAGAGTGATAAGCACCCGCTGCTAGAGCGGCTAATATTCTTACTCATTTTTAGCTCAAATCTCGATGAATTTTATGAAATAAGAGTTTCAGGTCTCAAGAAACAACTGGACTTCGGTCGTCAGCGACCTGGACCTGATGGTAAATATGCGGAGAACCTTTTAAAGGAAATCCATGAAATAGTAAGACATGAGCTGGAGGAACAATATCGCATCTTGAATGAGGATTTATTCCCTTCATTAGCACAAGAAAATATACATTTCCTTCATCGTGATAAATGGGATAAAAATGTAATCGAATGGACAAAATCTTACTTCTATGATGAAGTGGTTCCTGTTGTTAGCCCACTTGGCTTGGATCCTGCCCACCCCTTCCCTCGCTTAGTAAATAAGAGCTTGAACTTTATACTATCCCTGAATGGCAAAGACGCATTTGGGAGAGACAGTGGCCTAGCTATAGTACCGGCACCTCGTTCATTACCACGGCTCATAAAAGTTCCTAAAGAAATCATACCAGAGGGTGACAATTTCGTATTCCTATCTTCAATTATCCACGCCTACGTAGAAGAATTTTTCCCAGGTATGACCGTGTCAGAATGTCATCAGTTCCGGGTCACTAGAAACTCTGATCTGGAAATGTCAAATGTAGAAATTCAAGACGTCGCCAGCGCTCTCCAAGGGGAATTGCATAGCCGTCGATTTGGCACTGCTACAAAGCTCGAAGTAGGTAAAGAGTGTCCAGAGGAATTAATCAGCTTTCTTCTCGAAAGATTTAATCTCAGCAAAGATGAATTGTTTGCTCTGGACGGGCCAGTCAATCTTCAACGATTAATGGCACTAATCGGCATGGTTGATCGGCCTGACCTACACTTTCCGAAGTTTTCCCCAGGCACCCCCAAGTCATTAGAAGAGGGTGCCGACATTTTTGCTGCCGTCGAAAAAGGGGATCAACTTCTCCTGCATCCATATCAGTCCTTTATCCCTATTATCGATTGGGTACGTCAAGCAGCAAAGGATCCAAGCATCCTTTCTATTAAACAAACACTCTATAGAACTAATGAATCTTCAGAAATGGTAGAAGCGCTCGTCGAAGCAGCCAGAAATGGAAAAGAAGTGACTGTTGTAATTGAGCTTCGAGCAAGGTTTGATGAAGAAGAGAATATACACTTTGCTAGTATATTGCAGGAAGCTGGAGCCGTCGTGGTATATGGAGTTCTAGGCTACAAAACTCATGCAAAAATGTTACTTTTTGTACGAAGGGTTGGAAATACATTAAAAAGATATGCGCACCTGGGAACTGGCAACTACCATCGTAAGACCTCTCTTTTGTACACAGACTACAGTCTATTAACCGCTGACCCCATCTTATGTGCCGATGTTCACAAAGTTTTTCAACAAATCACCGGCATGGGCAAAAAGATTCATCCTAAACTAATAATTCATGCTCCTTTTAGTATGCGGAAATCAATAGTAAAAATGATTAAGCATGAAAAACAAACTGCTCTTGACGGAAAACCAGCGCGCATCATTGCAAAACTAAATGCTCTTACAGACCCAGCTGTAATAAAAGAGTTATATGAAGCTTCATCAGCCGGGGTTCAAATCGAACTTATTGTCCGAGGCGTTTGTTGCTTGAAACCAAAAATCCCTAGAGTCAGCGAAAATATTAGAGTAATTTCAGTGGTAGGTCGATTCTTGGAACATTCAAGGGTATATTATTTTTTAAATGCAAATCATCCAGTTTACTGCTCTTCGGCAGATTGGATGGAAAGAAACCTTTCAAACAGGATCGAAGTCTGCTTTCCTGTTCTTGGAAAGAAATTGGCAAACCGAATTATCAAAGAATTAGAAATTCACATAAACACCAAGGGTCAAAGTTGGGAGCTACAAGCAAACGGGGAATACAAAGAATTAACTTTTGATGCTAAGGAGCCCGACGCGCAGAACATTCTTCTTAATCAGTTAGCACAGGTTTAAACAAACAATAGATTTAACCTTTTGCAAAGCTCACTTCGGGAAGATCACTTTCTTCCATCGCTTTTAAGGGTTTCTCATTTTTTACCATAAAATCCAACATACCTTCGCGTAATGCAGTAGCACTGAAATTCATGGTGTCAATTTTGTAACTCTCCATCAATGCGATCATTACGCTCCAACCCGGCAACAGAAGATCTCGACGGCGGTCTTTCAAACCCACTAAATCCCGACCCTCCAGAATACATTCTGCGATCTTATGTTTCAGTGTGTGCAAAGTATCAAGTTTTATTTGTCCTCCACTGCAACCGTATTCTTGGCATATTGAGGCAAGTAACTTGGCGGCACCAGATGATGCATAAGCCTTATGCCATCCGATTCTGCTTATACCCGGAGCGACGGCTTTGAATACATGCCTCGCTTCCGCAGCTGCAACATCCATTTTTCGCTCCAACTCTTTCTGATCATGCCCAGCATTACTAAAGAACTGATCTCGCCATGTTACACAGCCTATGGGTAGACTCTCAGCGAATAGGAGGTTCGTTCTTTTACCGATAATGATCTCAGTACTGCCGTCACCAATATCGATTACAAGCCGATGCGTATCCTTTTCAGATAAGGAGGTGATGACCCCAGCATAAACTAGTACAGCTTCCTGCAATCCGGAAACCATCGAGATGTCTATGCCGAGAACTTTAGCTTCTTTAATAAAGTCATCGGCATTATCAGTTACTCGGAAGGTATTAGTGCCAAGTGCCCAGTATTGTTTAACTGGATACTGTTTCATGAGCAATTTAAATCGCTGCAGACAACTCAAGCCACGCTGAAACGCTTGAGACGAAATTATTCCGGAAATATGAACGCGACCCTTTCCCCATTCTCCAATCAGCAAATGGAAACTATTAGATCCCAGATCAATACATGCGTACATATAGGAAGCCCAGGGTCCCTTCAGTCTATAACCACTCCCACTAAACGGGAACGTTATGAATTTATCGTCAGTTAATGATGGAAACTGAAGTTAACTAGACCTACTCTTAAATGGACCTACGGGTATCTGTTTTAGATCATTGATTGCTGATAATTCTCAAGACCGACCTTGTCGATAAGTCCCAGTTGAGTCTCAAGCCAGTCGATGTGATCCTCCTCGCTGTCGAGAATTCCTGACAAAAGATCACGGCTCACAAAATCCCCAACTGATTCACAGTAGGCAATGCCTTCGCGCAAGTCGGGTGTAGCAGTCATTTCTATCCGCAAATCGCATTCCAGCATTTCCCGCGTGTTCTCACCAATGAATAGTTTACCGAGATCCTGCAAGTTGGGCAGGCCTTCCAAGAACAAGATACGCTGCACAAGTTGGTCCGCATGCTTCATTTCGTCGACCGACTCTTCGTATTCCTTTTCTGCGAGTTTTTTTAAACCCCAGTCATCGTACATACGTGAATGCAGGAAGTACTGATTGATCGCGATGAGTTCATTGGCGAGGGCCTTATTCAAGTGCTTAATCACTTTAAGGTCTGCTTGCATGATAAATCTCCCTGAATTGGTTTATACAAGCATCCTCGTTTGCGTCCAAATTGTCAAGAAATATACACATAACCTATTGATATAAAAAGAAAAACTAAATGATAAGCAATACCATTATCAAATAGGTTCGCCTTGATTAATTGCAGCGACCGGAAGAAAGAGGCAGGAACAGTATCTCCGCCATCACCCAATCTGAAAGGTCGGTTAATTTGCTTTGACGGGAATAAAATAGCAGCTGTTATGCTGCGTTAACGAAGGAGCTAGACCGCCTGCATTCCTTGACAATAGCCTGCGCAAGTTTTCTACATTTCCCGCAATCCCTGGCAATACCAGTTTGTGCTTGGACTTCAGTAAAACTGCTTGTACCACCCCGACAAACGTCGCGAATCTGGTGGTCGGTAACTTGTCTGCAAATGCATACGTACATAGAATACCTCGGCGTCTGATTAATCTACATCTAAATGAGAATGATTGTCAAGTAGATTTAGATCTGCTATGTTCACAAAAACAACCCAACTTCACTAATAGTATTAAGTTATTGAATTTTAAGGTTATAATTTTCCAATGACCCAAGCCTATCTTGCCGATGCTTCCAGTGGTGATCATTGCGTGGTTCTCGAAATCGCATCAAAACCAGCTGGTCTCAAAAGCCGGCTCTACGCCCTGGGTGTAATTCCCGGTTCTACGCTAGACATTCTGCGGTTTGCCCCTCTGGGCGATCCGATACAGGTAAAGGTACGTGGCACTTTCATCAGCATACGTAAAGCAGACGCTGAAGTAATTAAGGTAAAGATTCAGTAACCATGAAAAGAATAGCGCTCATAGGCAATCCTAATTGCGGAAAAACCACACTGTTTAACGTGCTCACTGGGGCTAATCAGAGCGTGGGCAATTGGCCGGGAGTTACGGTTGAAAAGAAATTCGGTTACTTCAAGCTAGCCGATGAAAAGCTGGAGATTGTTGACCTGCCCGGCATCTACTCCCTGGAACAAGAACACAGTGGCATTGATGAAAAAATCGCATCAGATTACCTAGCACAGGCCGAGATCAGCCTGATAATTAATATTGTCGATGCCACAAATCTGGAACGCAACTTAGTTCTAACACAGCAGCTTTTGGAAAAGTCCATTCCAGTAATTGTGGTATTGAACATGCTTGATGTTGCTGAACAGCAGGGAATCGCCATCTCACACCATACACTTGCGAAGCGCATAGGTGTCCCAATTATAGAAATGGTCGCAGCTCGTAAGCATGGAGTGGTCGACCTTATCGCCTGCCTCAAATCCGTTATTGCTAAGCCGCAGTTAGGTCTGGCTAATCTCGAGATAGACAACAGCGATTTAACGGAGGAACCGATTATTAAGCGGTATCACCAGTCACGCCGACTGGTCGATGGAGTGGTCGAAGTGTCACCCACCCATCATAGTATTTCCGAACGAATCGACAACGTAGTTCTAAATCGATGGTTAGGAGTCCCATTCTTTCTCCTAATGATTTACCTAATGTTTACTTTTGCTGTAAACCTGGGTGCCGTATTTATCGATTTTTTTGACATTCTCCTCACCGCTTTAATAGTTGATGGCACTAGCTGGCTATTAGGCAATGTGTTGCCGGAAATATTAGTAGCCGAGGTAATTATTACTTTAGTCGCTCAGGGCGTGGGAGGAGGAATAACATTGGTAGCTACGTTTATTCCAGTCATCGGATTCTTGTACCTATGTTTATCTGCACTGGAAGACTCGGGTTATATGTCACGCGCAGCATTCGTTATTGATCGCTTAATGCTCGGTATCGGACTGCCTGGTAACGCCTTCGTACCGCTAATTGTAGGTTTTGGGTGCAATGTACCTGCCGTCATGGCGGCACGCACTCTGAGTCGAGACAGCGATAGGTTAATGACAATTTCGATGGCACCTTTCATGAGCTGCGGAGCGCGTCTGACAGTGTACGCGTTATTCGCAGCAGCCTTCTTCCGGGAAAATGGTCAAAACATCGTATTCGGTTTGTATTTGCTAGGCATATCACTGGCAGTCTTAACAGGTTGGATATTTCGCAAACAGTTATTCCCTGGAGAGATAACGCCATCACTGCAGGAAATGCCAGCTTACCATGCACCCATACTCCGTAATATTCTGTTAACCACATGGTTTAGACTGAAAGGATTTATATTCCGTGCTGGCAAGACCATCGTAATGGTAGTTATTGTGCTGAACTTCCTAAATTCTATAGGCTCCGATCTGAGCTTTGGCAATGAAGATTCTGAAGATTCCGTACTTAGCGTGATCGGTAAGGCTATTACTCCCGCCTTCATCCCCCTCGGGCTTGAACGGGACAACTGGCCGGCAACTGTGGGATTGTTTACTGGTATGTTTGCCAAAGAGGCAATCGTTGGAACTCTCGATGCTCTATATAGTGAACCGCAAAATGAAACAGAGACCGGCCCTCCCGATTTAGTGGCGGCAACTGGCGAAGCTTTTGCCTCTATCGGTGCAGAATTGGTAAGTCTGGGCGACAGTCTAGGAGACCCTCTAGGGATATCTATCGGTGATGTGAGCAACGTGGAGGTTGTTGCCCAGGAACAGGAAGTTAGCGGCAATACCCTGACGAACATGGCGGCCATGTTCAGTGGGCCGTTTTCGGCATTTTGTTATCTGGTTTTCGTACTTCTCTACGCGCCCTGCGTAGCTGTGCTAGGCGCAGTTAACAAGGAAGCCGGGTGGCGCTGGACCCTATTAGTGTTTAGTTGGTGCACAGGCCTCGCCTATATCACGGCAACCGTGATCTACCAGATTGGCACTTTCTCGGTAAACCCCTTATTCTCCACCCTTTGGATAATCGCGATGATGTCCATACTGCTGGTCTTCACCTCGAATCTCAAACGACTCTCTAGCAAGATGGTACCCAAAAACTTAATAGAAGCAGTTCAACTCTAGCGGGAGTGTTTACTTGCGCGACGACGGCCAACAGGCGATCGGGGTGCCGGTACTAAAACTGGCGGTTATCGGGTTTGCACTCGTGCTGGGCCTAAAATTGCACCTTGGAAGCGTCCTGGATCTGTACAGTGATGAGGTATTCTATTGGTTAGCCTCTGAAAACCCTGCCATTGCGTACAGCGATCTCCCCTTTATGACTGCCTTGCTGGTAGGTATCGGGTCTAACCTCGACCCTGGCAACGCCTTTACGGTGCGTTTGCCTTTCTTGATTCTGGGTAGCTGTATTCCCTTTCTCGTTTATTGGGTTGCTCTTCCTGTTACAGATCGTCAGCAGGCGTTCGAATCAGCGGCCCTCAGCCTCTGTCTACCATTAGGAGGGTTTCTTGGATTACTGGCTGTGCCAGATGTTCCATTACTCTTCTTAGGAATGCTCTCCATTGGATTTTTTGAACGAGCGATACGCACCAATAAAATGGTCTACTGGTTAGCCACCGGTATGTTTGTCTCTCTCGGTTTCAGCACTCATTATCGGTTCTTTCTTTACCCACTTGCCGCTGTCCTATTTCTTGGCTTCTATAATCCCGCTAGAGGAACTTGGCTCAATCCACGTTTTTGGTTAAGTGCCCTTATCGCGAGCATAGGCCTGATTCCGTTAGTTTGGTTTAACCTCAATAACGAGCTGAGTAATGCTATCTTCTATCTTGTTAATCGACATCCTTGGGAATTCCAGCTAACGGGATTACTCCATCTGTTCAAACAGGCTGGTCTTGTTACGCCACCATTGTATGTTGCCTTTGCAATCGCGCTATGGGTGCTATACAAGCGAGCTAAACATCAGGATAACGTTGCTGCCATGCTCCTTAGCTTTTCAGCAACAAACATCCTTGTATACCTTGTTCTAGCCCCTTGGACAGATGCCACTAGCACCTCGATTCATTGGCCATTATCTGGATATTTCCCGCTGTTAATCGTCTTGCCGAGCGTCTTGAGACAGTGTTACCACTGGTCTAGATCTAGATGGAATCGGGTTATCGCGCGCAGGCTCGTCATCTGTATCCCCATGCTGGGCTTTACCGGGACGATAATTGCCTTGATAGGGGTAGGATCTCAGGCCTATCAGTCTCCCTTGCAATCTCTGTTGGGTAGCGGCGTTCTCTCCAACAAAATGGCAGGTTGGAAACCATTTACGGCTCATACAGCACAGTTAATTAAGCAAAGATTTCCAAAAGAACAACCTATTATTATCACGGATAACTATTACACTGCGGCGCAAGTAGAATTCGCCGGGTTGTCTAACGAAACTTACACTTTGGATCGAGACAAAGCTGTGCGGGATGGACGCATTGCTCAACTTCAATTATGGCAAAAAGACGAGTCGGGTCTTAGAACAGTCTTAAACCGACCAGTGCTGTATATTAATGAAGACAGTACGCTGACCTTACCTGACAAACATGGTTTGCTGGGTATCATGTGCCAATATGTGAACAGTATCGAACTAGCAGATGAACTAATATTGTTTAATGGGGATAAACGATTTAGTTATTATCTGGCAGACCGAATTATAGATAGGCAATCTCGGCCGGATTTTCGTTCCTTCCCATGTCCCTATCCGCCTCGAGCGTGGATAGATTACCCTGAAGCCGGAGCTGAGTTGAGTAGCACCGTAGACATCCGTGGGTGGGCGTATAACGAGGATATCGGTGTGCAGGCAGTTTACTTAATAATAGATGACCAGCGCATCGGAAGTGCCAGATATTCAATCCGTCGTGAAGATGTCGTGGACGCCATGGGTGTTCAAAGTGATCCCAATGCGCCAATCCTCGGCTATAGCTACAGACTGGATACCACCAGTTTTAGTAATGGTTATCATCAGCTGGCAATAGAAATCGAAAATTTGCAGGGAACTTCGTACCGTGAGGGCGAAAGAGTTGTTCGGATTAGAAACTAGTTCATGGGGTTCAATACTTCTACGGCGATACGCCATTCATTGACCTCATTAAGACGCCATAAGCGCAGGTAAGCAGCCCGAAATCCCGGTTCTGATTCATCAGTAGTGGTTGCCATTGTCCCGTACGTATAACCCATCTCCTTAGATGAAGACAGGAAGCCCCCTCTGTGAGTTAAACTTATGGGGTTTGTGGTCCTGAGTTCCTCATCAAGATACGCGCCGTAAACCGAACTAGCCACTTCAGCCCCGACAGCAGGTCCCATGTTAGGCAAGTAGACTCGTGAGTTTTCCAGCCCATATCTCAGGAGGGCTCGTTGACCTCCCCGAAAATTTATCGATAAACCAAACAAGTTGTCCGCATCAATCAGGTTCTGCATGGTGTTGTCTTCAGACATAGCCAACACTGGGTGAGCGGTCTCTTCAAATACGGGCAAAGTGTCTTCAGAGCTAGGCTCAACGTCGAGGCTCAGGTAACCGGGAATTGGTGCCACCATATCTGCCATTAATTCCCAACGTTCACCAGTTTTTTTCCAGATGGAAACTAGGTGACCGAAGAGCTCCAACCCTTCCCCTGACTCATCCACCGAAGTGTACGGCCCTGCAGTTAATCCAAGATCACCATCACGAGATACATCAATATAATGTGATTCCCAGGTAAGTTGGTCGCGCTCAAAATCTGCAGCCCGATATTCTTCGAGCGCGTCAACGGGACCGTTCTCTCGAAACACAATTGAGCCCTCTCCGAGGAATTCGAGGAATGCGCGAGTGCGGCCAATTTCCGCCGACCGATCTGCGTATATCTGGTCGGCGGCCGCCAAGTCTAGCCAGTACTGGCGCTGATCGCGTTCCTGCGAAAACACGAGACTGGTAATCAGCAGGCTCAAACAGCTAAAGCTTGCAACAATAGCAGGTTCTATTTTCATTCATTAGATATTACAAAAATTGCAGGGTGTTTGTCTCTGTCCATTATTGCTTAAAATTTAATGATGTTTCCCTTCTCTTAAGCTTGTACGCACTCTCAAGGGCCGTATAATCGATCTTCCTCAAAAATACCGGAATATAAATATGTCCGATGAGCTCTGGCAACAGTTGAGAACTGAAGCTGAACAGGTTGTCCAGCAGGAGCCTCTGTTAGCCAGTTATGTGCACGCCCGTGTACTGAATCACGATAGTCTTGAATCAGCATTAAGCTTTATCCTCGCCAACAAGCTATCTGATGACGTGATGCCGGTGGTAACGGTGCTAGAACTATTCGACAATGCCTTTTCGAACTCACCGCAAATTATTGATTTTGCAGCGTGTGATATCCGCGCGGTCTATGAAAGAGACGCGGCGATCAGCTCCTACCTACCCGTAATTCTTTACCTTAAAGGTTTTCTTTCTATCCAAGTGCATCGACTCGCCCATTTCTTATGGGGTAATCACCGTAAGGATCTAGCATTGTTTATCCAAAGCCGTAACTCGGAAGTATTTGGCGTAGACATTCATCCGGCCTGCATAATTGGAAAAGGTATTATGTTCGATCACGCAACCGGGATAGTGATTGGAGAAACGTCGGTTATAGAGGATAACGTCTCAATTCTCCAACAAGTAACGCTTGGCGGTACAGGGAATGAACAGGGGGATCGACACCCTAAAATTCGTTCCGGCGTAATGGTTTCAGCTGGAGCCTCGGTGTTAGGTAATATCGAAATTGCAGAAGGCGCCAAAATCGGTGCTGGCAGTGTGGTACTCAGCAACGTCGCAGCACATACCACTGTTGTCGGGGTACCAGCACGGGTAGTTGGAAAACCAACATCAGAATCGCCTTCAGAAACTATGAACCAGAACATCTTCGATGACGAGCTGTCTTCTCCTTAATTGGTATTAATATCCAATCAACGTTATCCCTAAATAGACGCCAACCTCACATTCGGTTGGCATAATCATGACTTCGAATTCACAGAAATTACCTTGTCGATTCGACCGATCGACATTATTCTGTCAGCCAGTAATTATCTTTCCCTAGAGCTCGATGTTGCCTGGGCGATGAGCACCGATGCCGATGTTTTGAACTTCGTCAGCCAACACAGAGCTCGCATTTCGGCCGCTCATATTAAGGATATTGCGCCGGCCGGACACTGCCTCGATGAAGATGGCTGGGCAGATGTTGGTCATGGAACACGACAATCCAACCGACGATAAGCGATTTGCACAGCGTTCGATTGAATATGCTTCACCACTATTAAATTCACTACGTTAATTGTTGGGTAGATGAAAACGATGAACCTGGTTATAAGCCAGTAATTGTGAAGCCCTAATCTACTAATCCCGCCCTATAGTAGGTACAGGTTCAAAGGCGTCAGGATTATTACGATTTTTAAGAAACTTCAATCCTGGGTTCGGAAATAAAATATAGGTCAGCGTATCATCGTCTTCGTTAGCAAGATTAATACTTTCATCCTTAGCGATTTTTAGTAATTCAATCTTCTGCTTCTCAAACTCGGGCTCTAACAAGTCAGCGGGCCGACAACTAATCGGTTCAGCCCCTTTAAGAGCCTTGATCTGTAATTCACGATTAACCGGAGCCGGGGTCGCACCGTATTCACCTTTCAGCAGCCCTTCCGTTTCAGTAGAAATGACTTTGTACCGTTCACCTAGCAGCACATTTAGTACTGATTGGGTACCAACAATCTGTGAAGTTGGTGTAACCATTGGAATGAACCCCAGATCTTCACGCACTTTTGGTATCTCTTCTAGTACTTCATCCATCCGATCAGTAGCGTTCTGTTCGATTAGTTGATTTTCAAGATTAGAAAGCATGCCACCTGGCACTTGTGAGACGAGAATTCGCGAATCAACCCCCTTGAGAGATCCCTCGAACTTAGCGTATTTCTTTCGAACCTCGCGAAAGTAACTGGCAATTTCTTCCAACAGCTTAATATCCAGCCCAGGATCACGCTCGGTGGATTCAAGAATGGCCACCAATGATTCTGTTGGCGAATGACCATATGTCATACTCATAGACGAGATAGACGTGTCGATGTTATCAATACCAGCTTCCACAGCTTTTAGATAGGTTGCTGTTGACATACCGGTAGTCGCATGACACTGCATGTGAATAGGCACATCGATAACCTTTTTCAGCCCTTTGATTAGTTCATAAGCAACATAAGGTTTGAGCAGACCTGCCATGTCTTTAATGCAGATTGAATCCGCGCCCATACTTTCAATCTGCCGGGCCATATCAAGCCAGCTATCGATAGTGTAGATCGGACTAATAGTGTAACAAATGGTCCCTTGTGCATGTTTTTCATATTTTTTGACAGACTTTATAGCTGTTTCCAGGTTGCGCATATCATTTATGGCATCGAAGACTCGAAACACATCAACGCCGTTTATGGCGGCTCTTTCAACAAATTTATCTACTACATCGTCTGCATAGTGCCGATAACCGAGAATGTTCTGCCCACGCAGCAGCATCTGCTGCGGGGTATTAGGCATTACTTCCTTAAATCGGCGAATTCGTTCCCAGGGATCTTCACCTAGAAAACGAATGCAGGCATCGAAAGTTGCGCCACCCCATGATTCAAGTGACCAAAACCCTACCTGATCTAATTTTTCGGCAATTGGTAACATATCATCGATACGCATGCGGGTTGCAAGTAACGATTGATGAGCATCGCGTAATACGACATCCGTAATTCCTAGAGGGCTTTTATTTTCACTCATAGCCGAACCCCGAAGCTTGTTCCGGGGCTGTAATAATCGCTAAAACTATTTGAGAGCCACTCTGTGCTCATGCCAAATATAGTAAGTTTGATGACCTGATTTATTACTTTCTCCATTAACCACTGCTTCCCCGAAATTTGTGAGCGCGACATCATACTAGAAGAAGTTCTCAGAATCTAATTTGAGCACAATGTACAGACCTCAGGCCTTACCAAAAGATCTTAGAGCAGCGCTTCAACTCCTTAGAGAAATAAAAAGTTAGACTTTCACTTTTGTCTGCCACCAGCAGTTGCGCACTATTGGTTCAGGCTTAGTCTGGCAAATTGACGGGGTGTAGGTAATCAACGAAAGTTGGTTTTAAGCAAACCAATTTTTCCGATGGCTTTTCAGTATCTCTTAAGCCCCAACACTTGTGAGCGGTATTATCGTTCTTGCACTTTCGCCCAATCGCTATATTAAAGATGCTCGATTATACTTATCTTCGTTAATTCAATTCTCAGGAGATCAATGTGAGCAAGATATTAAAAATAACGGGGATTTCCCTGCTTTCCTTAATAGCAGGCTTAGGCACCGGTATATTCTTAACGACTTCTGCCCAGAGCGAGAAAGTTTTTGAGCTACGCACATACAAGGCAACACCGGGTAATCTAGATAACCTACACGCCAGATTCAGAAATCATACGACACGTATATTTCGTAAACATGGTATGGAAGTTGTTGGTTACTGGTCTCCAACCAGCGAAGAAGAAAGAGGGGACACGCTCGTCTATATGCTCGAACATGCTGATCTAGAAACTGCCACTGCTTCCTGGCAAGCTTTTATAGAAGACCCGGAATGGGCGGAAGTTGCGGCTGCATCAAATGCCAATGGACAGATCCTCGGTGGTATTGAGGCAAAATACATGGTGGCTACGGATTATTCTCCGATGCAATAACAAAAAGATAATAACTATAAGCCGATATAAAAAAGCGGGGCATGGAATATGGCCCGCTCTTTGTAATTGTTCTTGAAATTATTTTAGCCGTACGCAAGTTCCAATAATTCTCGCACAGACTGAATCTGGAAAAACCAGTAAACAGCGAAGAAAATTATTATGGTTGATGTTGCCAGTATGGCTGATGTTTGTTCATCCTTAATTTGTGCATCGTTTTGATTCTTTTCATTCATATTTGTAACTCCTGTTCCCTAACCACTGAATCCTATCCAACGCCCAGTGGCAGCAACCGTAAACCAAATCATCAAGGAAGAAATGGCAACGGCCTTAGTTACCCACGGATTAATTTTCTCCAGCTCTCGTTGCAATAACGGTTTTCGAATACAGAAATGGAAAAGTATACCTGTGCCCAGAGCAAGCATCTTGTACCAATAAACTGGAAGGTAATAAATTTTCATGGCTACGCCGCAGGCCATAAATACTCCCGTGGCCAGCAAAGTCATTAGCGCCCAGAAAAATACTTTATCCGCTCTATTTATGATTGTGCGTGCAGGAACATCGGTTAAAACAAGGCCCAGAATACGGCCTTCTCCCACTATTACGCTGCCACCTAGCAAAGCGAGGCCTATTAGATGGACAGCCTCAACAACGGCAAAAGCTGCTCCCCATGTCTTACCGATTACACCGAACCAGGTTGTTTCCATCCATTCAAAAAATGGTTGCACATCAATCCACACGCTCACACGAGCATAGGTAAACGAGAACAACAACAATCCTATAATTGCCGCTGCAGTGAGAATAGTTCTCGTATACGGACCCAATATAGACGTTGGCATAAAACTATCTCCTCAATCTTTACGTTATTTCTTTTACTAAAAAATATTTTTCCGGATTCTAGAATCTTTCCTGGCCATCCACACATCCAGCAAAGAATTCGATAAACGCAGATTGTTCGTAGTCGCAGTCAAACCAGTCATATGCGATGAATCGCCCACAAATCACAACGATGGTCCAGAAACCGAGAGACAAGCCAGCCCCAAGACGAATGCGGCTTGGCGCACGAGCATCATTATCCCAAGAGGAAACTGATGCATTCATGCGGTTATGGAACAGGTAAGCGTTAACAGCGCATACGACAAGTAACACCATCTTTGTGCGAAACCAAACGCTCTGGGCACTACGCACAGGTACAGCATAAAACAAACTGATACCAGTGATAAACATAACGGTGAATCCAACTAGCATCGGCATACCAAGTCTTTCTGCAATTTTACTAGCTGGCACATCGGGGAGTGCATAACCAAGCATGCGCAAGTCGATCAAAAAAAGCATACCCAAGCTGACCATCAGGGTCAGTACATGTGTCGACTCCACCCAGTTATACATGTAATAAGACTCATGCAACATGGTGCTCCATCGCGTGTCGTCCAGCCAAACCGCAAAATTGTAAACTAATTCATTTAGCACTGATTAAACCTCCGGTGCTCATAGTCACCACAAGTGGCACTCACCCTTTCAAACCACGTGTGGACTACCGCTATCCTAATCCAATTCGTATGACCAATTCAAAACTGCTGGCCCCATGAGTAGTCTTATGAACACAGCCGGGAGCCGACGCGCAAGAATAACTCAAGGGCAAACTAAAAATCCACAAATGTACTTTCACAAAATGGGTTTTAGGAAAGTTAAACAGCTTAATGTTGCTCGATATCAAATCCTTTCTTGCAAGAAGCAGTGCTTCGATACTAGTTTTCGTTGCAATCGTCGGTGTTATCAGCCTAAGCATAAATTTTGGGTTCAGAGTGCTGTCATCCTCTTTCGATACTCGGAAGGGGTCACGCCTTTAATTTCTCGAAAGGCGTTGTTGAAGGGGGTTATCGACTGGTAACCGACCGATAAGGCTATCGTCAAAATTGGAGTATTCTGATTTTCATTGTCGGACAGTACATTCCCCGCATCTTCGATGCGGTACTGATGAAGCATGGCATTAAAATTTCGAAAACCAAGTTGTTTGTGAATAAACGCACGAAGTCGGTACTCGGGTATATTCAGACTCTTTGCCAGCATAGATATAGTCAAACCGGCCTCGCGGTACAAAAGTGTATCCTTGAATGCCTTATTAAAGCTGTCTATATTAAAATTAGTTGATCCCTTTTCTTCCGGCTCTACCGTCAGTTCAGCCACCCTGCCGATAACATAGCCTAGTGAAACGAAATCAAACCGCAGCGCTACTAACAACATTCCAAGGGTAAGCAACGCCATTGCATACACAATGGTGCTCTGAGCCGTTGCATTCTCCGTGGACCCACCATCTACCAGAAAGTTCTCTACGAAGATCACGGTAAAAATTAGCGCACCTTGTACCCCGATAATAAACCAGCGCAAGATGCGTCTGTCTGCGACTAAGTCGGCACTCCACCCTTTCAAAGTCCAGTAGATAGCAAATATTACGAAAATCAATTGTAGGATGGCTTGGCTATATGAAATATATATCCCGCTGCCAACAGGTAAAAAAGGATCACTAAAAAGACCTGAAAGTGGGAGCAAGGTACTAAGAAAAATTTGCGCAGCAAATGCAATACCAAGAGTATAGGGAAACTTCTGTTCCTCCTGAAAAATCAAGAAGCAATAAATCATGAAAAGCCCAGGGATAGAGCTGATACCAATAGAAATGATTAGCTCCCATCGACTCAGATCAAGTTGAAACTGGGGATCAATGTGGGCAGCGGTCATGCCATTTAGCAGATACAACACGATCATTAGTGCCATCAAAGCAAATACTCGCGCGCTGCTCGCGCGCGGATCTGTTTTCAGATAACCCGCGGCAAGCAGCAGGACTGATAGAATCGCTACAATCTGGGCGCTATATAAAAACACAGGATTTGGCATGGTATTCGTCCTTGAAGTTTAAAAGCTTCAGTTAGACGCCATGGTGTTGCTAAGTGTATCCAATCCGTCAATACGGACTTCTACAGTGGTTCCTGGTTTCCATAACAAAATACCGTCCCCGGTACCGCAAGCAATCAAATCCCCTGGAAATAAGGTAATTTCTTGAGACAAAGCACTCACTATTTGCTGCGGTGAAAAAATGAAATCGCTGATAGCATAATTCTGCCTCATTTTCTTACGATTGAAAGTTTGGACCTGCATCTGATCGAGATCTACATCAGTACTTATGCTCGGCCCGAACGCACCGAACGTGTCCATGCTTTTGGCACGACACCACTGTGGAAATGTCGGGTCTTTTCTAATTAGTTCCGGAGCAGTGGTGTCATTAACACAGGTGTAACCAAAAATGTAATCGTCCGCGGCAGCTTCGGAAACCTGCTTGCATACCTTCCCTATCACCACGCCCAGTTCGCCCTCAAAGATTACCTTTCCTTCATAATATTCTGGACGCCGAACCATTCCGAGATGAGGCAGGTAACAATTATTGGTCTTGAGAAAAAAAAGAGGTTCTTCGGGAATCGTCAACCCTTGGCTTTCTATTGCGCTCCCAACATTTTTCCATAGGCCAAACATTTTACCGGGCCAACAAGGTGTGAGTAAATTTAAGTCCTTTACCTTTAGTATTTCGTCAGTGGACTCGTTATTGTCAAATAAATCTCCAATACAAACGTTTACACGTTGTTTGTCGAAGTGAACATCATCAACTAGTCTTCCAAACTCGTCTGATTGTGAGCCCTGGCGTCTAAATCTAATCCATTTACTCATATATATTGCTCACTAACTGTAACAACCTGCCTGTTGTGCCCGCTGAATAACAAGAGCAAGAACAGTATCAATGATTGGTGTTTGAATTGCCGTCATGGTGCCCATCTCCTGAACCACAGTTAATAGTGCATCTATTTCCATGGGGCGGCCCTGTTCAAGATCCTGCAACATTGAAGTTTTGTGTGCACCCACATTAGCTGCTCCGTCAATACGTTTTTCGATATCGACCGAGAACCTAACCCCCAAAGCTTCAGCAATCTGTTGCGCTTCTATCATCATGCCTCGCGCGATTTTTCTAGTTCCCGGTTCTGTGGCTATGACATCAAGGGTAGCGTTAGTTAGAGCACTTAAGGGGTTAAAGCATAAATTACCCCATAGCTTCACCCAAATATCATCTCTAATCCTGGGCCGGATTGGTGCTTTTAATCCAGCTTCAATAAACACCTGACTCAAGGTCATTACCCTATCGGTTTTTTCTCCGCTGGGTTCGCCCAAGGTAAACCGGTTTCCTTCTAGGTGTCTGATAACACCTGGTTCTATCAAATCGCATGCTGGATAAACGACACAGCCAATTGCACGTTCCGGGCCTAATTGCTGCCACTGTGTATCATCGGGATCCACAGTATTAAGACGTTTGTTTCGAAACGGCCCTTCCACGCCATAGAAATACCACCAGGGAATACCGTTCACAGCAGTGACTACAGCACCTTTCGATCCCAGAAGATCTTTAACCTGAGGTACGATTTTTGGGACTGAATGGGCTTTTAAAGTCACGATAACGTAGTCCTGCGGAGGCAAGCTTTCAGGACTGTCTGTGCAATTAAGATGATAGAGACTTTCACCAGCTTCTGTGAGAACCCTCAAACCTTGTTGCTGCATAACCTGCAAATGAGGTCCCCTGGCAATCAAGCTAACTTCAGTTTCTGTTCTGGAAAGCATGGCACCAAGATAGCCACCAATGGCGCCAGCTCCATATACACATATTCGCATCACCTTTAATTCCCTGATTTTTTAACAATATTGGCTTTACCGAGAACTGAATAAGTCTAGCGTAATGCTTACCGCACTACGAGCCAAAATGGATTGGTGAAAACACCTGAAAAAGTTTAAAGTCAATCTGGATTTAGCCAGGAGTAATAACCCGGCACAAATCATTTACCGACAGCCTTGACTTACCACATGCTGATTTTGCACACTGCGCGCTTTGTACCGGAATATCACCATGAATACACTAGGAGAATTAGTTAGTAGCGGCAAGGGAGAAGATACCGCAATCGCGGCGCCTGACCGACAGCCTCTCTCTTATAATCTGTTGCGTGCCCAGGTCGATTACACCGTAAGCCGCTTGAATGATCTAGGAGTTGGTCGCAATGATCCTGTAGCGATCGTACTGCCAAATGGCCCAGAAATGGCAAGTGCCTTTATCTGCATTGGCGCTGCCGCCACTACCGCTCCACTAAATCCTGCCTATCGCGGTGAAGAATTTGACTTCTATCTGGAGGACTTGCAGCCCAAACTTTTAGTTGTTGAAGACAGCACTGATTCACCGGTTGTTAACAGTGCAAATAAATTGGGTATAAACGTTGTGACCCTAAAGTATTCCAAATCAGATCCAGCCGGCAAGTTTGAATTGATTGGAGAATCGATTAACCAAAACTCCCCGACACCAGGTCTTGCCCACCCCTCCGATATCGCACTGGTGTTACACACGTCCGGTACTACTTCTAGGCCCAAACTCGTGCCTTTAAGTCAGCAAAACGTATGTGCTTCAGCGCACAATGTCTCACTATCCTTGGCACTGACATCGACAGATAGTTGCCTAAATATTATGCCGCTCTTCCACATCCACGGCCTTATCGCCGCAGTATTGGGTTCGATACACGCTGGGGCCAGTGTGAACTGTACGCCAGGGTTCAATGCCTTGAAGTTTTTTATTTGGTTGGAAGAAATTAGACCTAGCTGGTATACCGGAGTACCAACTATGCATCAAGCCATTCTTTCACGAGCGGAACGTAATCAAAAAACCATCGACGAAGTAAAGCTACGTTTCCTTCGCTCTTCTTCGGCCTCCCTCCCGCCACAGGTTATGCAGGATTTAGAGAAAACTTTCGATGCTCCTGTAATCGAAGCCTATGGAATGACAGAAGCGGCCCACCAGATGGCCTGCAATCCATTGCCACGGGGATCTCAAAGGCCAGGCTCGGTAGGATTAGCTGCCGGACCTAAAGTTTCTATTATGAATCAAGAAGGTGAACTTTTATCACCAGGAGTTATTGGCGAAGTAGTGATCCAAGGCGAAAACGTAACGTCGGGTTACCTCAATAATGAACAAGCTAATGCTTCAGCATTTACAAACGGGTGGTTTCGCACGGGCGATCAAGGCCACATAGATAAAAAAGGCTATTTAACACTTACTGGCCGACTTAAAGAAATCATAAATCGGGGTGGTGAAAAAATATCACCCCGAGAAGTAGACGAAATATTACTTGATCACGAAAGCATTGCCCAGGTAGTTACTTTTGCAATTCCGCACCAAAAACTAGGTGAGGAAGTTGCTGCAGCTATTGTGCTTGAAGACGGTGAAGAACTCGACGAAAAGAGTTTGCGTAACTATGCGGCAACGCGCCTAGCAGACTTTAAAGTCCCTAAGAAAGTGGTTTTCCTAGAGGAGATACCGAAAGGTCCTACCGGAAAATTACAACGAATAGGATTAGCAGAAAAATTAGGCCTTACATAAAGAACAATACAAAAATTGTCCGCGCCTACGACAGATAGGCGGTTCATTCTGGAGGATAAAAAGTGGATGAAGTAACTACGAATAACGGAAACAATTCCGACAATGCGCAGGTAGTGCAGGACGGAGAGAAAACCCTGTCCTCTCTCGAATTGCCTGATATGTCTTTTAGGAAAATCATAGGACACTTCGGCCCCGGTATCATCCTGATGATGACCGGAATCGGAACCAGCCATATCATCACAGCCCCAACTGCAGGAGGTCGTTTCGGTTACGCGTTAATGTGGTGTATTCCCGTCGCCTATATTTTTAAATACTACGGTTTCGAAATGGCTTTTCGGTTTACCAATGCCACTGGGAAAAGTCTAATTGAAGCCTACGGCACTCAATGGAAAAAATGGCCACTATGGTACGTGATGGCTACCACTCTGCTACAGTGTGTCATCGGTCAAGCCGGTCGTTTGATAGCTGCAGCGGCAGTACTCTATTTTCTATTCAGCTATCTATTTAGTGAGTCACTGGGCTTCGAAATAGCAATAGAGTACTTCGCCGTTATATTGGGGGCTTTTTCTGTTTTCATTTTATTACGCGGTAACTATAAAATCGTGGAGCAGGTTGCCAAGACAGCGGCTGGATTTCTCTTTGTTACCACTCTCTTTGTGTTTTTCGTTGATCCTCCTGACGTATCTGTAGCCCAATACTTTCTAAAGTTCGATATGCCCTCGGGGTCATGGTTAATTGTCGCCGGGTTTCTCGGCCTCCTACCAACCGGTATTGATGTCTCTCTTCAGGCATCGGAATGGGGTAAGGCGAAGAAAGTAGGGATGGGAAGAATAAGGCACACATTGGAAGAAATGGGCCTCGCCCAGCGTTTCGATCCTTTTACGCCTAAAAAAGAACATCTAACCATAGACACTTCTAAGCTTTCACCGCATACGCAATTGTATTGTCAACGATGGTTCACCATTGGCCTATGGGATTTTCGACTCGGCCATTTAGTGTCATTCATCATCGCATGTATATTCCTAATCCTCGCTGCCATTTGGATGTATCCCAGTTCTGTAGAAGGGCAAAACGTAATTGGCGACATTGCTCGAATATTTACTGAAAGCGTCGGCAACGGAGTGATGATTATATTTCTAATAGGAGCATTCGCTGCGACGTTTTCGACTGCATTTAATTATTTTGATGGCTGGCCACGGATAATCGGTGCTTGTTGTCGCAATATTTTTCCTGCTACCGCTAGCCTTCAAGGATTAGACAAGGATGATCTGGGGAAAGAACACAGGACACAGTGGTATTCGGAATACAACATCTATCGCGCCACGATGATCTTCTCTCTGGTCGCCGCACTATGCATAATTATAGGCATACCCAGGCCCGTATACCTCGTACTGGTCGCATCCGCATTAGCTTACTTCGTTGCTCCGGTAATATACTTTTTCAATATATATTTTTGCCTCACCATCATTCCAAAAGAAGACAAGGCATTCTATCCATCAAACTTTGCAAAGTATTTCTCTAGCATTAGCTTGATCGTATTCACTGGCTTGAGCGGAATACTTATCATGGCACGAGTATTTAACATTACCTTGTTCGGCACTTGAGGAAATTGGAAGGATCAATTAATTCATATCAGTCACGTTGTCGTGTTGTGACTGCGGGTTTAACACTGACAGTGTCTCAAACGTCATGCCTGCGTGTGCCTGTAATCTTTCGAACAAGCGAGCACCAAAAACAGAAGCCGGTGTCCAGAATCCCCCTGGCAATGAGCCCTTATCTACATCGCGACACAAACTAATACCTGCCTGCGCCAACATCTTGGCGGTAGCACCATAACCGGGGTCTTTGTCACCTGTAACTTTTACAATTATCTTACCACCTTGGTCATTACTTCCGAAAAAGCGGAGGTCAAAGAACCCCTTGTCTTGCTGTTCGAGACTTGGACCCTCTCCCGGCTTCGGCAAGAAGAAACTAGTCGCCAACCACCGAATTGGAGGTAGTGAAACGCCAACCATTCCAATACTGGAAACTGTGGATAATCGCTTGGCACGTTTTTCGCCTTTCCGTCCATCCCCGGTAAGCGTTCCCTCATCATACGTGAAATCAGGATCATAAGGTCGGCTTAAGAGAGCATTAGTACGCAAGACAATCCGCTGGTTAATTGCAGCCATTAGAAATGGCCCAACCCAAGAATTAAAGTCCTCATCATATTCGACTGCAACCGTTTTCTGTCGAGCCTTGAAACTATGCCCTAGCGGGCAAATGGAATAAGGGTCTTTCAATTCTTGTCTTAATGAAGGCTCTTTAGCGGCTTCCTGGACAAGATTAAGGGCACTAGCAATTGTTCCTCCTGAAGCTCCTCCCTTCGTCGCTTTCACACGCATCTTCACATGGTTGCAATAAGCCCCGAAATGCTCCTGGGCGAGGTCCTGCAAAAACTTAACCCCCAAATCCGAGGGAATGGAATCAAACCCGCAAGAATGAACTATACGGGCGCCACTTGCTCTTGCCTCATTTTCATAGCGCTCGACCATGCGCTTAATCCATTGGGCTTCACCAGTCAGATCACAATAATCGGTGCCTGAAAGCGCACACAGTTTCACCAACAGTTCACCATACAGTGCATAGGGCCCCACCGTGGAAATAATAACCCCGGCTCTATCACACAGAACTTGCAAGGAATCTTGATTGAAGGAGTCAGCGATTAAAATGGGAATATTTTGGGCTTTGTTTCCCAGCTCATCCTTTAAGCTACTTAGCTTTGACTCAGACCTAGCGGCCATTGCCCAGGAAAAATTGGGTTCCGTATATTCGTTAACCAGATAGTGGCAAAGAATCCTGCCGACGAAACTGGTAGCACCATAAATGATAATATCAAATTCTTTGTTTGTTAAGATATGACCTCCTAAAAAGTACCCCTTACTTTAAACGTAAATCTAATCCCATCCTTTGTACTGAATCTTTCAATTTCTTTCAATACATCATCTCTCAAAGAACCTGAAAAATCTGTAAGCTATACAGCATTTTGGTTTGAATGATCGCGTGAATGGCGATAACTCATCCAGATAAGGAACTGCAAGCCAAACAGTAACGAAGCTGCTAACAAATGTGCGGGTTGGACAAAAGCCGGCATTCCAAGATGCCCAAGCGTCGCTCCAGAGGCTATCGATAACCCAATAACTGCAATCATTACAATAGTGAGGCGGGTAAGGGTATGTTGCCATCCCAATGACAGATACAACAATCGTGTCAACCAGAGATTAACGAAGAGCACCACTGCCGAAAAAGTTCTGTGCACGTAAAAGAACCAGGGCATATACTCTATCCAGGTGGAACGCAGTTCTTCCCCTTGGGCTTCGCGAATAAAATCGGTCATTTCCCTTACCTGGGATCCAAACGCTACCTGCACCACCGTCAGACAAAGAACCAGGTATAACCATTTCTCAAACCGGGTATCAATCATGGTGATGGATTGCGCAACCATAATATCCCGACGCGATTGCGCCAACGCGAATAGCAAGGTGCCTAGAATAGCCAACGCCATCAACATGTGCAGAGTAATCATGCCAGGCTGCAGGTTCGACGCAACAACACGTGCTCCGAGCCAACCCTGAAGTCCCACCATGAGAAACGCTGCTGCGGAAGCTTTAAAAATAGTGCCGTCATAGCTTCGCAGAGGCCAGGAAACCAATACGGTTATGAATATTAGTATGCCAATAATCACACCGATTAATCGATTGGCATATTCCGTCCAGGTTTTGACAACATTGAATCTTGTGTCTGCATAACCCAATTCAGCGTAAATTTCCTGGTAATTACTTGGTAACCCAGCCTCACTAATCGGTGGTATCCATTGGCCAAAACAAGTTGGCCAGTCTGGGCAACCCATCCCAGCACCCGACGCACGGACACTGGCACCTATTAATATTAAGAAATAGACCGCAGCAATAGTAATCACCGCCATGCGCCGATAGCGTTGCAAAGCGAGGCTGTATTTTAATGGCATGCTTTCAGGACTCATGAGGCCAACTGATTAGGCATTGCAGAGTAAATTGGGAGTCGCAAGTCAGAACCGATTCATTACAATGCGCGCGAACCATAAATCAGTCACACTGCTAATTCAATGACAAATATCAAGTTCTTAAGGATTACGTAATGCTTCCAGCAATTTTAGCGAAGCATACCCGTCCATAGGTAGTTCCTTATTTTGCTGATAGGCCCGAATCGCAGTACGGGTCCGACTGCCGACCCGACCATCGGGCTCACCTGAATCGAATCCGGCCGCGTTAAGTAATTCCTGTAATGCCTGCACATCTGCCACACTCATAGCCTGTTCATTTTCTGGCATGCGTTGGATCGCAGCACCACCTGTATAACGATCAGCTAAATGTCCGACTGTTAATGCGTAGAATGTGGAAGGATTATAAACCATAGTTGCCCTGAAATTAGCATAAGTCAGGAAAGCTGGCCCACCCGCTCCGGCCGGCAAAATCACCGAAGCCTGCATATTAGCAACGGGTATCGGTGAACCGTTCATTTGGATAATCCCCAACTCATTCCATTCTTCCAGGGGCTTGCGGGTCCGAGTTCCAGTGAGGCTGAAATCAAAGTTTGACGGCAGCAATACTTCCCGTCCCCAGCGTTCGTCGCCTCGCCAACCAGACTGGGACAAGAAGTTAGCAGCTGAATGAAAAATATCTGGCAAACTATTCCAAATATCAATCTTGCCATCATTGTCACCGTCAATGCCATAACGCGCAAATACCGACGGAAGGAACTGCAGCTGACCCATGGCACCAGCCCAGGAACCGCTCATATTGTCTACAGCAATATGGCCATCATCGATAATTTTTAGGGCTGTTAACAGTTCCGTCCTGAAAAAATCAGCTCTCCGTGGATCAAAGGCGAGCGTAGCGAGTGCTTGTAATACAGAGAAACCTCCCGTAGCACGACCATAATTACTTTCAATAGCCCAGAAGGAAACTAAATAATGAGGCTGCACGCCATAACTTTGACGCACTTCTTCCAACAATACTGCATATTGCCTTAACAAGGCCTGCCCGCGATTAATTTGTAATGGAGTTATGCGAAGGCTCAGATAGCGCGTAAAAGTTTGTATAAATTCGGGCTGGGCGTCATCAAGTTCCAGCACTCGGTCTAACGGAGCTTCCAGGTCATCGATAGCCAATAAGGTTTCTTCGCTGATGCCAAGAGAGAATGCTTCAGCACGCAACTGTTCACGCCATTCAGCAAAAGTCTGATCCTGAGCAATAAGCGGAGGAAGAAAGAAAAACAGAAATAAAGCAAAGACGATTCTTTTCATAGGTCAATTTTAATGGAAATCATTTGGAATGAAAATCCAACTAGCGTGATTCTTGGAAGCCTTCGTGTTCTTCGTTTAAAGCCAAATAATTAGTTTATCTACGTGAATTGTTTGGCGTAAACTGCCATTCATAATCTGTGACATCAGGCACCACCTTAATACCTGTACTAAATTTGAAAGGCTTAGAAATTCCGCTGGGATAGTGCATTTCCACATAATAAGCTGTATACCCCTGTTTTGGCGGATCCAGCTTTACCTGGTAAACACCCATTTCCACTTCAGTTAACGGCCTACTTGTATAGGCTTTGCCCAGTTTAGCCTGTGTAAAGTTACGACTTTCTGGATTATAGGCTTGCCATAGCAATACCTGTGAAGGCTTATCCAAGGAAAAGACAGTTATTACGCCATCATCGTCTACGTTCCAGGAATACCTAGGCATTTTTACATTGTGCACAATGGCATGATACCAGGCATCAACACTGTCCAAGACGTCTGTACCATCCATGCTATGGTTTGAGTTGGGCACGTATCGGATATGCTTTTCACCTATCAAATCATTCCAGTAGAATTGCCAAGAATCGGGTATAAAAAATTCATCTCCGGTTGAATTTAACAAGAATTTAGGCAACTCGAGTCTGTCCCTATACTCATACGGTTCCACCAGGTCCATCAAATCATCCCACTCGGATGTGCCGATCCAGTTAACATTACCACTCACTATATAATCAATAATAGCTAGCGAATAGGCACCATAGACTGAAAAATGATGCTTGAAGGATTCACCTACGTTTAGCATGTCTATCACTACAGGCATAATTGCCACTACACGTTCATCAACGATTGCGGTAGTCCATGTCGTCCAACCACGCTTTGAAGCACCTGCGACGACAAATTGGTCTACCTCAATATCCCCACCCTGTTCACTGGCCATCAAAGCGGTAACCGTATCCATGGCGCGCACTGCAGCTTTGGTCATAGGAAGGCGAAGCGGCCACTTTTCATTGCCACTACGGAAAAATTTGTCCCAGGTATAGGCTATGATTGCGTCTTCAGTGCGCTGCAGCCCATTATCATTTACAAAAACCAAAGGCTGATTTGGGACCATGTAAAGCGTGGTAACAACCGTATTGGTCTCCAATGCCCTCTTTATGTCGGGAGGAAGCGCTTCTGTTGGAGCGGACCTTGACTTACTGCCGCCGGTAATAGTGAGAAATCCTATATCACTATCCACTTCATCTGGCGCAACAACTACCATGTAATGTTCCCAAATTGGTAGATTGACCTCGGCTTCGGTTAACCACTGCTGTGAAATCATTTCCAGCACATAAGTCGTGTAACCGTCTCCATCTATCGTCTGCAAAACGCTATAACGATAATTCTCATCCGGCGCGCGGACATAGCGATCGAGCGCTGTAAGTGCAAGTCCGTTTCCACTATCAGCAAGTAGCATCCCAGCTCCCAAAAAATTGAAGACGAAAGCAACGATTAAAAAAAATAAGGACTTACGCGCTGGCATCATAAAAGACTCACTATTTGATTATTAGGGGTAACGGAAAGCCCAGCAAAAGGTAGGCGTCTACAAACTTTTTTCTCCAATAAAGATGTAGGAACAAGTTATTTCATATTACCTTATCCCCTGACTATACGAATGCTATCGCCTCACCTCTCTCGTGTCGACAACCGTTTCTTTTACTTCATAAACGATTTCGCAACGCTTTGGTTGGAGGCTCACGACTGATACTATCCCTTTTATTTAGTAATTTTTAGTGAAGACCATGCGCAAAGACCTCTGGATTGCCGCCCTGTTGATATTGGCTCATACCACAACATCGTATTCACAAATGACAGTTGGTGACACTCCGACACGAGCCCATGCGGCCGACGGATCATTCATTAGCTGGAAAGAACACATCATCGACGATCGAGCATCATCCGGTGTCCCCTTTAGTGGTAGTGACGGACTTGAGATGGCGGATCTCGATCGTGATGGAATTGATGATATTGTTTCCGTCCACGAGTCAGATTCAACATACGATTCTACTACCCCAGGGGAAACACCTCCCGCTATGGGCCATGTAAGAATCGCTTTTGGCTCAAATGACCCTGACAGTTGGACCAATATTACGCTCGCTGAGGGTCTTGAGGCTTCAGCTGCCGAGGACGCCGCTATAGCTGACGTCAATGGTGATGGTTTTCCTGACATCATGATAGCTGCAGAACTATCGCACCTCATTTATTTCCAAAACCCTGGCCAGGACATTCGTAATCGAGTGTGGGAGCGCCTAATACTCCCAATGACTCAGGGTAGAGGGTCTTATATCCGAGTGTTCCTTGCTGATTTAGATGGCGATGGCAGGCCTGAAGCAATTGCACCAAATAAAGGGGCCCAGCGTCCAACCATTGCTGATTACAGACGCTCGACCGCGGCTTCTATTTATAAGTTCACCGGCGATCCGTTGAATGGGTCTAGCTGGCAAGAGATTGAGCTAGGTAGATTCAGCAATCCCAGGAATTCAGAACCAATCGACATCGATCAAGACGGTGATCTGGACATCATTGTCGGTAGCAACGGAGAAAATAGAATAATCTTATTTGAAAACATCGACCCAGATAAACTTAGTTTTGAAGAACATGCTATTGGAGTGTACGGTCCAGGGACGAATGGATTTAATATGGAATTTATCGATATCAACAAAGACGGACGCTTGGACATAATTGGAGGTTCGGGCCGCACTTTGTCGTGGTTAGAGCAACCAGAAAATATCGATCATGCTTGGGTCTCTCGTTCAATTGGATCATTCGCACCCGACAGTATGACAGGGTTCGAAATAGCGGATATTAACGATGACGGCTTGATAGATATAATAGCTGGCAGCTATAGCCTCGGTCCGAGAATGGGTGACGGGGAGGTAGACAAAAACGATTCTTTAGGTAGAATCGGTTGGTTTGAGAATCCTGGCGAGATTGAAAGCGAGTGGACCCGGCACGATATTTCTCGACGCAAGCGTGGGATGTTCGATCGGTTCATCGCAAGAGACTTAGACAACGATGGCGATATCGATTTTGTTGGAACACGCGGCAACAGCGACCCCTATGATGGAGTATTTTGGTTAGAGCAAGTCAGAACAAACCAAGCACTACCAGCTTTCCAAAGAGCTCGCGACGTGGATAGCGAAGAAGTCCCCCTTCCATAAAAACAAATGGCGAACAAATATGGCCAAAGCATTTCCTGATCACCCTAATCTAGTCGACGGCTATGCACCACTTCAAATGGAAAGCGATGCTCCTAACATCGTGATTGAAGGATTAATACCCGCAGACCTCCATGGAACCCTCTACCGAAACGGACCCAATCCGCAATTCGCTCCCCGTGGCGCCTACCACTGGTTTGGCGGAGACGGCATGATCCATGCCTTCTTCATTGAAAACGGAAAAATCTCCTACAAAAATCGTTGGGCCCGTACAATGAATTGGACGCTTGAAAACGAAGCCGGTGAAGCGCTTTTCTCAGCATTTGATCCAAGTAAAAGTGACCCCCGAGTAGTTAATATGGAAACGAATGGGCTGGCGAATACCAATATCGTATGGCACGGCAATAAGTTATTAGCTCTGGTAGAAAGCCACCCGCCTTTCGAAATGGATCCTTCGACCCTTAGCTCCAAGGGTTCGTGGACCTACACAGATAAACTTCAAGGGCCGATGACTGCTCACCCAAAGATTGACCCGGAAACTGGCGAAATGTTGTCGTTTGGCTATAACGCTGACGGCGCTATCTCGCCCAAAATGTCTTATCACGTTATCAGCAAAAATGGACAACTTGAAAAATCAGAATGGTTCGACGCGCCCTATCCCGCTATGGTTCACGACTTCGTTACGACACGAGACCACGTAATATTTCCTATCATGCCTCTAACCGGTTCAATGGAACGCGCGATGAAAGGAGGCCCAGTCTACGCATGGGAACCTGAAAAACAAACCCACATCGGCATAATGCCGAGAACTGGTTCAGTTGAGGATATTCAGTGGTTTAAGGGTGATCCAGCATACGTTTTCCATTTCATGAATGCGTCAACGCAAGGAAATAAAGTAATCTGCGATGTATGCGAGTACGACCAGGCTCCATTGTTTCTTAATGCAGATGGTACTAAACCAGACCCGAAGAAAAGCGTGGCTAAATTAAAACGTTGGACCTTTGATCTAAACGGTGATTCATCCAACTATAAAGTTGAACAACTAGATGACTCAATTTGTGAATTCCCTCGCCTAGACGAAAGATTTTCAGGGCTCATTTACCGACATGGTTATATTGCTTGTGCTGGGGATCAGCCACCCAAAAGTGGCGGATATAGCGCGCTTGGCCACATCGACCATCAAACAGGTAAGATTAGTAAATACGATATGGGGGAAAACCTAGCGACTTCAGAACCTATATTTGTTCCTGCCAAAACTGATTCACCAGAAGGGCAAGGCTATTTACTATCAGTCGTCTACGACATCACTAAAGATAAAAGCCATCTAATAATTCTTGATGCAGAAAACATTTCAGATGGCCCCATAGGCCGCGCGTATTTAGATCACCGGGTTCCTTTCGGTTTTCATGGTAACTGGAAGTCAGCGCACTAGATTAACAACCCCAGAAATAACTCATCGTAAAATCATTTTAATTAATCTAAGTTGAAACCTACTCTAAATGACTTGGTTCTTCTAATGCCCCGGACTAGATGTTAGATTGATGGGAAGAGTGCTTCTGACACTAGTATTTGGAGGAACAAGAATGAAAAGGTTATTCAGATGTGCCGGAATAATTGGACTTAGTGCGATTGCCAACGCCACTTTTGCTCAAGATTCAGGCGTAATAGGTCCAAGCCCTTATGAATTTACGACCCAGACCTGGATAGAGCCTTTTGCCCAAGAAGGGTTTACTTGGGGCGGGAATTCTGGCGTACACGTGGAATCAGAAGATCGAATATTTTTTCTGCAGCGAGGCGAAACACAACTCCCGGAGCCTTTACCGCCCGAATACACAAAC
>Ga0257112_10000159_pt1 | contig 29344 bp, 28 predicted proteins | sample LP_taG_5_FD_191565 | JGI IMG/M metagenome (GOLD analysis project Ga0257112, IMG submission 191565) | Marine microbial communities from Northeast Subartic Pacific Ocean, Canada - LP_J_2015_P26_1000m | ecosystem: Environmental > Aquatic > Marine > Oceanic | place: Canada: Northeast Subartic...
GTCGATCCCGGAACAACCGATCACTGGGCGGACCGGCCACTTGATTCCCCAGTAGAGGGCCTGTGGTGGGCCGCCGACCATGCCGGGGTAGTTGCCGGATTATCAGTGGCCTGCTAGGCAGCTTACGGATTCGATGGCAACCGGGGCATCGGCCGGGCGGTAGCCATCGACGATATCTCGATCGGTCTGCTCGACGCATGGAGAACCAATCCGATCTCCCTCGTTGGAACCCCTCACGGGACCTTGGACCCGCCCGGTCCCAGTTGACCGTCTACACGACCAGGGCTTCGGCAACCCCGGGGCGTAGGGTCCGAACCGTGGAGTGTGACTCTTCGGCGCCGTTCTCACCCGACTCGTTGCGCCTCGACGGCCGGGTGGCCGTAGTAACAGGCGGCGGGACAGGGATTGGACGAGGGGTCGCACGGACGCTGGCCAACTTCGGTTCCCGGGTGGCTGTCTGGGAGAAGGATCCCGATACGGCAAGGGCAGCCGCCGACGAGGTGAACGGACTGGGCTTGCTAGTCGACGTACGGGAAGCCGACCAGGTAGAGGCCGCCTTGGTCGAGACCACCGAGCGTCTGGGCTGTCCGACGATCCTGGTCAATAACGCGGGCGGGACCTTCGCCACCCCGTTCCTGGACAGCGACGAACGAGGTTGGAACGCTCTCCACCGGGCCAACCTGCTCCACGTAATCCTGTGCACCCATCGTGTCGCCAGGGCGATGGTCGCCGCGGGCCTGGGCGGCAGCATCGTGAACGTGACCTCGATCGAGGCCCACCGGGCGGCCCCGCTGTTCGCGGCCTACGCGGCGGCCAAGGCCGGGGTGGCCAACTTCACCAAGACCGCTGCCCTGGAGTTGGCAGAACACGGCATCCGGGTCAACGCCGTCGCACCCGACCTGATCCGCACCGAGGGCCTGGAGGCCCTGGCTGGACCCAGGGGGCCGTCACGATGGAACCGGATCGTGCCCCTGGGCCGGGCCGGGACCCCCGAAGAGGTCGGAGGGGCGGTTGTCTTCCTGGCCTCCGACCTTTCGTCCTACGTCACCGGGGAAACGATCCACGTGGATGGTGGGACGTTTGCCTCCTCAGGCTGGTTCCACCGGCCCGACGGCGGCGGATACGCCTACGGACCCTGACCGGACCCATGCAGTTCTCGTTCACCTATCCGATGGTCGGCGGCGACCACGACCCGGCACTGACAACCCGCGACGGAATGCGTTCGGTGCTCGAGGCGGCTGAGGCTGGCGGGTTCGGCGCCGTCGGCTTCACAGACCACCCGATCCCCAGTCGACGCTGGTTGGAAGCCGGCGGGCATAACGCTCTTGACCCGTTTGCTGCCCTAGCTTTCTGCGCCGCGGTCACTGAGCAGATCCGCCTGATGACCAACGTGGTGGTCGTCCCCTATCGCAATCCTTTTCTCCTAGCGAAGATGGTGGCTACCGTCGACGTCCTTTCCGAGGGGCGGACCATCCTCGGTGCCGGCACCGGATATCTGAGGGCGGAGTACCGGGCCCTAGGCGTCGAGTTCGATGAACGCAACGAACTATTCGACGAGGCCCTCGACACGATTCTCGCCGCGTGGTCCGGCGACGAGGTGACCTTCGAGGGCCGCCACTTCACGGCCTCCAGCAACCGAGCCCACCCCGAACCCGTGCAGCAACCCCACCCGCCTATCTGGATCGGCGGGAACTCCGGACGAGCCCGCCAGCGGGTCGCCTCTAAGGGTCAGGGGTGGATCCCGTTCCCGACCTCTCCGCAACTGGCAACCACCGCGCGTACCGCGCCGCTTGAGACCCGTGACGATCTGGTGCCGATGCTCGACGATTTGTGGCACCGACTGGAGGCAGCAGGACGCGACTCGGCCGTGGACGTGCACTTTGTGTGTCCCGACGGCGGCTCCCCAGCCAGCGATGACTTCGGCGTTGACGCCCACCTCGCAGGCTTGGCGGCCCTCGAAGAACTCGGCGTGACCTGGGTCGGCGTGCCGGTTCCCGGCGACTCCCTCGCCCGAACCGTCGAGGCGCTCCACCGATACGGCGAAGAGATTATCGACGGTTCTTGAACTAGAACCGAGCCCGGTTGGTGGCGACCCACCGGTAGACGGGGTCACCCAGCCACGAGAGTGGCGGCACGGCGATGACCCGACCCACAATTCCCCAGCTACCACCAAGTTCCCGGAGCACGCGGGTAACGGCGCGGTGGCCCGGAAGCCGCTCTCCGTCGGCCACCCACCAAACGGCTGCCGACACCTCAGCGGGCGTCAAACCCACACTCTGCGTGACCAATACCTGCCGAGGCCCCATGGTGGGGTCTCGGCAGGTTTGTGTTCGCCCAGCGTGTGAAGGGTTTCTGGACTGGGGGGCCGGTGTCTATCCCAGCCGGTTCGACCACCAGGTGTGACCGAGTCAACGAGGTTTGGTAGTACGCCCCCCGGGACTTGAACCCGGAATCTGCGGATTAAGGGCCTGGTGTTCTGCCAATTGAGCTTGAGTCGCCCCTAGCGCGTTCCCGATTCACCCGAAACGCGTTGCCGGCCTCATCGGAGCGACCCTTGGAACCCCTTCGTTGTAGGGGTCTGGGGGTTTCGCGCCACCCTCTACGAGGGCGAGGGAGGCGCGTTACGTGGCGCGTTACTGCCGATAACGGTCTTCCTCGCTGTGAAGGTTACCGGTGAGGCTGGTTTGGTCCGTTGGGATCGGATCCTGGTGGGAGTTGATCCGGGCTTTTCATCGCCGGCTGCCCATCACCCCGGTCGACTCCGAGGTCCTCGTGGCCACCCCACCCACGCGGAGGCCGGTGGGCAGCCCGTCGACCATGGTGACCTCGGTGCGTATGACGCTGGGGCGACCCATCTCCACCCCCTGGGCCGCTACCACCACCGGGTCGTCCGCCCCGAAGTCGACCAGGCCGCGACGCACGAGGTGGCAGGCCAGGGCACGGTTGGTGGTACCGGTGGCAGCGGCTTCGGGAGTTCCCACAGCCGGACAGAAGTCCCGGCACCGGATGGTCACCTCCGGGTCACGGGTCTCGGTGGTGAACACCGCCAGCGTGTCGGCGCCGATGCGACGGCACAGGTCCGCAACCGCCGCATGGTCCGGCGCCACCTCCCCGATGGTGGCAAGGGAGTCCACCCGTACCACCAGGTGGGTGAAGTCGGCGCTCGCTGCTTCGATGGCCAACGGTTCGAGGATCGCCCCGACGCCGATGCCCAGGAGTGGCGCCACCTCGGCGGCGCTGACGGTGCAGGGCCCGGCAACGGTCGGCTCCAGGGCCAGCATGACCTCCGGCCGCCCATCGGGCAGTGCGACCACGTCCACGGCCGCCGTGCCACCGGGCGTCCGGAGGGTCCACGACACGGTTTCCGGGCCCACCTCCAGCAGGCCCTCCTCGACCAGCCAGGTGAACACGGCGATGGTCCCGTGCCCGCACATCGGGTACTCGGTGAGCGTGGAGAAGAACCGGACGTCCACCATCCCGGAATCCACTCCGGAGCCCACCCCGGTGACGAAGCAGGTGGCCGGCGCACCCACCTCGGCGGCGACCTGCTGCATCCGCTGGGTGCTGAACCCCGAGGCGGCCCAGACCACACCGGCCACGCTGCCGCCGCCAGGCACCTCTGAGAAGGCGTCGTAGAGGGTGACGACCCGGTCAGCTGCGGTCATGCCACGGCTTCGCCATCTCCAGCTCACGGGCCAGGCGCAGGACCGTGGCCTCGGCGCCCATCGCCGCGCCGAACTGGACCCCGATCGGCAGGCCGCCGTCGGACCACCCGAGGGGCACTGACGCCGCCGGACCGCCGGTCACGTTGAACAGCGGGGTGAACGGGATCGCATCCAGCAGTCGTCGGAAGTAGGAGTCCCAGTCGTCGGCCTGCATGTCCAGCACCCCGAGTGCCATGGGCGGTTCGGCCAGCGTGGGGGTGAGCAGCAGGTCGAACTGCTCGAAGAACGCCTCCATGTCCAGGGCCACCCTCCGGATGTGGCCAAGGGCCGCCTCGTAGTCGGCATCGTCGTGGCGGGTGCCGGCCTCGAAGCACGCCACGGTGATCGGCTCCAGCAGCCCGTCCGCCAGGGCGTTCGGCCGGTCGGCCAGCACGGCGTGCACCACCCGGCGGATGTTCGTGGTGAAGACCACGTCGAGTGCCTGGCGGAGCGCAGCGCCCTCGACCGGTGGTCTCACCTCTTCCACCCGGCAGCCGACGGTCTCGCTGAGGTGCGCTGCGTCGACGGCGGCCCGGACGCATTGCGCCGACACCGCCTCGTCGGCCAGGCCGTCGGTCCACAACGCCACGCGGAGCTCGGGCATGGTGTGGGCCAGGGCCTCGGCGAACGACCCCGTGGATCCGTTGAACTCGTCGGCGCGTCCGGGCAGTGGCCCGGCGGTGGCGTCCAGCAGGACCGCCGAGTCGCGCACGCTGTGGGTCACGGCGTGGCCGGCGCTCAGCCCGCCCAGGCCTTCGGGCTGGTCGTTCCCGAGCGGGACACGCGACCGCGAGGGCTTCAGTCCGAACAACCCGCAGTTCGAGGCCGGGATCCGGATCGACCCTCCGCTGTCGGTGGCATGGGCTGCGGGCACGATACCGATCGCCACCGCAACGGCTGAACCGCCGCTCGAGCCTCCCGCACTGCGTGTCGGATCAAAGGGGTTCGGGGTCACCCCGAACATCGCCGGTGCCGTGCACACGTTCAGGCCGAACTCAGGTGTGTTGGTCTTCCCGAGGAGGACCAGCCCGGCGGCCCGCAGGCGCCCCACCAGCACGGAGTCGTGCTCGGGCACGAAGCCGGCGAGGGCCCGGCTGCCGTTGGTGGCCGCCATCCCACGGACCCAGGTGTTCAGGTCCTTGACCAGGAACGGCACGCCGGCCAGCGGACCGACCAACTGGCCGGCCCCGATGTCACTACGGGCATCCTCGAAGCAGGTGGCGACCACGCCGTTCAGGGGCATCTCGGTCGCCTGGATCCGTGCGATCGCCGTCTCGGCCACCTCGGCTGCCGTTACCTCGCCGTTGGCCACCAGCGCGGCCAGCCCGACGGCGTCGTGGCGGTCGTACTCGTCGGGCCTCAGCATCGGCAGGCCTCACTCCCAGAAGGGATAGGAGGACAGCGCCTCCACCCCGTCAGGCGTGACCTGGACCATCTGCTCCAGCTTCACGCCCTGGGTGCCTCCCAGCGGACCCACGTAGCTCTCGACCGACAGCACCAGGCCGGCCTCGATCTCACCGTCGTAGCCGATGCGGTCCCAGTCGTCGGGATAGGGGATCTTCGGATACTCGTCGCTCAGGCCCACACCGTGGAAGGCGCAGACGTAGCGCTGGGCGACTATGTCGTCGGGTTGGCGAAGCACACCCATGGAGAGCTCCCTGAAGGATGCTCCGACGCGTAGGAGCGCCGTGTTGTGTTCGATCTCATCCCGGGCCCGCTCGTATAGGTAGCCCTGCTCGGCGCTGGGTGGCACCCCTCCACACAGGAACGTCCGTGAGATGTCGGCGCAGTACCCGAACGGGCCGATCATGTCGGTGTCGAACGGCACCAGGTCACCGACCTGGATGGCCCGGCCGGTCGCCTCCTGGTACCACGGGTTGCTCCTCGGACCGGAACACAGCATCCGTCCGTCGATCCAGTCGCCGTCGTGGGCGATGTTGACCTGGTGGAGGATGGACCACAGCCGGTTCTCGCTGATGCCTGGGACCAGTGCGGCCTCCATCTCCGCCAGCCCGAGTTCAGCCACGTCGATCGAGTAGTGCAACGCTTCGATCTCCAGCGACGACTTCCGGCTCCTGGCCAATTCCAGGACGGGGTCGGAGTCCACGATGTGGAGGTCGGCGTCGCTGAGGGCCGCATGTCCGCTGGGCGTCGTGCGTTCCAGGCCCACCACGGCGTCCGCCGGCAGGCCGACCTCGCCGAGGAAGCCGGCCACGTCGCCGGCAAACCCGGCCGCGACCGCTGAAAGGCCCAGCCCGGCATCGAAGCTCGTCACCGAATGGGCAGGGCGGTTTTCGTCGACGGTGTCGAGTGGGCTGCAGTAGCCGCCGTAGAGCACCAGCGGGCCCTCTACCGGAACCATCAGGTACGTCGATGGAATATGGCTCTGGAACAGGGGAAAGCTCCGGTAGTTGGCCGCATACCGCAGGTTCACCGGGTTGGTCAGCACGCACAGGTCGAGGCCGTGGTCGGCCATGGTGGATCGAAGTCGGGCCAGGCGACCGGCATGTAGTGCAGCCAGGTCCAGTGGTGGTGGGGCCAGGAACTCGGACACGACGCGGACCATAGACCCCGCTGGTCCGACGGCGGAAATGTTCATCTGCCTGACGGGGCGACCCCCGATGATGGTTCGAGGTCGCCGACCTCGACGATCCGACCATTTCGGACGGCGACGGCCGTCGCCTCGGGAAGCGACGGATCCATGGTGTGGACCCTGCGTGCAGCGAAGGCGGTGATCGGGTCAGGCGTGGTCTGGACGGTTCTCCGATTGGAATCTCAGGTATTCGGGCTGACGCGAAATTCAACGGTACTTCCCCCCGGGAGCGCTGTTGCGTGTCGGAGTGCTGTGAGAATGCGTCGGTGCTGAACCGTGCGATCATCCTGCTGGCCTCGTCGTGTCTCCTGCTGGCGGCGTGCGGGGATTCGCCTGGGTCGGCGGCGACACAGCCGACCGACGTGTCGGAGGATTCTCCGACGACCCTGGCGTACGCGGCGCCCACGACGGTCGGGCCAGAGGCCGACGAGATCATGGATGGCGTCCGGGAGGCGCTGGTGGGGCTACTCATGGAGCGTGAGGGTCTGGACAGGGCAGGTGCCGAGGAACGTGCCGACCTCCTCGTCGAGCAGAGCACCGGATCCGATGTGGTCGAGCAGCAGCTCGCCATCTACGCCAACTGGATGGGCCGGTATCCGGTGCACCCGGTGCTGGGGGGCCACTGGACCGAGGAACAGGCCGAGTGCGCCATCGTGACCATGATGCGCGTCGAGGGCATTGCCCGGACCGGGAACCTGGTGGCTAACGCCAGCACCGGTGGCATGTCGGTTGAGGACGCGCAGGCCCTCGTGCAGCCCGTCGCCTACTGCGTGGACCTCCTGGAGATGGTGCGGGTCGAGCTGGTGACCGTCGGCGTTCCCCAGGACATCGACTGCCTCCTGGCCGGCGTGGCCGAGGAGGACGTCGCCTCCTGGTACGTCGCCGTCTTCACCGATGGTCCGGCGGGGTTCAACGCAGCCCTCGGCAAGGGCGTCGACCTGACCTGCCCAACTGACGGTTAGGGCGACTGGCCCTACCGATCGCCGACCAGCTGGCGATCCTTCCCTGAACCCGTCCCGGCAACGGCGCCGATCGGGCATCCGTGGCACCATCTGGGCCATGGATCGTTCTCTACGGTCCGGCAGTCGTTCCGGTCCGTAGGCCCAGCAGGGAGAGGCAATGTCCATCGAACGCGAGATCTCGGTCGGGTCCGAGGCCGAGGTCGCTGCGGCGGCCCGCTTCGCCCAGTACGACACGCAGGACATCTGGCAGAAGGACAAGGACCACTTCATCCACCCCTGGACCGACTTCTCCACCTTCCAGGAGCAGGGGTCGCTGGTCGTCGCCGAGTCCGAGGGCGCCTACATCTTCGACAGCGACGGGAAGCGCTACCTCGACGGCATCGGTGGGCTGTGGTGCGTGAACGTCGGCTACGGGCGGGCCGAGATCGGCCGGGCCATGGCCGAACAGGCCACGAAGATGACCTACTACTCGTCGTTCGGCCACCACACCACGATCCCCGTCGCCGAGCTCTCGGCCAAGCTGGCCAGCCTCGCCCCCGGGCCGCTGAACCACGTGCTCTACGGGTCCGGCGGGTCGATGGCCAACGACACCACGGTGCGACTCGTCCACTTCTACTTCAACCAGCTGGGCATGCCCGACAAGAAGATGATCATCACCCGGGAGAACGGCTACCACGGGTCCACCTACCTGGCGATGTCGATGACCGGGATCGACTACGACCACATCGGCTTCGACGTGATCGGCGAGCCCCTCATCCAGCGGGTGTCGGGACCGGACCTCTACCGGCGCCCCGAGGGGACCACTCCCGAGGAGTACACCGACCTGCTGCTCGCCGAGTTCCGTGCCAAGGTCGAGTCCCTGGGCCCCCAGAACGTCGCCGCCTTCTTCGCCGAGCCGATCATGGGAGCCGGCGGCGTGCTGGTACCGCCCCCCGGCTACCTGAAGGGCATGCGCGACCTCTGTACCGAGTTCCAGGTCCTGTTCGTGGCCGACGAGGTCGTGACCGCCTTCGGACGGCTCGGGCACTTCTTCGCCTCGGAGGACGTGTTCGGGATCGTCCCTGACATCATCAACTCGGCCAAGGGCCTCACGTCGGCCTACGCACCGCTCTCGGCCACGCTCATCTCCGATGGGATCTACGACGTCATCAGCGTCCCGCAGGCCGAGGGTTCGGTGTTCGCACACGGCTTCACGTACTCCGGCCATCCGGTCTGCTGTGCCGCGGCGCTGGCCAACATCGAGATCATCGAGCGGGAGGACATCTGCGGTCACGTCCGTCGGGTGGGTCCGTACTTCTCCGAGCGTCTCGCCAGCCTCTCGGACCTGGGGATCGTGGGTGACGTCCGGGGCAGCCACTTCATGCAGTGCGTGGAGAACGTGGCAGACAAGGAGACGAAGGAGCTCTTCGATCCATCGGTGCACGTGGGGGACCGCGTCGCCGGGGCCTGCGAGAAGCGCGGCCTCATCGTGCGACCCATTGCGCATCTGAACGTGCTCTCGCCACCGCTGGTGCTGACCGTCGAGCAGATCGACTGGATGGTCGACGTGCTGCGCGACGGCATCATCGAGGTCCAGGCCGACCTGGTCGCCGAGGGGCTCTGGAACCCGGCGTGACCGCCACGGGGAGCGACCTGTCCAGCGACCTTCCCCGAGGGCCGTCGTGGGAGGTCCTTCCCGACTTCGAACGCTTCAGCCAGGTCGACGACGTCTTCAACCGGTCCTTCTGGGACCCGGAGATCGCCACCGACGAGGCCCGGCGGTTCTTCCGTTCGTACCGTGAGCCACTCACCGAGTGGCGCCGCGCCGCCGGATTCGGGCAACGGGACTATGCGATCCGGAACGCCGCCTGGCAGGTGGTCGACGTCTTCGCCGAGATGCACGACGGGGACGACCTCCGCGACGGCTTCCTCAGCCCGCTCACGCAGCTGCGCGACGGCCCGGAGGATCAGCTCGACCTGGGTACGCCCACCGAGGTAGCCGCCATCGTGAAGCGGGTGGCGAAGACCTTCGGGGCCGACCTCGTGGGGATCTGTGCCCACGACGAGCGGTGGGTCTACACGGAGCGGTACGCCAGGCATGCCGACGAGGGCCGCCCGGTCGACCTGCCCGATGGCCTGACCAGCGTCATCGTCCTCGGCCAGGCCATGGACCACGACCTGGTCGACACCGTGCCGTCGGCCCTTTCCGGAGCTGCGACCGGGCTGGGCTACTCGAAGGACGTCCTCGTGCTGCTGGCCACCGCGCAGTGGCTTCGCAACCTCGGCTACAAGGCGGTACCCAGCCTCAACGACTCGGCGTTGGTCATACCCCAGGCCATCCAGGCCGGGCTGGGCGAGTACGGCAGGCACGGCCTGGTCATCACCCCCGAGTTCGGACCCCGGGTCCGATTCGGGAAGATCTTCACCGATGCCCCGGTGGCCCACGACACGCCCATCCGGTTCGGCGTGACCGAGTTCTGTGAGTCGTGCAGGCGATGTACGGATGCCTGCCCACCGAAGGCGATCGCCGACGGGCAGCCGGTCGCAGTGAAGCTGAACCGGTCATCCATCGGCGGCGTCCGGAAGTGGACCACCGACGGTGAGAAGTGCTTCTCCTACTGGGGCCAGATCGCCAGCGACTGCATGATCTGCATCCGGGTCTGCCCGTACAACAAGGACTTCACGAAGCGGCGCCACCGGATCGGCCGGCGCCTGGCAGCCACCCGCCTACGCCCGGTGATGCTCAGGTTGGACTCACGCCTGGGGTTCGGTCGGCGACTCAGGCCGGGTGACTGGTGGGCCGGAGCCACTCGCCGGCGGACCTGACCGGACCTGACCCTGCTGGGGGTAGGGCGGCTCGGCCAGACGGTGAGTTCGTCAGGTCCGGGTGCCGCTGAACGTCCCAGTCCCGAAAGCACCCAACTTGGCCTCGCCGCTGATTGTGTCGCCGTCGACGGTGGCCGTGGCCTCGATCTTTATGGGCATCGGCGAAGTCATGTTGACAGTCCACGACAGGCTGTCACCGTCGACCGTGCCGTCCTCCAGTTCCAGCGACCCCTGGGGGCCGCCCATCGAACCGGTGAGGGTGCCGCCTTCGGTGGCCAGCGTGAGGGTTCCCGCCTGTTCACCCATAGGGGTCTTCATGGTCATCGTCCAGGTGCCGTCGGCGCCCATGGTCTCGCTCCTCTTCCGGCCCGCCGTTCGGCATGGGCCACGCCGCCACCGTAGGGCCTGTGACCGGACCGCCACGGTTCGGGCGTTCCGGCCCCTGGTGGGATCCACGAAGTGCGATGAGGAGCGCTAACAGACCCCCTACCTGGCACCAACAGGTCCTTTATGAACCCCGGCCAGATTCATGCGTAATGCTGGCCTCATGGCGTAGGTACTGAGTAATTGGCATAGAAGAGATGTATCGAACTGACAGTGGTGCAACTACGAATCACCATCTTTGATTGGTGACATGGAGAACACGAAATGACCGCAAAGCGCGCTGTTGGCCTAGTTGTGCTTCTGGTGGTCACCGCGTGCGGCGGCAGCGCGGGAACGACCGCACCCGCCGCCACCGCATCAACTGCGACTCAGGCGCCCGCCGCGACTGCGGCAATGACCACGGCTACCGGCTCGGAATATCTGGGTTCCTACACCCGGGTCGACGAAGAGTTCGGCACGATGATGACAGTGACCGTCGACGGGTCGATCCGGACCATCAACAGCAATGCGCTGCCTGATCACGAGACCGGTGACTTTCCCAACAGCGGAAACCCCAACACCATTTCTGAACAAGATGTCAGTTACGACTTCGCTACCGAACCGATCTACACGGGCGCCGCTACCGGCGTCAGGATGACGGGTGTTGCGGTCAATGGGGTGAAGTTTGAGCCTGGCACAGCGGAGAATGTGACGTGTGGAACCGGGGAGACCTTCCGGGTCGAGGCGCTTCAGGACATCTACAACCTCGGGTTCGACTTCAACAATGCTCACGTCCAACCAACGGGTGAGTACCACTATCACGGTGTCTCCCAACTCCTGGTGGAGGCCTATGAGCACGACGGGGACCTCGTTCATGTGGGTTTCGCTGCTGACGGCTTCCTGATGTATTACTCAAAGTCCGGTGCCTACGGGTCTGGCTATGAGTTGGTAATGGCAGATCGCACCGGCACGGATTGCGTGTTGAGCCTGCCGCCCGGGGACGCGGTCAATATCGATGGAACAAGTCCTGACGGCACCTACACCTCTGACTGGATCTACAACGAGGGGGGCGGTGCGCTTGATAGCTGCAACGGCATCACGCTCGGTGGCGAGTACCTGTACGTCATCACCGATGACTACCCGTACGTGGGTCGCTGCCTCAACGGCCAGGTACGTGCTGGTGCCACCGGGCCGGATGGCGGCCCAGAAGCAGGTGGTCCTGGTTCCGGCGCGCCGACCGGCGGCCGGGGTGATGGCGGGCCCGGTGATGGGCCCGGTGGCCCACCCGACCTGACCGAGGCGGCAGAGGCCCTCGGCGTGACCGTTGCCGAACTTCAGGCCGCTCTGGGGCCTCCACCACCGGATATTGCCGGAGCAGCAGCCACCCTGGGAGTAGACGTCGAAGTCCTGCGCGAACTCATCGGGCGCCCCTGACCGGTCAGCCGGCCAGCCGCTGTCGAGCGGTCGCCTCCTCGAGCCCGTCTACCCGGAACCGCTTGGTCCGCGACGTTGCCCCTGCTTCCAACGCGACCGCCGTCCGGCGGAGGCCCAGTGCCTTCGCCAGGGCCCGGCGTGCCGCCTCGGTGGCTCGGCCGTCCTCGGGTGCCGCCCCGACCCGTATGCGGATGGTTCCATCCACGAGGCGTACATCGTTCCGTCGGGCGTTCGGTGTCACCCGGACCTCCAGCAGGCAGGACCTGTCGGTCGGGTCACCCACGTGGTGACCGGCCCGTTGATGGCGCGGCCCGGCCGCCCGACGTGCCCGCCCTCATGCCGGGCTCCCGATGGTCGGGAACGTGGATTCCACGGCCGGGTCCCAGGTCACCGGCACGGCTGCGGGCTTCCGGAACACAAGCCCACGGGCCGGCTGGAAGTCGTCATCCAACCTGACGCAGGGCAGGAGGTCCAGCACCGCCTCCACCGCAGCGATCGTCTGGAGGCGTGCCATGTGCAGTCCCAGGCAGGTGTGGGGGCCCCTCACGAAGGCCAGCTGGAGGTTGAGGTTCGGGCGCGACACGTCGAACCGGTCAGGGTCGACGAATACGGTCGGGTCCCTGTTGGCGCCGGCCAGGGACACCGTCACCAGGTCACCGACGCTGATCGACGCTCCCGCCAGGTCGACGGCACGTGTGGCGTACCGGTCCACCAGGGTGGCTGCCGGCTCCATCCGTAGCGACTCCTCCACTGCGTCGGCCACGAGGGACCGGTCTGCCGTGGTCGCTTCGAGTTGCGCGGCATCGCCGAGCAGGTGGGCGAGGGCGTTGGCCGTCATCCCCTCGGACGTCTCGATGGCCCCGAACATGAGCACGGCCGTGTTCGAGAAGAGCTCGTCCGCCGTCAACGATCCTCCCTCGGCCACCTCTGCCAGCAGCGAGCCGGCGGAGTCGCGGACCGTGCGGTCCACGGTCCTGCGAAGGTCGGCCACGGCCCGGCGGGTGCCGTCGCCCACATCGCGGCCGGCGTTCACGCCCTCGACACCGGTGACGATCGCCCGGTACCACCCCAGCACCCGGTCGGGGTCGGCCTCCGCCAACTGCAGGGCACGGGCGATCACCCCCACGGCCAGCGGGCCGGCCAGCACCTCCCTCAGGTCACAGCGTCCGATGGCCAGGTGCCCGGCCAGCAGGCGCCGTGCCTCGGCGGACGTCCAGGCCTCGAATCCGTCCCTGACCGGGACCTGTCGGAAGGCTGCGGCGAACGGCGTCCGATGGCGTGCGTGGTCGTCGCCGTCGGTGGAGAGCATGCTCGGTCCCACCACCCGGGCTGTCGAGAAGCGGGGGTCGTCCACGGTGAAGGACTCGGTGTCGCGCAGGACGGCCAGGGCGGGTTCCCTCGCTGTCACGAGCCAGCCGCCGATGGCCGGCAGCCACGAGACCGGTTCGGTGGTCCGGAGACGGGCCAGGCACGGGTGCACGTCGCCGGTCAGGTCCTCGAGGGTCACCGCGGCGCCCACCGGGAAGCGGCTGGCGGGGTCGACGGGGTCCATTGGTCGAGCCTCGCAGACCGGCGGACCGGTGGGCGCCTCAGCCGAGGACGGTGCCGCTGCTGGCCACCTCGGTCCGCAGGCGTGAGAACGTCCCCAGGTCGAGGGTCCGTCCGATGTGGTGGCAGTCCGTCGTCACGGGATCAGCGTCGTGGTCGTGGCCCGCCTCGCAGGCATCTACCAGGTCCAGCAGCATCTGGCCGACCAGGGGGGCGTTCTTGAACTGGTTGCCCGACGTACCGATGGCCAGGTAGAAGCCATCCAGCGAGGACCGGTCGTAGATGGGCAGCCAGTCGGGCGTGACGTCGTAGACCCCGGCCAGCCCTGTCGGACGGTGCGGCACGGCCAGGTCGGGAAGGCGACGGGCCAGCCGCCAGACCTGGGCCTCGAAGCACTCCACGGTGGGGGTGGGTGAGACCTCGTCCGGATCCTCCACCCACTCCAGCGGGTCGCAGTCCGGTTCCACGCCGCCCACAAGCATGGTGCCACCGGGCTGGGGACGGCTGTAGTAGCCGAGGTCCAGGTCGGCCAGCAGTGCGCCGCCGTCGTGGAGCCCTGACCCGGGGGGGCTCCCGACCACGTGCACCTCCTGGCGCATGGGCCGGGTGTGGACCGCCATCCCATCGGTGACGCCAGCCAGGCGGTTCAGTGCCGAACTCCATGGCCCGGCGGCGTTGACCACGACGGGCGCATCGATGGTGGAACCGTCGGCCAGCTCCACGCCGGTCACCCGTCCGCCGCCGATTGCCACGCCGACCACCCGGGTCCGCAGGCGGAGCATGGTTCCGCGGCGCTGGGCGGCGTCCATCAGGTTCAATGCCGCCAGTTGGGGATCGTCGATGAAGCCCGTGTCGGGAATCAGGACACCGTCGAGTCGGTCGCCCGGTTCGTCGAAGAACCTCTCGTCGTCAGGTCGACGCGGCGGGAAGAAGGCTCGGGTGTCCAGGCGGGGGAACCGCCCGGCCAGGCCATCGCGGTCCAGTTCCTCCCATTCCACTCCGACGTCCGTCAGGAGCCCCAGCATCCGGGCCCGGTCGAAGCCGGGCGACTCCAGCAGGATCATCGGGCATCGGTGGAAGGTGGCGAGGGGACCTGCCCCCTCGGGCACGTCCAGGTGGTCGGCCCAGGACCACCAACGGTGGGCGGACTCCCATGCCGACATGACCCCGGCGAGCGTGGAGTAGTTGTACCTGACCACCGCTGAGCTGGAGCTGGTGGACCCGCCTCCCACCGACACGCCCTTGTCCACGACGGTGACGGTGCGGCCCGATCGCTGCATCTCGAGGGCGATCGACGCTCCCAGTACCCCTGCTCCGACCACCAACACGTCCGGCACCCGCTGCAGCCTAGGAGTGCATCGTCTGGGGATGGGAGCCTGGCCGGGAAGGGACCCGGATCCCACGGCCGACCTCGGTGATCCGGATTTCGGATGTCCACCCCGAGGGGTTGGACCACCACCATGCCGGAAGAAAATAGGTACCATCGTCGGCGTCGGCGTCGGCGTCGGCGTCGGCATCGGCCGGGTCCGGGCGCGGGCTTCAAGCCCCGCGCTGCTGGTCCCGCTGATCGGAACCGAGGCAGGGAGCACCAGTGAGGACAGTGGACGGTCAGGTAGTGGGCTCCTCCTCGTTCTCATCGGACGACGTCTGTCGGGTGGTCGGCGAGCGTGTCCGTGATGCACGTCGCAACCTCGGCCTGACGATGGCGCAGTTCGCCGAGGTCGCCGAGATCTCCCTCGGCATGGTGTCCAAGATCGAGCACGGCCAGACATCGCCGAGCCTCTCCACGCTCACGCGCCTGGCCCACGCCGCCGGCGTACCGATCACCGCCTTCTTCCGCGGCCTGGACGAGGAACACGACGTCGTGATCGTGCGGGCCGGCGAGCGCATGGAGATCCTCCACGAGGGCAGCCGCCCCGGCCACGTCTATGAGGACCTCGGGTCGCTTCGCGGAAGGACCAGGATCATCGAGCCGATGATGGTCACCCTGGAGTCGGCCGACGACGTGTTCCCCCTGTTCCAGCACGAGGGCGTGGAGTTCCTCCACATCCTGGAAGGCATCATGGAGTACGGCTACGGGCCGAGGAACTACCGCCTGGAGCCGGGTGACACGATCCAGATCCACGGTGAGGTGGCCCACGGCCCCATCAACCTTGTCGAGTTGCCGGTCCGGTTCATGTCGATCAAGGTCTTCCCGGCAGCGGAGTAGGTAGACGGTATGGGGATCCTCTGGTTGATGGGCGCACAGCAGAGCGCCGTCCTGTTCCTCCTGCTGGTTGCCGCCCTCGGACTCACGTGGTGGGAGGCCCGCCAGCAGGACTTCGACAATCGGCTCACCTTCTGGTGGATCTCGGTCGTGGGCATGACACACGTGCTGGGCTACCTGGCCCTTCGAGTCTGGGTGTCCTATCGGGAGAGGCAGGACAGATGACCTGGTTCCGACAGTGGTCGATCGCCGCCAAGATGTTCGTGGCCCTGACCGTGATCCTCATGGTGGGCTTCTTCGGTGGGTGCCTGGGAGGGACCGGCATCGCCGGGGACGAGGCGGTCCGTATCGCCCGCGCGGAGATCGACTTCGTTCCCCAGCACACCAACGCCGAACTGGGTCGCAAGGGCTTTCCGCCGACGGCGGTCTGGGGGGTCACCTTCTGGATCGAGGCGGAGGGCACCGACGGCGGCTTCGAGCGCCGGACGGCCGTCGAGATCCACGCCGACACGGGCACCGTGATCGCCGTCCACCACAACCCCTGATCGCCGCCACGGGCCAGCTCGCGGCGCGAGCGGCGGCCCGTTCACCCGCTGGGGGAGGCTTTCCCAAGGGAAGAAATAGTTTCCTAGCGTGGGCGCTAGGCGACTGTTATTGTTACATCTGTAACAGTAGCGATCGGTGTGCTCGACGGTCCATGGGTGGGGATCACGGGCATGGGACCGATTCGTTAGGTCCATCCAAAGGGGAGAGACAACCATGTACGTGCTTGTTCGCAGTCCGGGTCAGGGGGTGACGGCACGATGATGGGCGATGACATCTTCATTGAGAATTACTACTTCGTGACGGTTGTCTTCATGTGGTTCCTACATGTGGGATTCATGAGTTACGAAGCAGGCGTCAGCCGCCGCAAGAACGTCATGTCCACGGCGGTCAAGAACATCATGACCATCGCCGTGGTCACGCCGGCCTTCTACTACGCCGGTTGGTGGACCTATTTCTGCATGTCGCAGGGGTTCATCCCGACGATCGGCGATGCCATCCACGGTGCCGAGTGCACCTGGGGCAATCCGTGGGGCGAGTTGATGGGTCCCAACCTCGGCGACCACGTCATGGCCGTATTCTGGGCGGCGTTCCTGCTGTTCTCCTGGACAACCGGCTCGATCATGTCAGGTGCCTGCATCGAGCGCATCCGCGTCTCGGCGTACCTGGTGCTCACCGTGTTCCTCGGTGCGTTCGTCTGGATCCTCGCCGCAGCGTGGGGCTGGAGCTGGCACGGCTGGCTCACGGTCCACTTCGGCTTCCATGACTTCGCCGCCTCGGGTGTGGTGCACGGCATCGCAGGGATATTCGCCCTGGGCGTCCTGTTCAACCTGGGTCCACGGGTCGGGAAGTACGACGATGACGGAGGTGCACGGGCGTTCAAGCCCCACAACCTCCACATGACCCTCATGGGCCTGATGATCATCTTCACGGCCTTCTACGCCTTCTACGCGGCGTGCCTGGCGGTGCTGCCGGGCGAGGCTCCGGGTTGGAACACCATCTACTACAACCCGACCACGTTGGGTGCCATCACCTACACCATCACCATCGCCTTCGCCGGTGGCTTCATGAGCGGCTACATCTGCTCCAAGGGGGATCCGTTCTGGACCCTCTCGGGCGGCCTCGCCGGCGTGATCGCCGTGTCCTCCGGTGCTGACATCTACGCCCCGTCGCTGACCTATCTGCTGGCTATGGCCGGAGCGGCGTTCGCCGTGTGGATCGGCACCTGGCAGGACAAGAAGATGCGGGTCGACGATGCCGTAGGGGCGGTGGCCGTCCACGGCTGGACAGGAATGCTGGGCGTGCTCTTCATGGGCATCTTCGCCAGCGGCTATCCAACAGGCGGGTTCTCGGGCAACGTCCGTGTGACCATCCTGGGCCAGTTGGTCGGCATCGCCACGTTCATACCGTTGGCCTTCCTCTCCGGCTACGCAATCTCGTGGGTCCTGAAGCGGGCGAACCTGCTTCGGGTTCCGCTCGAGGTGGAGCTCGAGGGCATCGACCTCGCCGAGTTCGGCACGGACTTCTACCCGGACTTCGCCGCCACCGAAGAGGTCATCGTGGAGGCGGACGGCACAGAGGTGCCGGCTGCACCGATACTCGTGAGGGCCGCCAGTCAGGTGATCCGAGGCTGATCGATGCTGGAACTCATCGGGGCCATCGCACTGATGTACGCAGTCGTCCTGGCTGCGGGCATCTGGGCGACCCGAAAGTCAAGGGCCCTGCGTGAGGCAGAAGCGAACGACATCGACAGTTCAGTCTGAAAAGGAGTGTGAAAAGTCATGGATAGTTTTCCCTACGCCGATTGGGCGGAGGCACTTGAAGCGAACAGTGCCATATACACCTTTGCCGACAACGAGAGCATCATCTTCCTGCTCACGGGCCTGGGTATCGCAGCGTTCCTGTTGAGCATGATCCACATCATCAGGACCGAGGACAGGAACCTCAACCACGCGGCCGCACGGCTGGCCGCACGGGATGCTGCACCGACTGCACCGATGGGAGGTGAGTGAGATGGCCGGCAAGCAGATCGAGTTCCAGGAGAACCACACCCATAAGAAGAGCTACGAGCGTGGGATGCTGATCCTTTCAGCTCTGTGCATCGTGTTCGTCATCATCGCGGTGAACGTCGTCGGTGGTGGCGGTACCTGCTGCTAGTAGCAGACGGCAGGTAGCAGATACTGAAGGAAGTAGTCAGATGAGGGCGGCGGTGCGGCTCCGCGTTGCGGAGGTGGCCGCCGCCGTCATCGTTTTCTCGGCCTTCATGCCGTGGGCCGTCGATGACGAGCGGACGCTGCGGGGCATCCAGGTGGCGGAGGGCCAGCTGGTCATCTTCACGGCCATCGTGACGATCGCGATGATCCGCATGGGTAGCCGTCTGGCGTGGTTCGCAGCCGGTTTCTCCGCAGCCGTATTGTGGCGGGAGTGGCTGTCCAGTGGCGAGTTCATCCGGAGCCTCGGGCTCCTCACCAGCGCACTGGCGGCGACCGTGGCCGTCGTCTTCCTCGTCTGGAACATGTTCGCCGAGGTGAGGTCACCCGGCGAGGACTGACCCTCCGGTCGTCGGGCACCTCCAGTTGATGGGCGGCCACCGCTACGACGTCGCCGTGGTCGGGTGCGGCATGCTCGGGAGTTCGGCTGCCCGGCGGCTGGCCGATGCAGGTTGCGATGTGGTCCTCATCGGCCAGCCGGAGCCGGTCGACCATCGCAGCCACACCGGCGTGTTCGCCAGCCACCACGACATCGCCCGCGTCTGTCGCACGATCGACCCGGACCCGCTCCGCGCCTGGTTGGCGCAGCGATCCGTGGAACAGTTCGAGATGCTGGCGGCCCGTACCGGCATCAGTTGCACGGTCGGGACCGGGCACCTGTGGGTGGAGGCGTCGGAGGGAATAGACCTCCTGGCCCTCGCCGACGAGAGGTTCGACCTGGGGTGCAGCCGACGCCCGGCGGCCGAGGCCATGGCGGCCATGTCGTACCTGTCGCTGGCGGAGGGCCTGGACACCATGTACGAGCCTGCGCCCGCCGGCTACGTGGACCCGCGGGCCCATGTCCGAGCTGAGGTGCTCGCCGCTGCCGGGGCTGGGGCGACCGTGGTCGACGCCCTGGTCGGCTCGGTCACCGTCTCCGGCCACTGCGTCGAGGTGGGTACCGACGTCGGTCCGATCAGCGCTGACCGGGTGCTGCTGGCCACCGGGGCCTTCTCGGGGCACGGCGACACGCCGCTGGCCGGTCTGGACGTCGAGTACGCACTGCACACCCAGCTGTACGTGGCCCTGGAAGGCGATGAGGCCGACCGGTTGGCGGGGATGCCCAGCATCATCGCCAAGCACGCCGATCCGACCGGAGACCTCTACCTGACGCCACCCGTTCCGGATGCTGTCCGCCCGGGCCACCACGTGCTCAAGATCGGCATGCCCCAGGACGACCACGTCCGTGTTTCGGTAGCCGACCTGTCGGCCTGGTACCGGACCGACGGTGATCCGGCTACGGCGGCACGACTCGACCGGATCCTCAGGGGCCTGCTCCCGGAACTACGGGTGGCTGACAGTTGGACCGGCTCGTGCGTCACCACCTACACGCCGACCGGCCATCCGGCCATCGACTGGGTGGGTCCCGGCGTCGAAGTCGGTGCTGGGCGTATCGCCTGCTGCGTGGGTGGCAACGGTTACGCAGCCAAGTGCGCACCGGCGCTGGGTGGCCTGGCCGCGGGGATGCTCCTCGGGGATCCGTGGCCGACGGAGGTGGATCGGGACCTGTTCCGGGCCCGCTTCCTCTCCTGACTGCGTACGTCTAGCTGCGCACGCGCTCCTTGTCCGGGTCGTAGTGCGGGAAGCGCACGACGGTCGCCGGTAGGCGCTTCTGGTGGCCGTCCATCTTTCCCACCTCGACCTCGGTGCCGATCTCCGAGTGCTCGATGGACATCCGGCAGAGGGCGATGTTCTTACGCAGGATCGGCGACCGGGCCCCGCTGGTGATCGTGCCGACCTGTTGGCGGTCGATCATGACCGGGTCGCCGGTGCCCACCAGGTCGTCGCCGACCAGGTCCAGGCCCACCAGGACGCGCTGCGGGTGCTCCTTGGCCCGGACCAGGGCATCGCGACCGATGAAGTCGTCCTCCTTGGTCTTGAGTGGAACCGTGAAGCCGATGCCGGCCTCGAAGGGGTTCGTCTGGTCGCAGAACTCGGCACCGGCGTAGACCAGTCCGGCCTCCACGCGCAGCATGTCCAGGGCCTCGAATCCGAGCGGCGTGAGGCCCTTCGGTTCGCCGGCCTCCAAGATGGCGTCCCATACCTCCGGCGCCCTCGACGGGTGGCAGAAGACCTCGAAGCCCAGCTCGCCCGTGTAGCCGGTGCGCGACACGATGATCGGGATGCCGTCGGCATGGCCGATCCGGGCGATCGAGAGGCGGAACCAGCCCAGTTCCTCGACCGATGCCTGGTCGGGTCGGGTCCAGATCACCTCCGAGAGGATCTCCCGGCTGAGCGGTCCCTGGACCTGCACGTTGTGGAGCTGGTCGGTGGAGTCGCGGACCCATGCGTGGAGGCCGAGCTCCTTTGCCTGCCTGCGCAGCCAGAGTCCGCTGGCGTCCGATCCGCCGATCCACCGGAAGTTGTTGGGACCCAGTCGGAACAACGTCCCGTCGTCGATCATGCCGCCGGTGTCGTAGCACATCGCGGTGTAGACGATCTGGCAGACGGCCAGCTTGCGTACGTTGCGGGTCATGCACGTCTGCAGCAGCAGCTCGGCGTCCGGGCCCGTCACCTCGTACTTGCGAAGCGGTGAGAGGTCGATGATCCCGGCCTTCTGGCGGGTGGCCCAGTACTCGTCGATCGGGCCGTGGTTGGTGTAGCTGTTGGCCAACCAGTAGCCGTTGTACTCCGTGAAGTTCCGGGTGAGGGCGGAGGTCCGGGGGTGGAAGCCGGTCTCCTTCGTCAGCTCTGGGTCGGCATCGGTGGACATGCGGAAGGCCGTCGCTTTCTTGAAGGTGCTGGTTGCCGGGTAGACGCGGACGTGGATGTCGGTGGGCTGCCAACCGTTGGCGGCGTCGATGTCGCAGGGACACGCCGACGAGACGCAGATCAGGTCGGTCAGGGCCTCGAGCAGGACGTAGTCGCCGGGTCGGGACCACGGCTCCTCGAAGAAGAGCTGGTTCGAGTCGTCCAGATTGGTGTTGTAGAAGAAGTTGATGGCTCCCCAACCGCGCCGGGGGGCGATGCCGTACGGGGCCAGCACGGAGTTGAAGTTGTCGCTGCAGTTGATGTGGCCCGGGTAGCCCATGTCCTCGTAGTACTTGGCGTTGCAGGCCGTGTTGAAGGTGTCGTGGCGGCCCACGGTGTCGTGGATGATCTCCACCATCGGTTGGAAGTCGTGCGTGAAGTACTTGGCATAGAGGCCCGGCATCGGGTAGCTGGCGCCCATGAGGCTGCGGGTGATGGTGGCGTCCAGCGCAGCCTCCACGCCGCCTTCCAGCCGGGCGGCGTCGAAGCACTGGAAGTCCGAGCACTCCCGTCCCTCCACGTCGATGACCTGGATGAACTCGCCGGCCTTCACCTCGTAGGCCCGTGCCGTGGAGGCCCGGATGCGGAGGTCCTGGTTCTGGTCGGCCAGTGGGGTGGGGAGGATCTGGAGGCCGGGTGACGGGGGAGCGGTCCGGTGGATGAAGGCGATGATGTCGGTCGGGGTGTTCTGGTCCTCCGGGGACATGTCGCCGCCCGGTACGCCGATCACGCACACCACGTCGGCCGAGGCGGTCATCCAGACTGTCTCGGCCGCCGCCGAGTCCTGTGAGAAGCAGTGGATGGCGGTGGTGGCGCCCAGGTCGATGCCCTTTGCAGCGAGGGCATCAGCCACCCGTCGGGCGTCGTGCTGGTCGCCGGCCAGGATCGCGGCGATGCCGGTGGCCGGAGCTCCCGACGAGTGGCCGAGCAGGCCGGGGTCGGACTTTCCGTCCCGATCGAAGGCCGCCACCTCCACCGGCTGGCAGCCCTCGGGATCGATGATCTCGAGCCTGTCGCCGGCCCCCATGAGAACGGCGGTGACGGCGCCTCCGGTGACCCGGTAGCGCTCCACGCCGGGCTCGAAGTTGGCCATTCCGGGCATGAGTAGGCGGGAACGTTCTGTCACCGTGATCGTCATATGTTCCCCCTGGCAACCCGTCTCCGGGCCTGTCGGCGCCACGCCCTCCCGGGACGCTGCGTCGCAATATCTTGCTGGCCAGCGTAACCCAACCCGATCGCCACTGTGTGTGGAGAGACTTTCCTGCGGTGGAAGATTTCACTGGCAGTACGTGTACTTGATTGCTATGGTACCCGGGTCCGACAGACGTGACCGTGGGCACATTTCAGTGGGAACCGATGGTCAGGTGGAAAGCGCCCCAGGGCGTGAGGGGGAGAACATGACCGACATCCAGGAGTTCATCGAGGCACCGGGGCGGGCCGAGCAGGTCGCCGAGATCCAGAGGCGGATCGAGGTCGAGGAGATCCAGTACCTCTACTGCCAGTTCGTCTCCGTCACCGGGCGGATCATGGGCAAGGGGATACCGGCCAAGCATTTCGCCACCATTGCCAACAAGGGCTTCCAGTTGGTCTACGGCTCCACGGCCAACCTGTTCGTCGACCGGCACGGCCAGTACATCGGCTACGGACCCGAGTCCCGTGAGCTGGTCGGCGTCGCCGAGACCGAGACCTTCTGCAAGCTCCCGTGGGACTCCAAGACCGCCCGCGTCTTCTGCACTCTCTTCCGGGGCCGTGAGGAAGAGGTTGACGGCGGAGCCTTCCTCACGTCTGACTGCCGCGGCAACCTGCACCGCATCCACAAGGCCTTCGAGGCCAAGACCGGCCTCCACCTCCGGGCCGGTTGCGAGCCCGAGATGATGTGGCTCAAGACCGACGAGAACGGCAAGCCCACCGTCGAGGGCCTCACCAAGCCGAACTGCTACCACATCGACCAGTTCGCAGAGCTGCAGCCGCTCATCCACCGGGTGGTGGAGTACGGCGAGGCCATGGGCCTGGACATGATCCAGGGTGATCACGAGGACGCCCCGGGCCAGCTGGAGCTGAACTTCAACTTCGACCGTGCCGAACTCACGGCCGACCGGCTCACCACCTACCGCCAGATCTGCAAGCAGGTCGGTCGCGAGATGGGTGCCTTCCCGTGCTTCATGCCCAAGCCGTTCGTGGGCGTGTCGGCCAACGGCTGCCACCACAACATCTCCCTCTGGACCGGTGAACCGCCATCCCATGGAGGGGATGGCGAGAACAAGTTCATGCCAGAGGGCGACAACCCGCAGATCCCCGGTGCGATCGGCATGCAGGCCATCGGCGGGATCATGAAGCACCTGGATGCGCTGACCTGCCTGGGTTCACCGACCGTCAACTCCTACCGGCGCCTCTGGGACACCGGCTTCTGGGCACCCGTCTACGCCGACTGGGGCTTCCAGAACCGCACCACCGCCCTGCGCATCAGCGCCCCGGGGCGCTTCGAGTACCGATCGGTGGACTCGGCGGTCAACCCGTACCTGACCTTCGCCGCCCTCCTCAAGGCCATGGAGGACGGCCTGGACAACAACCTCGACCCGGGCCCGCCCGAGGAGCGCAACATCTACGAGGCCATGGAAGCAGGTAAGGAGGTCAAGAAGATCCCGATGAACCTTGGCGAGGCCCTAGATGCCCTGCGGGCCGACGATGTTGTCAAGAGTGCCCTTCCCGGCGACATGTACAGGGTCTTCGAGCACTACAAGCGCGACGAGTGGGAGCGCTTCATGGCCACCGTGACCGACTGGGATGTCGAGGAGTACCTCGACATCCTCCCCTAGGGCGCGGTTTCCTCCCGGGGCACAGTCCTCTGCAGGGCACCACCCGCGGCCGGCAGACCCAGAGAACCAGAGAGCAGGAGACACGCCATGTGCGGCATAGCCGGCATCATCCATCGAGATGGAGCAGCCAGTATCGGCGACGAGCTCACCGCGATGCTCAACTCCATGAAGCACCGGGGTCCCGACTCGACGGGCTTCGCCATCTACGGACCGGCAGATGAAATGGTCATCGTCCGGTTCATGCTGGCCGAGCCCAACGACTTCACCGGCTTCGGCATGGACGAGAAGTTGGAGAGGAACCGGGCCGAGGTGGAGTCCCGTCTGGCCAAGATCGGCGCCGAGGTGGCGACCATCCAGAATGAGACCGGCTACGCCTTCCGGGCCACCATCCGTTACGGCGGTGACCTGAAGCCCCTCGCCGACTACCTGGAGGACATCCCGGGCTGCAAGGTGCTCTCGCTGGGTAGTTCCCTCGAGATCATCAAGGACCTCGGCGACGCCTACACGGTGCATGACCAGTACGGGCTCGCCAAGGTGTCGGGCACGCACGGCATCGGGCACGTCCGGATGGCCACCGAGTCGGACGTGGACCTGGCCAGCGCCCATCCCTACTGGGCATACCCGTTCGCCGACGTGGCGGTCGTGCACAACGGCCAGCTCACCAACTACCACTCGTGGCGGCGTCGCCTGGAGCGGATGGGCCACCGGTTCCAGTCCGAGTGCGACTCCGAGATCATCGCCGTGTACCTGGCCCAGCAGCTCGAGAACGGCCTGCCGCTGGAGACGGCCATGAAGCACAGCCAGGACGATTTCGACGGCGTGTACACCTACCTCGTCGCCACGGGCAGCGAGCTGGGCATCGCCAAGGACGAGATGGCGGCAAAGCCCCTGGTGCTCATGGAGACCGAGAACCTGGTGGCGATGGCATCCGAGGAGGTCGCCATCCGGGCGCTCGTCGGTACCGAGGCGGAGACACGGGATCCGTTCGAGCGGGAGGTGCTGACGTGGCAGGTATGAACACCAAGAGCGGCGTCGTCTACGACGCCCGTGGCCTGGTGGAGCCGGATCCGGAGCCGCCCATGACGGCGGTGATCGACGGTGCGGTGGCAACGATCGACGCCACCGACCTCACGACCCGCAAGATCAACCTGGAGTTGAAGCGCATCGTCTACGACGAGGGCGTCAACGAGGTCACCATCGTGAACCCGGGGTCCAAGCACTCCCTCGGTGTGGGCATCCTGAAGCGCTGCAGGCTGACCTTCGAGGGAAGTCCCGGCTGGTACGCCTGCGGCCTCATAGACGGACCCGAGGTCCAGATCAACGGCCGTGTCGGCTGGGCACTGGGCGAGAACATGATGTCCGGGTCCATCGTCGTCGAGGGTCCCGCCGGCTCTCTGACAGGGGCCGCCCTCCGAGGCGGCGACCTGGTCATCAAGGGCAACGTCGGCGCCAGGACGGGTATCGACCAGAAGGGCGGCACGATCATCACGATGGGAAGTGCCGGCATCAACACCGGCTTCATGATGCAGCGAGGCCACCAGATCATCTGCGGCGACACCAACGACGGCCTGGGCGACTCCATGTACGACGGCTTCATCTACGTGGGCGGGAAGGTCGCCTCGCTGGGCGTGGACTGCGTACCGGCCGAGATGACCGACGAGGACCATGAGTTCATCAACCGCAAGTTCGCGATATACGACCTCGGTACCCCGCCGGACTTCAAAAAGTTCGAGTGCGGCAAGGTGCTCCACAACTACGACGCGCTGGAGCCCTCCGAGCGAAAGCTCGTGCTCTAGGAGGAGATGACGATGCCAGAAGCAAACGACATCAAAGGGGTCGACACCCCACCTACCGTCACGAACTCTGCCACCGACGTCCTCGGCAAGAGCAAGATCTTCACCCCGGAGGTCATCAATGACATCCACGTGAAGGCCGAGCTGGGCCGGTACCGGATGCGTGGGTTCTCAATGTTCAAGAAGATCCCGCACTGGGACGAGCTGGTGTTCCTGCCCGGAACGCTGACCCGCTTCGTGATCGAGGGCTACAGGGAGAAGTGCGAGACCAGGACGGTCATTGGTGCCCGGTTCGCACACAAGCCGCTGGAGTTGGACATCCCCGTCTACATCACCGGCATGAGCTTCGGTGCGCTCTCGATCGAGGCCAAGTCGGCCCTCGCCAAGGGCGCCTCGATGGCCGGCACCGCGACCTGTTCAGGTGAGGGCGGCATGATCCCTCCCGAGCGGGACCTCTCCACCAGGTGGTTCTACCAGATCATCCAGAGCCGGTACGGCTTCAACCCACACCACCTCATGCTGGCCGATGCCGTCGAGTTCTTCATCGGCCAGGGCTGCAAGGTCGGCCTGGGTGGCCACCTCATGGGCCAGAAGGTCACCGAGCAGGTGGCCGAGATGCGCTCCCTGCCCGCCGGCATCGACCAGCGGTCCCCGGCACGCCACCCCGACTGGATCGGTCCCGATGACCTCTCGCTGAAGATCCAGGAGGTCCGGGAGGCAACCAACTACCAGATCCCGATCCAGCTCAAGCTGGGTTCCTCGAGGGTCTACGACGACGTACGGATGGCCGCCAAGTGCGGTCCCGATTCGATCTTCCTGGATGGAGCCGAGGGTGGGACCGGAGCCGGTCCGCACCTGGCCACCGAGGAGACCGGTATCCCGTTGATGGCCGCCATCCCCGAGGCCCGACGTGCCCTCGAGGACGTGGGCCTCGTCGACGAGGTGGACCTCGTCGTGGCCGGTGGAATCCGTAACGGTGGTGACGTCGCCAAGTGCCTGGCCCTCGGTGCGAAGGCGTGTGCTATCGGCACCGCCGCACTGATGGCGCTGAACTGCAACAAGCACATCGAGGGCGTGACCGACTACGAGGGCACCATCGGCGTGCCGGCCGGCGAGTGCTACCACTGCCACACGGGTCGTTGCCCGGTGGGTATCGCCACCCAGGACGTGGAGCTGCGGGCACGCCTCGATGTCGAGGAGGCGGCGCTGCGGGTCTACAACTTCCTGCACACGCTGACCATGGAGGTCCAGTTGCTGGCAAGGGCCTGCGGCAAGACCAACATCCACAACCTCGAGCCCGAGGACCTCGCGGCCCTCACGCACGAGGCCTCCGCCATGGCCAAGGTGCCGTTGGCCGGAACCACCTACATCCCCGGCGTCAGCGAGGAGCGGGCGCTGGCGGAGATGAAGGAAATGCTCGCAAAGCAGATCGCCGGAAGCGGGAGCTGAGGACCATGGCACCAAAGCACACTGTTGCAATCGATGCCGAGGTCCTCGCCGGTCGTCGGTTCGAGTACCAGGAGGACATCTCGCTTGTCGAGGACCTCGACCTGATGGAGTTGACGCCGGGCGGGGACCTCAATTGGCTGGAGGACATCCACCTGCTCGAGGAGCAGGGCACCCCTGCGGTGTTCGACCGGTACTCCAACGCCTTCCTCAAGATCTACTTCGACATCCCGGAGGGTCGGGAGGACGAGTTGGCCCGCAAGGTGCTGATGAAGCACCTCATCTCCGGCAACTCCTACGGCATCCAGTTGAAGGAGAAGCACTGCAAGTTCCACCAGGTGGAGCTCGGGCCGTGGGTCGCCAACTCGAAGTCGGTGGGCGACAACTACCAGCGGTCGATCCTGGAGGGCTGGGATCCGCCGGCCCACTAGGCCCCATCTCCCGGAAGCCTGAACAGTATTCGGAGCTGGACCTTCCCGGTCCGGTTGACGATCCAGTTTCCACCGTCCATGAACGTCCGTAGGTCGGCCTTCAGGTCGCCCAGGTAGCAGGAGCACCCCATGAGTACTTCCGGCAAGCTTCCTGAGTCCATCAGGTACTGCATCATCGGAGCCGGCATCCACGGCCTCTCGACGGCATGGCACCTGGCCCGCGAGCTGAAGGCCCGCGGCACCGGCAGCGGTGACGACATCGTCATCATCGAGAAGTCCCAGGCGGGCGCCGGTCCCTCGGGGATCGCCTGTGGCGTGGTGCGCAACAACTACTTCCAGCCCGCCATGCGCGAGCTGATGGCCCACTCGGTCGCGGTGTGGGACGCCAACGCCGAGGCGTTCGAGTACCACCCGGTCGGCTACCTCCAGATCTCGTACGACGAGATGGGCGAGGACGTGGCCACGATCCACGAGCAGCAGAAGGCGATCGGTTACGAGTCGGAGTTCATCGACGGCGTGGCGGCCACCCGCGAACACATGAAGGGCATCTTCAGCGACTGGCGGGCAACCGGCGTCAGCAGCGTTCTGCACGAGAAGAAGGGCGGCTACGCCCACAACATGGCCACGGTGAACGGTCTGCTGGCAAAGGTGCAGGCCGAGGGCGTGAACATCGTGTCCGACACGCTGGTCACCGAGCTGGCCGTCAACGGTGGGGCGGTCACCCACGTGGTCACCAGCCGCGGCCTGGTCGCCGTCGACCACGTGATCGCGGCGGCCGGTCCGTGGGTGCCCAAGCTCTGGGAGATGCTGGACCTGCCCGACACCACCGACATCGTGTCGGGGGGTACCACCCACAACGTTCCCACCTGGAAGTTCTGGGCCCTCCAGGAGGGCACGCTCGACGTCGACCCCGGCTACCTCATGAACAACGACGGCTCGATGCCGCCGGTCGTGCACGTGGATGCCGATGCCCCGCTGTACGACGAGGACGGCAACCTGCTGGTCGAGGGCAAGTGGGGCGTCTACTACAAGCCCGACTTCAACTTCGGAGGGGTCCAGGGCGGGTACATGCCGTACCCGGTCGAGAAGCCCTGGCGTGACGTAGCCATCGACCCGTACGGTCCCGCCAGCCCCGACTTCGTGGTGGGTGAGGACTTCCGGGCCGTCTGGGCTGCCGCCCTGTCGCACTGCCAGGAGCGTTTCGAGGGCAAGGCCCACCTGATGAGCAAGGTGCCGTCCGGTGGCATCGGGGCGTTCACCCCGGACAGCTTCCCGGTCCTGGACACCTTCTGCGAGAACGTCTACGTGATCGCCGACTCCAACCACGGCTTCAAGATGATCGGGCTGGGTGCCCTGGTAGCCAAGGAACTCTGCGGCGACACGCAGGCCCTCCTGGAGCCGTTCCGGTACAGCCGCTACGCCCTGGGCAAACTGCATCCGGTGAGCAACTCGCCCTATCCCTGGAGCTAGGCGCGGTCCCTGGAGTTGGGCGTGACCTCCCGCCACGGGGTCACCTGCATCTAGTCTCCGGCCGGTGAACGGTCGACTCTTGGAGGACCTCCCACCGGAGGGCTTCCCCCGACAACACGCCCGTACCCGCCGGTTCACCTGCGGTGCGCCGCGTGACGTGGCGGTGGCCGATGACGGGTCCCGGGTGCTGTTCCTGCGCTCGGGTTCAGGGGACGACCCGGTCAATGCCC
>Ga0257112_10000162_pt1 | contig 29139 bp, 29 predicted proteins | sample LP_taG_5_FD_191565 | JGI IMG/M metagenome (GOLD analysis project Ga0257112, IMG submission 191565) | Marine microbial communities from Northeast Subartic Pacific Ocean, Canada - LP_J_2015_P26_1000m | ecosystem: Environmental > Aquatic > Marine > Oceanic | place: Canada: Northeast Subartic...
CAGCAGGGTGCGCCCGGTGAGGGACTCTCCCAGTCGCCGGCCGGCCACGCCGTTGAACGGCACATCGGCGGCGGCGAGGTGCTGGTGGAGCAGTCGGGCGTAGCGGTCGTTGCCCGGGTGGGCGATCGCCATGTGGTTGAACGCGATGCCGGCCCTCGCCCCAGCGAGCACCTCGCGGACCGCCAGCCGTGCCTCTTCGTCGGGGTCGGCGACCGAGCGCACCAGTAGGTGCGACGCAGCCACTGCGGGTGGTTCGGTGGGGAGCGTGCCGCCCAGCCGCCCGACCAGGTGGCGCAGGGGTGCATCGGCCTCGGCGTCGCCGGTGTGGGCGGCGACGGCGGCGACCGGGCCGTTGGCCGCCAGTGCCTCAAGGAGTGCGAGGCCTGACGCCGGGAGCCGTTCAGGGAGGTGGAGCACGACAGCGCCCAGCCCGTCGAACAGGGGGTGCCTGGCGGCAACGGTGGCCGCGGCAGCCCGGTGCAGGTCGACCTCGTCGACGTAGCAGTCGGCTAGGCGGCCGTGGACTTCTCGATGAAGCCGCACCACCTCGGCGGCCCGCGGACCGGCGTCGGCCAGTGCCGTGAGGGCGTGGTCGTCGAGTTCGCGTAACTCGCGGTGGACCCGGATCAGCGCCCGCTCGGTCGCGGGGTGGCGGGCAACCGGCCGTAGGAGGTCGGCCGACGCCGTGAGGACGGACCGCACTGCAGCACCCACGACGGGGTCGGTGACCCTGCGGCGCTCGCCGGGAAGCGAAGGCCCAGCCAGCAGGCGGGCGAGGCCCAGGACGGTCTCGAAGCGGACTGCGGCCAGTCCGGCGGGCGAGCCGGCGGCCAGCGTGCGCCTAGCCGAAACGCCCACGAGGTTCGACGGCACCACCACGGTGACGGGAGCCAACGGGTCGTCGCCCTTAGCCGCTGTGATGGCGTCTGCGAGTGCGGCGGTGGCGGGCGCCCCGCAGGCGGTGAAGGTGAAGGTCGTCTTCATGTCGGATCAAAGAGTAGGCACCTCGTGTGACTACCCATCCGCGTCGCACCCGCCTCGGTCCCACGTGACGTCCAGCGGTACGGTCCGGCGTCATGAGCGACGACACCTCCGCCCCTGAACTGGCGCTGACCGAGTACCCGGGCCACTGGGCCACCGAGGACCCTGGCCGTCTCGCTATCGTCATGGCTGGCTCCGGCGAGACGATGACCTTCGGCGAACTCCACGAGCAGGCGTGCCGCATCGCCAATCTGTTCCGCAGTCTCGGGTTGGGGTTCGGCGACCACATCGCCTTCTGTCTCGAGAACCGGATCGAGTTCCTGCCGCTCGTCTGGGGCGCCCACTACGCCGGCCTCCGATACACGGCGGCTTCATCCCGGCTGACCGCCGACGAGTTGGCCTACATCGTCGACGACTGCGGCGCTCGCATGTTCGTCACCTCCCCCTACAAGGAGGACGTGCTGGCCGAGGTCACCGCTGCAACGCCGAACGTCGAGGTCCGCTTCTCGATCGGCGGCGAACTGCCCGACCACGCCCCCTTCGAGGACGCCGTCGCTGCCCAGTCCTCTGACGCCGATCCCGACTGGGTGAGCGGCACCGACATGCTCTACTCGTCGGGCACCACCGGCCGGCCGAAGGGGGTTAAGCGGACCCTGGTCCCCGAGCCGCTCGGCACGGCCGGATCCATCTCGGCGATGGCGCAGGTCCTGTTCGGCTCACAGCCGGGAGGCACCTACCTCTCGCCTGCGCCGCTGTACCACGCGGCGCCGCTGCGCTTCTGCATGGGCTACCTGGGCCTCGGCACCACCATCATCGTGATGGAGAAGTTCGACCCCGAGCAGTCCCTGGCCCTGATCGAGCGCCACGGCGTCACCGACAGCCAGTGGGTGCCCACCATGTTCGTGCGGATGCTCAAACTCGACGATGACGTCCGAGCCCGGTACGACGTGTCGACAATGCGGGTCGCCATCCACGCCGCCGCCCCCTGCCCGGTCGAGGTGAAGCGCCGGATGATCGACTGGTGGGGACCCGTGCTCTACGAGTACTACGCCGGCACCGAGGGCACCGGCCTCACGTTCACCAACTCCGAGGACTGGCTGGCCCACCCAGGCACGGTCGGAAAGGCGCTGATGGGCGAAGTCGTCATCGTCGACGACGAGGGAAACGAGCTCCCGGCCGACGAGGAGGGCGGCATCTACTTCCGCTCGGACATCAAGGTCGAGTACCACAACGACCCGGAGAAGACGGCCGCTGCCCGCCTGGGCGAGGACCTCTCGACCCTCGGCGACGTGGGCCGGCTCGACGATGACGGGTTCCTCTACCTCACGGACCGCAAGGCGTACATGATCATCTCGGGCGGGGTGAACATCTATCCCCAGGAGACCGAGAACGTCCTCACTATGCACCCCTCGGTGTTCGACGTGGCTGTGTTCGGCGTACCCAACGACGACTTCGGCGAGGAGGTAAAGGCCGTGGTCCAGCCGGCTGACGGCGCCGTCCCCGGCGCGGAGCTCGAACGCGAGTTGATCGCCTACTGCCGGTCACACCTCGCCGACGTGAAGTGTCCCCGCAGCATCGACTTCCGCGATGAATTGCCCCGTCACCCGACCGGCAAGCTCTACAAGCGCCTCCTCAAGGACGAGTACTGGCAGGACCACCCGGCCAATATCTGACCGGGTGCCGCTGCTACATTGCCGCGCTCTGCACAGGCTCTGAACGACACGGGGGTCCGATGGGCGTCGCCGAACTGGTTACCGACGAAGTGGTCGACGTCTATTCGCGTGACGGCGCTGTGTGCCTGCGACAGGCGTTCGGTCCCGGATGGATCGACATGCTGACCGCCGGCATCGAGCGCAACATCGCCGAGCCGTCCGGCCGGGGCCGCTTCTGGGACCGGGATGCTGACGGGCACACCACCTTTTACGACAGCCAGTCGTGGATGCACATCCCCGAGTACCGCGACTTCGCCTTCCACTCCGACATGGCGGAGATCGCCGGGTGGCTCATGGAGGTCGAGGCCGTCAACTTCTTCTTCGACGCCGTGTTCGTCCGTTCCGCAGGGACACAGTTCCGCACCCCATTTCACCAGGACGAGCCGTACTGGTCGGTCGAGGGGTTCGACACCTGCTCGGCATGGATGCCGCTGGTGGCCGTCGAGCGGGCCAGCACCCTCGAGTTGGTGGCCAGGTCGCACCGGTGGACGCAGAAGCTCGTGCAGGAGAACTTCGGGGCGCTCACCGGCGACGATCGGGACCAGGTGGCATTCGATGACGACGCCGTGGCGTTCCCCGACGTCGAGGGCAGCCGGGACGACTACGAAATCCTCGGCTGGGACATGGAGCCCGGCGACGTGGTCGTGTTCAACGCCCGCATGGTCCACGGCGGGTCCGGCAACCTCGCCCCCGACCGGGACCTGAAGGTGTTCAACACCCAGTGGTTGGGCGACGACGTGCGTGTGCTGTTTCGCCCCGAGGGCATGGACCCCGACAACACGGCCGTCATGACCCAAGTGGGCCTGTCGTCGGGTTGCCGCATCGGCACCGACCTCTACCCTGAGCTCTGGCGCCGGGAACCCGCCAACGCCTGAAGACCAGAGGGCAGCCGGGTCAGCCGGCTTCGGAGTGGGTGACGGGTTGTTCGCCCATCCATTCCCTCAGCGTGTTCTTCAGCTTGGTCTGCTGGATGAACAGGTCGTGTTCAGCGCCGGCCTCGCCGGCCGCCTGCGGTGCTTTCAGGTAGAAGGACAGCCACTCCTGCACACCCGACTGGCCGGCCCTGTGGGCGAGGTCCAGGAACAGCGCCAGGTCCAGGACGATCGGGGCGGCCAGGATCGAGTCACGGCAGAGGAAGTCCACCTTTATCTGCATCGGGTAGCCCATCCATCCAAAGATGTCGATGGCATCCCACCCCTCCTTGTTGTCCCCGCGGGGCGGGTAGTAGTTGATCCGCACCACGTGGTCGATGTTGCCGTAGAGCTCCGGGTAGGAGTCCGGCTGGAGGATGGCATCCAGCACTCCCAGCTTGGACATCTCCTTGGTCTTGAAGTTCTCCGGGTCGTCGAGGACCTCACCGTCGCGGTTCCCCAGGATGTTGGTGGAGTACCAGCCGCGCAGGCCCAGCATCCGGGCCTTGAATCCCGGGGCCAAGAGGGTCTTCATGAGGGTCTGGCCGGTCTTGAAGTCCTTGCCGGCGATCGGTACGCCGCGGCGGGCGGCCAACTGGATCATGCACGGCAGGTCCACGCTCAGGTTGGGAGCGCCGTTGGCGAACGGCACGTCGCTCATCAGAGCGGCGTAGACGTAGATCTGGCTGGGTGAGATGTTCTCGTCGCCGGCGCGAAGGCCCGCTTCGAACGCCTCGACGGAGTCGTGGACGGCGCTGGGCTCCTGGTAGGCCTCGGTCGAGCCACACCAGATCATGACCAGGCGGTCGCACTCGTTCTGGATGCGGAACCGTTCGATGTCCTCGATGAGCGCCTGGGCCTGCTCCCACTTGGCGGTCACGGACTTGACCCGGGTTCCTTCGAGCTTCTTGACCCAGCGCTGGTCGAAGACGGCGTCCATGGCGACGATGCCCTCCAGCTCGGCCGACACGGGAGCGAGGTCCCGCTCCTCGAGCACGCCACAGGTGCGGGCCGCCTCCAGCACGTTGGCCGAGATGGGGTCCCAGCCTCCGAAGACGATGTCGTCCAGCCCGGCCAGCGGAACGAACTCGCGGATGAGCGGGTTGCGGTCCTCGTCGCGGCTGCCTAGGCGGATGTGGGCCATCTGGCTGACCGAGCCGATGGGAGCGGTGAGGCCGTTCCGGGCGGCGATCACGCCGGCGATGAAGGTGGAGGCCACGGCTCCCATGCCCGGGGTGAGGATCCCGAGGCGGCCGGAAGCGGGTGCGATGTCCAGAGGTGTGTTCATGGCGATTGAGGATAAGCACATGCTAATGATTTACAGCTAAGATTCAGGAAGACTGAACTGAGCATCAGCACACGTCAAGTGCCTCGCCACCCGCCGGACCAGGGAAACCACCGATGGTCGACCCGACGCTCCCGAACCTGACCGTCCAGCAGTTGGAATACATGGTGGCTGCCGCGGCCTCGCCGACCCGAGCGGCCGCGGCAGCTGGGCTGGGCGTGACGCCGTCGGCCCTCACCCAGGGCCTGGCCGAGCTCGAGCGGCGTGTCGGCGTACCGTTGTTCGAGCGCCATGGCCGCCAGACCAGGCTCCGACCGCAGGCCGCCGAGGTCCTCGCCCACGCCCGCCGGGTCGTGGCTGAGACCCGGGACCTGGCCCGGTGGGCCGAGACCCGGCGGAGCGGAAGCGCTGGCACGGTGAGGCTCGGCACCATCGACGCGGTGGCCGTCCACCACCGGGCCGCCGCCATCCGCCGCCACCGGCGGGTCAGCCCGGATCTCGACCTGAGGCTCACCGTGGCGCCCTCGGGAGCGCTGCTCGACTCGCTGCGCGTGGGCGACCTGGACCTGGTGGTCTGCGTCGAGTCGGCTGATCCACCGGTCGGCATCGACACCGTGATCTGCCTCGAGGAGCCGCTGCACGCCTACGCCCCGGACGGCGCCGCCGTCGGAGCCCCCGCGACCTGGGGGCCGTGGGTCACCTACCCCGACGGGTCCCATACGCGCAGCGTCATCGCCGCCGGCCTGATGGCGGTCGGGGCACCGTTTGAGGTGGTTGCCGAGTCCAACCAGCCGGACGTGCTCCGGGAGATGGTCCGCCTGGGCATGGGTTGGGCGGTGCTCCCCGAGGCACAGGCCGAGGCCGGCGTCGAGTCGCTGGAGCGGGTCCGTCGGCTTCCTATCGGGGTACGGCGCCTGGTGGTGGCCCGACGCTCGGGCGCCCCAGCCGATGCCGCCGTCGAAGCGCTGGCCACCGTGCTGGTCGAGGGCTGACCCGCTGCCGGTCGGGCCGGGTGACGACCCGGGGTCTGGACGGGTAGTCTCCCGGCGCGACTCCGGTCGTCATCGGCGATCTGGCCGATGATGCCGGGGTGCACCAGATCCGATCATCCTGCGACGTTCGCCCCTACCTTCAGGCGGCTCCCATGCCCTGGCCCACCTCCCGTGACGACGAGCTATTCGGCCACGTCCAGAACGAGCTCGAGCGGCAGAACACCACGCTGCAGCTGATCGCATCGGAGAACTTCGCCTCGCCGGCGGTGCTGGAGGCCAGCGGCTCGGTGCTGACCAACAAGTACGCAGAGGGCTATCCGGGCAAGCGGTACTACGGTGGCAACGTCCACGTTGACGAGGTCGAGGACCTGGCCCGCGAGCGGGTCAAGGCGCTGTTCGGCGCCGACCACGCCAACGTCCAGCCCCACTCGGGAGCCAACGCCAACATGGCCGTGTACCAAGCGCTCCTAGAGCCCGGCGACACCGTGCTGGGCCTCAGCCTCGACCACGGCGGCCACCTCACCCATGGATCGCCGGTCAACGCCAGCGGCAGGCTCTACAACTTCGTGTCCTACGGCCTGACCGGCAGCGACGAGCGCATCGACATGGACGAGCTGCGCGACAAGGCCAGGGCGGCCCGTCCGAAGATGATCGTGGCCGGCGCCACGGCCTATCCGCGGATCATCGAGGCGGCTCCGCTGCGGGAGATAGCCGACGAGGTGGGTGCCGTGCTCATGTTCGACGCCGCCCACATCGCCGGCCTCATCGCCGGCGGGGTGCACCCCAACCCGGTACCGCACTGCGACATCGTCACCTTCACCACGCACAAGACCCTCCGGGGCCCACGCGGCGGGTGCATCCTCACCCGGGAGGAGTATGCGGCGGCGATCGACAAGGCGATCTTCCCCGGCTCGCAGGGCGGACCACTGGAGCACCACATAGCGGCCAAGGCCGTGGCCTTCCGCGAGGCGGCCGATCCGTCGTTTGCCGACTACGCCCGCCAGATCGTGACCAACGCTTCGGCGCTGGCCGCCGCCCTTGTCGGCTACGGCCTCCGCCTGGTCACCGGCGGGACCGACAACCACCTGATGGTCGTCGACCTCCGCACCTTCGATGACGACATCACCGGCGCGGTGGCCCAGACGGTGCTGGACCGGGCCGGGATCACGCTGAACAAGAACACGGTCCCCGATGACCCGCGGTCACCGTTCGTGGCCAGCGGCGTGCGAATCGGCACCCCGTCGACCACCACCCAGGGGATGGCCGAGCCCGAGATGGCCGAGATCGCCGACCTGATGGTGCGGACGCTGCGGGGGCGGGACGACGACGCGGCCGTAGCCGCGGTCCGAGCCGACGTGAACGCCCTCTGCGCGCGGTTCCCCGTCTACGGGGGCTGAGCGGGCGACGGGTACGTTCGCCGCTGGGACCCTGAGGCTGATCCGACGTGCCGGGCATCGTTCCCCACCTAGTCGTCGGCGCCGTGGCCGCCCTGGTGACCGCCACGGCCACCCCGCTGGTCCGGCGCTTCGCCGTCGGCTCCGGCCTGCTGGTCGCCCCCGACGAGCGCAACGTCCACTCGGCACCCACCCCCCCGCTGGGCGGAACTGCGATGCTCCTGGGCCTGCTGGCCGGGGTCCTGGTCGCCTGGATGCTCGGAGACTTCCGGGAGGTGTTCGCCGCTCCGTCGGAGATGGTCGGCGTGGTGGCGGCTGCGGTCATCATCTGTGCAGTCGGGGTCATAGACGACGTGCGACCCGTGTCCGCACCGGCCAAGGTCGCCGGGATGGTGCTGTCCGGCAGCGTGCTGTCGCTGTCCGGCGTATCGCTGGTCGTGCTGCGCATCCCGTTCCTGGACGTCGTGCTGCTCTCGCCCGACCTGTCGGCCCTGCTCACAGTGGTGTGGGTGGTGCTCCTGGCCAACGCCCTGAACCTGACCGACGGGCTGGACGGCCTGGCGGCCGGCATCGCGGCCATCGCCGCGGCCACCTTCTTCCTGTACGCGATCCGCCTCGGAGACGAGGGGCTCCTCTTCGACGGAAATCCGGGATCGGTTCTGGCCATCATCGTGGTCGGGATATGCGTCGGCTTCCTGCCCCACAACGTCCACCCCGCCCGGATCTTCATGGGCGACGGCGGGGCGCTGCTCCTGGGCCTGCTCATGGCGGCCTCCACGGTCTCGGTGGGTGGTCGTACCGAGGCGGCCTACAGCGGCCAGTCGTTCTTCTTCTTCGCCCCCGTGTTCATCCCCGTGGTGATCCTCGGGGTGCCGTTGTTCGACATGGCCTTTGCCATCGTCCGGCGTGTGGCCACGCCCGGCCTGCACGTCACCGCCGCCGACAAGGAGCACCTACACCACCGCCTGCTGCGCCTCGGCCATGGCCACCGCCGGGCCGTGCTGATCCTGTGGGGGTGGACGGCCCTGCTCTCCGGCTTCGTGCTCTGGCCCACCTACTCGGGCGACGGCGACGCCATCGTGCCGATCGGGATATTGGCCATCGGCCTGCTTCTCTTCACCGTGCTCCACCCGCGCCTCCGGACGACTCCGGCGACGAACGGGGCGGACTGGTCGGCAGGTTCGGACTGGTCAACGGGTTCGGGCGGGCCGGGCGGTTCGGGCGTGCCCAGTGGCGGTCCGGCGGGTGTGACCGATTCGGGGGTTGCCGGAGGGGGAGTTGGTGATTAGATTCACAAGCGCGTCCGGGGACCGTCGTCACCGGACCGCCATGCACGACGACCGTGGGGCCGATTGCGCCCACTGGCAGAGGACCATTCCGATGGCGCAGGCCGAGACGCGTGAGATGCGACAGGGCTTCAGCGACGCGTTCGCTGCCGCCTTCGAGCTCGTGGTAACGCCGGCCATATTCGGCTTCCTGGGCTGGCTCCTGGACGGCCGGCTGGGTACGACCCCGATCTTCACCGTCGCCTTCGTAGTGATCGCCCTCGCCTACTCGTCCTGGCGACTAGCCCACGACTACGGCGAGAGCCTGGAGCGGGCCCGAGCCGAGCGCCGGGCCACCTGGCAGGCCGAGGGCTCCCCGCTGTGAGCGTGGACGTGGAATCGGCAGCCCCGGAGTCGGCGATAGCGCGCGACCTGGTTCGCCGGGCCCTGTACGTGGCTCCGGCCTTCCTGCTCGTGGGCCTCCTGGGCTGGGGGACCACCGGCCTCTTCTCCACGGCGTTGGCGCTGGTGCTCGTGGCCCTCAACTTCCGCCTCGGCGCGGCGATCATCACCCGCGCCTCGCAGATCTCGCTAAACGCCCTGTTCGGTGCGGTCCTGGGTGGCTACATCGTCCGGCTCGGCCTCATGACGGCAGTCGTGCTGGTCGTGAAGGCCGGCGGATGGCTGGCCACCGTCCCGTTCGCAATCACCCTGCTCGTCACCCATCTAGGCCTGTTGACCTGGGAATCCCGGCACGTCGCAATGACGCTCGCCGCCCCGGGCCTCAGGCCCCGAAGTAGATCCCCACAGGAGAAGCGCTCCACGTGAACGTGCTCGCACTCGAGTTCCCGCCCATCAGCCACCTCTTCGAATGGCCTGAGATCGCGTTCCACGGGACCTTCTACGCCATCAACAAGACGGTGCTGGTCTACCTGGCCGCCGTGGCGATCACAGCGGCCATCTTCCTGGTGGCCGGCCGGAAGACCGGCTCGCTGGTGCCGGCCGGGGTCCAGCACGTCGCCGAGGCGGGCGTGACCTTCATCGAGGAGTCCGTGGTCATGGAGACCATCGGCGAGGAGGGCAAGAAGTTCATGCCCTTCCTGACCACGATGTTCTTCTTCATCCTCTTCTCGAACATCTTCGAGGTCGTCCCGGGCATCCAGTTCCCGGCCAACAGCCGCATGGCCATCCCGATCACCCTCGCCCTGGTCGTATGGGTCATCTACAACTACGTGGGCATAAGGTCCCAGGGCCTCGGCGGCTACCTCAAGAACTCGCTCTTCCCACCGGGCGTGCCGGTGGCCCTGTACCTGATCGTGACGCCGATCGAGTTGGTGTCGACGTTCATCGTGCGGCCCTTCTCCCTGGCCATCCGGCTCTGGGCCAACATGGTCGCCGGACACCTCCTGCTGGTCACGTTCGCAATCCTCAGCCACACCATGTTCACCAGTGGCATCATCGGCAAGGTCGGCTCGGTGGCACCGTTCGCAATGCTCACCATGATGACCGGCTTCGAGATCCTGGTCTCGGTGCTGCAGGCCTTCATCTTCACGATCCTCACCGCCGTGTACATCGGCGGCTCCCTCCACCCGGCCCACTAGGGCGCACACGATCACCGCCCGCCATCCGGCGGTCACGAGACCACCTACCAACACAAGATCTCCGGACCGGAAGCCCCGGCCGGGTTCCATGAGACAAATAGGAGAATCCAAGTGCTGAACGTTCTGGCGCAGACGGCAGCTGGTGAAATGCTCGAGGGCCTCAAGGCCATCGGTGCCGGCCTCGGTTACGGCCTCGCGGCCATCGGACCTGGTATCGGCATCGGAACGGTGGTCGGAAACGCCATCTCCTCGATGGCCCGCCAGCCCGAGTCGGCTGGCATGGTCCGGACCACGATGTTCTTGGGCATCGCCTTCACGGAGGCGCTCGCCCTGATCGGTTTCGTCGTCTTCATCCTCCTGATGCCCTGATCGGGTTCGACGAGCAGAGACGAGAAGAACCCATGACAAACCGACGGAACCGCCTGCTGGTGGCCCCGCTGCTCGCCCTCCTGGCGCTCCTGGTCTTTGCCGCCCCGGCATCCGCCTCGGGAGAGAGCGTCGGCTCCTGCATCGCCGAGAAGCTCGGAGAACTGATCGAGGAGAGTCACGGCGACCTCGAGGAGGTCCTGCACGAGCTGCACGTGGATGCCTCGATCGGAGACCACTTCGAGAAGAAGTGCATCGAGGCCCCCAGCCCGATCCTGCCCGAGACGAACGAGATCATCTGGGGAGGCTCCGCCTTCCTGATCCTCTTCGTGCTGATGGTCAAGAAGGGCTTCCCGGCCGTGAGGGGCGCCATGGACGCCCGCGCCGAGAAGATCCGGAGCGACCTGGACGCCGCCGAGCAGGCCAGGGTGGATGCCCAGTCGGTCCAGTCGGACTACGAGGCCCGGCTGGCCGATGCCAAGACCGAGGCCTCCCGGCTGATCGACGAGGCCCGCGTGGCTGCCGACCAGCTCAAGGGTGACCTGGCGGACCGCGCCGAGACCGACATCTCCGAGATGCGCGAGCGTGCCGCCGCCGGCCTCGAGTCGGAGCGAGCCCAGGCCATCGCCGACCTCCGTGCCGAGGTTGCCGGGATCGCCCTCGGTGCCGCCGAACGCGTGGTCCACGCCAGCCTGGATGCCGAGGTGCAGGGCCGGCTCATAGACGCCTACATCGACGAGGTGGCAGGCACCGATGGCTGATCCCAGGGTGGCCGGCTATGCCGAGGCACTGTTCGCCGTCGCTGCGGCGGAGGGTGACCTCTCCGTGGTCGAGGACGAGCTGTTCGGTTTCGCCCAGGCCCTCCGGTCCGACGACGACCTGGGTTCCACCCTGGCCGACCGGGCCCTGCCGATGGCGCGTCGCCTCCAGGTCGTCGAGGACCTGCTGGGTGCCAGGGCGTCTGCCGTCACCACGGCGCTGGTCTCGATGGTGGTCGGTGCCGGTCGGGCCGCCGAGCTGCCCGCCATCGTGGACGCCATGCTGGAGCGCAGTGCGGCCTCACGGAACAAGGCGGTTGCGACGGTGCGGAGCGCGGTCGACCTGACCGCCGACCAGCGCGAGCGCCTGGCCGCCGCAATCAACACCCGGACCGGTCGCGAGGTCGAGGTCAGGGTGGTCATCGATCCGTCCGTGCTGGGCGGCGTGGTCACCGAGATCGGTGACGACATCATCGACGGCAGCGTCCGACGCCGCCTCAACCAGCTCCGCGAGAGCTTTCGCTAGGCCGCGGGCCAGAGACGAGAGAGACACACAATGTCTGAACTGACGATCGACACGAATGAGATCGCCGCAGCGATCCGGAAGAACCTCGACGGTTTCGAGCCGAGCCTCGAGCAGACCCAGGTCGGGCGTGTACTCGAGGTGGGCGATGGAATCGCCCGCGTGTCGGGCCTTCCCGACGCCGCCGTCAACGAGCTGCTCCAGTTCGAGAGCGGCACGTTCGGCCTCGCCCTGAACCTGGACGAGCACTCCATCGGTGCCGTCGTCCTTGGCGAGGTGGACGACATCGAGGAGGGCCAGACCGTCCGCGCCACCGGCGACATCCTGTGGGTACCGGTCGGCGACGGCCTCCTGGGCCGTGTGGTGAACGCCCTCGGCGAGCCGATCGACGGCAAGGGTCCGCTCACCAACACGCAGCCCCGACGCATGGAGATCCAGGCGCCGGGGATCATGGGACGCAAGCCCGTCCACGAGCCGATGCAGACCGGCATCAAGTCCATCGACTCGCTCATCCCCATCGGTCGTGGCCAGCGCGAGTTGATCATCGGCGACCGCAAGACTGGCAAGACGACGATCGCAATAGACACGATCATCAACCAGGCCGGCCAGGGCATGAAATGCGTCTACGTGGCCATCGGCCAGAAGGCCTCCACGGTCGCCCAGACGGTCGCTGTGCTCGAGGCCCACGGGGCCATGGAGTACACCGTCGTGGTGGTAGCTCCGGCGTCCGACCCGGCGCCCTTCAAGTACCTCGCCCCGTACGCAGGCTGCGCCATCGGCCAGCACTGGATGGACAACGGCGGGCACGCCCTGGCGGTCTACGACGACCTCTCCAAGCAGGCCGAGGCGTACCGCCAGATGTCCCTGCTGCTGCGTCGCCCGCCGGGCCGCGAGGCCTACCCGGGTGACGTCTTCTACCTGCACAGCCGCCTGCTGGAGCGGGCCGCCAAGCTCAGCGACGACCTGGGTGCCGGTTCCATGACAGCCCTGCCGGTCATCGAGACCAAGGCCGGCGACGTCTCGGCGTTCATCCCGACCAACGTGATCTCGATCACCGACGGCCAGATCTTTCTGCAGGACGACCTCTTCAAGTCGGGCGTGCGGCCTGCCGTGGACGTCGGCATCTCGGTCTCCCGTGTCGGCTCGGCCGCTCAGGTTAAGGCCATGAAGACGGCCGTGGGCACGCTCAAATCGGACCTCCAGCAGTTCCGCGAGCTGGAGTCGTTCGCCGCCTTCGGGTCGGACCTGGACGCCGTGTCCCAGGCCCAGCTGGACCGTGGCTACCGCCTCACCGAACTGCTCAAGCAGGGCCTCAACTCCCCGCTGGTTGTCGAGGAACAGGTCGTGCTGATCTGGGCGGGTACCCGGGGCCACCTGGACGGCATCGAGGTCACCGACGTGCGGCGCTTCGAGGCCGAGGTGCTGGACTGGTTCCGCACACGCCACAGCGACGTGCTCGCCGACATCCGGACCTCCGGGAAGATCGCCGACGAGGACGCCTTCGAGGCGTTGATCGCCGCGTTCGCCGAGCAGTTCCAGGGTTCGGCGTCGGATGTCGAGTCGGCCCCCGACGCAGAGTCCACCGACATCGAGTCGCACATCGTGGATGCCACCACGACGCTCCCCGAAGAGGACATCTCGGAGACCGAGTGAACCTCGTTACCTGCCTGCTGGGCTTCGCGACGTTCCGTACCGCAGCAGCGGTGTACGTCTTCGCGACGATCCCCCCGATGAAGGGAACGTCCCGTGGCCGGCGGTAGGGAACGGGTACTGCGACGCCGCATCGGCAGCGTCCAGAACACCAAGAAGATCACCCGCGCCATGGAGCTCATCGCAGCCACACGCGTCGTCAGGGCCCAGCGGCGGGCCCGAGCCGCCAAGCCCTACGCCGAGCAGATCACCTCGGTCATCGAGAACCTCGCCGCAGGTGGTGCCGAGATCGACCATCCGCTGCTCCGCCGGGCCGAGAAGGTCGCCCGCGTCGGCGTGGTTGTCATCTCCTCGGACCGCGGGCTGGCGGGCCCGTACAACTCGGCGGTCATCCGGGCTGCGGAACGCCAGGTGCAGAACGCCCGCTCGGAGGGCGCCGACTACGCCCTGATCGTGATCGGCAAGAAGGCCCGGGACTACTTCAGGTTCCGCAACTTCACGATCGACTTCTACACGGACGGCATCAGCGACAACCCCACCTACGAGGACGCCCGCCGGGTGGCCGAGACGGTGGCGTCGATGTTCACCGACGGCCGGGTGGACCGCGTCGAGCTCGTCTACACCGAGTTCATCAGCATCGGAAGCCAGAAGGTCGCCACCCGCCGCTTCCTGCCGCTGGAGAGCACCGAGACCATTGCCGCCGAGGGCGGCGGAGACGCCAGTATCAGGGGCTCTTTCGAGTTCGAGCCCTCTCCGGAGGCGGTGCTGGCCGCCCTGCTGCCGCGCTATGTGGAGGCCCGCCTGTTCGGCGCCCTGCTGGAGTCGGCGGCATCCGAGCACGCCAACCGCCAGCGCGCCATGAAGGCGGCCACCGACAACGCCGAAGAGCTGATCACCAAGCTCTCCCGAGAGATGAACCGGGCCCGCCAGGACTCCATCACCACCGAGATCATGGAGATCGTGAGTGGTGCCGAGGCGCTTGGATCCGATGACGAGACCACAGAGGTGCCCTTCGCCGCCGGCGTCGAGGCCTGAGAAGACACGTACGAGAACGAAGAAGGGCCAGGAGCAACAAATGACTGACACCGCGCTCACCGACGGTCACATTGTCGGCATCGCCGGACCGGTGATCGACGCCGAGTTCCCCATCGGGGACCTGCCGCAGATCAACACGGCGCTGGAGTTCGACGTCGTGATCGACGGCAACGAGGTCACCATCGTGGCCGAGGTAGCCCAGCAGATCGGCGATAGCCGGGTGCGGGCCATCGCCATGAAGCCCACCGACGGCCTAACCCGTGGCACAGCGGTGCGTAACACCGGCAAGGGCATCAGCGTGCCGGTCGGTGACGCCACCCTGGGTCACGTGTTCAGCGTGACGGGTGCAGGCTTGGACGACCCGACGGCCGGAGAGGGGGCGGAGCGCTGGGAGATCCACCGTCCGGCCCCGTCATTCGACTCGCTGGAGCCCAAGGCCCTGATGTTCGAGACCGGCGTGAAGGTCATCGACCTCCTCACCCCCTACCTGCAGGGCGGCAAGATCGGCCTTTTCGGTGGCGCCGGTGTGGGCAAGACGGTCCTCATCACCGAGATGATCAACCGCGTGGCCACCAACCACGGTGGCGTGTCGGTGTTCGCCGGAGTGGGCGAGCGGACCCGTGAGGGCACCGACCTCCGCCTGGAGATGGAAGAGTCGGGTGTGCTGGAAAAGGCTGCCCTGGTCTTCGGCCAGATGGACGAGCCGCCCGGTGTCCGCCTCCGGGTGGCGCTATCGGCCCTCACCATGGCCGAGTACTTCCGCGACGTGCAGGGTCAGGACGTGCTGCTGTTCGTCGACAACATCTTCCGGTTCGTCCAGGCCGGCTCCGAGGTGTCGACCCTGCTGGGCCGGATGCCCTCGGCCGTGGGCTACCAGCCGACGCTGGCCGACGAGATGGGCGACCTGCAGGAGCGGATCACCACGACCCGGGGCCGGTCGATCACCTCGATGCAGGCCGTGTACGTGCCCGCCGACGACTACACCGACCCGGCTCCGTTCACGTCGTTCACCCACTTCGACGGCACCACCGAGCTGAGCCGCGACATCGCCGCACTGGGCATCTACCCGGCCGTGGATCCGCTGGCATCCACGTCGACCATCCTCACCCCGGAGGTAGTCGGCCAGAAGCACTACGACACGGCCCGCCGTGTCCAGGAGATCCTCCAGCGCTACAAGGAGCTGCAGGACATCATCGCCATCCTCGGCCTCGACGAGCTCTCCGAGGAGGACCGGATCACGGTGTCCAGGGCCCGCAAGGTCCAGAGGTTCCTGTCCCAGCCTATGAACGTCGCCGAGGTCTTCACCGGCCTGCCAGGCGTGACAACCCCGGTCGAGGAGACCGTGGATTCGTTTGCCGCCCTCGTCGACGGCGAGCTGGACGACTTGCCCGAGCAGGCCTTCCTGAACGTCGGCGGCGCTGAGGACGCGCGGCGCAAGGCCCGCGAGCTGCAGGGCTGACCCGGGCAATGACGTTCCAGATCGAGCTGGTCTCGCCGGAGGCCATCTCATACAGCGGCGAGGCCGAGATGGTGGTTGCACGGACCCTGGAGGGGGGCGACATTGCCTTCCAGCCGGGCCACGTGCCCTTCATCGGCGTGCTGGCGGTCTGGTCGGTCGACGTGATCCGCCCCGATGGCGACCGGGACACCATTGCCGTCCACCAGGGCTTCGTGCAGGTCGCAGGCACGAGGGTGAGCATCCTCTCGGACGTGTCCGAGTCCTCAGACGGGATCGACGTCGAACGTGCCCGTGTGGCCAGGGCCGCAGCCGAGGCTGCACTGGCGGCCGACAAGGAGGACGCCGACGCAGCCTGCGCCCTGGCACGTGCCGAACTGCGCCTCCGGGTGGCAGGCGCCGAGGCCTGAGCCCGGTCTCGGAACCACGGCGCTCCGGGCCCGGCGGCCCAGCAGGTGCCAGACCGTCGGCCTCCGGCCGTCGCCGACCGCTGGCCGGCACGGATCAATAGACGGGCGAGAACGACTCCAACTTGTCCAAGGAGTGGTGGGCGTCGATCATGCGAACCGTGCCCGACCGCGAGCGCATCACCAGCGACTGAGTGCGGGCCGACCCCGACGTGTAGTGCACGCCCTTGACCAGGTCGCCGTCGGTGATCCCGGTGGCCGAGAAGAAGCAGTTGTCTCCGGCCACGAGGTCGTCGGTTGTCAGGACCCGTGCCAGGTCGTAGCCGGCCTCCACCGCGGCGTTGCGTTCGGCCTCGTTTCGGGGCCAGAGGCGACCCTGGATGGCACCCCCCATGCACTTCAGGGCTGCGGCGGAGATGACGCCCTCCGGCGTGCCACCGATGCCGAACAGCACGTCGGCGCCCGAACCCGGCCACGCCGACGAGATGGCGCCGGCCACGTCGCCGTCGGGTATCAGCCGGATGCGCGCCCCGGCCGCCCTGACCTCGGAGATGAGCTCGGCGTGGCGGTCCCGGTCCAGGATCACCGCGGTCAGGTCCCGGACCTCCTCGTGCTTGGCCTCGGCGATGCGCCTCAGGTTCTCGGTGACCGACTCGGTGATGTCGATGACGCCGGCGCACTCGGGGCCGACGGCGATCTTCTCCATGTACACGCACGGCCCCGGGTCGTACATGGTGCCGCGGTCGCTCACGGCGATCACCGCGATGGCGTTGGCCCTGCCCAGGGAGGTCAACGTGGTGCCGTCGATGGGGTCCACGGCGATGTCGGCGGCCGGCGGCTGCCCGTTGCCGATGTGCTCGCCGTTGAAGAGCATCGGCGCCTCGTCCTTCTCGCCCTCCCCGATGACGACGACGCCGTCCATGGTGACGGTGTCCAGCACGTGGCGCATGGCGTCCACCGCCGCCCCGTCGGCCCCCTCCTTGTCACCCCGCCCCATCCAACGCGACGCAGCAAGGGCGGCCGCCTCGGTGACCCGGCAGAGGTCGAGGGCGAGGTTGCGATCGGGTACCTGGGCGTTGGCGGTCATGGGAGGTGAACATAGCCCCGTCCACTCCCGGTCGTGTCCGATCGCCGTGGCCCTGCGGGGCGTCGACCGGTGGCAGGATGACGGCCATGGGATGGTGCTTCCAGTGCGGGATCCAGTACACGATGGGCGTGGAGGACTGTGTGGAGTGCGGCGTGGCGCTGGTGGACGAGGCGCCGACCGACGCCGCCGACGTCGGCTCGACCGACGAGGACCAGTTGGCCTACGAGCTCCATGAGTGGGCCGGCGAGAGCCGTCGGATCCTGGACCAGCTCCTGACCGGTGGCGGCATCGCCCATGCCTGGCAGGGCGCCACCCTGGTGGTGCTGGTGGCCGACGAGGAGGCCGTGGACCTGGCGGTGGCCGAGGCCGACGACGCCGGGGGCCCGGCGCTGGATCCCGATGCCGAGAAGTTGGCCTATGAGATGGGTGCCTGGGCGGCCGATGAGCAGTCGGCCTTCGGCGAGCTCCTGGGCCGGCTCGAGATCCCCTACGAGTTCGACGCCGAAGGGGACCTGCTGGTGCTGGTTGCCGACGAGGAGGCGGTGGAAGCCGCGCTGGATGCCTTCCAGGCTGGAGCAGACGAACGCCCGGAGCTTGAGGGCCTGGAGGCCAACCGCCTCCTGAGCGACATGTTCGTGGCCTGCGACCGACTTCGGCGTGACGCCCGCGACCTCGCGGGAATCGAACAGCTCATCCAGCTGGTCCCGGTACTGGTGGACCACCGGCCCCCGTTCGGAATCGACGGCCAACTCTGGAACGCCCTCGGGGACCGGACCACTCAGCTCATGGCCCTGCTCGCCGACGGCGATGCGGACGAGGCCGAGGTGACCGGCCTGGCCGGCGGCCTGACCGAGGTGCTCCGAACCCTGACCTGAGTTTGGTCGACGGGCCAGCGCCTTGTGGCGGCCCCACCCACGCGGGATCCTCCCTTCCCCGATCGGGATATTCCCGGCGGCAGACAGGGAGGCACCCCATGCGTTTCATCCAGATCATCGAGTCCGAGTCGGATCCGGCCGAGGAGTTGGCAAAGGTCCAGGGATATGCGGAGCAGATGGCCGGAGAGACAAACGCCCGGCGGGCCACCGTGTGCGGCGACCGGGACCGGCCGGGGGTCACGCTGATGATCGTCGAGTTCGACTCGGCGGAGTCGGCCGCCGAGAACGACGAGAAGGCTGGCACCCAGGAGGCAGCGGCCGAGAATTCCGACGGCACGACGTTCCGGAACCTGGACGTCCACGGGGTCGTCGAGATCTGAGCCCTACCCGACTCGGGTCACGTCGCAATAGGTCCGGCCCGGGAACGACCCAGTCTGCAGTCGAGTCGGGCCGGGAATGGGTCAGGCCGCTACGGGCTCGGCGGACCGCAGGGTCCGCCAGAGCGCCCGGTAGGTCGGCCACTCGACATCGCCGACGTATCCGTCCTCCACCAGCGCCTCGTGTAGGCGGGGCAGGTTGCGGTAGGGGACCGTCATGTCGGCGTGGTGGGCCAGGTGGTAGCCGACGCTCAGCGGGACCATCACCATTCGGGCGAGGAGCGACTGCCGGACGTGGTGTGTGGTTCGTCGCCGGTCCAGCGACCGGGTCATCCCGGCGTGTTCGGCGATTGCCCGGAGCCGGTTGACCACCTGGTAGAGCGTCGCCCAGGGGAGGACCCAGAGCGCCAGGTAGAGCCATGGCCGTCCGAAGGACCAGAAGGCGCTGAACACCAGCGCCTGCCCGGCGAGGAACCAGTAGGTGAGGCGGCGGTGGCGGGCCTCTCCTAGTCGCTGGAACCGGGGGCGCACGATCCGGAACGCCGACACCCCGAACAGGTCACGGCGGTGCTTTCGACGCATCGACGCAGGGGTGATCGGGTACTGCGAGTAGAGAAGGAAGTCCGGTTCGTCGGGTCCGAACTCGTCACGGTGGTGTCTGATGTGGCCGATCCTGTAACCGTGGCCGCCGGTGCCGAAGGTCAGCCAGCCAATGAGGTTGATGCCGACCAGGTCGTTGACCCGCCGGCTCGAGAACAGGACCCGGTGGGCGGCCTCGTGGTGGAGGATGAACAGGCGGTTCTGTGCCACCGGCATGACCATGAACGCCAGCACCCAGGCGATCGGGTGGGCGATGGCCACGGCGGCTGCTACCACGGCGACCGGGAACAGGACCGCGCCGGCGACCGTGAAGGCGTTGCGGGCGTCTGCGGGATTCCGGAGCGAGTCCCGGAACTCACCCTTCGGGCGTCCGTCAGGATGGAACCGGCCGCTTCCGGCGAACGCCGGCACCGACGGCGCCATGCCACCGGTCATCGTCGCGACCAGCGCTTCGTGGCGGGCCGCCCCGTCCGCGGAGTGCGTGCCGTCCATGGGAACAGACTACCGACGGGTCCGTCACAGGTTCCGGTCGGGCCGGGCCGTCGTCAGGGTTGCCGGCGCTACCCTCCGGCCGTGACCACGTCGCCCACCGTGTCCGGCCTGTTCCTGACCCCTGGGGCGGGGAGCGACCGCGACCATCCGGGCCTGGTGGTACTCCAGGACCGGATGGCACCCCTCCCGGTGGAGCGCATGGACTTCCCCTACCGGAAGGCCGGGAAGCCCTTCCCCGACCGGGCACCGGTGCTGGTCAAAGCGGTGCGCGACGGCGTGGCCGCGATGGCCGGGGCCCACGGCCTGGACCCGGACAGGCTGGTGCTGGGTGGGCGCAGCATGGGCGGTCGGATGTGCTCGATGGCAGTGGCCGAGGGCCTGCCGGCGGCCGGCCTGGTGCTGGTCTGCTACCCGCTGCACCCGCCTGGGAAGCCGGAGAACCTGCGGACCGGCCACTTCGGGTCCATCCACATGCCGTGCCTGTTCGTGTCCGGCGACCGGGACGAGTTCGGGACCCCGGAGGAATTCGACACCCACCTGTCGGCAATCGCCGGACCGGTGACGGTGGTCCGCCTACCCGGGAAGCGCCACGACCTGAAGGGCGCCGACGGGATCGTCTGCGACGCCGTCGAAGCCTGGATGGCCGACACGTTCCAGACCTGACCCCTTCGAGCCGGTCAGGACCCGTCGGGGGTTGCTCCGCCCGCCGATACGTCGTCGAGGTCGGCGTCGCCGGGGTTGAGGGCCTCCAGCTCCACCCGGGCCGTCTCGGGGAACCAACCCAGCACGAGCACGGCGGCCAGGACAGGCCCGACGGCCACCACGGAGAAGGCCGGGCCGTACGACCCGAACCGGTCTGCCAGCATCCCCACCACCAGCAGCCCGGTGGCGCTACCGGCCACGCCCAGGGTGACTATCAGGCCGTTGGCCCGGGCCCTGTGCCTGGTCGAGAACAACTCGGGTCCGTAGACGCCGAGGGCCACGGTCAACGATCCCAGTACGGCACCCATGACGTTGGTCGTCCACATGGCGAGCCCCGCCGTGTGGTACCCGACGACGATGAAGGCCGTACCGCCGAGGAGGCCGACCGCCCCCACGCCCCGACGCCCCCTGGTGTCGGCCAACCGACCGGCCATGAAGATGCCGATGCCTGCCGGGGTGGTGGTCAGGAGGGTGAACAGGGTGATGCCGGCGGCCGTGTAGCCGCGGTGGTCCTTCAGGAAGTCGTTCTGGAACTGGCTGGCCGGTGCGGCGAACACCAGGAGGAGGAATGCCGAAGCGGCCAACAGGAGCAGTCGACGCCCCTCGATGCGCCTCAGGGCGCCGGAGGGCCGGCCGCCGTCGGCGCCTGCCGGGGCGTTGGCGGTGAACCGGCGGGACTCCGGGAGGCGTCGACCGATAGCCACGAGGCCGGGAATGGCCACCAGCGGCACCAGGTAGACGACCCTCCAGCCCCGTGGGTCCAGGTCGGCCACCGGTAGGACCCACACGGCCATGCCGGCCCCCAGGGCGGCGCAGAGCGCCAGCAGGCTCACCCCGTAGGCACGTGAACCGCGTGGGAGCTCCTCGGCGGCGAACACCCCGATCAGGATCCCCATGCCCATAGTGAGGCCCCGGGCCACCAGCTGCGTGCCGCCCAGGAACCAGAGCCCCGGCGAGAGGGCCCCCAGCGCCGTGGTGGCAACCGCCAGGACGGCGGCGGCCATGAGCAGGCGTCGCCTGCCGCTCCTGTCGGCGAGGGCCACCACGGCCAGGGCCACGACGATTCCGAGGCGGACGACGGCCAGCGTGACACCCTGTGCGGTGTCGCTCCGGTGGAATTCGTCGCTGGCGAAGGTGATGGTCTGGGTGATGACAGTGCCGAGGTAGCCGTCGACGACCTGTATGCAGGCCAGGAGGGAGAGCACCCGGCTGGCCCGGGCGTCGAGGCGGTCCGGCGGCGCCCACCACGGCACCTTCCGGGTCCTCACGGCATGACGTAGCGGTAGGGCGAACAGGGGGCGCCAGATGCCGACCGCCGCCCGGTATTCGATGGTCTCCACCACCCGTGAGAGGCGGCCATCTGGTGCCGCCGGGTCCGACGGGGCGACGACCAGCGTGCGCACCCACGCGTGGAACGGGCCGTGGGCCAGCCCGAAGCGCTCTGCCGATCCGGAAGCGGGCTCCGGACCACGTTCCCGGACCAGGTCGTCGCGGGGGGACCGGAGATCGGCCAGGCCGCGTTTATCCACCTCGTGGACCACGACCACCGTCGTCGTGCGACCGCTGGTGCCATCGGGCGTGCTGGTGGTGATGGGCTGCCCTCCGGTCCGTTCGGTCGCCCACCATACTGAGGGGGTGGATGCCGTCTCAGACGATTCTTCAGCCGGGACCGGTAGTCGTTCGGTCATCCGGGTCCGGCGATCTGGCCCACTGTCCGGTTCCATCCGGGTTTCCGGAGCGAAGAACTCGGTCCTGAAGCTCATGGCGGCCTCGGTGCTGGCCCCCGGGCGCTTCACCCTCCGGAACGTTCCGCGGATCGCCGACGTCGCCCTCATGGCCGAGTTGTTGGACGGCATGGGGGCGACCGTCACCCACGGCTCCTCCGACCAGGCGCCGGACATCCTGACCATCGACGTGCCCGAGGTGATGGTTCCGGAGGCTCCGTACGACCTGGTGGAGCGGATGCGGGCGTCCATCGTCGTGCTGGGCCCGCTGCTGGCACGGTTCGGCGAGGCCCGGGTGTCGGTGCCCGGCGGCGACGACTTCGGCCACCGTCCGATCGACATGCACCTCAGGGCGCTCGAGCAGCTGGGGGCCACGTTCACCACCAGCCACGGCTACATCGAGGGCCGGGCCGAGCGGCTGGTGGGAGCGCGGGTCATCCTCGAGTACCCGAGCGTGGGGGCCACCGAGAACCTCCTGATGGCGGCCGTCAGGGCCAAGGGCACGACGGTCATAGACAATGCGGCCCGGGAGCCCGAGATCGCCGACCTGGCGGCCTTCCTGAACGCCATGGGCGCTGAGGTCCACGGTGCGGGCGGCTCCACCATCACCGTCGAGGGGGTCGAACGGCTGCACCCGGTCACACACACGGTGGTTCCCGACCGCATCGAGGCGGCCACCTACCTGGCGGCCGTCGGCATGGCCGGCGGGGCGATCCAGTTGCACGGCGCACGGGCCGACCACATGGAGATGCTGCTAGAGAAGCTGGGCGACATGGGCCTGCGGGTCGACGACGGTGGCGACGTGCTGTGGGCCACGGCGCCGGACCGGCTGCGTTCCGTAGACGTGTCGACCCTGCCGTATCCAGGGGTGGCCACCGACTACAAGCCCCTGCTGGTAGCGCTGCTGTCCGTGGCCGACGGGGTGGGGATCCTCACCGAGAACGTGTTCGCCGGCAGGTTCAGGTACATCCCCGAGCTGGTGCGCATGGGTGCCGACATACGCGTGGAGGGCCACCACGCGGTGGTCCGGGGGGTGGAAGCGCTCTCCGGGGCGCCGGTGCGTGCGCCCGACATCCGGGCCGGGGCGGCCCTCGTGGTGGCTGGCCTGGCCGCCGACGGTGAGACGGTGGTGGCGGACGCCCACCATGTGGAACGCGGCTACCAGGACCTGGTCGGCAACTTGGCCCGCCTGGGAGCCGACATTTCCTGACGGAGGCCGTCAGGCGTCGTCGTCCTGGCGTCGGCCCATCCGGCGGGCCCTGCGGTCGGCCATCCAGAGCAGTGCGGCGACCACGGCCAGTGGACCGGCCACTAGGCCGATCTCGTCCCAGCCACCCTGGTGGGCGAGAAGCCGGATGCCTGGGAGGGGTTGGAGGGGCACCGTCCGAGCCTACGGCGGTCGATCATCGGGGTCTGTCGGGCGGATGGGGGTGGCGTCTGTGGCCGGTGGTGCGAGAATGAAGCCATGTCGATCGACGTCACCACCGAGGCGACCCCCGGCCTCCGGGCCCGGGTGGAGAAGGTCATCGAGATCATCCGTCCGGCGATCCAGGCCGACGACGGCGACATCGAGTTGCATGACGTCGACGAGGTGACTGGCGAGGTCACCGTGGAACTGGTCGGGGCCTGCACCACCTGCCCGGCCTCGGACCAGACGCTCAAGGCCGGCATCGAGCGGATCCTGAGGGACCGGGTGGACGGGGTGACGTCGGTGCGCAACGTGGGCGAGACCGCCAACCCGGACGGGCCCATCGGAGCACCCGACCCCGACGAGGGCACCGCCGTCTTCCTCTGAGCCGGACCGGTGGCGATCCGGAGTCCGGTTCCATGGCCACCGGTCCTGCTGGGTACCCTCCGGCGGTGACAGAGGTGACAGAACGGCCCCTCCTCCGTGTCGAGCGACGCGACGACGGCGTTGTCCTGGCCACCCTCGACCGTCCCAAGGTCAACGCCCTGGATGCGGCGTTGCTCCACGAGATAGAGGCCCTGGCCCTGGACTGTGCCGACGATCCCCCGGGAGCCGTCGTAGTGACCGGTGCCGGTCGCATGTTCGCCGCGGGTGCGGAGCTGGCCGGGTTCGCCGACCCGGACCTGCGTCCGATCCAGGCCGATGCCTTCCGATCGGCCTTCGCCGCCTTCGAGCGGATTCCGTGTCCGACGATCGCCGCGGTCAACGGCCTGGCCCTCGGCGGGGGCGCCGAGTTGGCCTGGTGCTGTGACCTGCGGATCCTGGGGGAGCGTTCGGTGTTCGGCCAGCCAGAGGTGCTCCTGGGCATCATCCCCGGTGGCGGGGCCACCCAGCGCCTGACCCGCCTGGTCGGTCGATCGACGGCCAAGCGGTTGATCTGGGGCGGAGCCCAGGTGGATGCCTCCGAGGCCCTTCGACTGGGCCTGGCCGACGAGGTGGTGCCCGACGACGGGTTACTGGAGCGCGCTCTGGCCCTGGCCGCCGGCTACGCCGCCGGTCCCCGGGTGGCCATCCGGGCAGCCAAGCGGGCAATCGACGAGGGCCTCCGGCTCTCGCTGGATGCAGGCGTGGACCTGGAGTTGGACCTCTTCATGGAGGTCTTCGAGACCGACGACGCCCGACACGGCGTGGAGTCGTTCTTCGAGCACGGACCGGGCAGGGCCACCTTCCGCGGCTGCTGAGACGCGGCTCGGCTCGGCCTCCGGGTGCTGGCCGCTGCCCGGTGCCGGGTCTAGGTTCCGCGCCGTGCGCGACCCCTTCCTGATCGCCTTCCACGACCTCGCCGTCGCCGAGGGCGCCGGCCATCCCGAGATGGAGAGTCCAATGGCCCTGCTGGCCGATGCGCTGACGCGGGTCGTCCCGGCAGCGGAGCTACCCCGGGTCACCCTGCCGGTGGTCGATGAGCACCTCGAGACGACCCTGGCAGCCGGGGTGGGACCGGCCGCCGACCTGGCCCGGATGGTCGCATCCCGGACCGGTTGGGTCGTTCCGTACCCCGAATACGCAGGGGAGCCGGACATGGACGCCATGCGTCTGGGCTACGCCTACTCGCCGATCATCGGTGCCGCCGAGGACGCCATCTCGGGGAGTACGGCGACGCCCGTGTACCTGAGCGACGAGGTGTTCGCCGGCATGGTCCTGCAGGGTCCCGGCGTCACCTACCCGCCCCACGTCCACAAGGCCGTCGAGGTCTACTGGGTGCTGGCCGGTTCCGCCGACTGGCAGAAGGGCGACGCGTGGTCGACCCACGGGCCGGGGACGGTGATCCTCCACGACACCGGGGTGCGGCACGCCACCGTCACCTGTGACGAACCCCAACTGCTGTTCTTCGCCTGGGTCACCGACCCGGACTGTGTGCCGGTCATCATCCGTCTCTGAGGCCGCTCGTCTTCCGCCCCTGAGTTCGTGGCGAGGTGACCACGGGCGCACCGGGGCCCGTCGGGTACGCCGGTACGGTGCGCCGGATGGAATCCCCACCGGACGCCGAGGTCTGCCACTGGCACCCCGAGAACCGGGCCGGGGTACGGTGCCAGCGCTGCAACCGACGCATCTGCGCCCGTTGCATGCACTCGGCCTCGGTCGGCTTCCACTGTCCGGCCTGTGTGGCGTCCAGGTCCACACAGCGGTTCTCTCCCCGCTCGGCGCCGTCCGCCGGTGGCCTGCGGATTCCCGCCCGGTCCGGACGGGACGCCACAACGGTCCTCATCGGCCTGAACCTCGCCGGCTTCGTGCTCATGGTGCTGGCCGGCGGAACGGGCACCCGGCTCTACGACCGGTTCGCATCCGGTGGTGGTGGCATCACGGGCGACCACGGCCTCCTCGGCGGATGGGCACCGTACGTCGGCATGGATCCGGTGGTCGGCGTGTCCGCCGGCGAGTGGTGGCGGCTCGTGACCGGTGGGTTCCTCCACGGCGGACTCCTCCACCTCGTCTTCAACATGTTCCTGCTGTGGATGCTCGGCCAGCAGTTGGAGCACCTCCATCGACCGGTTCGGTACGTGGGCCTCTACCTGGGTTCGTTGGCCGCCGGCTCGCTGGGCGTGATGCTCATGGACCCGATGGCATTGACCGTCGGGGCATCGGGCGCCGTGTTCGGCCTCATGGCGGCAACCGTCGTCCACCAGTTGCACCGGGGCGTGAACCCCTGGCACACAGGGCTGGGTGGCCTTGTGGTCGTCAACCTCTTCTTCACCTTCGGTCGTCCGGGCATCAGCATCGGTGGCCACCTGGGTGGTCTGGTCGGGGGAGCGGTGCTGGCCTGGCTGCTGGACGCCTGTGACCGGCGACGGTTCCCGCGCCTCGCGGGCACGTCGGTCCTCTACGGCCTGGTGGTCGTGTTCCTGGCAGCCGGCGTCTGGGCGGCCGGGCACTGGACGGACCCGCTGGTGGGCTGAGGCCATGCAGGGGCGAAGATCGGAACATGGCTGAACACGCAGACATCGAGTTCTTCTGGGATCCGGTCTGCCCGTTCGCATGGCAGACCTCCCGGTGGCTTCGGCGAGTCGCCGAGCTGCGTGGGCTGACCATCGAGTGGCGGTTCATCAACCTTTCGATCCTGAACGAGGAGCGGGACTACGACGCCGAGTTCCCCGAGGGCTACCGCGAGTCCCACGAGCGGGGACGCCGGATGCTCCGGGTGGCGGCCTCGGTTCGCGCCGCCGAGGGGTCCGGAGCCATGGACCCGCTCTATCGTGCGTTCGGCGAGACCATCTGGCACCGGGTGGCGGAGCCCGGGACAGACTTCCGGTCCGGTGTCGCCACCGTTGAGCACCTGACAGAGGTGCTCGCGCTGGCGGGCTTCGACTCCGGCCACGCCGAGGCGGCCTCGGACCCGTCGTTCGACGAAGTGCTGCGGGCCGAGACGGAGGTGGCGGTGGGCCGAACAGGCCGTGACGTCGGCACACCGATCATCACCTTCGGCCCACCGGACGGACCGTCCATCTTCGGGCCGGTCATCTCGTCGGTGCCCGACACCGACGAGGCGTGCCTGGAGCTCTACGAGGCCACGCTGACGCTCTGCCAGTTCTCTACGTTCTCCGAGCTGAAGCGCAGCAACCGTCCTATGTTGGACCTGCCGCTCCTGACCGGGCGAGCCGACTGACACGACCGGTTCCCGGGCGAGCCGACCCGCCCGATTCGGGCCCGGGCGACCCGGCCTACTGCTTCACCCAGACCGACACGTGGGCCGGCGACCCGTCGTCGAACGTGGTGCCGTGCCAGTCCTCCGCGCGGTCCTCTAGCCGCAACCCGGCTGCCGAGGCCATGGCATCCATCTGGTTGGGGGTGGCGTAGCGCAGGACGTAGGGGAATAGCCGGTTGCCGGCGGCGCTGATCTCGATCCGCTGGCCAGTGATCACCTGCTCGGCCCCGTCGACCTTCACCACGTCCAGCAGCACCCGGTCCAGGCCCACGTAGCGGGCCGAGACGCCGTCGGTGGCCAGCTTCGGATCGGGCACGAACGCCTCCACCACGAACCGACCGCCACCCTGCAGTAGGCGGGCCGCCGATGCCATGCACCCGGCCTGGGCTTCGACCGTAGTCAGGTTGAAGAAGGTGTTGAAGCCGACGAGGACCACGGAGAACGTGTCGTCGGTCAGGCTCGGCGGGGCCGCCATGTCGCCCTCCAACAGGGTCAGGCGTTCCGATCCGGGCTTGGCCCGTAAGCGGTCGAGCATGGCGCCCGATGCGTCCAGGCCGGTGACGTCCAGCCCGCGGTCCGCCAGGGCCAGGGCCAGTCGTCCCGTGCCCACGCCTAGCTCCAGTACCGGTCCGCTCCCGGCGAGCGTGGCGATTCGGTTGGCCACGTCGGTCGGCGTGCCGATACGTGTGAGGGCCATCCCACCGTCATCGCCGTACCAGTGGTCGTATACCTCCGCGTAGCGGTCGCCGTAGGTGCGCTCGTCGTAGCCGTCCATCGGCGGAGTATGGCCGGATCCGGCAGGCCCGCCAAGCGGGTTAGGTCGTAGCCTCGGACCCATGGAGGGCGCCTACCTGGACCATGCGGCAAGCACGCCGGCCCGACCCGAGGTGGTCGAGGCGATGCTGCCGTGGCTGGCCGATCATCCCGGCAACCCGTCGGGTTCCCATGCCGTGGCCCGTGCCGCCCGACGGGCCATCGACGACGCCCGGGACATCGTGGCGGCGCTGGTGGGTGCCGGGCCCGGTGACGTGGTGTTCACCAGCGGGGGCACCGAGGCCGACAACCTGGCCGTGGACGGCGTGGTGCGGGCGACCGGTGGCCTGCCGGCGTGCAGCGCGGTGGAACATCCGGCGGTGCTGGCGCCGGTGGCCGATGCCGGCGGAATCGTCGTGCCTACCGATGCCGGCGGTCGGATCGACCTCGGGGCCTTGGCCGAGGTGCTCTCCGCTGTCGACGGGATCCGTCTGGTGTCGGTAATGGCGGCCAACAACGAGACCGGGGTGTGCAACGACCTGGATGCCGTGGCGGCGGTGCTGGCCGAGGGCGCGCACGAGGCGGTGCTCCACACCGACGCCGTCCAGGCCGTCGCCTGGATCGACCTCACGGTGGCCTGCCGTGCCGCCGGGCTGGTCAGTCTGACCGGACACAAGTTCGGGGGGCCCAAGGGGGCGGGCGCCCTGGTCGTCAGGTCGGGCGTGCCTCTGGCGCCCGTCCTGCGGGGCGGTGGCCAGGAACATGAACGGCGCAGCGGCACCCAGAACGTGCCGGCCATCGTCGGCCTCGGCGAGGCGGCCCGCCTGGTGGTAGCCGATCGTGATGCCACGGTCACACGGGTGGGGGCGCTGAGGGACCGCCTGGAGGCGGGCCTGCTGGCCGGCGTACCGGACAGCCACCGCACCGTCCCCTATGGCACCCAGCGCACGCCCGCCATCGCCCACGTCTGCTTCGACGGCATCGAGAGCGAGGCGCTGTTGTTCCTGCTGGAGCGCGACGGCGTGTCGGCCAGCGCCGGCGCGTCGTGTGCCAGCGGTGCCCAGGAGCCCTCCCACGTGCTGGCC
>Ga0257112_10000166_pt1 | contig 28736 bp, 29 predicted proteins | sample LP_taG_5_FD_191565 | JGI IMG/M metagenome (GOLD analysis project Ga0257112, IMG submission 191565) | Marine microbial communities from Northeast Subartic Pacific Ocean, Canada - LP_J_2015_P26_1000m | ecosystem: Environmental > Aquatic > Marine > Oceanic | place: Canada: Northeast Subartic...
TGCCTACCGGGCCGACTGTGGGGGTGAGGCGACGCCTTTGGAGGTGGGCCTGGGGAGGTTCGTGTCGTTGGACCGGGCGGACGACTTCGTGGGGAAGTCGGCCCTGCTGGCCGAGCGGGAGCGCGGGCCGGCCCGGAGGCTGGTGACGGTGCTGTTGTCGGGTGAGCGCCTGCCGGCGACCAGCGAGCACCCGTGGCCGGCGGTGGGTTGCGACGGTTCACCGGCGGGGGAGGTGCGGGTGGCCGTGTGGTCGCCGAAGCACGACTCGAACCTGGCGCTGGCGCTGGTGTCTTCCGAGGTCGCCGGCGGGGGCTTCACGACGGTGATGCCGGACGGCGAGGAGTTGGCGGCCACCCACCTGAACTTCTTCGGGGAGTAGGGAAACGGGTTTCTGGGCACAAGGGCGGCGCTTCAATTGCCCCGGCGGTCGCACCGGGAGCGCGCTCAGGGATCAGAAGTAGGAAATCCGTGCCGGGCCACCACCGGCTGCTGCCTCCGGGTGTCGTCGCTCCAGCTGGTCGGCGATGGGGGCACGGCCCGTTGCCCGCAGGCGTTCGAGGTACTCGGGGAGCTCGCCCCATACGTGGAATGGTCCGCCCTCCTCCATGACGATGTCGTGCGGGTCCACACCGCCGGGCGTGGTCTCGAGCATCTCGGATTCCCACTCCTCGAGCCGGGCCCGTGCCGCCGCGACGACCTCCGGATGCTCCGCGGCCAGATCATCCTGCAGGTGCGGGTCGCCGCCGAGGTCGTAGAGCATCTCCTCCGCGTAACCGTGGTAGCCGTCGTGGCGGGTGCGCACGTAGAGCCGGTCCTCCCAGCGCAGGCTGCGCTGTACCGTCCACGCCGCCGCCGAGAGGACAAGTTCGTCACGGCCCGATGAAGTGTCCCCGGAACGCAACTCCCCGGCGAAGCCCTGCCCGTCCCAGTGTTTTGGAACCTCGGCGCCAGCCAGTTCCACGAGCGAGGCGAACAGGTCCAGGTGGTAGCGCAGGCCGGAGTCGGTGCCGGACGGGACCCCCGGCCAGCGCACCACGCCCGGGATCCGGTGCGTGTACTCGTCGGCGGTGTGGTGGTCACACCAGACGCCCAGTTCGCCGAAGTTCTCACCGTGGTCCGATGACACCACCACGACCGTGTCGTCGGCGACCCCCTGTGCGGCGAGGGCGTCCATGAGGCGGCCCACGAGGGCGTCGGCCCGCCGGATGCCGGTGTCGTAGCCGTCGACCAACCTGGCGACGTCGTCGAGCGAGTCCAGCGAGCCCGGGAGCAGCGGGAAGGCGGGGTTGTCCGCGAAGAGGGAACCCGAGCCGCCGAAGCCCATCACCTCAGCGGCCGAATGCGGGCCGCCCTGCGCCAGGTGGTGGGTCAGGACCTCCTCGGTGACCCAGTCGGGACGACCGTCACCCAACGCCTCGGCATCCTCCAGGGTGCCGGTGTAGGGCGTGTGCGGGTCCCAGACGTGCACGTGGAGGAACCAGCGGTCCCGGTCGGCGTTGCGGCCCAGCCAGTCGAGGGCGTGGCGGCCGACCCCTTCAGCGGACCAGGTGTTGTAGCCGTCCTGGATGGCCTCGTTGAACCCTGCGTACCAGTGCAACGCCGAGTGGTGCTGCCCGAACACGGAGATCGTGGTCGTCCAGAGTCCGGCTCGCGACAGCACGGCGGCGAGGCTGTGATGGGCCCGCGGCGACCGGAAGCCCCGGCGCAGGCCCTCCGAGAACGGGTCGGCGGCGGTGCCCCCGTGGCCGACCGCCCCGTTGTGGATTCCGAACAGGCCGGTCTGGAGGGCCGAGCGGGATGGCAGGCACGGCGAGTCCGAGGTGTAGAGCCGGTCGAAGCGCACCCCCTCGGCGGCCAGTTCGTCGATGTTGGGGCTGGTTGGACGGGCGTAGCCATAGCAACCCAGGTGGTCCGGCCGCAACGAGTCGATGTCGACCCAGAGGATGCGCAGGGGGGGTGGGGAGTTGCCGCTCACCGCACGAGTCTCGCAGGCTTGGTCCAATGGGGGAGAATGCGCAGATGGGCGAAGGGCTCCACGAGATCGACGACGAGTCTCCGGAGGGGTTGTACGCGTTCCTGGCGGAGCGTGAGTGGGGCGACGGACTGCCGGTCGTGGCGCCAACGCAAGAACGCGTCGGTGCGATGCTCGCCGGCCTCGATCCCGACGAGGTCCTCGCCGTGCTCCCACCCCGTGGAGGAGCGGCCACCCGGCGGGCCGTGGCCGTCAACGCCGTCATGGCCGGCTGCCCACCGGAGGTGTTCCCAGTCGTGGCCACGGCCGTGCGGGCGCTCGGTCAGCAGCGCCTGAACCTGCGGGGCGTCAATGCCACGACCCATCCGGTGGCGCCGCTGGTGATCGTGCACGGCGACGCCGTCGACGGCCTGGGCTTCAACGCCGAGGTCGGTGCCTTCGGGCCCGGCAATCGGGCCAACGCCACCGTCGGCCGTGCGGTGCGCCTCGTGCTGCTCCACGTGGCCGGTGCCCGTCCCGGCCCGGGCGACGCCGCCACCCAGGGCCAGCCGTCCAAGTACACCTACTGCACCGCCGAGAACGGGACGGCCAGCCCCTGGGAGCCGTACCACCACGCCGTGGGCGTCGACGCCCCGAGTGCCGTCACGGTCCACTGCGGTGAGAACCCCCACAACTTCCATGACATGGAGTCCGACGACATCGAGCGCATCCTGGACAAGGCCGCCTCGGCCATGGCCACCTTCGGGGTGAACAACGCCTGCATCTCGGGCGGGGAGTGGTTCGTCGGCCTGTGCCCCGAGCACGCCGCGACCGCCGACGCTGCGGGATGGACGAGAGACGACGTCGCCGCCTACCTGTTCGAGCACGCCCGACGGCCGGCCCGGGAGTTCCGCCGGCAGTTCGACCTGCTGGCCTGGGCGCCCTGGATGAGCGACGCACCCGACGACGAACTCCTCCCCATGACCGAGGAGGTCGGCAACATCCGGATCTTCGTCACCGGCGGCGCCGGCAGGCACTCCTGTGTGATCCCCTCCTGGGGCATGACCCGCAGCGTCACCTTGGCGCTGGAGGCATGAGAGGCTGTACCCGATGACCACCACCATCCTCGACCCTTCCGGGCCCCTCGCCGAAGGCGCCGTGCAACTCGCCCCTGCAGCGCCCGCCCTGGTCGGGGGGAAGATCGGGGTGCTCGACAACGGCAAGCCCAACGCCCGCCTGCTGCTCACGAGGGCCGCCGAGGGACTGGCCGCCCGGATCGGCGGCGAACTGGTGCGCGTGACCGGGAAGTCGGGCAGGTCGGGCAGTGCAGCCAACAACGCAGCGACGGCCTGCGAGTCCCAGGTGCTGGAGAGCCTCAGCAAGGAGGTCCAGGTCGTCCTGACGGGATCAGCCGATTGAGGGTCGTGTTCGTCGTGGAGTGTCCACGACCTCGTCGAACTCGAAAAGGCCGGTGTCCCCACCGTGGTGCTCGCCACGGTTCCGTTCGCCCACCTTGCGACAGCCTCGGCACGAAACCTCGGACTCCCCGATGCCCGGATCGTCGCCGTCCCGCACCCGCTGGGTGGCACGGACGAGGCGACCGTCTCCGAATGGGCCGAAGCGGCAGTGGACGAGATCGTCGAGGCCCTTGAACGATGACCATCGAAATCGACCTCGGCGACACGCGAGCCCTCGTGACCGGTGCGGGTGCCGGCATCGGCCGGGAGATTGCCCGCTGGCTGGCCCGGGCCGGTGCCTCGGTAGCCGTCGTCGACGTGCGGGCCGACAAGGCCACAGAGACCTGCTCGCTGATTGCCGACGAGGGGGTGGGTGAGGCATTCGCCCTCGTCGCCGACTCACGCAACGACGCAGAACTCGAGCGCATGGTGGCGGAGGCAGCCGAACGACTGGGCGGCCTCGACGTGGCGGTCAACAACATCGGGATGCTCGGCCCGAGGGGCAGCGCCCCGCTGCTGGACCTCGACGGCGAGGCATGGCGCGACGTCCTCGACCAGAACCTGGTGCTCACCGCCCTCTCCATGAGCGCCGAAGCACGGGTGATGAAGGGGCGGGACTCGGGTGGATTGATCGTCAACGTCAGCTCGGGTGAGACCACCCGGCCGGCACCGGGCCTGGCCGGCTACGGCGCCGCCAAGGCCGCCATCAACCACGTCACCGACACGGCCGCCGTCGAGTGGGGTCCTCTCGGCATCCGGGTGGTGGCAATCGCCCCCGGAACCACGCTCACGGAGACCGTCGCCGAGGCGCTGCCCGAGGGCTACATCGACGCCGTCGTGGCCTCGACGCCGCTGCGACGCATGACCGAGCACGACGAAATGGGTCGCCTCGTGGTGTTCCTGGCCTCAGACCTGGCCCGGTGTATCACCGGCGGCCTCATCCTCGCCGACGCCGGCGCAAGGCTCTCGCGCAGCCGTCCGGTGTTCCCGGAGGATCCCGCCTAACTGCTCTGTGGAGCGTGCTTGAGCACGGCCCGGACGGCGTCGGTCCCGGCGGTGCGCAGCAGGATCTCCATGGCCCGATCGATGTCCTCGAGGCCGACGACCTCGCCCAGCAGCGGGCCGGTCGGGAAGCCGCCCTCGTTGAGGATCCGGCAGGCCTCGGCCACCGACTCGGGTGTGCCGCCGGCGCCGCCGTGGATGGTGAGCGACTTCATCACGACCTTGTCGGTGATGACGGGTACGGCGGCCCGGTCCTTGAGCCCCGCCCAGACCACCTGACCGAGGTGGTGGACCAGGTCGAAGCACAGGCTGGGCGTCGATGGCGCCGATGCCAGGTCGACCGCCACCGAGGCGCCGAACCCGCCGGTGAGGTCCTGGACGACCTCGACCGGATCGTCGACGGTCACGTCGATGGCGTGGTCGGCGCCGACCTCACGGGCCACCTCCAGCCGCAGGGCGTCCTCGTCGGTGCCGGTCACGATCACGGTGGCTCCCAGGGACTTGGCGTAGGCGGCGCACGTGAGGCCCATGTGGCCCGGACCCTGGATGACGATGGTCTGGCCGGCCTGCAGGTTCACCTTCGTCAGCCACGCCACCATGTTGGACAGCGGCTCGAACAGCGTGAGTTCCTCTGCGGAGATGTCGTCGCTGAGCCGGACGAGCTGCGTGCCCGGCAGGATCGACATGTACTCGCCGTAGCCGCCCCACAGGCCCTCCCGCTCGTCGAGGCCGAACGAGTAGCCGTAGCAGCGCACGCCGAACGGGTTGCCCTCGTAGGGCTCTCCGTAGGTGACGATGTTGACCGCCACCCGGTCGCCGACCTCGACGCCCAGGTGGGCCTCGTCGTCGAGGGCATGCACCCGCCCGACGATCTCATGGCCGGGCACCGTGGGCGAAACCTCGCCCGGCACGTGCGGGTGGCCGTTCAGTTGGGCGACGTCGCTGTGGCAGAGCCCGACGGCCTCGACGGCCAGCACAGCCCCGCCCGGGGGGGCGGTGGCGATGGCGAAGTCGTCCCGTCGGTTCCAGGTGCCGTCGCCGTTGAAGACGACGGCGCGGCAAGAAGTCATGGTCTCACTCAGATCCGCTGCAGGAGCGTGCCGGTCCCGAGACCGCCGCCGCAGCACATCGTGACCAGCGCGAATTCGCCGTCGGTGCGCTGCAGTTCGTGGATGGCCTTGGTGGTGAGGATGGCGCCGGTGCCGCCCAGCGGGTGGCCGAGGGCGATGGCGCCGCCGTTGGGGTTGACCCGCTCCATGTCGGGACCGACTTCCTTCTCCCAGCAGAGCACCACCGAGGCGAAGGCCTCGTTGATCTCGACGACGTCGATGTCGTCGATGGTCATGCCGTTGTCGGCCAGCAACTTCTTCGTGGCCCCGATCGGTCCGGTCAGCATGAACTCGGGGTCCGAGCCCACGAGGCACGTGTCGACCACCCGCGCCAGCGGCGCTACTCCGAGCGCTGCCGCCTTCTCGGCGGTCATGAGCAGGACGGCGCCGGCGCCGTCGGAGATCTGCGACGACGAGGCGGCGGTGTGCACCCCGTCGGGTCGCCCGGACGGCTTGAGCTGCGCCAGCCCCTCCATCGTTGTCTCGCGCAGCCCCTCGTCCCGGGCGACGGTCGCCGTCTCGCCTGTGGGGTTGCCCTCGTCGTCGAGCACCGGGGCCTCCACGTTCACCAGTTGGGTTCCGTAGCGGTCCTCCTGCCACGCCCGTGCCGCCCGGTCCTGGGAGAGCTTGCCGAAGGCGTCACAGTCCCCACGGGTGATGCCCCAGTGGTCGGCCATGCGCTCGGAGCCCTCGAACTGTGAGGTGAACTCGAAGTGCTCGAAGTAGTTGCGGTTGATCGGGCGCCCCGAGTTGGGCTCCTTGGGCGTGGTGGCGCCGAACCCGACCTGGCTCATCAGTTCGATCCCGCAGCCCACGGCGGCATCCACCGTGCCCGATGCGACGAGGGCGTAGGCGAGGTTGGTGGCCTGTTGCGACGAACCGCACTGGGCGTCGACCGTGGTGGCCGGTGCCTCGAGCGGCAACCCGGCGGTCAGCCACGCCGTTCGGGTCACGTTCATGGACTGCATGCCGACCTGTCCGACGCAGCCGCCGACCACCTGGCCGACCTCGAGCGGGTCAATCCCGGTGCGGTCGAACAGGGCCCGCTGGACCGTGCCCAGCACGTCGACCGAATGGCAGGAGGACAGGCCGCCGTTGCGACGTCCGATCGGGGTGCGCACGGCATCGACGATGACGACGGAGTTGTCGGGGGTTGCAGTCATGGGGTGTGCTCCAGGGAAAGGGGTCCGCGGTGTCCCCCTACCCTACGATTGCGGGACCGGCCACGTGGGATCGAGCGAGGAGAGCTCCATGGCGCATGTTCACGGCCATCACGCCAACCACGCCTCGTCGAGCCGCGTCCTGACCTGGGCGCTCGGAGCCAACGGCGCCCTGCTGGTCGTCCAGGTGCTGGGCGTCCTGGCGTTCTCGTCGCTGGCCCTGGCCGCCGACGCCGTCCACCAGGGCTCAGACGTCCTGGCGCTGTCTGTCGCCGTAGTCGCCCTGGCGGTGTCGAATCGGGGAGCCAGCGGTCGTTACAGCTACGGCCTCCGTCGGGCCGAGGTCATGGGCGCCCTCCTCAACGCCGTGCTGCTCGTCGCTGCCGCCGGCTGGATCGTGGTCGAGGCCTCTCGCCGCATCGGCGACGCTCCCGACGTGGACGGCTGGGGCGTGGCGGCGGTTGCCCTGGCCGGCCTGGCGGTGAACGGCGGCAGCGCCTGGCTGCTGGCCCGAACAGGAGACCACAGCGTCAACGTGCAGGGGGCGGCCCTCCACCTGCTCGGCGATGCCGCCGGATCGTTCGGGGCCCTGGTGGCCGGCCTGTCCGTGGTGTTGTGGGACGCCGCCTGGGTGGATCCGGCGGTCTCCTACCTGATCGCCGCCCTGCTGCTCTGGTCCGGGGTGGGCCTCATCCGGCGGACGGCCCGGATCCTGCTCGAGGGGGCGCCCGGCGGCTTCGACGTCGATGAACTGTCCGGACTGATGACGGCCCACGAGCAGGTCGACGACGTCCATCACGTGCACGTCTGGGCGGTCGATTCGACGTTGGTCGCCCTGAGCGCCCACGTGGTCGTGGCCGCCGACACCCTCCACGACGCCCAGATCGTCGCTGCCGAACTCGAAGCCCGATTGGCGGAACAAGGCGTCGCCCACGCCACCCTCGCCCTCGAGTGCCATCCCTGTCAGGACGCGGAGTCCCGGGACTGTTAGCCGCCCGGAATCCCTAGATCGGCAACCCGCCGGTCGCGGCGGCGGTCGAGCCGCTGTCGGAGAACGCCTTGATGGTGCGCTGGGCGATCCGCATCTGGTGGACCTCGTCGGCTCCATCGGCGAATCGGGCCCAGCGGGCGTGCTGGTACATGTGCGCCAGGGGCGTGTCGGTCGAGTAGCCGAGCGCACCGTGCACCTGGATCGAGCGGTCGATGATGCGGCCCAGGGCGTTGGCCACGAAGTGCTTGGCCATCGACACCTCGGACTTGAAGTCCTCACCCCGGTCGATCTTGTAGGCGGCGTGGAGCACCATGAGCTTCGACTGGTAGAGCTCCATCGTCGAGTCGGCGATGAGCCACTGGATGCCCTGCTTCTCGGCCAGCAGCGAGCCGTGGCTGAACCGGTTCAGGGAGCGGGCGACCATCATGTCGAGGGCCATCTCGGCCTGGGCGATCCAACGCATGCAGTGCGCCAGCCGGGCGGGGCCCAGCCGGTACTGGCCCAGCAGGTGGCCCTGGCCGCGGCCGCCCAACATCTGGGAATCGTGGAGCCGCAGGTCCTCGATGAGTATCTCGGAGTGGCCGGTCGAGCCGTGCATGGTCTCGATCTGGCGCACCTCGTTCCAGCCGTCGTGCGGGAGGTCCACGAGGAAGGCCGTGTTGGCGGCCTGGGGCAGGTCGGGGTCGTCCTCGGTGCGGGCGATGAGGATGGCGAACGACGCCCGGTGGGCGTTGGAGATGAACCACTTGTGCCCGTTGAGCACCCATTCCTCGCCGTCCTGGTAGCCGTTGGTCTGGATCAGGGTGGGGTCGGAGCCGGCCACTTCGGGCTCGGTCATGGCGAAGCACGACCAGGTGCGGCCCTCGCAGAGTGGCTTGAGGTACTTCTCCTTCTGCTCGTCGGTCGCCCAGTGCAGCAGAGTGTGCATGTTGCCCTCGTCGGGCGCCTGGCAGTTGAACACCCACGGCCCGTAGTACGACCTCGCCGCCTCGGCCTGCACCATGGCCAACTCGACGTGGCCGAGCCCCATGCCGCCCCACTCCTTGGGCATCTGTGGCAGCCAGATGCCCGCCTCGTGGGCCTGCTTGCGCATGCCGATGAGCTCCTTGAGGCGCTCCTCGCCTTCGCCGCCAGCTTCTTCGATACGCGCCTCGGCTGGCTTGATGACGTCGTCGACGAACGTGCGGACCCGCTGGCGGATCTCCTCGAGTTCCGGCGACAGGCTGAAGTCGATGGACATGGGATGCCTCTCTGTTGGTTCTCCGGCCTACAGCCCGGGGCCCGGACGTCCGGGACCCTCGGTGGGATGGCCGTGCATCCCGGAGTTGAGTCGGGCATCGGCCAGGAGCCCCGCCATGACGTCGGTCAGGTCGGCCGGGTCGTCGGGCTGCGTGGCGCTCGGTCCCAGGTTCCACTGCTCGGCGACGCCCAACTGTTCGCCGCGCACGTCGAAAACCCGGCCCGTCACGTTCTGGGCCGCCTCGCTGCACAGCCACACCGCAGGCACGGCGATCCAGCGGGGGGACATGGCCTCCTGGGCCTCTTCGTCCATCGAGTCGAAGCCACCAAGGTCGGCCGTCATGCGCGTGAAGGCGCCGGGGGCGAGGCAGTTCACGGTGACGCCGTACTTCACGAGTTCCATGGCGGTGATGATCGTGAAGGCGGCGATGCCTGCCTTGGCGGCCCCGTAGTTCGCCTGGCCGACGTTGCCGTAGATGCCCGATGGCGACGATGTGTTGATGATGCGGCCGAACGCGTCACCACCGGCCTTGACCTTCTCGCGCCAGTAGGCGGCGGCGTGGTGGGTGGGGGCGAAGGTGCCTTTCAGGTGCACGTTGACCACGGCATCCCAGTCGGACTCGGACATCGAGAAGACCATCCGGTCCCGGAGGATCCCGGCGTTGTTGATGACGATGTCGCAGCTGCCGAAGGTGTCGATTGCCTGGTGGATCATCTGGCCGGCGGCGTCGAAGTCGGCCACGTTGGCACCGTTGACGACGGCCTCGCCGCCCATGGCCTCGATTTCGGCCACGACCTCCTGAGCGGGGGAGAGGTCGGCGCCTGCGCCGGCCGCATCACCACCCAGATCGTTGACGACCACCCTGGCGCCGTTCTCGGCCAAGAGCAGGGCATGCTCGCGCCCGATGCCCCGCCCGGCGCCCGTCACGACCGCTACACGGCCCTCGCACAAGTTGCCCATGTTCTGCTTCTCTCTGATTCTCGACCTGCTCCGAGCCTGCCACCCGGGCGATCCGGCTGACCAGACGGGAAGCGTCGCCGCCTAGGGTCGCTGGCCGTGAACGGTCACATCTCCCTTCCGTCGTCGCCCTTCGGTTCTCCTCCCTTTGAACTGGGCCTCCACGAGGTTGCCGACGGGGTGTTCGCCTACCTCCAGCCCGATGGCGGCTGGGGTTGGAGCAACGCTGGGCTCCTGGCGGGCGACTGGTCGTCGCTCCTCGTCGACACCCTCTTCGACCTCCGCCTTACCCGCCGGATGCTCGACGCCATGGATGCGGTCACCGGCGGCCGGCCCATCGACATGGTGGTCAACACCCACGCCAACGGCGACCATTGTTACGGCAACGGGTTGCTGGTCGAAGCGGGTGCCCAGGTGGTGGCCACTGAGGCGGCGGCGCTCGAGATGGGCGCCGTGCCGCCCTCGGCGATCGAGGCCCTGCTCCACGCCGACCTGGGTGAGCCGGCGAACCGCTACGTGCAGGAGGCGTTCGGTTCCTTCGAGTTTTCGGGGATCGAGGTTCCGACGCCCGACCGCACGTTCAGCGGCGAACTCCAACTCGACGTGGGCGGCCGCACGGTCGAACTCTTCGAGGTCGGTCCGGCCCACACGGCGGGCGACCTGCTTGTCCACCTGCCCGATGCCCGAACCGTCTTCTGTGGCGACATCCTCTTCATCGGGGGCACCCCCATCATCTGGGACGGCCCCGTCGCCAACTGGATCGGTGCCTGCGACACCATCCTCGGCCTCGACTGCGACGTGATCGTGCCCGGCCACGGGCCCCTCACCGATGACGCCGGCGTGCTCGCCGTGCGCGACTACCTCGCCTTCGTCGAGGATGAGTGCCGGGCTCGCCGTGCTGCCGGTCAGGACGCCGAGGAGGTCATCGCCGAGATCGACCTCGGTCCGTACCGGGAGTGGGGTGAGTGGGAGCGGATCGCGGCGAACGTTCACGCCGTCTACCGTGAGTTGGCACAGGAAGAGGGCGGGCAGCACGAGCCACCCCGGAACATCTTCGGGGCCATGGCGGAGTTGAAGTACGGATCACAGAAGCAGACAGGAGGAAGCCGATGACCACGTGTGCGTTCGTCGGACTTGGTGTGATGGGGTACCCGATGGCAGGACACCTGCAGGCGGCCGGCCATCCGACGACGGTCTACAACCGGACCGCCGCCAAGGCGGACGCCTGGGTCGACGAACACGGTGGAGTGGGCGCCGAGACGCCGGCGGCGGCCGCAACAGGTGCCGATGTGGTCATGGTGTGCGTCGGCAATGACGACGATCTGCGCAGCGTGGTCTTCGGCGAGAGCGGCGTGCTGGCCGGGATGTCCGAGGGAACGACGTTGGTCGACCACACCACGGCATCTGCCGCCGTGGCCCGCGAGATCGCCGAGACGGCGTCGGCACGGGGCGTGGGCTTCGTCGACGCACCCGTGTCCGGCGGCCAGGCCGGAGCGGAGAACGGCCAACTCAGCATCATGTGCGGCGGCGCTCCGGAGGTGTTCGCCGCCGTGGAGCCGGTGATCGACGCCTACGCCAGGGCGACTGTGCTCGTCGGCCCCGTCGGCCACGGCCAACTCACCAAGATGGTCAACCAGATCTGCATCGGCGGACTCATCCAGGGACTGTCCGAGGCGCTCGACTTCGGGCGCCGCGCCGGCCTCGACCAGGAGAAGGTGCTCGAGGCCATCAGCCAGGGGGCCTCCGGCTCGTGGCAGATGGACAACCGGGCCCGCACCATGCTCGACCGCAGGTTTGACTACGGCTTCGCCATCGACTGGATGCGCAAGGACTTCGGGATCGTGTTCGACGAGGCCGAGCGCATCGGGGCGACGCTCCCGGTGACCGCCATGGTCGACCAGTTCTATGCCCGACTCCAGCGCCTCGGCCACGGCCGCTCCGACACCTCGACCCTCATCGAACTTCTCCGGGACGACTAGCAAGCGGTTGGCGGTCAGGCAGCCGGAACGCTTCCGGCGACTGTATGGCTGGGCGTGCAGGCCCTGCCGGGCGGGGGAGTACGAGGCACCGGCCGAGTGCACGGCCGTGACCTCGGCCAGGCGCTTGCGGATCCCGTTCTCGTGAGCGTCTCGGGGCTCTGAGGGCCCCCGTCACAGGCGCTCGATTTCCGCGGTGTCGCCTGAACCCCTGAAGATCCGCCTAGAGGATCTGTGACAGGAACAGCTTCGTACGGTCTTCGGTCGGGTGGTCGAAGAAGTGCGTCGGGGTGCCCTCCTCCACGATCTGGCCCTCCTCCATGAACATGATCCGGTCGGCCACCTCCTTGGCGAAGCCCATTTCGTGGGTGACGACCATCATGGTCATTCCGGAGAGTGCCAGGGCCTTCATGATGTCGAGCACCTCCTTGACCATCTCCGGGTCGAGGGCGGACGTCACCTCGTCGAACAACATGATCTTGGGTTCCATGGCCAGCGCCCTGGCGATGGCCACGCGCTGCTGCTGGCCACCGGAGAGTTGACCGGGGTACTTCTGCGCCTGTTCGGGAATGCCGACCCGCTCGAGGAGCGCCATTGCCTGCTCTTCCGCTTCGGAGCGGGGCTTCTTTCGGACCCAGATTGGTGCCAGTGAGACGTTGTCGATGACCTTGAGGTGCGGGAACAGGTTGAACTGCTGGAAGACCATGCCGACTTCGGAGCGCACCTGCTCGATGTTGCGCAGGTCGTTGGTGAGTTCGACGTCGTCAACGACGATGCGACCCTCCTGGTGGATCTCGAGTCGGTTGATGCACCGGATCCAGGTCGACTTGCCCCCGCCCGAGGGGCCGAGGACCACCACGACCTCCTGCTCCTTGATGGTCGCCGAGACCTTGTCGAGAGCCTGGAAGTCGCCGTACCACTTCGACACGTCCTCGCACACGATCATGTCGCGGGCGCGTGACAGATCCTTGGTGTGGCCGCCGGTCGGCTCGGTTGCTGTTGCATCGGTCATGACATCACCTCGTAGTCCTCAAGATAGACGGCTAGCGCTCGCCCAGTCCGGTGCGTTGTTCGATGCGCTGGCTGGCCTTGGAAATCGTGTAACAGAAGATCCAGTAGATCGGGACGACGAAGAGGAGGCTCTCCCTGGCGCTGCCCATGAACTCGGTCTGGCCGGGAATCACGTACCGGGCGATGTAGAGCAGGTCGAACACGCCGATGATGGCCAACAGTGAGGTTTCCTTGAACACCCCGATGCAGTGTCCCACCAACGGTGGGATCGCTACCCGCAGGGCCTGGGGGAGCACGATGAACACCGTCTTTTGGGCCGTGGTCATGCCGACGGCGTCGGCCGCCTCGTGTTGGCCACGGGTCACCGACTGGAGGCCACCCCGGATGTTCTCGGCCATGTAGGCCGCTGAGAACAGGACGTAGCCGATGATCACGGCGGCGACTTCACCCAGGTGCATCCCCCTGGGAAGGAAGAGCGGCACCATGATCGAGAAGAAGATCAGGATCGTGATCAGCGGGATGCCCCGCACGAACTCGATGAACCATGTCGCCAAGAGTCGAAAGATCGGCATGGTCGAGGTACGGGCCAGGGCCAGGGCAATTCCCAGGGGGACCGAGATCACGATGGTGAAGATCGCCACCATGAAGGTGATCGCGATGCCACCGATGAAGAAGCCCCCCGGGACCTTCACGGTCGACGCGGTGTTGATGGACGTGATCAGCCACGACATCACGCCCAGTGCGGCCAACCATGCGCCGGTGTAGCGCTTCCGGGCCCGGGGTCCGCCGGCGAACGTGGGAGCAGCCAGGGCGAAGGCGGCCAGCATCAGCATGTCCAGGCGCAGGACCATCCGCATCGGTGAGAGGAAGGTGGCGAACCCGGCCACGAGGATCATTGCGGCGACGATCCGACCGATCTCGCCGGCGGATGGTCGGGTGAGCCACAGCAGGAGGGCGCTTCCGAGGACGGCGTAGGCGAGGAAGATCGGGATGTCGGTCCCGACCACGTGGCCCATGTCGAAGTCCGGGTCCCGCAGAATCAGGTAGACGAGCACGGGTGGTGCCAGGAGCCAGAGCATCACGAGGGTGACTCGGAGCGAATTTGCCGCAAGCCGGTCTCGCAGGAGGACGCCACCGAAGTAGGCCGCTACGACGACGACAAGCATGATCGTCCACGGCAACTTGGTGGACAACGCCACCGTTCCCGGTTCCTCCATCACCTGCGGGATGCGGGTCGGGATGTAGCTGTGGTGGCCGAACGGGATCACCCAGAGCGAGGCCACCACCCCGGTCAGAGCGACCACCTGCAGGGTCAGCGTGCCGACCGTCCGTTCGGTCTCGCCTCGGCCGCCGGTGCGACGGAGGGCTTCGCCGGCGGCGACCACGACCAGCGCGGCGACCAGCCACTGGACTGTTGCCCCTGTACTGAACGGGGCGAGGAAGGTGAGGAGGACGAGGAGGGCTCCGGTGGCCAGGAGCTTGCGTCCGAGGCCTGGCACTGGCATCGCCGAGCCTGCTCGCCAGACGGCCATCGACGTGCCCGTGAGGATGAGGATGATGGCGACGCATACCCAGACTCGTAGGTACTGCTCCTCGGGGTAGGCCCGAGTCATCATCAGTCGCAGGTTTGTGGCCGGGGCATTCCACTGTCGAGTGGGGTTGAAGATGAACGCCAGGAGGGCCCGGAAGACGGCCAACAGGAAGGTCGTGGAGGCGACCGTGAGTACGGAGTTGAACGGGCTCGAGAAGAGGTTCGCCTTCACCCATTCGCCCGGCGGCAACTTCGGGGTCTCGGGTGGAGCGGTGATCGGTACCGTCGCCGTTGCGGCAACGCTCGCGATCCCCGATCCACTCCCGAACCCGGCCATCTAGCGCTCCACCAGTCGCATGCGGACGTTGAACCAGTTCACGAGCACCGAGATGGTCAGAGAACAACTCAGGTAGAAGAGCATCCAGATGGCCACCACGGGAAGGGTCATGCCGGTCTGGTTGAACACGGTGGTTCCCACCTGGACTATGTCGCTGTAGCCGACGGCGATGGCCAGCGAGGTGTTCTTGAGGAGGTTCAGGTACTGGTTGCCGGTGGGCGGCATGATGACCCGGATGGCCTGTGGGAGCACCACATGGCGCAGGACCTGACCGCGTTTGAGGCCGACGGCCTTGGCTGCTTCGGTTTGGCCCTTGGGTACGGCCAGGATGCCACCTCGGACGTTCTCGCCGATGAATGCGGACGTGTAGAACACGACGGCGAAGAACACCGAAGCGAAGCCGATCGACATGGTCAGGCCGTTCGTCCCGTAGTTCGGGAACCTGCTCTTCTGGATGATGTCGGGGCGCATGGCATCGAATGGGCGGGCCGCACCGTCGACCTTGAACTTGTTCTCCAGCACCTCGAACAGGTCGCGGCTGCTGTCGAGCGTCCACGCCGAGATGCCGGTCCAGCGGACCACCAGAAGGACGACGGCCAGGGAGGTCAGCGCCGCGAAGATCATCCGGAACCAGTCGTCGTCGGAGAGCGACAGGTGGCCAAGGGCGCTGCGGTGGGCGGACAGGAAGCGGCGGATCCAGGTGGTGGCGACGCCGATCGCGGCGGCGCTGAACAGTACCTGTGGGGCGGCGTTGGGAAGTGAGTCGAACAGTTTGGCGATGGCGCCAAATACGGGGCCCAGCCAGGAGAACGCAGGATGGACGAACAGGCCAACCAGTCCGAACAGGGCGACAGTCCCGAGTGCCCACAGAATGGGAGAAGTGTTGGCTCCGGTCTCGTCCTGGATGCGTTGGCGGTGGCGGCGCACGTAGTGGGCGGCCACCGTACCGATGAGCACGACGACGGCCCACTGGTAGAAGCCGTCGGCCATGAAGACGCGGGGCATCGAGATGCCCTTGTTGGAGATGTGGAGCCATCCGTTGATGGGGCCGGAGTCGAGTCCGACCCGCGGCAGAGCTGTCAGGGTCGAGAAGATGATGATCATCTGCACCAGCAACGGGATGTTGCGAAAGACCTCGACCCACGTGGTGCCGATGCGCCGGACCAGCCAGTTGTCGGACAAGCGGGCCAGGGCGACGACCACTCCCAGGAGCGTGGCGAAGATGATGCCGGCGCCGGAAATCCGGAGGGTGTTGACCATCGCCGACCAGAGCGCACGTGCACCTGTGTCGGGGTGGGTGTCGATTCCTTCGCTGATCTGGATCATCACCGGTTCGTGGAGGAAGTCGAACTCAGTGCTGATGTTCCTGGCCCGGAGGTTGTCCCCAGCCTGATTGGCCAGGAAGAACATGGCGCCGAGCACCATGACCAGCAGGAAGACCTGCGTCACCCACTTGAGGACGATGACGTCGCGCCACAGTGGTACTCGTTGAGACACCCGCTCTCGGGTGGTGGGAGCCGTCATCGTCGTTGACTCTTCAGGTCGGGAAGGAGGTCACTCAGGGTTTGCAGGTGGTGACAGTACCCGCGGGGTCAAAGTGCCCGTGACGCGGATGATCCCGGGGTCCGGGAGCTTGTGCCCCCGGACCCCGGGATCATCAATTGCGTCGGTTCGCTCGCTTAGCGGGCCGGCGGTGAGTAGATCAGGCCACCGTCCAACCATCCGGCGTTGGCGCTGCCCTCGCGGTACAGGCCGACCGGGTTCAGGTTGCGGTCGTAGACCTCGCCGTAGCTTCCAACCTGCAGGATCACCTGATAGAAGGCGTCGGCGGACAGACCCATAGCGGTCTGGAGCTCGCCCTCGCCTCCGCACAGGCGTGCGACCTCGGCCTCGGCCGTGGCGCATGTGGCCTCGACGTTGGCGGAGGTGATGCCGTACTCATCCATGATGATCATGGCGTACACGGTCCAGTTGACGGCATCGGCCCAGGCCGAGTCGTTCTGACCGTAGGTCGGGCCGAGCGGCTCCTTGGAGATCGGAGTGGCTGGGAAGATCACCCATTCCTGATCGTCAGGCTGCTGCTTGGCCTTGCGTCCCACGAGCGCCGAACCATCGGTGGTGGTGATGTCACAGCCACCGCTGATGAAGGTCTCGTACACCTCGTCACTGGTCTCGAAGCCGAGCAATGTGATATCGGCATCGGCCAGAAGGGCGGCCTCGGCGATGTTCTTCTCCGTGGTCGTTCCGACGTTGGTGCACACAACGGCGCCGTCGATGTCGGCGACCTGGCTCGAACCCGAGAAGCCATCGCTGACGCGGGCCATCAGCTGCTGGCCGTCGTAGTAGGTGGTGGGACCGAAGTCCATGCCCACCGAACTGTCACGACTCTGCGTCCAGGTGGTGTTGCGCATCAGGACGTCGACGTCGCCGGTCTGAACGGCGGTGAAGCGCTCCGAGGCGGTCAGGGCCGAGAACTCGACATTGTCCGCGCTGCCGGTTACGGCGGCGGCCACTGCACGGCAGAAGTCGGCGTCGATGCCGGTGACCGAGCCGTCGGGCTGGGTCTCCGAGAACGCCACAGCACTACCGCTCACGCCGCAGTTCAGGGTGCCTCGAGCCTGGACGGTGTCGAGCAGACTGCCGTCTTGTACGACTTCGACCTGCGTGGTCGGTGCAGCCGTGGTCGGTGCAACCGTGGTCGTCGTGCCGCCGTCGTCATCGCTACCGCACGCTGCGGCGACGATTCCAATCGACAGGAACACGGCGAGCAACTTCCAGTACTTGCTCTTCATGTGTGAACCCCTCCGAGTAATTGATCCCCCCACCCGAATCCCGGACAGGTAGGGCCGCCCGTTGTCGGGTAGCCCCCTAACCGTAGATGCCACGTGCGACGGAGGCAACATGTGGTGAAGAAAGTATGCAGGCGCTGAATAACCGTGGAGGGAATCCTCCGGGCTTCAGGCGCTGTCTCAGCCCTGTTCCGGCGCTGCTTGGCTACTGTCTGAGCGCCTCGTCAGCGCTGCAGCGGCCAGTGCGGCGCCGAGGATGCCTCCGGAGGTCGACAGGAGCAGGTCGCCCACTGTGTCGTCGTAGGTGAGTTGCAGGCCGGAGGTGCCCATCTCCTGGATCACCCACTCGACCCCCTCCCAGGCGACGATCGCTATGGCGCCGAGCCCTGATCCCAACATCACGAGGTTCCAACGGGCCAGGACGTAGGGGCGCAGGAACATCACGAAGGCGGCGACGAGGAACGTCCAGTTCACGAAGTGGAGGAAGTCGTCGAACTGCTCGACCGTGTCGAAGAGGTTCACCAGGTTTCCCAGCAGGTCCAGCACGAACGGCGTGACGAACAGGGCGTCAGCGAGGTGCGGATACGACACACGTCGTCCACGCAGGTGCCACACGAGCGGAACGATCAACAGCGAGATGGGATAGCCCACACACCGTTCGGGCCAGCCCTTGCCCTCGACGCCGGGAATGCCCGGAAAGAGGATGCCGGCGAGCAGGCAGACGACGAGTGCCCCCTTGACCGTCCACATGAGCCTGCGCATGTTCATGGTGTAGTCCCACTCGGGTTTCGGCGTGCCACTAGTTCACCTGCTTCTCCATGTCCTCCCAGTAGGGGGCCCGCAGCTTGAACTTCTGGAGTTTACCGGTCGCCGTTCGGGCCAACTCGGAACGGAACTCGATCGACGTGGGGCACTTGAAGTGCGCCAACTTTTCACGACAGTGGTCGATCAGGGTCGCCTCTTCGACGCCTGTCGCGCCTTCGGCCAGCACCACCAGCGCCTTGATCGTCTCGCCCCACTTCTCGTCGGGTACACCGATCACCGCCACCTCGGCGACCGTCGGATGGGAGAACAGGGTGTCCTCGACCTCGATGGACGAGACGTTCTCGCCGCCCGAGATGATCACGTCCTTCTTCCGGTCGAGGATCGCCGCATAGTTCTCATCATCGATGGCGGCACCGTCGCCGGTATGGAACCAGCCGTCGGCCAGTGCCTCGGCGGTGGCCTCCGGCTGCTGCCAGTAGCTCTTGAGGACGTGGTTCGAGCGGGCCAGGAGCTCGCCGTCGGGTGCGGTCTCGAGTGAGACGCCCAGCGCCGGAGCGCCGGCCCGCGAGAGCTTGGCGGCCCGTCCTGCGGCATCGAGGTCGTCCCATTCGGCCCGACAGCGGTTCATGGTGAGCAGGGGGGCGGTCTCGGTGAGGCCATAGATCTGGATGAACTCCCAGCCCAACTCGGTCTCGACGCGCTCGATGGTCTGGGTGGGTGGCGGGGCACCCGCCACGACCACGCGGACGGTTCCGGAGCCGGGGATCGTCCCGTCCCAGTCGGCGGCTGCGTCGAGCACGGCGGCGACGACCGCCGGCGCCCCGCAGAGGAGCGTCACTCCGTGTTGTTCGATGCGGCGGAGGATCTCGGGGCCGTCGACCTTGCGGAGGACGATGTGCCTCCCGCCCATGGCGGTCACGACGTAGGGCATACCCCAGCCGTTGCAGTGGAACATCGGCAGCGTGTGGAGGTACACATCACGGTCGCTCACCAGGGTGTGCCAGCCGAAGGTGGCGGCGTTGAGCCACAGGTTCCGGTGTGTCATCTCGACGCCCTTGGGGCGGGCAGTGGTGCCGCTCGTGTAGTTGATCGTGGCGGTGGCTCGTTCATCGGGGGTCCAGGGTCGGGGCTCGACGCCCTCCACGAACAGGCTGTCGGACTCCTCGCCCGTGATCAGGCGCCTCGCCACCTTCACATCGCCGAGCGTCGGCTCGAGTTCCGGGTCCATGAGGAGTACATCGGCGCCCGAGTGGTCGACGATGTACTGGACCTCCTCTGCGTTGAGGCGGAAGTTGATCGGTACGCCGATGCGCCCGAAGGCGCTGGTGCCGAACAGGAACACGAGCATCCGGGCAGCGTTGTGCGACACGATCGCCACCCGTGTGCCGAGGTCGAGGCCCAGGCCGTCGAGGCCGGCGGCCATGGCCCTGGCCAACTCGGCCATGCGGCCGTAGGTGAGGTCGGGGAGGGGAGGTGCCACCTGGTCGGGTTCGTCGACCACGGCAATGCGGTCGCCGTAGACGAGTTCGGCGCGCCGTAGGTGGTCGGCGATCGTCAGTGGTATTTCCATGTGTGCGTCCTTGTCTGTGTCGACCGGCCCATCCGCCGGCCTCCCCGGGCGGGGACAGTAGTCGGGCGGTCGATGGGCTAGGCGCCCGCGGCGGGGCGCGAGCGCCTAGCCTTGGCGATTCCGACGGATTTGACGCACGCGGGGGCGACCCGGGCATGAGCGACCCAGAACATCCAGAAGTCGATCAGGAACTCGAGGAGTTCCGGGCGAGCATCGACAACATCGACGCGGCCCTCATCCACCTGTTGGCCGAGCGCTTCAAGGTCACCCGGAAGGTGGGTTCCTACAAGGTCGACGCCGGCCTGTCGCCGGCCGATGCCGGACGCGAGGACGAGCAGGTGGCGAGGATGCGTCGGCTGGCCGATGAGGCCGGACTGGATCCGGTATTCGGCGAGAAGTTCCTGCGCTTCGTGATCGACGAGGTGATCCGCCACCACCTGCAGGTGAACGGCGAGGAGTAGTTCCCGGCGGTGTTCCCCGTCGAAACCTAGGCCCGGTTTGCTTCGCGGTCCTTGGCGACCTCGTCGAGGTCGGCGTACTCTTCGCCGGTGTCGACCCAGTCCTCGAACTGGATGACACCGATCTCGGTGAAGCGGTCGCGCAGCCAGCCGTCGCCGGCGTCGAGCAGGCCCAACTTCTTGCAGTTCGGCACGATCTTGGAGAACAGCAGGCGCTGGAAGACCCGGAGTTCGTCGGGCATGGCGAGCGTGAACTTCACCATGTCCTTGACGGGGACTCCCATGCGCTCCCACACCTCCTGGCGCATGAACCGGTCGCGCATGCGCAGGGCGGCCTCGAAGGCGAATTCCTGGCGGTCGCGCAGTTCTGCGACGCTGAGCTCCTGATACACCTCCTGGAGGCTGAGCACGCCGAAGGCCACGTGGCGGGCCTCGTCGCTCATGACGTAGCGCAGCAGCTTCTTGAGGAGCGGCTCCTCGGTGGTCTGCTGCATGAAGCTGAAGGCGGCCAGCGCCAGTCCCTCGACCATGATCTGCATCCCGAGGTAGGTCATGTCCCAGCGGCTGTCCTCGAGGATGTCGTCGAGCAGCAGGCCGAGGTGCGTGTTGCACGGGTACTTGATGCCGTCGAGCTTCTGGTCGAGGTACTGGGCGAAGACCTCGACGTGGCGGGCCTCGTCGACCACCTGGGTGGCGGCGTAGTACTTGGCGTCGATCCACGGAACGGTTTCGACGATCTTGGCGGTGCACAACAGGGCGCCCTGCTCGCCGTGCATGAACTGCGACAGGCTCCAGTTCATGGACTCGACGCCGAGGTCGGCCCACTCGTCCTCGTTGAGCTTGTGCAGCGGCGACTCGGGATTCTCGGCGAAGTATTGGACCTCGAGCGGATCGGCCGGGGCGAGGGTCTTGTAGGGATCGACGTCGATCGACCAGTCGAGGTCGGTCTGGCCGTTCCACTGGGAGGTCTTGGCCTTCTCGTAGAGCTTGTCGAGCCGTGGCCGCTCGCCCTTGTCGTAGCGCCAGGTGAAGATGGCGTCGGCGTTGTCCTCGACGGTGTGGATCGTCGAGGTGACGTCGTCGTTCCAGACGGAGAACTCGGTGATCCGCTCGGGGTCGTTGGCGTACTCGGCGAGGTCGACGACGTAGTCGGGCCGCGGTTCGGTGGTGGTCACTGGGGGACTCCTGTTTGCTGTGTGGTTTCGGGATTCTGTGAATGGGAGGGCGCGTCGGGCACCGCCACGGCGGTGATGACGCGGTCGATGACGGTGGTCCATGCATCGGTCGCAGGCAGTTCGAGCCCCATGGCCCGGGTGAGGGTCATGCCAAAGCCGATGGCGTGTGCGAGGCGCACGGTGGCCAGGCGGTCGAGCGTCGGGTCGATGAGGCCGTCGCCGACCGCCTCGTCGACCAGTTTGGCGAGGCGGGCATCCTCGTCCTCGACGCGGCGCCGTATGGCGGCGGCCAGTTCGGGGTCGCGGCGACCGGCGACTATGGCCTCGAGGAAGAGGCCGCTGCCGGTGGGGAGGTCGTCGAGGAGGTGGCTGCCGAGCGATGCCAGGACGTCGGTGGCGGATTCACCGGGGTGCTCAGCGCGCAACAACTGCTCGATGTCGTGGGAGACATGGTGGTCGACGGCGTCGAGGAGGAGTTGGGCCTTGCCGGTGTAGCGGCTGTAGATGGCGCCGGTGGTGACACCGGCCCGCCGGGCGATCTCGGCGACGCCGGCCCGCTCGTAGCCCTCCTCGGCGAAGACCTCGGCCGCCGCGTGGAGGAGTCGTTCGGTGAGGGCACCCGACACCGTGGGCTCGCCTCCACCGGGCGCATCCACCGGTGTCTCTTCGGTTCCCGCAGCCATGTCCCCACAATAACGGTAATTATCGGACTGTCAAGGCGGTCGGGCCCGGAGTCCGTCGCGAACCGATCCTCCCTCTCCATCCAGGCCCGCCTAAGGTCCGCCGGATGGAGCAGCGCGTTCGACTCGAGATCGACGGACCCGTGGCCACGATCACGAACGACAACGCCGCCAAGCACAACGCCTTCGACGATGCCATGGACCTGCGCCTCTTCGAGATCCTGGCCGAATTGAAGGACAGTCCGGACGTGCGGGTGGTGGTCTGGCGGGGCGAGGGCAGGTCGTGGTCCTCGGGCCGGGACGTCTCGGCCATCGGCGTGCCGTACACCGCTGAGGAACACGCAGCCCTCATGCGCCGCGGCCACGACGGCATCCAGCAACTCTGGGACCTCGAGGCGCCGGTCATCGTGGCGATCCAGGGCTGGGCCATCGGCGGCTCGTTCCAGCGGGCCCTGATGTGCGACATCCGGGTGGCCGCCGAGGACGCCCGCTTCATGCTCCCCGAACTCGGCCACGGCGTCATCCCCGACACCGGCGGTATGGGCGTGCTGGCCCAGATGTGCGGTCACGGACTGGTGAGCGACATGGTCCTCACCGGCCGCCGGCTCGATGCCGGAGAGGCCCTCCGATACGGGATCGTGTCCCGCGTGGTGCCCAAAGAGGAACTCGATGCCACCGTCCATGAGATGGCCGAACAGGTTGCCGCAGCCGACCCCCGGGCCGTGGCACTGGCTCGCCGGGTGATCGGCAACCTGGTCCGACCGGGCATCGCCTCCTCGATGGCCGACGAGCGCACCTTCCAGACGCGTCTCAACCAGGAGAGGACATGAGCGATACCCCGGGCCTACCCGCCCCGCCACCCCCTGGCGCCAGCGCCCTGCCTGTCGGAACCTACGACGACGACACGGTGCTCGTCACCGGCGCCGGCACCGGCCTCGGCAAGGCCATCGCCGTCGAATTCGCCCGTCTGGGGGCATCGATCGTGGTCGCCAGCCGCAATCCGGAACACCTCGCAGCCGGCCGGACGGCCATCGAGGCCCTCGGCGCCGAAGTCGAGGTCGTCGAGTGCGACATCCGCGATGCCGATGCAGTCGCCGCCGCCTTCGACGCCGCCGAGGAGCGCTTCGGCCTGCCCCGGGTGCTCGTCAACAACGCCGCCGCCAACTTCCCGTCGCCCGCCGAGGACCTGTCGCCCAACGCCTGGCGGACGGTTGTCGACATCACGCTCAACGGCACCTTCCTGGTCAGCCGGGAGTTCGCCCGCCGCCACCTCGCCGCCGGCAGTACGGCCTCGATCGTCAACGTGGGGGCCTCCTACGCCTGGACGGGTGGCCCCGGCTTCGCCCACTCGGCCGCCGCCAAGGCCGGCGTGAAGAACATGGTCGAGACCCTCGCCGTCGAATGGGGCCCCTACGGCATCCAGGTCAACGGCCTGGTGCCGGGCCTGTTCCCCCATGAGGACATGACTGACGACATCCGGGGCAGTCTCGACCTGACCCACGAGAAGGATCCCCTCCAACCGGCGATGCGAGTGGGCGAGCGCCAGGAGTTGGGTTGGGCCGCCACCTTCCTGGCTTCGCCCTACGCCCGCTTCATCTCCGGGCACACGCTCGTCGTCGACGGCGCCAACTGGCAGCGCCGCACCCTCACCAACCCACCCGTCACCACCGTCCGCGACCAACTCGGCCGCGGTGCCTTTTCCAAGGATTAGTCCCTTGCACCTCGCCGCCTGCATCTTCCCGACCGAGTACGCCATCGGTCCCGTCGAGTTGGCCACCGCCCTCGAGGAGCGCGGCTTCGAGTCGTTGTGGGTGGCCGAGCACAGCCACATCCCGGTCGACCGGGCCTCGCCCTGGCCCGGCGGCCCCGACATGCCGCAGATGTACTACGACACCATGGACCCGTTTGTCTGGCTGGCGGCGGCAGCCACCGCAACGGTGGGCCTCAAGGTGGGCACCGGCATCTGCCTCGTGGTCGAACGCGATCCGATTCACACCGCCAAGCAGGTTGCAAGCCTCGACGTGCTCTCCGGCGGCCGGTTCCTGTTCGGCGTCGGTGCAGGCTGGAACCGGGAGGAGATGGCCAACCACGGAACCGACCCGTCCCGGCGCTTCGGCCTGCTTCGAGAACGGGTCGAGGCCATGCAGGCGATCTGGGCCGCCGACGGCGCCGAGTACCACGGTGACCAGGTCGACTTCGCACCCATCCACCAGAACCCGAAGCCGGTGCAGTCTCCGCATCCGCCGGTCCACGTAGGCGGCGTGTTTCCCGGCGGCCTCGAGCGTGCCGTCCGCTACGGCGACGGCTGGATCCCCATTGCCGGACGTGGGGACGACGGCTTCGACCCGGCAACGGTCGTGGCCCAGCGGGACGAGGCCTGCGAACGGGCCGGACGCGACCCCGCCGAGGTGGAGTTGAGCATCTACTACGCCCCGCCCGAGCGTGCGGCGGTGGAGGCGATGGCCGAGGCCGGGATCGACAGGGCCTTGTTCGGACTGCCATCCGCCGGCGCCGACGTGGTGCTGCCGCTCCTCGACGACTTCACCGCGGCAGCGAAAGGCCTCTAACCCTCGCCGGGCTCGATCGCCGAGTCGATCGTCAGTTCCTCGGCCTCGATCGAGGAGTTCTCGTACTGGATGATTCCCATCTCGGTGAAGCGCTCCCGAAGCCAGCCGTCGCGGTGGTCGAGCAGCCCGAGCTTCTTGCAGTTGGGCACGATTTTCGAGAAGATCAGGTGCTGGAAGCGCTGCTGGGTCTGGGTCGGTGGCAGGAGCGCCATGATGTCGTCGTTCGACACGCCGAACGAGGGCCACAGTTCGGCATTGAGGGAGCGGCGGCGCATCAGGTCGCACGCCTCGTAGGCGAACTCCTGACGCTCACGGAAGTCGGCGGATGACAGGTCGTCGTAGGTCTCCTGGAGTGACAGGATCCCGAACGCCACGTGCCGGGCCTCGTCGGCCATGATGTAGCGGATCATCTTCTTGAGCAGAGGGTCCTGGGTGGTCCCCATCATCATGCCGAACGCTGCCAGGGCGAGGCCTTCGACCACGACCTGCATGCCGAGGTAGACGAGGTCCCACTGGGAGTCCTGGAGCAACTGGTCGAGCAGCGTCTTGAGGTTCTCGTTGATCGGGTAGGTGGTGGGCATCTTCTCGTCGAGGTACCGGTGGAATGCCTCGACGTGGCGGGCCTCGTCGACCACCTGGGTGGAGGCGTAGTACTTGGCGTCGATCCAGGGCACCGACTCGACCAGGCGGGAGGCACACATGAGGGCCCCCTGCTCGCCGTGCAGGAACTGGCTGAGCGAGGCGCATTGCGAATGGACCGCGAAGTCGATCCATCGGTCCTCGTCCCAGTCGGCGACGGGGGAGCCGGGAATCTCCGCCAGCGCCCGGCCCGGGAAGCCCGGGGGGACGCCGGTCGCCTCGGCCTGGAGGGCGGTCAGACGCCATGGATCGACCGGGGTCGACCAGTCGAGGTCGTCGCTGACGTTCCACTGGGCGCGCTTGGCCTTCTCGTAGAGGCGGTTCAGCCCGTCGCGACTGCGGTCGTAGTCCCAGGTGTAGAGGGCGTCGAACTCGACGCGGATGCCGTCGAGGTGCTCCTCGTAGGCCAGCGCGCTCATGCCCCAACCGTAGTGGCCGTCGGTGGTCAGGGGAGGGTCCGGGGCCTCAGCCGTGGGTGGCGGCCAGGTCGGTGGCCAGGGCTGCCCGTTGCTCCTCGTCCAGCGCCATCTCGGCCTCGAGGCCAGGGAAGTCGCAGCCGATGGCGACCGGCGGGGAGGACAGCGTGAAGGTCAGGTACTGGACCGAGGAAAGGCGCCCGCGCCCCACCTGGGCGGGGTCGAAGCCAGCGTGGGCACGGTCGCCGTCTGCGGTCACGGTGTAGAGGCATTCCTGGAGGCCTACCCACGCTTCGAGCAGGGTCTGGCGTCGTTCCTCGTCCTCGATCTCGATGAGGAGTGCGCAACCCAGTTGGCCAGGACCCCCGAGGAGTTCGTTGTAGGTGTCGAGTTCCTGCTGGATGCTCGCCTCGCGCACGATTTGTTCGACGCGCATCATCTCCTGCACCTGGTAGCGGATGGTGTCGTGGTTCTCGAACAGGAACGTGAGGTGTTCGCCGACGTGGATCCGACGGGGGCGCTTGAGGTCCATGACCCCGGTACGAGTGGCCTCGCGGCCGTCGTCGTAGGTCTGGAAGTCGACGATCTCGTCACGCCGGACATGGTGCGACGGTGAGGTCATGCGGAACTCTCGGGGATCACGCTGGTGGGGAAGCCGTCGGGCTCGTAGGCCCGGGCCAGGATCGACATGGGGTGCATCGGCCGCCGTCCGGCGTGCTGGGCGAACTGCATCGCTGCCAGCGGGCAGTCGGTGGCCCACACCTCGGCACCTGCTGCATCGACTCCGTCGAAGGCCTTCTGGCCAATCCGCACCGAGACCTCGAAGCCCTCGCTCTTCATGGCGAAGGTGCCGTCGTGGCCGCAGCACTCCATGGTGGTGGAGGGCGTCACGCCGGGGATCTTCCGCAGCAGGTCACGGCCCTTGAAGCCGACTGCCTGGGCCCGGAGGTGGCAGGGGGCATGGTAGGCGACGTTGCCCGGGGTGCTGGCGAAGCCGTCGTCGAACCGGTCCTCGTCGCGGATCGACCACAGGAACTCGCCGGGGTCGGCCACCCGATCGGCGAGCGCCCGTGCCCGCTCCCGGTCCTCGGGGGCGACAAGTTCGGGGTACTCCCTGCGCAGCATCATCGAACAGGTCGGGTTGATGACGACCACGGTCTTACCCGCCTCGACGTGCGGACCCAACCGGTCGAGGTTTGCTGTCGCCTTGCGGCGGAGCGTGTCGAGGTCGCCGGACTCCCAGGCTGGCATGCCGCAGCACTCGAGGCCCTTCTCGCAGGAGACCTCCACGCCGTTGCGCTCGAATACCGCAACCGTGTCGTGCCCCACCTCGGGCTCGTTGTGCTCGACGTAACAGGTGGGGAATAGGACCACCTCACCTTCGTCGGGCCTGCGGATCAGGCCTTGCCGCGCGGCCCATGCAGTGAAGGTGCGTCGCGCGAACGAAGGCAGGTCCTTGTCGGGGTGGATACCGACGAACTTCTCGAGGAAGCGACGGTGGATGGCGCTACGGCTGTTGAGCGCGTTGGCGAGGCCCCCCGATGCACGCGCCAGTCGGGCGGTCCGGTCGGGATCGCCCAGCAGGTTGTCGCGGAGGCGCTGCTTCGCCGTGCCGTTCCCGGCCCGGTTGCGCTGGGCCTTGTAGCGGTGCACCAACTTCGGGAAGTCGAGTTGGAACTCGTGCGAGTCTCGCACCGTGTACGGACACTGGACCTCGCACAACTTGCACTGGAAGCAGGCGTCCATGACCAGATCGGTCTCGACACCGGTGACCCTGCGGACGTCGCCATCGTGGCGGTCGTCGATGAAGGAGAACAGCGACGGGAAGCTGTCGCAGTACTTGAAGCACATACGGCAGCCGTGGCAGATCTCGAACGTCCGCAGGACCTCGCCGCGGAGGGCGTCGGGATCCCAGTAGCGCTCGTCGGCCGGGTCGTAGGTGAGGCCCGGTGTGGGCTCGTAGGGGGTCGGTGTGGCCATGGTTGCGTTTTCGCTCAAACGCGAATCGCCGACCGCTCCTCGGGGAGACGGCCGGCGTTGTGCAACTTCAGGAGAGCCAACAGGTTGGCGTGCTCAGCTGTTTTCGTCGAGCAGCGACTGGAAGCGTCCGGCATGGGCCTTCTCGGCCTTGGCGAGGGTCTCGAACCAGTCGGCGATCTCCTCGAAGTCCTCTTCCCGGGCGGTCTTGGCCATGCCCGGGTACATGTCGGTGTACTCGTGGGTCTCGCCGGCGACGGCGGCTGCCAGGTTCTCGAGGGTGTCGCCGATCGGCATGCCGGTGGCCGGGTCGCCGACGGTCTTGATGTAGTCGAGGTGGCCGTGTGCATGGCCGGTCTCGCCCTCGGCGGTGTCGCGGAAGTTACCGGCGATGTCGGGGTAGCCCTCGATGTCGGCGACCTTGGCGAAGTAGAGATAGCGGCGGTTGGCCTGGGACTCGCCGGCGAAGGCGGCCTTGAGGTTCTCGTGTGTCTGGGTGCCGTCGAGGCTCACGGGTGCTCCTGAGGATTCGTTGGGCATGATGGACGGGTGTCCATGGCGGATCCTAGGCGCACGGCGCCGCCCTTTCCCCGGGAATGTGCCGGGAAGTTCGGCTGTTACTGGTCGGCATAGACGGGGACGTCGGCGCCGACCAGGTGGCGGAAGATCCCGAGGACCTCGCCGGGCTCGGCGTGCCGGCCGGTGGCGTGCTTCGAGTAGACGAGGTTCCCGTCGACGACGACCTCGAAGGCGCCGTTGTCACCGGTGACTAGTCGGATTTCCTCGATGACGTGCTGGTAGTTGCTCAGCAGGTCGCTGACCGCGCTCACGGCGCGGGCGGAATAATCTCAGGGGACGCAGTAGGTGATCTCGATGTGGTGTGCCATGGCGGGGACGCTAGTCGCGAACCATCGGGGCGGTAGAGGCGCCTGCAACCATCAGGGCACCCGGGGCGGCACGCAGCGACACCGGAAGTTC
>Ga0257112_10000167_pt1 | contig 28667 bp, 21 predicted proteins | sample LP_taG_5_FD_191565 | JGI IMG/M metagenome (GOLD analysis project Ga0257112, IMG submission 191565) | Marine microbial communities from Northeast Subartic Pacific Ocean, Canada - LP_J_2015_P26_1000m | ecosystem: Environmental > Aquatic > Marine > Oceanic | place: Canada: Northeast Subartic...
AACCACCAGGTTACATGCAATTTTGCATCGGCTGGAACGAATCTTGGTGCCTTGTACTCATAGTGGAATTGCCAGTTGAAGTCGTAGTCGGGTACCCAGAGGAGGGTTTCCAGCTCGTCTACCCCTGGAAGTTGCAATTCAAGCTTGACGGCTTTTCCGCGATAGTGAGAATGAGGGGCCAGCGCAAGCAGGAGAATGTCTTCCTGGATCGTGTGCTCGTGAGTCGCCATATAGTTGGGATCGCCTGGTGGAATCACAATGTCAGTGTTCATTGGAATCGTGTTTTGAACTACGTAATCGATTACATCACCCGGCTCATGGAAGAGGAAACCACCAGCGGTGTTATCTTCCACAGCTGTGCCAGGACCTGGTTGCTTGGCATAGTGCATCCCGATGGTAATGAATGGATCTGCGGGAAGAAGGAAGCCCCATCCTTCTGGATAGACTTGAGGGCCTCGACCAGGAACGGCTACTCCCAGGTAGTTTGAAACCGAATGGTGCATTGTGGAGCTGCCGGGCCGGATCTCTGTTGCTTGGACCCATTGATGCTTACTCAAATCTCCGTCAGTACGCTGCATGAGTATAGTAGGTTGCCAATCTGTTGCTTCTTCGCATACTTCCACCGGCTCAGAAAAGGCAACTCTCGCATCGGGCACACCCATCCACCACATAGACCCGTCCGGTGCCTGTATAGGCTCGTTCGGCGGCGTGCTCAGCACGAGTTCCGATTCTGCAATGGCGGATTGATCATCAGGGTCTCCCTGAAGTGCCCCTGCCTCAACCCAGCCAATCAGGAGTTGCTTGTCCTTGTTTGATATATAACGCTCATTCTTAAATGTTCCCTGGTGCTGTCGGTGCGCTCCCCAAGGAGGCATGGACCCGTCTTTCAGTCGCAGGGATATCACCGGTGCCCAAATTTTTGCCTCTTCGTAAGAGAGGACAGAAAAAGGTGCTTGTGCCCCGCCCAGATTTGGAGCTTCTGGCCGATGGCATTCGGCGCAGTTCCTATTAAATGCATCCAAGACTTCTCCATAATACGTCGGTGCTTCAGTTGACTGCGCCAAGGCTCCTGCAGAAGCACTGAGCAGTGCTGCCAACGGGAAGAATATTTTAGTTATCAAATAAAGGTTTTTGCATTGGTAGTTCATGATGTCCCCTTCATCGTCAGCTTTCCGTAGCCTTCTAAGATTAGTTTGGCGGAGAGGGAGGGATTCGAACCCTCGATAGGTTTAACCCTATACGCCCTTAGCAGGGGCGCGCCTTCAGCCACTCGGCCACCTCTCCCAAAACAAGCGAATAATAACACAGCGGTCGAATTAGAAAGAATAATCCAGGGATGGGAAAACTAGAACACAAGCGCCACCCTCCAGTGCCGTGGAGACCAGTGACTGAGAATTGTTTTACTCGTTGCCTTCGTTGGCAGGAGCTTCGCCGTTTTTTTCTTTCTGAATACGTTGGTAAATTTCTTCGCGATGCACTGGCACTTCTTTAGGAGCATCGACCCCAATTCTTACCTGGTTACCTTTAACACCCAAAACAGTAACGGTAACATCATCCCCTATCATCAATGATTCGCCAATTCGGCGTGTCAGTATTAACATCGTCTTTCTCCATTAATCATTCCTTTGTACTTCCCCTTTTTTTGTCGAAAGGATTGTAAGAAAAACACTCCAGTTAAATTTGCCCGCGACTCACCGAAATAACCACCTAAATGGATAATCTGCTTCATCACATTGCTATACGGTTCTTCGGATTACAGCGTTGAGAAGCTGTCCAGTGTATTAGTACGAATTTTCTAATTGCCAGGAAAAAGTACCGGATTGGCTTTCGTAAATCCTTTGTACCAAAACGGTAGTATCTGCCTATATTTAGCCAAAGCCAACTTATTTAGGCTTGTTTTAGGCTCAAATTATCGACTGATTACGATTCTAAATCTTTTTCGTAATCCGGATCACCCAGATCAAAAGTGCTGTGCAGGGAACGCACCGCTAGTTCTAAGTATTTTTCTTCGATAACTACAGATATCTTTATTTCGGAGGTAGTGATGATTTGAATGTTGATATTTTCGTCCGCGAGTGCTTTGAACATCCGACTGGCAATACCTGCATGAGAACGCATGCCCACTCCAACCAGAGAAACCTTACAGACCTTCTTGTCCAAGACAACTCCCTTGGCTTTTAGGGAAGAGGCAAGTTTATCCAAGATAACCTTTGTTTTATCCGATTCGCTCCTCTTTACGGTAAAAGTAATATCATTAGATCCATCGGCCGCAGCATTTTGCACGATAACATCTACTTCAATCCCCGCTTCACTGACAGGGCCGATTACGTTGTAGGCGATGCCGGGAACATCAGGTACTCCCGCTACGGTTAATTTGGCTTCGTCGCGTTCGAACGCGATGCCAGCTATAGCTGGATCTTCCATATCGGTATCTTCCTCTAGACTTATAAGAGTTCCAGCACCTTCCTCGAATGTAGACAACACTCGGAGCGGTACCTTATATTTGCCTGCAAATTCCACTGAGCGGATCTGTAAAACTTTAGTACCGAGGCTAGCCAGCTCAAGCATTTCCTCGAAGGTAATGCTCTTGAGCAACTTGGCGTCTTCCACGACTCTAGGGTCAGTAGTGTAAACCCCTTTTACATCGGTATAAATCTGACACTCTTCAGCTTTCAGTGATGCGGCCAGGGCAACCGCTGTTATATCGGAACCTCCCCTCCCCAACGTAGTAATATCTCCGGACTCATCTACGCCTTGGAAACCTGCAACCACCACCACTTCACCCTGCTCTAGCTGAGCTTGAATACGGGAGCCGTCTATTTCTCGGATGCGGGCTTTAGTGTGGGCTTCGTCAGTAAGTATACGGACTTGACCACCAGTGAACGATCGCGCTCCATAGCCACGCTTTTCAAGGGCCATACAAAGCAAAGCAATAGTAACCTGCTCGCCCGTGGACAGCAGGACATCCATTTCCCGTGGCGTGGGTTGCTCCATCATTTCCATGGCTAGCGCTGTTAGTCTATTAGTCTCACCGCTCATCGCTGAAACTACAACCACCACATCATCACCTTTATCTCGGAACTCACTGATTTTTTTCGCAACCGCTTCTATGCACTCAATACTCCCTACAGAAGTGCCGCCATATTTCTGAACGATTAAAGCCATTGCTTATAACTTCCCTTCCAGCCATGGTTTAACACTTTCCAGTGCCGACGGAACCGCACTGACGTCATTACCTCCGGCCATTGCCATATCAGGTCGGCCGCCACCTTTGCCACCAATTTGTTCTGCAACCATATTAGCGAGGTCCCCGGCAGTTACTTTCTTGGTAAGGTCCTTACTAACACCCACTACTAAGTCAACCTTACCGTCATTTATGCTCGCCAACACAATCACCGTTGTCCCCAATTTGTTCTTTAACCGGTCTACCGTATCTCTTAGTGACTTTGAATTGAATTTTTCAAGAGTGGCAACCAAGACCTGAGTACCGTTAATTTCAATTACCTGAGACGCCAGTTCATCACCTACACTGGATGCCATTTTGGCTTTTAATTGTCCGAGCTGTTTCTCTAGGGTCCGATTGCTGGCGGCCAATTGCTGGACTCTTTCCACCAGTTCCAGTGGGCCACTATTTACGACCCCCATAATCTGTTTGAGTGTCTGTTCTTCATTTTCTACCAGGGTCAACGCACCTTTGCCTGTCACCGCTTCTATCCGGCGCACACCAGCGGAAATCCCGGTCTCACTGGCTACCTTAAATAAACCAATATCTCCGGTGCGGTTAACGTGACAACCCCCGCAGAACTCAACGGAGTACTCGCCGCCCATGGTGACCACCCTAACCTCATCCCCGTATTTCTCTCCAAAAAGTGCCAGGGCCCCCTTTGTTTTAGCCTCGGAAATTGGCATTACCTCTTTTTCGACTATTGAGTTAGCAAGAATTTCGTGATTAACCTGCGCTTCAACCTGTTTCAATTCCTCTTCTGTTACTGGAGTCGAGTGCGAAAAATCGAAACGTAAACGGTCGGCATCAACTAAGGATCCTTTTTGTGTAACGTGTTCACCCAATATGTTACGAAGTGCGGCATGCATCAAATGAGTCGCCGAGTGATTAAGCGTGATTGCCAAGCGATCAACTTCTGCAACATGAGCAGATAATTGATCTCCAACCCGTAATGCACCGGTTTGCATAACTCCTCGATGGATTAGTACTTCACCCTGCTTCTGAGTATCAAACACTTCAAATTTGCAGGTGTCATTATCTAGGATTCCATGATCGCCCACCTGCCCCCCGGATTCTCCGTAGAAAGGAGAGGCATTCAGTAGCACCAGCAATTCTTCCCCAATAAGAGCTTCATCCAATCGATCACCTTGCACATCGAAGATACCTGTCACCGAGCAAATGCCGTCCAGGTTTTCATACCCTGTGAAATCAGTAGAAAGATCTGAGCCTATGTCCAGCTTTTCGACGCTTCCAAAATTGCTGGCTGCACGGGCTTGGTTTTTCTGAATCAACATAGCCTGCTCAAACCCATCAAGATCGAGATTCATGTTGTGCTCTCGGGCCACGTCGGCTGTTAGATCAACCGGGAATCCGTAGGTGTCATAAAGCTTGAATACCATTTGGCCCGGAATAGTATCGCTATTCAGTTCCTTGATAGCTTTCTCTAGAATGACCATCCCATTATCAAGAGTACGCGCAAATTGTTCTTCCTCTTCTTTTAGCACCTTCTCAACAAAGCCACGCCTTTCAACGAGTTCTGGATAAGCCGAACCCATAACTTCAACCAGTGAAGCTACCAATTTGTAAAAAAAGACATCTTTAACACCCAGCTGATAACCATGTCTTACGGCCCGACGTACAATCCGGCGCAACACGTATCCTCGGCCTTCGTTGGCTGGTATAACCCCATCCACTGCAAGGAATGCACATGCCCTTATATGATCGGCGATGACACGTAGAGAAGTATTTTCTATATCCGACTCACCGGTTATATCGGCGATGTTTTTGATTAAGGCTTGAAAAAGATCAATCTCGTAGTTGCTGGAAACGTTCTGTAGCACCGCAGCCAAGCGCTCCAAACCAGCACCGGTATCTACAGAAGGTTTGGGCAAAGGAATCATGGTGCCATCAGCCTTGCGATCGAACTGCATAAATACCAGATTCCAGATTTCTATGTATCGGTCCCCATCCTCGTCAGGACTTCCCGGTGGGCCACCGGCTATTTCTGGGCCATGGTCATAGAAGATTTCAGAACAAGGGCCACAGGGTCCCGTGTCCCCCATCGCCCAAAAATTATCTTTCTCTCCCATACGTGAAAAACGACTGGGATCAATTTTTATTTCGTCTAACCAGATCGAAGCCGCTTCGTCATCATCTTCAAATACAGTGACCCAAAGCCTTTCCGGTGGCAATCCTAGATTGACAGTTAGAAATTCCCAAGCATATTCAATCGCTTTCTGCTTGAAATAATCTCCAAAAGAGAAATTACCAAGCATCTCAAAAAAAGTATGGTGACGAGCAGTATAGCCAACGTTTTCTAGATCATTATGTTTACCACCAGCCCGCACGCAGCGCTGCGAACTGGTGGCTCTAGAACAGGTTCGCGTTTCCTCCCCTAAAAAAACGTCCTTGAACTGGACCATTCCCGCATTGGTGAACAACAGTGTCGGGTCATTTCCGGGCACGAGAGAGCCGCTAGGCACAACCTCATGATCATGCGCAGCAAAAAAATCCAGAAACTCCTGTCTTATCTCAGCGCTTTTCATACTCGGTTCCGATTTTTGTAATTCAGCTGAGCGAAGCTATCCGACCCATTTAAAAAAGCAGAGGATTATAGCCTTAATTATCTGAAGTTGCAGGGGTTTAGTCGCCCTGTCCGGTTTTCCCCTGGTCGTTAGATGGCGAGGTGGAAACAGATGGATTGGAGGAAAATGCCCCGACAGTTTTTTCTATGGGCACCCGCAAGCGACCATCGCTTGACAAGATTATCGCCATTGGTCGAGTCTGCGGAAAATGACTGAGAATAATAGTCACGATAATCAGGAACGGTACGCAAAGAAACATGCCAGGAATACCCCAGATATATCCCCAAAGGGCCAAGTTCAAGAGGATTATGATGGGACTCAAGTTAAACGACGAACCCATCAGTCGAGGCTCAAGTATATTACCGATACATACCTGAAGGGCACCGATGCCAAACAGTACTACCAAGAACAAGGTATATCCATCGGATTGAGCCAAGGCTATCAGAGCAGGAAAAATAGTGGCGATGATTGAGCCTATCGTTGGAATGAAATTCAATAGAAATATCAGTAAACCCCAAACGCCGGCAAAATCAACATCCGCGATACGCAGAATAATGTAACTCAGCATGCCGGTCAGTGAACTAGTGATTATCTTGATGGTGATGTATTTCTGAATATCGTCGCGAATGCGATTGATTATCTTATTTGCGTCCTGTTCTTTGTTGGGATCTGCAACCAGAGCAGTGATTTTGTTAGTGAAATGTCCCTGTTCGAGAAACAGGAACCCGATATAAATAAGAATGAGCCCACCACTTGCCAGAATACTTGTTAGTGAAGATGCTATTGATGTTAAAAACGAGGGGATATCTAACCAGGTAGTCAATAACTGGGGAAGGCTTTGGCCTTCGAACTCTGACATATCAACGAAGGATAAGTTCTCTAGTCTTGTTGTTAGGTTTTCTTGATATATTGGTGCCACATCTAAGACATCACCAACCGTGGATGAAAGGAAGTTAATAAGTGCCAATATAAGAAAAATGAATGTTAAAAATGAAGCAGTGAGGCACACGGGCATAGGAAATCGAAAACCACCAATAGCAATGTGAGAAAACGCGCGGGCCAATACATTAATGAGATACCAGAGCGCAATAGCAATAACTAAAGGCAAGAGTAAATCTTTACCAATGAACAGTAGGTAAAAGATTAAAAATATAAGTACTGCTGTAGCGGTGTAGTTAAGTATTTTCATGCCTTATTACTCTTTTCGGACACTTCACGCGATAATGTAGTAAAGCAATGTACATATCGATCCCGCACCAAACGTGTTCACTCCCGCAAAAAGGCGAAGTTCTTCTATTGGCAGCAGTAGGATTTGCGGAGAATATCACATTTTACCCCGCACACCCGCATTACTCCTAGTCGATGGAGATCGCGTCAAAACACGTTCCTATCTGGGGGGTTAGCTTCGGATTATTCCCCTATATTTCCAGCAGAGTGTGTTTGGTAGCCGCAGTGATTATCTAGCGTGAAGCGAAGTTTCGTGAACTCACTTGCAGCAGAATCTGGTTTTCCACCAAGTTGTACAGACGGCCCAGATGGCCCCGACGAGTGCGCCCAGGAGTACTATCTGAGGTAGCGACCACAACGAGACCCAGAGGTTCTACCACGAAGATCAACTGACCGCCGTATCCCCAGGCGACTGGCACCAGCATGCCGGCCAGGTCTCTCAACCACCAGCCATAGCCATAATACCTACCCTGCCCCCTGGGTGAGCGCGCATGAGGGCGATGGGATTCTTTTATCCATTCCAGTGGGATGATCTGCTGCCCATCATAGATTCCCTTGTTAAGGTAAAGTTCACCGAAAGCCAGCATTTGCCGAGGTGTCATCTCCATATCATTACCACCAAAATAAATCCCTTGGGGGTCCTTCGACCAGTAGGACATGGAGTAGCCAAGCTTCGAAACGAGATGCTTTTGGGCAAACGCCTTAGTGTCTATACCACTAGCCCGGGTAAGAATGGCTGATAAAATATGTGTACTGCCGGTGCTGTAGAGCATTCTCGTGCCGGGTTTGGCAACTAATGGCTGGTTAATGGCGAATTCCACCCAGTTTTCGCTTAATACCCATTTACCATAATTTCGATTACTCGTTGTTTCCAACCCCGACTGCATAGTTAACAAGTTTTCTATAGTAATGAGCTGTTTGTCAGAGTTGATCTGATCGGAGATATAATCTGGAAAATATTTGATAATGGGATCATCAACAGACTCAATGTAACCTTTTTCTATAGCGATACCGACCAAAGCGGAGATAACACTCTTTGAAGCCGATTTCATATTGGCAGGCCGCCGTAGATCAGTGCCATTATAATATTCCTCGAACACCAGTTCCCCACGATGGCTAACCAATAAACTATACAGCCGCGGAAGGCCCAGCGCTGCCCGATGCGCCTCAGCAAAGTCGTAATTGAGCTCACCAATATTTGCTATCGGTTCGTCAGCATTCACTGCGAATGAGAAAAATAAACCGAAGAGAATCAATAGAGGAGTGTTTCTCATCAGTGGCTCAAAGAAGCGTTTCGTTAAATGCTTTCGAATGCCCGGGAGAGAACACCAGGGGTAAGTATTTGTGGCAGAATCAACGGCTCCTTTGACGCATCACCAGGATACAGGACGTACAAAGGAACGGATGGACGATTGAACTGATCAAGGACAGCGGTGATTTCCGGGTCTTCATTGGTCCAGTCGCCCTTCATATAGGTAATGTCATTATCACTCATGGACTGTTGTACCCGCTCGGTACCCAGTGTCGTCTGTTCGTTAGCTAGGCAAGTAATGCACCAAGCAGCCGTCATGTTGAGAAACACGGGGCGCCCTTCAGACTGAAGTTCATTCAACCGTGCAGCACTGAATATTTCATAATTCTGAATCGGATTGCCGTCTGCATCAAATTCTTGCGACACCACCTGGTTACTTCCCGAGGATTGTAGAAAAGAGGATTGCATCAGGTATATGGCAACTGCGAAAGCACCAACACCAACCGCAATCTGGGCAGCACGCATTGTCGGCCCCATGGAAAATCGACGTTGATACATCCAGGCAGCGAAGGCGAACAACACACAGCCTACTAACACCAGCGACATTCCAATGACGCCTACTTGATTACCTAATACCCACAAAAAGAAAAGCGCGCTCACATAGAGAGGGAAAGCCATGAATTGCTTGAATGTTTCCATCCAAGCACCTGGCTTTGGCAGATAACGGAACAGGATCGGTGCAAAAGACAACACCAGAATTGGCAGGGCCATACCTAATCCAAGAGAAATAAATACCAGCATAGCTACCGCCCAAGACTGGGCTAAGGCAAAACCTATGGCCGGGCCCATGAACGGTGCGGTGCAGGGGGTCGCCACCGTTGTGGCCAATACCCCGGTAAAAAAGGAGCCTTTATAACCTCCTTGGTCTGACAAGCTCGCACCCGCTCCCATAATGCTTGTTCCGATTTCAAACACGCCAGACAAGCTAAGCCCCATTAGGAAAAACAAGTAGACGATGAAAGCGAGAAACCACGGCTGCTGAAACTGAAATGCCCAACCGACCGCTTCACCACCTGCGCGGAGAGCAATCAAGGCCGAGGCAAGAACGACGAAAGCAGTAATTACACCCACAGTGTAGGCAACACCATCCATGCGCTGTTTATAACGACTCTCACCGATGTTTTTTGTAAAACTCAATGCCTTAATAGATAGTACAGGAAACACACAAGGCATCAGATTTAAAATCATCCCACCCAGCATAGCGAAGAGCATGTACAGTGGAAGGCCACCGCTACCGAACCCAGAACCTGAATTATCCATGCCTGCTAACGGCGTAATAGTAATCAAGTTGGCATCAACTGCTGGATCAACAAATTCAAATGCGGTTCGCGTACCTTCTTCATTCTCCAGTACGAGCACACCAAATACCTCTGTAAGGTTTTCCAACATACGACGCGGCTGCTGATGAGTAATCGCCAACAGGTTCTGTTGAATCGAGACGTCGCGAAGAGGCCCGGGCTTGATGATGCGGCGTTGGTCTGGGAAAAACCAAGCATTGGCGTATTCTGCGAAGACTGTATTTGATGACTCAAACCCGAGACTGATTCGCTCACCTGCAACGGCAATAATGGATTTAATATCATGCTCACTGGTCGGCAGATTTTCTCGAGCGTTTGCAAATAATTGGGATGCGGACACGTTCGGTTCTGACATGACCCCCACGGGTAACGTCAAACTCAGCCGCTGCTCACCAGGAATACAAATCTGATCGCACACATACCACTGAGCCATTGTGCTAAGCACTACGCTTTCACCAGAGTAATCTTCGGGAACTGTGACGGAAATCGGCAATAGTATTTCTTCTTCATAACCGAAGTTCACAAGGTCGGTATCATAGAAAGGTAACCAGTGTGGCGCTGGCCATTGAATGTCACCAATAACTGTTCCTTCCGGTGCATTCCATTCATTTAGACTGGTTGGATTGCCGCTGTCACCGCCCATCTTCCAATAGGTGTGCCAATTTTCTACCGGATCGAGGCGCAACCCTAACCAAGTAGTTTCTCCAGGAACAATATTTTTTGTCTCCGCCAAAAGCTCTACTTCGATACTATGATCCCAAGCTGAATTCGTAAGCTGCGGGTTGATATCATAGGCCTTCCAATTACCTTCTCCGTCAACGAAGGACAACAAACCTTCCATCTCCGTCAGTTCATTCGAAAAGCGCCTGTGTTGTTCCGTAGAGATCTGAATCCGATTACCATCGAGCAACACATCTCGATAGGGAGCGTACCGCATGATGCGCGACTCAGTTGGGAAGAACCATGCCTTGTCCGCATTATCAAAAACTCCGTCGAGACCCTCTACCATGACATTCACTTTTCCATCATGGGCGTTGAAAGAAGCAATCAACTCGTGTTGATCGACAGAAGCAGGAATCAGTTCACGGTTCTCGATGAATCCGCTTTCCCAAAGGGGATCAATTTCTAGTGTTTCTCCCACTGGCAGCGACAGTGAAAACATGGCATCGCCAGGAATACATATTTCTGCGCAAACCTGCCAATCAATCCTAGTGCTCAGTTCAAAAGTCTCACCAGAAAAATTAGCGGGTACTGACACCTGCATCGGTAGGAATACTTCTCTTGGGTAGGTAAAAGTGACCAATTCACTGTCAAGAAACGGTGTCCATTCCGGAATAGGCCAGTCTATCTCTCCTACGGTGGCGCCGCCCGGTAATTGCCATTCACTTGTCTTGGTAGCCTCACCACTGTCACCACCAAATTTCCAGTAAGTATGCCAATCCTCAATCGGGTCTAGCCGAATAGCTAACCAGAAGAATTCCCCGGGAACTACATTGGTAGTTTCTGATAAAAGTTGTACCTCGATCTGATCAGTCTTATGGAGCTGTGCCTGGATACCCAGGGAACAAACAGATAAGAATAATAAAATCAGTAGCTTAGAAAAAAAAGTTCGCATCCTGGTCCTTAGATCGAAGTGCTTGAAATTCTACCCGGTTGAGATTACCTAAGATGTGCCAAAAGGTAACAAATTAGCCAGCTTCTGTCATGGTACATACAATCGGCCAATACAGTCGGCACTCCAAGTTAGCGTCGACCAAGTCTAGTCGGCTTGTTTAATGATAATCAGCGTTAATGCAGGCGCAGAATACGTTCCACCACCAACTGAAGCGATCGATTACCGCGAAATTCATTAACTTCCATTCGATAGACGATCTCGATCTCGCGGGTATCATCAATAGGCCAGAGCGCCGTTTCGACATTGAACGCAATAGCATCCACGGTAAACCCTGGTGATCCTATAGGGCTCAATAACATCTTCAGATGCTTTTCTCCTACCGCTCGAAATTGTATAAGTTCAAAGCACCCGTCAAAAAGCGGCTCAGGAAATTCCTGACCCCAAGGTCCCGCCCGTTCCAGTTTTTCAGCTATTTCCATAGAAAGCCAGTCCGTCTCTATTTCACCGTCGCTAAACACGGTAGCTGTTAATTGTTCTTCACTGAGCAAGCGCGCGGCTTCCTCTTCAAAGGCTTTCGTAAATTCAGTAAGTCGTGACTTATCCAGACTGAGACCAGCTGCCATTGCATGGCCACCAAACCTAGTTATCAAGCCGGGATAATGACAAGCCACAGCATCAAGCGCATCTCGGATATGAAATCCCTTTATCGAGCGAGCAGATCCTTTTAGCTCAACACCTATTTCACCCCGGGATTCATCTCTGCAAGCTTCTGCGAATGCAATAACCGGCCGGTTAAACTTATCCTTAATTCGAGAGGCAAGGATTCCAACAACTCCCTGATGCCAACGTGGATCATATACACACAGTGCAGGTGGTATGCCATCTTCTTCAAGTACTAGCTCTTCTAGGTAGGCAAAAGCTTGCTTGCGCATATCAGCTTCGATTTGCTTGCGGTCTTGGTTCATCGCGTCAAGTTGTAAGGCAAGCTCATAAGCACTGCCTTGTTTCTCCGCTAACAAGCATTCTATCCCTGTGGACATGTCATCGAGACGTCCGGCCGCATTAAGACGTGGACCAAGACTGAAACCTAGATCGCTGGCAGACAGTTGCCTAACTTTACGATTTGCCACTTCTAGTAAGGCAAGTATGCCAGGACAGGTTCGTCCCGCACGGATACGTTTGAGCCCCTCATCTATCAAGATGCGATTATTACGATCCAGTGGAACCACATCTGCAACCGTACCTAGTGCAACCAGATCAAGAAACGCGGCCATATGTGGCTCTTGTAGATCGTGATCGGCGAACCAGTTCATGCCGCGAAGCCTAGTGCGCAGTGCCAGCATTACATAGAAAATTACTCCCACACCAGCGATACACTTACTGGGGAACTCACAATTCGATAGGTTTGGATTAACGATAGCATCAGCATTGGGCAGCTCTTCTGCCGCAAGATGATGATCAGTAATCAGTACCTTAATACCCGCCTGCTTGGCTGCTTGGACACCATCAATACTCGATGTCCCGTTATCAACAGTTATTAGCAGATGTGGGTCAAGGGTTTTAGCCAGGTCAACAATTTCGGGAGTAAGCCCATAACCATACTCGAATCTGTTCGGAACGATGTATTCCACTTGTGTCGCACCAAATTGGGTTAGAGCCTTTATGGCCAGAGCGCAACTGGTGGCGCCGTCCACGTCAAAATCTGAAACGATAAGTATCTGCTTTTGCTGCTGCAGGACATCAACCAACAAATCAACTGCCTGCTCCATACCATACATCCGGTTAGGAGAAAGCAAATTATCCAAACCGAGTTCTAGCTCTTCAGCGTTAATCACCGCTCTTTGGCTGTAGATTCTCTGAATGAGCGGATGCAGTGAGTCTGGTAGTTCGAGATCGGGATTTGCAGACCTACGCTGAAGGAGATTTGTCATCCGTTAATGCCGGAAATGATTTTTAATGAAATTAGTGACCTCAATAATTTCATTCGGAACAACGGTATAGCGCTCTTCCCGTTCAAACAAATCTGACAAATGCTCTGGCAGTTTCGGTACTGCCAGTCCGGCCGCCGCGATAGCTTCACTGAATTTGGCAGGATGGGCTGTAGCCAAAGTAATGACTGGAACTTTCTTATCATGACTGCAGATGCGCCCAGCTTTTACACCAACTGCCGTATGGGGGTCCAACAATTTTCCGCTTTCCTTGAATACTTCGGCGATTACTGCGCAGGTTGTGTCATCGTCGACACTGGCGCTATCAAAGCAGTTTTTTACGCGTTGCCACTGTTGCGCAGTAACACTAAGTGTTTCATTACCAAACCGGCTCATAAAGTCTGACAGATCGGTTGCGTCAAGATCAAATAAATCAAACAAATATCGTTCGAAGTTGCTCGACACTAAAATATCCATGCTCGGTGAAAAGGTTTCACTAAGGGTCGTTACAGAGTATTCATTGTTACTGATAAAGCGATGTAGAATATCGTTCTTGTTTGTAGCCACTACCAATCGATCAATCGGTAATCCCATACACTTTGCTAAATAACCCGCAAAGATATCGCCAAAATTTCCCGTCGGAACCGAGAATGAAACTAACTGATCTGGCGCACCGAGTCTCAAAGCTGCCGAGAAATAATAAACAATCTGCATGAGAATGCGTGCCCAATTAATGGAATTAACCGCGACGAGTTGCCTCTCTTCAGGTAAAAAAGACTGATCGGCGAACGCAGCTTTAACGATACGCTGACAATCATCAAAACTTCCTTCCACAGCCAGATTGAATACATTGTCCCCCGGAACGGTTGTCATCTGCCTACGTTGAACATCAGATACCCTTTGATAAGGATGCAGTATAAAAATATCAACATGGTCAGAATGACGACATCCTTCAAGTGCAGCTGATCCTGTATCACCGGAAGTTGCACCTAAGATGACCACTCGTTGGTTTTTTTTGATCAATACATAATCCAGAAATCTACCCAACACTTGTAGCGCAAAATCTTTAAAAGCAAGAGTGGGTCCATGGTATAACTCAAGAATCCATTCATTCTCACCTAGTGGGCTTAGCGGTGCTACTTCGGGGTGATCGAACTCGCTATAACTTTCCTCGATGATTTCTTGCAAAGCATCGGCGGGAATTCCATCACCTATAAAGGGAGTTATAATTTTTAGCGCCAGCTCCGGGTAGGACAAACTCTGGTAGTTGCGAATCTCTTCGGTGGAAAGTTTTGGAAGTGACTTCGGAACAAAGAGCCCCCCATCTGGGGCCAGACCGGTCAGCAATACTTGCTCAAAAGTTTGCGGCGAGCATCCACCACGAGTACTAATGTATTTCATTGTCGCACTCTTTGCAGCTATTCTGCTTCGCCATGAAAAGGTTCAACCCGGATACGATTAACACCACCGGTGACCTCGTCCAACGCTTCAATAGCCTCAATAGCAAGATTTAGCTGCCGCTCAATGGCGCGGTGAGTAAGAATAACAATTGGTACCACTTCACTAATCGCTTCTTTCTGAATTACCGCTTCAATGCTGATATCGTGCTCCTGCAGAATACTGGATATTTTGGCCATCACCCCGACCTTGTCCACCGCTGGAATACGCAAATAGTACTCTGCTTCAATCTCGTCTATACCTAACACGGGTAAATCGTTGTGTGCGTGACGATAACCTAACGGCGGGTAAACTGGTTCGACACTGCCAGCTGCCAATTGCCTGCCTATATCGATGAGATCGCCCACAACTGCAGAAGCCGTGGCCTCAGCTCCCGCGCCCGGTCCGCTATAAAGAGTGGCACCAACCGCATTACCATGAACCAATACCGCATTACCCACACCATTCACATTGGCCAGCAGACGTGATTTGGATAACAAGGTGGGATGAACGCGCATCTCTATCCCCTTAACGGTCTTACGGGCAATACCGAGATGCTTGATGCAGTATCCCAGCTCATCGGCATAGCTGATATCTTCTGGCGTTATATTGCTGATTCCTTCGGTATAGGTTTGGTCGAACTGCAATGGGATTCCAAATACGATGGACCCCATAATAGTAAGCTTGTGCGCAGCATCTGTACCGTCTATGTCCAAGGTCGGATCAGCTTCAGCGTATCCCAGTTCCTGAGCCTGTTTTAATACATCGTCAAAGTGTCGTTGTTTCGCCGCCATCTCGGTCATAATAAAGTTGCCGGTCCCGTTGATAATGCCAGCCAGCCAATCTATTTGATTACCGGCCAAGCCTTCACGTAACACTTTAATAATGGGAATTCCGCCTGCTACGCTACTCTCGTAGGCCAGGTTTACGTTATGCTGTTCAGCAATCGGAAACAATTGATTGCCACGTTCTGCGATAAGAGCCTTGTTAGCAGTGACCACGTGCTTGCCGTTGGCGAGAGCCTGACTGACTACTTCGAACGCCGGGTCAAAGCCTCCCATGGTTTCAACTAAGATCCGAACTTCGGGATCTTTTACTACGGCAAAAGGATCTGTTCCCGATTGGTTCACTCCGCAGCTATCAAGCAATGCTTTACAATTTGCGTCCAGTGTACGTGTAACCGCATGAGAAATTACTAAGGTGCTGCCCAATCGGCGCTCAATTTCACTCGCGTTGATTCGCAAGAGCTCAAGCGTACCCCTGCCCACGGTGCCCAATCCGCAGATGCCAACATTTAACACGCCGGGTAATTGTGATGATGAAGAGTTCAAATCATTCCTCTAAGCATGCAGCGACAAAGTGCGGATTATACTGGAAACATCCAATAAACTCAGTGCAGAGCGCTAACGATATTTAGAACCCATAAACAAAATCGCCAGCCTGTGTCAGGCTGGCGATCCCTGTGCCCTAATTCAGAGTTTTCTAGTCGACCTGCAGCATCGTTACCAACCGGTCTACCTCGACGTAACCTGGGATCAGGCGGCCATCGGGAAACACTAGAGCAGGGGTGCCACTAATACCTAATTCGTTGCCAAGCGAATAATGCGCGAGAACAGGGGACTCGCAATCCCGCTCTGGCAGGTTCTGTCCATTCTTGGCCTGGGTCAGGGTCTTATGCCGGTCATCAGAACACCAAACCGAGATCATCTTTTCATAGGACTCAGCGTTTTCACCCCCTCGAGGATAAGCCAGGTAACGTACCTGGATTCCCTTATCCAGAATCGTAGCCATATCACGATGCAAAGCTCGGCAATAAGTACAATCCACATCGGTAAAGACCGTTAACGTAGCTTTGATTTCAGATTCCGGAGTAAAAATAATCATCTCATCCTCGGGAATCGCTGCAATCTTTTGCTGGGTGCGAATCTGTCGAGTACCCGTGGACAAATTCAGCAAACCGGATCCGGTAGTCTGATACATATCACCAGCAAACAAGTAATCACCCGATATATCGCTATAGAGAATCTCTCCAGTACTAAGCTCCACTTCATAAATAGTAGACAAAGGGGTAGCTTTAAGGCTGATAATTTGCAATTGGTTCTGGGAAGCAAATTCGATTGCCTGAACCAGTTTCTCGCGGAGCGATTGAGGAGCAGCGGAATTCTGAGCCAGTGAAATCGGCATCAGGGTCAGGAACAGGCTACATAAGGCCATAACTGACTTAATATTTATCTTCATTATAATTCTCCAGTTTTCAATTACCGCGAGAATGTTGAGTCTAGTGCGTTTTAACGCTGAAAAGAAGACCGAATTGTTGGATTCCAAACCTTATTAATCCTTTTGTCGGCGGTCTTTGGCTCTGATCTGAGCTTTATAGCCCGCTTCAATCAATTGTGAGCGGATAAACAGAGGAACTATCCGGATTTCTTATCAAGCTTCTCAGTAATACGCGCAGCGCGGCCAGTCAAATCTCGCAGGTAGTAAAGCTTAGCCTGGCGCACATTACCGCGTCGCTTCAATTTTACACTGTCAACCTGCGGGCTATAAGTCTGAAACGTTCTTTCAACGCCAATACCATGCGAGATTTTCCGCACAGTGAATGCAGAATTTAAACCGCGATTACGTTTGCCGATTACGACCCCCTCGAATGCCTGCAAACGTTCTCGATCAGCTTCCCTAATCTTCACCTGAACTACTACGGTGTCACCTGGAGTGAATTTCGGTAGTTTTTTCGACATCTGTTCATCCTCAATCTGTTGGATGACTTTATTCTTACTCATCGCTTTTGCTCCTGAAATCTGTGCACCTTGTAACCTTGTTACAATTGTATCGGATTTCGTGACTCATATTCGTTTATAAACTGTTCTAGTAATTCTTGTTGCTCCCCATCCAGAGTCAAGAGCCCTAAAAGATCGGGCCGCTTTAACCAAGTTGAGCCAAGACTCTGCTTCAGCCGCCACACTCTAATCGCTTCATGATCTCCGTTCAATAGAATGCTCGGTACCTTTCTGCCTTCGAATTCCTTTGGTCTAGTATATTCTGGACTGTGCAAGAGACCATTCGCAAAACTGTCTTCCACGGCTGAACCTTCATCACCAAGCGCTCCGGGTTGTAGCCGTATCATCGCATCAATCAACGCCATAGCAGCCAGCTCGCCGCCGCTGACAACGAAATCTCCTAGTGACCATTCCTCATCTACCTCAGAGTCAATTACCCGAGTATCTATACCCTGGTAGCGGCCACATACCAGCACCATGTTTGGTCGCTTTGCCAATTTCGCAATATGAGCTTGCTTCAAGGGCTTACCTTGTGGCGAAAGGTATACTACCTTCGCCTGCTGCATTGCCTGCGCCAGAGGGCCCTGCCTTACACCTTCCTTGGCTGCTTGAATCGAGGCTACCAGTGGCTCCGTCTTCATTAGCATCCCGGGTCCTCCACCGAATGGCTTGTCATCAACCATGCGGTGTTTGTCTGTTGCATAATTCCTGGGGTTCCAAAATTCCAAACTTACCAGCTCGTTCTGGATAGCTCGACTGCTGATGCCATAGTCAGTTAGTGCAGCAAACATTTCCGGAAACAGGGTGACTACGCCAATCTGCATCGTTTACACCTTCCCCAGGAACAAGCTGGCACCTCTGTGCCGGATTATTCCAGGTAATCTGCTTCCCAGTTAACCTTTATAAATCGCTCCTCAGAATCAATATGATCTATTACAGAGTCGGCGATATAAGGTATTAAGCGTTCCCTTGCGTCGATGCTATCGGCAGTTGGTTTGACCACCAACACGTCGTTAGCACCGGTTTCCAGCAGGCTACTCACTTGGCCAAAATTTTCGCCTTGCAGGTTTACAACTTTCATGCCTTCCAGCTCATACCAGTAATAACTGTCTTCGTCCAACTTAGGTAACAATTGACTGTTAATTGCCAGTCGAACACCTGAAAGTTGACGGGCTATTTCTGGTTCATCGTATCCCTTTATATGGACAACGAACCCATTAGACTGTTGTCTGTATTCGTCAATTTCCAGAACTTGCCAGCGATTATCAATTTCAGCTAGTAGTCTTGGGTATTCGAATATATTTTCCGTCGGATTGGTAAAAGAGCTCAGACGGAGCCAGCCCTTTATGCCGTGCAATTTACCTAGTTGACCTAACACCACTTTTTTGTGGTTTAGCGCTTCTGACTCTCTCTCTGAGCTATTTGATATAGCCACTTTTTCAGTAAAGAAATTAAACTTCAGTGGTAGTCGCAGATGCATCCTTGGCCAAACTAGAAACACGGGGGCTCACCTGTGCACCCTGGGACTGCCAAAACGCCATACGCTCCAGATCAAGACGCAGACGTTCCTCCTGCCCCTTAGCTAACGGGTTGAAGAATCCAATGCGCTCGATGAAACTACCATCGCGTGCACGCCGACTGTCAGCCACAGTGATATGGTAAAAAGGCCTCTTTTTAGCGCCACCACGAGACAATCGTATCGTTACCATACTTAGTTCCTATTTTCTAATATTCTGATAGTTTTAAAAGGGCTTGCGGACGGCGTAGCCATATCGCATAGAGCCCAGATAAAAAGGCCGGTATTCTAAGTCAATTAAAGGCTATATGGAAGCTCTGGGAGCTCTATTATAGCGGCTCTTGAATTCTTTGAAAGTCCAGGAATTCTATATGTTGAGCATTAAACACGGTACTTGACCCGTTTGCTCATAACCGCGGAAATTTGCCACCAGGCGCTGTTGGAAAACCAGAGCCTCCAGCTGGGCCCTGCATGCCGCCGAGACCTCGCATCATATTAGCCATATTACCGCCTCTCATTTTCTTCATAACTTTTTGCATCTGCTTGTGTTGCTTCAGTAACCTATTTAGATCTTGGATCTGGGTTCCGGATCCCTGGATAATGCGGCGTTTACGTGAACCATTAAGTATTTCAGGGTTAACACGCTCACGCATGGTCATGGAATTTATAATTACTTCCATTCGCCTAAATTGAGAATCGTCCACCATACCTGAGCCACTAGGGGGCAACGCACCCATCCCAGGTATCTTATCCATGATACTGGTAACCCCGCCCATGTTCTGCATTTGCTTTAACTGCTCCTTAAAATCTTCAAGATCAAACCCTTTACCCTTCTTGATCTTTCGTGCCAATTTTTGCGCCTTCTGCTTATCAATTTTCTTCTCAGCTTCCTCAATAAGCGAAAGAACATCTCCCATACCCAGTATGCGAGACGCAATACGGTCTGGATAAAACGGCTCCAGAGCATCGGGTTTCTCACCCATGCCAATAAACTTGATAGGCTTACCAGTTATGTGTCGCACGGACAGAGCAGCACCACCGCGGGCATCTCCATCTGCCTTCGTGAGAATGACTCCAGTTAAAGGTAATGCCTCGTTAAACGCCTTTGCGGTACTTGCAGCATCTTGGCCGGTCATGGCGTCCACCACGAACATCGTTTCGACTGGATTTAATGTCTGATGGAGCTGGCTGATCTCACCCATCATTTCCTGATCAATTGCGAGACGACCGGCAGTGTCTACGATCAGTACATCAATGAATTTCTTCTTGGCTTCAGCGACTGCAGCTATAGCGATATCAACAGGTGACTGACTAGTATTACTGACAAAAAACTCAACACCTACTTCATCAGCCAGTGTTTGCAGTTGCTCAATAGCCGCTGGCCGATACACATCGGCGCTGACTACCATGACTTTTTTTTGTTTGTCCTTCTTTAGCCAGTTGGACAGCTTAGCAACCGTTGTAGTCTTGCCGGAACCCTGCAGACCTGCCATAAGAATTATTGCAGGAGGAGTTACTTTCAGGTCGAGCTCGGCATTGGCCGACCCCATAAGGATTTCCAGTTCCGCCTGAACAATCTTAATGATTGCCTGTCCGGGTGTAAGGCTCTTTGCGACTTCCTGGCCAGCAGCACGCAAACTCACTCGGTCAATGAAATCCTTAACCACCGCCAGAGCGACATCACCTTCAAGTAATGCCCTGCGAACTTCGTGTAAAGCTTCCTGGATATTGCTATCGGTAAGGGTTGCCTTGCCCGAAAGTCTCCGAAGAGTGCTGGACAATCGTTCTGTTAGGTTATCGAACACATCGGTTTGCCTGCTGTTGAAAGTGAGCGGCGAATTATAGCTAAAACCTGCTATTCAAACCATTTCAGCTCAGCTCGCCCGTAATTCCCGGTATGGAACATATCTTGATCACCACAAGAAATGACTTCAATCGGTTCTATCTATATGCGAAACTTCCTGAAGTAATAGCAGACCGAGTTCGCCCAACACAAATGACCATTTTGCCAACTTTTCCAGTGCAAGTTACACTAATTTTTGGCCTATTCGCTGTTCTATTGTATTTAATTGGTTTCATCTTCCAGGGTATTAGTTTTATAAAAGATAAGAATACGCGTCCTGTGGTTTTCGCATTTGGTAGTATGGCTGTTGTTGCACATGCCTTCAGTGCTGATGGTGTCATTCGCACCTCAACGGGTTTCCATTTTGGAATCTCAGAAATTAGTACGTTGATTGCCGTTTGTATTTCCTTACTCGTATTAGTCAGTTCGGTCCGTAAACCTCTGGATAATTTATTGTTGGGACTATTTCCTCTATCTATTCTAACTATCATCGCTTCGCTAACAATAGCGAGTGATTATCCGCCTACTGACTTAAATCCTGGTTCCGCCAGCCATGTGTTGCTTTCGATAATGGCATACAGCTTCATTACCATCGCAGCGCTACAGGCTGGATTTCTGGCTTATCAGAATCATCAGCTGAAACATGGCCACGCCGGTGGATTCATCAGCAAATTCCCCCCGCTGCAGGACATGGAAGTGTTGCTATTTGAACTGCTTTGGGTTGGTCAGATTCTACTGAGCCTTGGCATAATCACCGGCTTGTTTTTTATTGATAACATTTGGGGCATAGATGGCATGATTCACAAGACTTTTTTCTCGGTCCTCTCCTGGATAGCATTTGCCATACTGCTTTGGGGTCGCTACAAACTGGGTTGGCGAGGAGTAACAGCGATACGTGGTACTTTGACGGGTTTCACACTACTTATAGTGGGCTTTTATGGATCCAAACTGGCTCTGGAATATATCATCTCTTAACCGACACTACGTTGTTAAAATTACGATCTAAAACCTCTCTGGTAGGACCTCATTAGCACAATGGAAAGTGACGGCTTGTCCTTGATGTTGCTCTCGCTATTCTTTGTGCTGCTTATCTGTGCATCGGCTTATTTTTCAAGTTCAGAAACAAGCATGATGAGCCTAAATCGTTATCGGCTAAAACATCTCAAAAGAAAGAAGCACCCGGGGGCAAGTCGTGCCAGCAAGTTACTGGAAACACCTGACAAACTGATCGGTATCATTTTGATCGGTAATAATTTCGTGAATTTTCTAGCAGCCTCCGTAGCTACTTCTATCGCTATCATCTTGCTGGGAGAGCCGGCACCCTTGGCTACGCCAATTATTCTGACATTGATTGTCCTAATATTCGCGGAGGTCACACCAAAAACCATTGCCGCCCTTTACCCTGAAAAAATAGCTTATCCTTCAAGCCTAGTGCTGTTAATACTGCTTAAGGTACTGTATCCAGTGGTCTGGATAGTCAACTTCGTCTCCAATTCCCTAGTCAGGTTGCTAGGCTTTGTCCCAAAATCAGATGATAGCAATCAACAACTTAGCCCCGATGAATTACGAACAGTTGTACATGAGTCGGGCGCACGAATCCCACAACATCGTCATGGCATGTTACTTAATATCTTGGATCTGGAAAAAGTCACAGTGAATGACATCTTGGTACCCCGTAACGATGTACTAGGCATTGATATTGAAGATCAGCTAGATGAAATACTCGACCAGATAGGCAATAGTCAACACACCCGCATGCCGGTCTATAAGCAGAATATCGACAACATCATCGGTATACTGCATTTGCGTAGCACCGGACGTCTCATTAAGGTGGAAACCCTGAATAAAGCCGCAATCGTCCGGGAAACGACTGAACCGTATTTCATTCCCGAAAGCACCCCACTGCATACACAACTTTTCAACTTCCAAAAAAAGAAAATGCGGATGGCTGTTGTCGTCGATGAATACGGTGCGGTGAAAGGAATCGTTACTCTCGAAGACATTCTTGAAGAAATCGTCGGCGAATTCACTACCGATATAGCTGACAGCAGCAGAGATATCCTGGCTCAAAATGATGGCAGCTTCCTAATTGGTGGAGGTACGAGTATCCGAGAAATCAATCGTGTGTTGTCTTGGAAATTGGGCAGTAGTGGTGCCAAGACGCTTAATGGACTCCTAACAGAAATTCTTCAATCCATTCCAGATTGTCCGGTGGGAGTGGAATTGGACGGCTATTATGCAGAAACCGTGCAAGTCAAAGATAATATGATCCGCACTGTCAAAATGCGCCAACGAGCCACGTTACCAGTTCCAGAGACAAGCTAAGAAGAACAAGATCAATAGCGCAAGACGGATACATCGACGGATTCCCACTTTTCAGATTCGTATAGTCGATAGGCTCGGAGTTTGGTTATCTTTTGTTTTTCAAACTTGCTCGCCAGCGATAGGGTAAATGATCCCTTCGTATCTATTTGCCAGAATTGCCAACTGGCCGGATCGTCAGCCAATTCAGAATCAAAACCAACGGACAATCGCTGATGAGCCAGAAAATCGAAGGAACAGCGTCGCAAAGGGATACTTAACCCTAGGCCCCGTGCCTTAATATAAGCTTCCTTTAGTGTCCAGAGGTCATAAAAGCGCGTCAATTGTTGTGTTGCTGGCAATACTTGTAGGGCTTCCAATTCATCTTTTGAAAAGTACCGGTTGGCGATTTGTAATATCCGACGCGATTTATCATTGCATTCAATATCAACACCAAAGAATTCATGCCTGCCAGTCGCTAACACTATTCGATCACCCGAATGGGAAATATTAAAATACAATGGATAATTCTGTTGAGCAGGATCGATCGTGGGTTTACCGTGAGGATTTTCATGAAACCGCCAAGAGGTGGGGGCCACATCACTATAGCGAGATAAAACGCTTCGAATCAGCATGCGGGTCAACAACAGCCGATCGCGGTGACGATCGAAATAGTAGCGTTGATAACGATCATATTCGCCACTATCAAGCCAGTGCAGAAATAAAGACTCTAACTCTTTACCATTGAACTCGGCTTGATCGGCGTACCACAAATGTATTTCTGACTTATCTAGTGTCAACATGGTAGCAGATTAATCATTTTTAAGAATGATTGCACTTCAAGAAGATAAGCCATTATTGTTAGCTCTGACCACATCCGCTAGTATCGTTTTTCTCACCAACTGTTATTAAACACATCAAACGTGAAAAGGTGAGCGAGGACGGTATCATGACCAATAAATCATACGCTATTCGGCTACTCAGCCTGATTACAATAATATGTTTTCCCTTCCTTGTCGTGGCGGACCACCATGAGGGGGCGAGCAACCTAAGTTCCATCAAACCCATCCATTCGACCAATTTCGGCATTGATCAGTCTGAAATTGAACAAATCAAGGCTGCAATGCAGGCGGCAGTAGAAGGCAATCATGTTCCCGGTGCTTTGCTGCTGGTTGGGAATAGCAAAGGTGTTGGAATATTGGAGACGGTAGGCATGCAAGGCCCCGAAAGCTCTTCCCCTGTTAACAAGGACACTATCTTCCGGATCTACTCCATGACTAAGCCGATTATTAGCGTGGCTATCATGACCCTTGTCGAAGATGGCATGATAAACCTTGATGACCCCGTTGAAAGATTCATTCCTGAATTTGCCAACCTCAAAATTATCGACGCTGAAACTGGTGAAATAAGAGATGCTCAAAATTCCATCACCATAGAGAACCTGCTCACCCACCAATCCGGTTTGATTCAGGAGATCTTTTCGCCGGGTAGCGCTCTCGGCAAGATCTATGGCGAAGAGTTGCGTGGCGACTTCACGGCACAAAAGTTCGCCGCGAAAATCGGTCAACTTCCAGTTTACTTCGATCCGGGTACTGCGTGGCATTACGGCCATTCCACTGATGTCTTGGGTGCTGTCCTAGAAGTAGTATCTGGCACGACCTTAGACGTCGTTCTCCAAGAACGTATCTTCCGGCCATTGGGCATGGATGAAACTACCTTTTGGGTGCCTAAAACCAAAAAATTCAGAATTGCAGAACCCATACATGGTGCAATGGGTGACAACACCGTGCCTCGCAAGATGCTATCAGGCGGAGGCGGCCTCAATTCAACTACTGAGGACTATGTTCGCTTCGCCGAAATGCTACTCTACGGTGGTGAATATCGTGGTCACCGTATCATTGAAGAGTCGACCCTGAGCCAGATGCGTGAAAAAAAGATTGGTAACGATGTGTCGCGTGAATTCTTTTTCTACGGCAATCTTGGTAACTGGGGTCTGGGTTTCCATCTACAGCCCACTACCAATGATCCAAATGGACCTCACAATTTTGGCTGGCGTGGCATCGGCGGCACCATTGTAGTGATCGACGAAGAAAACGATTTCTACATGATCTATATGGAACAAAAGCGTGGCGGCCCCAGGGATGCTCCTTTCAACAATAACATTGCAACCCGTATGGTTTACGAAGCGATGCGTAACTAATCTGTGTAGCGTTGATCATGAAGCACTGCCACCACTGCGCTGCACAATTGGTTTTTCGTATTCCAGAAGGTGATGATAGAAAGCGATATTGCTGTGATGGATGCGGCGCAATTTTCTACGTAAATCCAAAGAATATCGTTGGAACCGTACCAACCTATGAGAACAAGGTGCTCCTCTGCAAAAGGGCTATACAGCCTCGTCTCGGCAAATGGACCTTGCCTGCTGGCTTCATGGAGAACGGGGAGTCAAGTTTAACGGGCGCCATTCGGGAAACGAAGGAAGAAGCTGGTGCGGTAGTCAATGTGAAGGATGATAGCCTGTACACCTTGTTTAACCTGCCATCGATTAATCAGGTGTATATGTTTTTTCGAGCCGAGCTCGCAAACCTAGATTTCGCACCCGGCTATGAATCGGAAGAAGTAGCTCTGTTTACTGAAAAACAAATACCCTGGGACGAAATCGCCTTTCCGGTCGTAAAGAGTACTCTCGAGTATTATTTTAAAGACCTCTCTATCCAACGTTTTCCTGTTCGTATGTTCGATGTGCATCATGGCGAGGACCGCAGCATAACCACCCAACTAATCAGTCAAGTAAAACTCTTGGCTTAGGTTACAGGTTCACATCTACGCAAATTAAGCTCGACATGAGACCCAGCTAACAGCAGAATTACTCAGCCTACTCTGTACGGATCACGCAGTAAGCTATCTCTTCGTAGGGATGTGTGGCCTTCATCGCACCTATCACCACTTTTACGAACTCACCATTGCAGACCATTTCTACTTTATACTCAGCAACACATTCAACTCTATCCTGTTCTCCAAAAAATGGCTGGCTGCCCTCCAGCGGCCGATATTGACCTTCACCGGAGGTTTGCCAAGAACAGCAATCGTAGTTTCCTACTCGTCCTGCGCCTGCATCGAACATAGCTGACTTGACTGCTTCCAGGTGCGAGGAAGGAACGTAGAACTCTATCTTGTACAGGTCACTATTGTGCATCGCCTAACCTAACCAATTTCTGGCGTTTCTGAACATTCGCATGCTCGGTGCATCTTTCTCCCATTCACCGGGATGCCAAGAATTTTGACACACTCTGAACACACGTTCCGGATGAGGCATCATGATCGTGACTCTACCATCGGAATTAGCAATACCAGCAATACCTCCTGGCGACCCGTTTGGATTGGCAGGATAGAGTTCAGTGGACTCTCCATAGTTGTCAACAAATTTAAGAGCTACCCGATTAGAGCGTTCAATAACCTGGCTATCGGTAATGCTAGCAAACTCGGTTCGTCCTTCGCCATGGGCCACTGCTAAGGGGAACCTCGAGCCTGCCATTCCAGAGAGAAACATTGAATTTGATACTTCCACCCTCACCAAGCTGAACCTTCCCTCGAATTGTTCTGATCGATTACGCACAAAACGCGGCCATTGCTCAGCCCCAGGAATTAATTCCTGCAATAAAGACACCATTTGGCAGCCGTTACAAACTCCTAGTGTTAAAGTGTCAGCTCGTTCGAAAAAGTCGGCAAACTGACGACGTAAGCTTTCATTGAACAAAATAGATTTTGCCCAACCACCACCAGCACCAAGTACATCTCCATAGGAAAACCCACCGCAGGCAACCAACACCTTGAATTGATTGAGCGTTACTCTGTCTTCAATTAAGTCAGTCATATGTACATCGATGGCTGCAAACCCTGCCCGATCAAAGGCGGCCGCCATTTCAGTCTGACCATTAACTCCCTGCTCCCGCACTACAGCTACTTGTGGTCTCGAAGCCACATTAACGTACGGTGCGGAAATATCCTCATTAACATCGAAACTAAGTATCACATTCATTCCTGGGTCATCGCTCTGTAGTATCTGGTCGTACTCTTCTTGAGCACAGTCTGAATTGTCCCGAATACTTTGCAGATGGTAACTGGTGGCGGACCAGATGCGCTGCAGTTCAACTCGAGTATTTGAGTACACCTGCTCGGCTCCATCACTGACAGTAACAACACCGCTATTATTAGGGGTGCCAATAACTTGTAGGCAGTCATCCAGTTTGTGCGAAACTGCAAGCTCTTGAATGCTGTTGTACTGACTGTCGCACACCTGAATGACCGCACCCGGTTCCTCTGCGAACAGGACAGGAATTAATTCTTCCGTTTGTATTGCTATATCCACCCCACAGTGCGCAGCAAAGGCCATTTCCATCACCGTCGCAAACAGTCCACCGTCAGAGCGATCGTGATAGGCCAGTAACAAGTCTCGCTCCCGACATTCACGCACAAATTCAAAAAATCTAATTAAGTCAGTAGGCTCGTCAAGGTCGGGAACAACACCCTGCATTTGCCTAAAAACCTGCGCAAGCGCCGAGCAGGCCAATCGATTTTTGCCACGTGCCAGATCGATCAGTAACAGGGAGGACGGCCCTTTATCCAAGCGTAGCTGTGGAGTGATTGTTCTGCGGATGTCTCCTACAGGAGCGAAAGCGGAGATTATTAGAGAAAGCGGAGCGGTGTTACTTTGCTGTTTGCCGTCATCCTCCCAAACCGTGCGCATAGACATAGAATCCTTGCCAACCGGTATACAAATACCAAGTTGTGGACACAACTCCATGGCCACCGCCTTTACCGTTTCATAGAGCTTCGCATCTTCAGAACCATGTCCGGCTGCCACCATCCAATTAGCTGACAGTTTGATGTCTCCCAGATTGCGGACATCGGTACTGATGATGTTGGTGACAGCTTCAGCAATCGCCATACGCCCTGACGCCGCTGCATTAAACAGCGAGAGCGGAGTTCGTTCTCCCATAGCCATAGCCTCTCCGCTATAAGCTTTATAGGAGCTCGCTGTTACGGCCGCGTCTGCCACGGGTACCTGCCAGGGGCCAACCATCTGGTCTCGGTGTACCAGTCCGGAAATAGTCCGATCACCAATAGTTATTAGAAAATTCTTGCTAGCCACGGTCGGCAGCGACAGCACTCTTTTCACCGCTTCTTCGAAGTTAATCCTGGTGGCTTCAAACTCACCTGCAAACACCTGTCCGGACTTAACCTTCCGATGCATTTTTGGGGTTTTACCGAACAACAAGTCCATAGGAAGGTCGATAGGATTATTGTTGAAGTGACGATCGTGTAACCGAATACATTTCTCTTCTGTTGTCTGTCCAACCAACGCGTATGGGCACCGTTCACGGCGGCATATTGCGTCAAAGCCCTCGATGTTCGCCGAATTGATCGCTAATACATAGCGCTCCTGGGCTTCATTACACCAAATCTCCAAAGGTGACAATTGAGATTCAGCAATGGGAATATCGCGTAATTCAAATACGCCACCGCGACCGCCATCCTTAACTAATTCCGGCAAAGCATTTGACAATCCCCCTGCGCCGACGTCGTGTATGAAGGTAATCGGGTT
>Ga0257112_10000170_pt1 | contig 28395 bp, 27 predicted proteins | sample LP_taG_5_FD_191565 | JGI IMG/M metagenome (GOLD analysis project Ga0257112, IMG submission 191565) | Marine microbial communities from Northeast Subartic Pacific Ocean, Canada - LP_J_2015_P26_1000m | ecosystem: Environmental > Aquatic > Marine > Oceanic | place: Canada: Northeast Subartic...
TTTTTTATGTACCGTCAATGCATCATTAACTTTAACGTGTAAAACTACTGAATGTATTTTATCTTTATTATTCTCTAAATACCATACTGATTTATAATGTCCATCTAATATATTTACTCGTCTTGAATTTTTTATCAATTCATCAAATTGTTCTATATTATCTTGATCAAAATAAACTATTTCTATTTTTTCATCTACCTTTTTTACTTTTTCATCCATTCCCTCAACTATTGCAAAATGTTGTGGTGGTTCTGGGGATACTTGATTATAATTTGGTGCCAATCCATCACTTGGTTTCTGATTATGTATCAATAAAATTGGTTTAACTTTAAGTTTGGGAGCAATATTATCTATCCAATAATTAACCCATACATCACTTCCACCTCTAATTATTGGGCCGCCACCCGTTGAATAATAAATGTCGTAAATATCAGTCATGATTCATATAACCATCTGCAAAAAATACATTATACTTTCTTAACCCTACACTAACCACTTCTAATTCTTTTTCTATCTTTTCTACAGAAGTAACTTCTTCCAATTCTAATTTTGGATTAACAACTTTATCACCAACCTCTATATCTTTTATTTGCCACCATTCAAATCTCTTATCTTTATCTTTCCAAGCAAGTACAGCATGGGTCGAAGTTGCATTATATTTTTTATTTATTGAATAATATTCTGTAACGAAGTCAAACACTACTCTTTTAACAATTCCTTTTTCAAACGTTACATCATCTAAACTGTCCAATTTATAATCATGATAAATTTTCTCTAACCCTGGTAGTATAGGAGAATATACTTCATCATCAATTTCTAAATCTTCAATATTTTTTTCTGTTTCATCAAACATCAATATCTTTGTACCAACTAATAAACACGATGAATACTTCCATTCATAAAATTCACCCAGTCCGTAAGGTGCTGCAAACATATTATCTCTAGATGTGTTGCTTGCTCCAGGACCTCCACCATCTGGATCCAAAATCGCATTAACGCCAAAATTATTAGATTGTTGTTGAAAAGAACCTTGGGTTGTATTTTTATTTGCTTCAGTTACAGTAGTACCGCCAGGACTATTATATCTCTCAAAATTTGTCATCCCAAAAGTAATAACTCCACTAGATGGTAATAAATTTTTGGGTATTATTTTTTTAATCCATTTAAAAATCTTTTTCATTTTTCATAACCTTATGTTGGATCTAAAGAACCACATGCCATACTGTTCAACTTTCCTTCAAGTAATTTAATTCTTTCTTCCATTTTATCACACTTTTCTTTATAGTTTTGAGGTTCGTGGGCATGTTCTTGTAATACTTCTATTTGTTCTTGTTGCTCTTTTATACCCTCAACCAATACTGGAATTAATTGCTCATATTTAACACCATAATAACCATCTCGTTTTTTACGCACCACTTCTGGAATGGCTGATAAAACTTCCTGAGCTATGACCCCCAATTCTCTAGGATTGTGAAAGCCTTCAGGTATTGGTTTCTTCTCATTCCAACTAAAAGAAATACCTCTCATTTGTTTTATTTTATCAATTGGATCTTCAATAAGTTCAATATCTTTCTTTAACCTCAGATCCGAAGAATAATAAGCATAAATATCATCTGTTGCATATATGTTTCCATAGTGTCTAAAATTTCCTGCGGATGAAATGAACCACGGGTCGTCGCCTGAAAGCTCTGTATCATCTTTAGTATGGTCTACAATAAAATATTTTTCAGAATCTACAGTTGTAGTGTGAACTGTTTGTATTCCTTTCGGTGTAATTTCAGTTACCTTCGAATTAGGTTCACATAAGAAGGATACTATTTTAGTACCTACTGATGCATTTGCATTTTCAGTTGCACTGGAGCCTCCGCCACCTTCTGTTACATAAGTGTTATCAAAATTCATAGTTGTCACACTACAGGTTACTTGATATTCAAATTTATCAGAACCAAAATCCGCCGCATTTGTAAATGAACCTTCTAATGTTACTGTATTATCCTCACCATACCAAGTTCCACCTGTTAACTGGTCGGTTGTTCCTGTGTCAGAAAAATCATCTACATTATGAATTGTATATGCATTTGCATTCGCTATAACAACGTCATCAGTTTTATTAAATACATTTACATGATATGTTACCCTTCCAGTTCCCGTAAGCTCGTGTGAGTCATGGTCAGAGTGTCCACTTCCATCATCTTCCCACAAAGAAGCACTTACAGTTGAATTAAGTACTATCCTAAAAATATAAGCTGATTCCGCTTCTCCACCATCACCACTACTTACCGCAATAAGTGGTTGATTGGTACCTGCAGCATTAAATTCAAAAAGACCTGAATCACCACTTGTATGCAATGTAGAAGTAGACATAAGTCGAATACAAACTCCAGTACTGCCTGCTACTGCAGAATATGGATTGGCTTGACCAGCAGTATTATAGGTTAGAGCTCCACCAAGACTTGCTGATAGTGTTAAATTACCAAATCTCATAATTGCTAGAGCACCATCTGAATCAGATAATTGCATTTTTTGACTTCCACTGGCCGCAGATTGTATAAGTAATGTATCTCCACCTGATTCGGCTGAAAGTTTTCCACCTGCGATAGTAAAACCACCTACATCACCAGCATCTGCAGTAACTGTACCTCGCATTGAAACATCACCCGCCGCGCTAAGTGAAAAATTTGTAGTATTAATTACTAAATCAGTTCCATCAAAATTTATATAACTACCACCAGCGTTACCAATTAAAGCTTTTCCTGTTCCATCTAAGTACACTCCTTTACCAGTGTTATAGGCAGTTGGGATAGTAGCTGATGCACCGAGTGCAATTTTACCACTATTAACTCCACTTTGTATTTTGAGCGTGTCAGTTGTTAAACTAAATGTAGTTGAAGCGAATGATATATCATCCGCCTTCATTGCAATTGCACCACTTGCAGCAATTCTTAAATAATTGTTTGTATCTCCTTGAACTCTGAAATTACCACTTGTATCAAAGTACGTTCCTGTACCATCGGTGTCGGAAGAAGTAGTGATTGTTCCAAGAGATATTGTTGTAGTATTTATTACCAAACCAGAACTTGTTAAACTAAAATTAGTAGACCCCAGTTCAAGTTTACTACTATTAAATCTCATATAATCAGCTGCTCCAGCTCTAGCACCGAATCCACCAGCACCATCCATCCAGATTCCTGTATTAGATGCATCTGTTGCACTCGTCATACCACCAATTTTAATATAATTACTTCCTGAAGTTCCGCTAGTTCCAACTATATTAACACCGCCAGCTTGAACATTAAGATTACTTGACCCAACTTCTAAAACTGCACTATTAAATCTAATATAATTTAAAGCATCCTGTCTTGCACCGAATCCGCCTCCACCATCCATCCAGATTCCTGTATTAGATGCATCCGTTGCGCTCGTCATACCACCCACTTTAATATAATTACTTCCTGAAGTTCCGCTAGTTCCAACTATATTTATACCACCCGCTTGAACATTAAGATTACTTGACCCAACTTCTAAAACTGAACTATTAAACCTGATGTAATTTAAAGCATCCTGTCTTGCGCCAAATCCACCTGCGCCATCCATCCAAACTCCTGTATTGGATGCATCTGTTGCACTCGTCATACTACCAAAAGCCATATAATTACTAGCTCCCGCAGCCGTAGTACCAACAAGTTTTAAACCTGTTGTTTGTAAATCAAAGTTTCCTGCCCTCATAGCAATGTCGCCAGAAGCTGCTTGAATAAAACCAGAACCTGATGCCCCTGCTTTTGCTAAGAAGTTTCCATCACCGTCAATAAAAACTCCTGTAGATGCATCTGCTGCATCAGTTGCACTTGATACTGCTCCAACTTTAATATAATTACTTGCTGAAGTTGCGCTTGTGCCAACTATATTAATTCCGCCAGCTTGAAGATCCATATTAGCTGTTCTAATTGATAATCCTGAACTAGCAAATTTAAGATAATCTTTATTTGCAGTTGTCCCAGCTTTTATTAAAATATTACCATCACCATCTACTCTAAATCCCCTATTGGTATTATTTACAGTTGTAACGTCTCCTAATGTTCCTAAACTAATATAATTATTTCCAGCAGTTGATAAATCAAGTGCTGATATGACTAATCCTGCAGCAGATTCTACTTTAAAAGTTTGAGATGTTATATCTACATTTTGAGCTTTTATTTCTAATGTTCCACCATCAAATTTTATAAACTCATTATCTCCACCATCTCCTAGATAAAATTCTGGGTCTGCATTATGATTAGCTATCCAAAATCCCGAGTTAGTGGTATCTTCTACATTTACTTTACCAGATTTAATAAAAGCTTCAGTAGCTGACCCTCCTATTACCATTTGTTTACCAGCAGTAGTACCAACTGTTATTGATGAGGTTGCGTCTGTAGCACCTTGTAATATGATATCCCCCTCCCCAAGATTAATATTTTTATTAGTAGAACTCATATCCAAATCAGTTGCGGATAATTCAAATGTAGTAGATTTAAGTGACATTGCGCCACCATCAAATCTTATATGTTCATTATCTCCCCCGTCTGAAATATAAAATTCTGGTTGTCCGTTATGATTTGCCAACCAAAAACCCGCATTAGAAGTGTCATCTACATGATGTTTACCACTCTTAATAAAAGCTTCAGTAGCAGACCCAGCCATCTCCATTTGTTTCCCAGCTCCTGAACCAACTGTTATTGATGAAGTTGCTGATGAAGAAACTCCCCCTTGTAATACAATTTGACCCTCACCTATTTTTATAAATTTACTTGTTGTACTAATATCAATGTCTGTTGCGGCTAACTCAAAAGTATCTGTCGCTATAGTAACACTCCCACCAGCACTTACTTTGAAATAATTTGCCGATGTTGCATCACCTATTCTAAAATTACCACCACCATCCATATAGATACCAGTACTATTACCTGCGAACGCATCATTATTAGTAGCAGCTGCACCCAATCTTATTTTATTACTTGCTGCAGTTCCACTAGTACCAATTATATCTAAACCAGTAGTTTCTAAATCAAATAACTGAGATTTTATTGTTACGGCTCCTCCAGATGCCACCTTAATATAATCAGTATTTGCAGTTCCGCCCTTGAGTAACATATTTCCATCATTATCTACCCAAAATCCTTTTCTAGTAGCTCCAGTATCCGTTACTCCTGTGAGTGTTCCTACTTTCATATATGAAGTACTACTGCCAGAAAGTGTCATATTGCCAGCTACTAGGTTTAATTCTTTTACTCTCGTTTCTAACGCTGTTCCATCATACCTAATGTATTCATCAGAATCTTTTACAAAAGCAAATTTACCTGTTCCATCAAAATAGACACCTGTATTTGATGTGTCTGTTGCAGAAGTAGGTCCTGCATTTGACCCTAATCTCAAAGTACCACTATTTAGCGACGAAGAAATTATAAAAGTAGAAGTACGTAATCTAAATGTTTCTGCTGCAATATCTATATTTCCAGCAGCTGCACTATCAAGACTTAAATAGTTAGATGTTCCACCAACTTTCCAAGCTCCTGTGGTGTACCAATAGTTAGATGAATCTATATTAATACCATCACTTGACCCATCAACATTCCTACCAATCATTATCTTATCGCCAGTTTCTATTCCACCAGCAGTTGTAGCAACATTCAATATTCCATGAATACTTCCTGTCATTGCTTGTATGGTTCCTCTAAAGTATCCATTATCTGTATAGAGACCAAAACCAGGTTCTTCTTCTCCATACAAATAACCACTTGATAGACCACTCAAATCACCAAGTCTTGCTCTTAATTGTAAATCATATACACCACTACCAGTTCTTTCTACAATATCCATATATGGTGTAGAAATATCCTGTGGATTTGCATTCATTAAAATATAACCACTAGTTAAACTTTTAGTAGCATCAAACTTACCAGTTGAAACTATTACTTGACCTTCATTATATGATTGTGCAGTAGAAATTAACCCTGCTAAAAATTCTTTATCTGGATCAACAAGATATACTGCAGTTGTTGCAGTGTGTACTGCTGGATCTGTTTCGTGATAATCTCGTTTAACTCTAATGGTTTGATTATTACCAGTTGAACCCAATCCATTTGATGCACTAGTTACTTTAAATCTCTCAGAGTCTATCTTTAATATTGATTGGGTCACAACATAATTTGAACCTAAATCTAATATTATATCCGCAAAAGTTTCATAAGTTACAGTAGTCGGTATTTCAGTATCCACCGTTCCAATTGAACTTGAAACGTTTACTACAGAACCATACGCTCTATGTACATATAATTCTCCAGCCAAACCATCAGGATCGTTTGCTCCCATATTTCCACCAGATGTGGCGGTTGCGATTGATGCCGAATATGGTGAACCTACCGCAGAATATCTCTGTGACCCAGATATGTACATATATTCTACACTAAAACCAGTATTACCTACTTTTTTAGTTTTTATAATCTCGCCCACAGCAAATCCACTAACATTTGCACAACTCATTGTAACATCTGCGGCAGACATTGAAGCTGCTCCTGCTAGAACACTACCACTCTGGTCAAGCAATGGTTCCATTACAGTAGAATTAGCCACCATCAATTGCCCACCAACAACATTTACAGATTCTTTCTCAAATACAGTAGTTCTTAATGTTCCTCTAATTCTTGCGTTTTCAAATTCTGCTGTACCATTACCTGCCGAATCTATTCTCCAACCTTTAAGACCTGTAGCGAAATCTGAAGTCTCTATACGACCTGCTGAATGTATAATCATTTTAGTTTCAGAATCAGCATAATTTTCACCTACACCCGCGTCTGGAATTGCTCTAATTTGACCAGTTGTTATTTCCCATCCACCAATTACATTTCCTCTATCTCCAAGTGAAAGTATTCTATCAGTCTCAACATCGGTACCAGTTCCGTCAAACATCATCAGACCAAACTTATCACCAGCATCACTATCTGTAATATCACCTATTCGTAATATTTGGCCACTACCACTTGCCCCTGCAGATGCCATCGCATCAGATTTAGAACCACTTACAATGGTTAATCTAGCAGGTTCACCTTGTAATACCAAAGCCCCCTTAGCTGAATCATGTCCAAAAGAAGCTGACGCTTGAGTAGATGAAACTTCAATATCTGTAGCATCTATATCTAATTGATCTACATTAAGAGTAAAATCATCGGATGATAATTTCATAAAATTAGTAGAACTACCAATATTAACTTCAACATTTCCGTTATTATTTGCTAACCAGAATCCTGAAGTGGTATCATTTACACTTTCCTTACCTGTATTTATTACTCCTGCTGTTGCACTACCTGAAATATTTATTCTTCTTGTAGCATGACTACCTACTGATATATAAGATTCATTCGCGGATACACCACTCGTACCATCTAATAAAATATAAGGACTTGTAGCTGGTCCAATACTCATAGATGCATTAGTAGATGATATTTCTAAGTTAGATGCACTTAATTCAAATGCCCTACTATTAATAGTCATATCCGTACCAGTAAATTTTATAAATGAGGTTGAATTACCAACGTTAAATTGTGGTGTACCATTTACATTAGCTAACCAAAAACCTGCAGTAGTATCTGTTAAAGATTCTTTACCAGTATTTATTACTCCCCTATCACTCGAACCAGTAATATTAATTTTTTTGCCAGCAGTTGACCCAACTGTTAATGTAGAAGTTGCAGCTCCAACTAATCTTATAGCACCCTCACCTAGAGACATTGATTTTTGAGTCGAAGATATTTCAATATTTGTTGCATCTAATTCAAACGTACCAGTCTTTACAGAAGTATTCCCGCCATCAAATTTTATGTGGGCGGTATCGGCCGCATTTCCAATATAAAACTCAGGGTCACTATTATTATTAGCTAACCAAAAACCTGAAGTCGTTGTATCAGTTGCACTTATCTTACCCGTCCTTATTGCCGCTAAAGTGGCACTACCAGTTATATTAATTTTTTTATCTGTACCTGAACCAACTGAGATTGTAGATATTGTTCCACCATCTAAAACTATCTTACCTTCACCAAGACTCATAGAAGATTCAGTAGAAGATATTTCTAAATTATTTGCATCTAGTTCGAAAGTTCCAGTTTTTACTGATGCGTTTCCACCATCAAATTTTATATGAGCAGTATCAGCAGCATTTCCAATATAAAACTCTGGGTCTGTTGAGTTATTAGCTAACCAAAAACCTGAAGTCGTTGTATCAGTTGCACTTATCTTACCAGTTCTGATTGCAGCTAAGTTAGCACTCCCAGTTATATGTATTTTGTTTGCATCTCCAACTGTAATCGTAGATATTGTTCCACCATCTAAAACTATCTTACCTTCACCAAGACTCATTGATGCTTCTGCAGAACTTAATTCTATATTACTTGCATCTAATTCTAATGCACCAACTTGAACATCAAAATCACTACCATCAAATTGTATTCTTTTTCCACTTCCACTACCGATTAATAATTTACCAGTTCCATCCATATAAATGCCATTACCACTATTATAAGCAGTTGGTGGTGTAGAACCAAATGTAATCATTCCATCATTTTGTGAAGAACTTATTATTAAATTATCTGTTTTAAGGCTAAAAATTGCTGTTTTAATTTGTACACCCGTATCTGGATCTGGTGAACTATCAAATCTCAAATAATTCTGATCACCATCTCCAACATAAAATCTTGGGTTTCCAGCATTATAATCAAATTGCATTCCCTCATTTCCAAAAGAATGACTATGTATGGTTATTTTTTTAGCATTTGCATTTAATCGTATATTACCATCACTGCTCTTCAACAGAGTGGTCTGTACATCCCATCCACCAATAGACGCTGAAACAAATCTAGCATATCCTGAAGAATGTATCTCTGATAAATAATTTGGGGCTGTTGATGTTGGAACGTGAATGGATTCAGCAGATAAACTTCCTAAAATAGTAGCACTTTTACCAATTGTAACAGAACCAGTTATCAATCCTGAACCATTAAATAAATAATTTGATGCAGTTAAATCACCACTTGCTTTAACATTAAATGGAGCACTTCCAGATGCAGCTAATGTATCCGCTCCAGCAAAAAATCTTGTATCTCCAGCAGAAGATATTCCAGTATATTTAGTACTTGAAAGTTTAGAAACTGTATCCGATCCTATTGTCCAATTAGCAATCAAACCTTCAGATGATGTTAAAACACCTTCTATTATTGCACCACTTGCTATCAATGTTCCGCTAGATGACACCGCAAAATCAGTTCCAAATCTTACATAATAGTTTGAACCTGGAGTAAAGTCCATATAATAACCATCAAGTTCCCCATTACTATCGGTTTTATATATTCTTGAACTGTCTGCATCCATAGTAATATTAGAACCTACAATATTACCACTTGATATTGTCCAATCACCTATCTTACCAGAGGTTGCTGTAACAACTCCAGACATATTAACATCGCCAGTATTAGAAATAGAAAAATTAGAAGATGATATTTCTAACTTACCATCAGCACCACTTATATAAGATTCTACTCCACCTGAACCAGAAATTCCAAATAAATAATCATCAGTTTTAACTTTGAATATAGCATTTCCAGTCCCATCATCAGTTCTAAATTGAAAAAATCTTTCACTACTTCCACTATTACCATCGTGTATTTCTAATCCAGCACCTTTATAGTTATCAGGTGAATCTGGTAATACTGAACCACTATAAATTATAAATCCACCTTTGCCAGCATTAGAAGCACTGTTAAAACCTTCCCATCCAATAGTTCTTAAAAATGCTGAACTAAGACCTGCCATCTCAATACCTTCACCAATGGCATTAGAGATAAACATAGAACCACTCAATACATTATTATCACCTTGAATTGCAAAATTAGCCCCAGGAAATGTAATTTCTGGAGATAAAATAACTGAGTCCGCTTTCACTCCATCGTTATTTACAAATTCTAATAAAAATTTAACTGAATCAGGTCTATTTCTACTTGGTGGCATTTCTGCAAATATTCTAGCTGTTTCAGGACTAAAATTAGTATCAGCAGATGGTCTTAAAGAAACATCAGATATATGCCATCTACCAGATGATACCCGTATCTGTAATTTTCCAGTACCTCCCTGTAATGGTATAAACATACCACTTAAATAATTTTTATTCCAATCATATGATACTAAATTTTGTAATTCTGGATACTCTACACTGTCATCAAAATCTACAGTTAATATTCTTCTACCATAATTTCCACCTAACTGATGATTGGGATTAAAATTACTTCCAGACATAAAGAAATCTATTCTAGCTTTCTGTTTATCTCCAGTAGATGTAGTCTTAGATTGTCTAGAACCATAAGCTTTAAAACTTACTTCATAAGGAACACTTTTTGATAAAGAAAAAGATTGTGAAGTTTGCACCATAATTTCTTGATTCAAACCTGCATTTGATCCAGAAATATCCATTGAATATCTAATAATCGACCCAGTTTGTGCTAGCTGGATACTATCTGCTGGTTCTCCACTTCCACTAGCAGTAGTTGCCCTAGTTCCACCATAAGCATGCCAATAAGAATTTATCTTTTCTTGATTAAAGAAAAATCCAGTTCTGCCACTCTTAATATTATTATAATCAAATAATAATTCTTGAGATTCTAATGGAAATTCACCATGAAAATCAAATTGTTGTTCTGTTTGAGATCCTTGTGATATAGAAAATACTCTTACAAACTTTATATCCCCACTAAATGTGCGTAATCTGCTTATAGTTATATCTGCTAAATCAAAATAATTTATAACTGAATCTTGTTCAGTTGGTACTGGGGAAAAACTACAAGTAAATGACTGGTTGGGTAATAAATTTACTGGATATTTTGTACTACCATCTTCACCTGTTACATAAAATGCTTTTGCTAAATTTGCAGTAGTATCATTAGTTATATCAATAATAGAAGATGAATATTGGGAAGGAACTGTATAAGTAGTTGGTATATCAGGCGAAGTAGTATCTACTTGTGGATCGTTTATAATAACCTTTTGGCCGATCATACCATCATCTAAACTTCCACTCGAAACTAGTAAATTTGAATTTCCACTTGCTGGTGAAAAAAGTTGAAATTTAAACGGCATTCTAAAATTACTAAAACTAGATTGTCTAAATGCTGGCTGATTATATAACGCCATAAAATCAAAAGCTTTGTCAGCTTGATCTTCTTCTGGATAACTTTCTTCTTGAGTTACTGGATCTGTGGTTTGAGTTGAAGTAGCTACATTTATATCAGATGCAAGTTCTGCAGTTAATATTCTAGTTTCTTCTGGTTGTTGAATATATTCTTTAAAAGCATTAGTAAGAGGGGATATACTAACAAAGGGTTGTTTATGAAATCTAATTGGTTGAGTATTTAATAATGTTGGATTTATTGATATTCGTCGACTATATTTTACATTATATACTCCTTGCCATCGTGATGGAATAAGTACATCAGATTTAACTGGATCTATTTCTCCAAGAAGTGTAAGTACCGCTTCTCCTGCAGTCTTGGAATCATAAATTTCAATAGAAACCCTACGATTTACTCCTTCCCTATATCCAAAAACTGGTTCAGTATAAATAACTTCACCTTGAGAATCTAGTATTTCTAATTTTAATTTAACTTCACTTTTTAAAAATGGAGAACCACCTACTATAAAGCTACTTTTTCCAGTTGTAAGTTCTTCTGGTATTCCAAAAATTTGAAAATACTTACTATCAATCCCTTCCTCAGATATATAGGTAGGTATATCAATTAGATTTTGTTTTTTATTTCTTCTGCGAATTACAGCCATAAATTATATTCCATTATAAAACGTTCAACTATAAATATCAAAAATTCAAATTCTAAATACTTATTGTATGGATAAAGTATGGAGAGTATCGGTATGAAAAAGAAAGTTTCTTTTACAGTAGATAAAGATTTAATGAATTGGTTTAAAGTACATGCAAAAGACGAACATACTAGTATGTCCGCCCTTGTTAATACTTATATTTTAAAACTTAAAAGAAATTCTAATAATAGATTATTATTAGATGGTCAAATGAAATCTGACTCAAGCGAAGGCTATTGAAGAAAAGTTTTTATCTTTTTTAATTTCCAGTAATGTATCAACTGCATCTCTCATTGAATCTATATGAGATACAATCAATGTAAATTGAAATTGAGTTTTTAAATATTGAAATAATTGATATACTGAATTAATATTCTCACTATCCATTGTTCCCCAACCCTCATCAATAGCTAGAAAATTAGATGCTGGTAAATTAGATACATTCATTAATCCAACTCTTAAAGCTAATGAACTTATAAATCTTTCCATACCACTACTCATTTCTAATGGCCAAACATTATCATCATCATATACAATATAGTTATTAATATTCTTTCCGTCCATTTCGAATATAATTTGAAACTCCACTAATTGAGACAATATATTATTAACTTCACCTTCTATGGTTGGAAGTGCCTTTGTAATAAGTTCATATGGAACCCCATCACGTTTAATGGCATCTAAATAATACTGATATGCAGCATTTTCATTTTCTAAATCTTCTATCTTTTTAATATTTCTTACAATTGTTCTGCGTTTATTTTCTAATACTTGTAATGATGCATAAAAATCTTTAACTTCATTATTCAATTTTTTTATTTTATTTCTAAAAGTTGTTTGTTCTATTACCAAATCATCTATATGTTTATTTATTTCATTATTATAAATAACATCCTGCTCTTGTTCATAATACTTACTAATTCGTTCTTGTAAATGTTTTATTTGTGACATCACATTTTTCTTTTTTTCATCTACAATAATCATATTAGATTGGTTATTATTATAAGAAATGTTAATTTCTTTTAATTCTTTTATCAAATTATCAAAATCTTCTTTATGATTTTTTACATGAAATAATCTTTTAATTTTATTATCTAACCCATCAATAGAATTAACATATTTATCCGCCAAAACTTTATCAGTCTCTAAATCATTTTTAGTTTTTATAGCATCTTTAACAAAAATATTATTCATACAATAATTACAATCAGGATCATATTCCAAATCCTGTAACTTTTCTAATTTATCCAATTTAGACCTAACTGAAATCTGTAACTTATCAATTTCTATTCTAGTATCTTGTCTATTATTTTCCAATTGTTCTAATTCTGCATATTGAGTTTCTATACCCTGTTCTTTATAAGATTCTATTTTAGATTTTGTTTCATTTAATTTAAAAGATAAATTTTCATATTTGCTTTTTATTTCAGCAGATTCAATATCAAACCCAGAAATTATTTTCATTAGTTTTTCTTTATCTGCTTTCATACCATCAATATCAGTAACACTTTCATCTACTGGTTTTAATTTTCTGTACAATTTCTTAACTTCTTTATCTATAACATTTTCTTTATTAGTATGTTCTTTTAATTGTTCTTCAACATCAACTAACTTACTTTTTACATTTTTCTTACCTTGTTTTATATCAACCAATTCCGTATCATAATCATTATCTCTAAAAGATTTCAATATAGCTCTAACATCTTTCATATTATCTACAGCTAATGTATACAATTTATCAAATATTCCTATTCCCATAAATTGTTGTAATAATTCTTTTCTCTCCTTTTGTGTCTTATCTATAAAAACAGTATTATTTATTTGAGATGAAAGAGTTGTTAAAATAAAATCATCGTAGTTTCCTAAAATCCTTCTAATATTTCCATTTGTAGTTCTTCTCTGATCTCCATTCATAGAAATTTTTTCACCATTATCATCAAAAGTATAAAAATTTACATTAACCTTAACATGACCACTTTTTAATTTTTTACCATACCTTTGGATCCAATAATCTTGACCATTAACTTCTACGTTTATTTTAGCAGAAAACCAATCCTTTTTATTATTAAGTACATTATCTGCTTTAAATGCCCGAGAACAAGTATCATATATAGTAAAAGACATCGCATCTAACAAAGCTGATTTACCACTGGCGTTTGGTGCAAACATTCCAATTATTCCATTAAGTCTTGTAAAATCTACAACATTATTTTCACCATAACTAAACATATTTGAAAACTCAAACTTTTTTAATTTCCAATTTATATTACGATAGACTTCTTCTTCTGGAAGATTATCATTTAAATCTTTATTAATATCTTTTATCTTTAATAATGTTTCTTCATCTACCACAAAATTATTATCCAAATACTCTGATATAAGTTGATATTGATAATCCATATCAGTTATATCACCAATATTAATTTTATGTCCTCTAACCCTATCGGCGCTATCAAATGCATCAGTTCTAGTTATTGTTATTTCTTGAGTTTTAGGATATTTTTGTCTAACTAAAGTAGATAACCTTTTTACTTCCGCAGCTGAAGTATTACGTACTCTCATTCTCACTCTAGATTTTTTAGGTAAATTAGATATATCAGGTAATACTCCTTTATCAATATCTAAAGTTACATAACCATAATCATTTGGTATTTCTATATAGGTGGATTTTCTATTTGGAACATCCCATAACAAATAACCTTTACCAATATCCTCGCCATGATTCTGTTGAACCAGTGAACCACAGTATCCAATAGTTTCTTTTTTATTAATAAATTGTCTTTTGTGAATGTCACCCAATAATCCTAAATCATATCCTTTAAATAAATCAAGTTTTACTTTAGAGGGTAACTTAAATCCCAAATCAGTTCTTGCCTGGTCGACAGTACCATGATATAAAACTACTTTAGTATCTCCCTCAACATCTTTTGCTTTAATATAATCTTTTTCTTTATCCCACACATCCCACACTACTAATGAAGTATCAGCGCATTTATATACCCCTGTTTTTCTTAAATAATGTAAATTAGGATGCTTAAGATTATTTACTATTGGTGTTAAACAATCCATACGAGATAAATTATTTAAATTACAATCGTGATTTCCCGCAATAATTACGGTGGGACATATATCGGCTAAATTTCTAAATAAATCAGATAACATTGCAATTAACTCTGGTGACATATCTAATTTAGAGTGTGCAATATCACCACCAATATATGCTATAGAATTATTTTTTTGAAGTTTTACTTTTTCACAGAGGCCTTCAATTACCTCTCTATACTCTTTGTGGCGTATTAAGTTCCTAATTTGTATATCCGATATATGATGGATATATTTTAATTTTCTAAATGGAACTTTAACTATTTCATTTATCATATATTATTAAGTTTCATCATAATTTGTTCAGTAAAACTTGAACTTTCTGAATTTTTTACATATTTCAACATTTCTTCAAAACCAACATCAGAAGGATCTGTATCTTCTTTTAATTTTATTATATAAACATCTATATTATATTTAGAAAATATATCTGTTATTTTTAATATCTCTGACATTGCATCAGAGTCCAATGCTAAATACACTTTGTTAATACTTTTATTAATTATCCGTTCAAACAATAATTTTGGTATATTTTTACCAAGTAAAGGAATAGCGTTACGTTTTATAGATATAGCATCAAATACTCCCTCACACAATACAATTGGTTCATCCCAATTTATTAGTGAATCAAACACTATAACATTTTTTGATACAGGTGGGTTTTTATATTTTTGATAACTTGAATAAAAATCTCTAGCTATAAAATAATTTAATTTCATATCTTCATCATATGAAGGTATTATTATTCTATTGGAATATATTCCAGAATCACAATATCCAATTTGGTACTTTATAATATCTCCAAAAAATATATTACGTTTATTCAAATAAGACAACGCATGCTTTTTTATTATATTCCCAGTTTCGTCATTCCATAAAGGTATATATTCTTTTGGTAATAATATTACTTCCTCTTTATCAGATTTTTCGTCAGTATAAAAAAACTCTCCAACTATATCTGAAAGTTCTTTAAGTTGAGATGGTGTAGCATTTAGTTTTTTAAATAACTGATAAAATCTTCTCCCTTTACTATCACATACCCAACAATGCCAAAATTGACTTGTAAGATTTACTTGAAGTTTTGGTTTATAGTGGTTACAAAAAGGGCAGAAAAATATGTGTTCATTTTCCTTACGGACATTTCTACCTGGATTTCCTATGACTACTGAAAGTAAAGACAGTAAATTATTCATTCAATAACTTTAATAATTCGTCAAATTCTAATACTGCATATGTTTTGGATCTATTTCGTTTAAATATCAATAATGGTGCATGTTCCCCACTATTACCCTCGGCCTGTTCTAACGATGACCAAATACTCAATTTTTCTTGAGATTTACATTCCACACTAAATGGAAATAATCTACGGGCGGCTGGGGATAACAAAATATCCTCTCCAGATTCGCCCATAGTAATAGAACGCACATCATCTGGTTCTAATTTGGAGTTGAATTTTTCGAGGATTAAATCACGTACTTTATTTTGAAGGCGTTTGCCTTTATTTTTGGCACTTCGTGGTTTCATAAATAACCTATTCCCTTATAACTATCTGTTAAATTTTCAAAATAAACTTATTTTTTCAAAAATTAACTCATAGCCTTAATATAAACATTCTCATCAAATTTATCAATTAAAATTTTTAAACACAAGTTATTTTTATAACATAACGCAAAAGTACTCCAAGTAGACATTGGATATAAAATTGAAAATTTACAATACGATAGTGAAAATAAATCTACTACATCCTGTAAACATTTTTTATTTAAATTAGGTATTAAATAATTTTTCGAAAGATCTACTTCAGAATAAATTTTATTCAATATTGTAGTATGATCTACAATATTGTATTTATCATAAAATTCACGTAATTGTTCTTTACCAACATCAGAACTTATATAAAATTTTTGATCTGGATTTATATTAATAATTTTTTCCATAATATCTAAATAATATTTATCTTCAATATAAGGATAAATATTAGTATAATCGTGGCAACGTCGGACGTATCGCCTATATTGCGCTGGAGATAGTTTATTATTATGTTGTGTTCTAGTTACTCCCAAACCTTTTCTTATATGTATTCCAACCACATTTTCAACATTTTTAAAAATATTCTTTTTTAAAATCTTATTTTTTATATCAATTAATTGTAAAGGTCTCAAAATTTCTGGGTTATACTTATCATTAAAAAATCTTGAAAACCCAAATCCACAAACTGGTGACCAATCTATACTTACATCCAATTTAAAATTATCTTTTTCCAAAATATTAGAATTAAATAACTTTGACCCTTTTATAAACTTATACCCAAAATAATCATGCCCTTTAGTGTATGGAAATGATAAGTAATTTAATTCAGGCCAAAAGATATTTTCCACCAATATAGTAAATTCAAAATTATTAATTTTATTTATTTCATACGCCATTTCCCAATGGAAAATTCTATTACATAACCCAGTATCTTTTGGAACTGAATAACCATTCCAAGGTTCAGTCCATTTTAAATAACTCATTTTTTAAAAAATTTTGTATCCCGTCCCAATATCTTTATAAACACTCAACAATTCACCACCAAGACAAAAAGGACATTTACAGTTTTCTCCACCATAATCTAAATACGTTTCTGTAAATCTTTTGAGAGATTCTTCAACTGTTTCTTCTAATGGATCCCTGGCAGAATTTAATACATATTTACCATTATGATGTTTAAGTAATCTTCTAATAGGTATATGATGTTTACTTTCCAAATGATCATATATTATGTAAGCATTCTTAGGTTCAAAATCATATCCATTTGCTCTTCCATAACCACTACCAGTTACCTCAAGAACGTTCTCCAATACTTCATCACAAACTATACAATTTTGATTATTTCTACCTGGATGTTTATGAGTTAGATCTCTCCTACATTTTTCACAATTTTCTTTAACCCTCTTTACTAATGCACCTGTTCCTCTATGTGGTAAAGGAATTAAATTGTTATGCACATTTACAACCATTTAGATAATTCTTTTTTTGCAAACTTCTCCGCTTTTTCTTCCCATTTGTTATCATCATGTGGATCTAATCCATCATAATTGGCCATTGTTCCAGCCTGTACATACTTCTTAATATATTTTTTGACACCCAAATGTTTTGCATCTAATGCGTGTCTAATTTCATGTAATACTGTTAAAAGAAATTCCTTAGCTGATTTATATGACGGTCTCAATGTTATTAAATCTTTTTCGGGTACATATTCACCAAAAGTTTTACCCGTACCTATTTTGACTTTAGATTTCAATCCATAAGAATCAACTAGATGTCTAGCTAGTTCATGATAATCCACTCTCTCTACCAACAAATTTTTTAATTTGATCATAAGGTCTCTACTTTATTATCCTTCATCCAAGCATCTACTTTATTTACTACTTGGTCAAAAACTCCACTATTTCTACTAGAACCAAAAGCATTATAATAAGACTTTGCCTGATAATAAGCTGCTTCTACATCTTTTGATTTTGGTCTTATATCACTAACAATTTGAGCTGCTTGTAAATCAGAAGTAACATGATCTTTCAAATAACTATAATCAAAATATCTATTATATCCATGCTCATATATCCATTCAAGTATCTTATCAAATTTAGAACCTTTCAAAAACCAATCAGAAGGACCCTTAAATTTACCATGACCCCAACCTTGAACATAAGCATAATACTGATACATTAACCCTTTAACATCTCTCTTTTTACTTTTATTACCTTTATAATCATATACATTAATTTTATATTTACCTACTTCTTTACACATTTGTTTTGTCTTAGAAGGTATTTTATGATTTTGACCAGTTTCTTTTTTAGCTTGATTAACCACACTATCAAATTCACTTGTAGTGACTATCACTTCAGTTAATATATCTTTTAGTTTAATCATTTTCTATAGTCTCCTTAACCCAATCATCTATTGGTTCTGGTAATTCACTTACGTCAAAATATCCCCAATCTATATGTTCATGATTTATCCGAGGAACAAATCTTTTATCTCCCTTTAATACATATAAATGAAATGTTCCACCTTTAGCCTTTTTATAAGTTTTTGCCAATTCTGGAATACCATTTAATACTATTTGTGTTTCTTCTGTAAATTCTCTAACTGAACCATCCAATGGTTCTTCTCCAATTTGTATATGTCCTTTAGGAATATGCCATTTACCTGAACGAGCACCTAAACATAACAATACTTTATCATTCCAATAATATAAAACTCCCCCAGTATCATCTGTATCATTATGACCTTCAAATAATATATCTTTTAGTTTAATCATAATTTTCTGTCCAAATGTATAAGATGTTTTTTCCAAGCAACCAATTTATTCACCTTACCTTTAACATTTATAATTCTATTTATCATAACAAAAACTGGATCATTTATAGCTTTTTTTGCATCTTTATGATATCTTACAAATATATTTACAAATTCATTTATAGCTTTACTGAATTCGTTTAATGCATCCTTCGCTATTTTAACTTGTTTTTTTAATTCTTTCTTATCAACTTCTTCGTTTAATATTTCTTTTAATTTAATCATTATTTTTCTCTACGAATTATAGAAAGATAAAAACATCAACCACATTTTTCGTCCATCTTTTCTTACTGGTTTTTCATCAAAAATTTCAGTTCTTGGAAATATTTTCAACATTGCTTTCTTAAATTTTTTCTTATCAGCTTCTGTTTCAAAATAAAGTCTAACTTTTGAGAACGCACCCTCTGTGTAATCCCACACCAAATCCGTCTTGGGATCTAATTTTTTTAAAAATGCATAGAGAGTAACCTCTGTTATTATATCTTTTAACTTAATCATTTTACATAATCACTATCGTAAACATATCCGAACCAACCGCCAAATTTCATTTTCAAATTACGTATAGCTTGTTCCCAGTCTTTACTATTCTTATACAATACAGAATCACGAGTAGAAACTTTATGTTTCTGTCTAAACAACTTTAATAATGATTCTGAATCTTTGATAATTTTATTAGAAAGTTTCTCCATCTTTTTTACATCTGATTTCGAAGCTCCTATAGTTTCTTCTTTTAATTCTTGTTCAACCAGTTCTCTGATTTTTTTTCTCAACACTCTTTCAGACAATTCATCTTTTACATTCATCAAATCTTTACTTGATACTCTTAATTTTTTCTTTCCGATTTCATTAGGTTCATCTATGTGGAATGTTTTCATTATCTTCTCCCATATACAGGCAATTGAGTACCTTTTTCTTTTTGTTTAGCTAAATATTTTTTATGTTGCACTGAAGTTCTACCCTCAATAGCCCATTTTTTATTTAAAAGTGCTCTTTTACGTTTTCTATCTTTTGCTTTACTATTTGGCATATAAACTATCTCGGTGGTCTTAAATCCCACGGACCCCAATGTTTATTTCTTACCATAGCCAACCCTGTTTGTTCTGGTGTATATTTATAAATCTTATATCCTTTAACTGGAAAATTACCTAATGCATAATATAATTTTTTTGGTACATTAATATCTTGATCATTACTTTGGTCAATACACCTACTACCATTCTCTACCCAAGCATGACCAAATGGTTTACCATCTGATATTAAAATTCCTACACCATGGCATAGTTTCCATTTCTTTGCATCTGGGGCAGACATTTTATTCATTACAATTCTACCATTTGCCATATAGCAATCACCTTTCATTAAAATACATCTCCTGCCAACGCATCAGATATTGCTTTTTTAATATCTTTATTTTTAACATCAACAATACCATCCATATCGGCTTTCCATACTTCTTTTTTCTTTCCATCATGAAATAGTGCAAGTGATGGATAATTTCTTAACCTAAGTTTCTTGGCTACTTTCTTAACTTTTGAATGATCAACCTCATAAATAACACACCCTTCAAATCCCTGTACACCATCCATTAATTTTTTATCAAGCATAGCCATTTGATATGGTGCTGTAAACTTAACAAGTACAAATCCTTTTGCTATTTTCTTTTTAAAATTATCATCATTAATAACTTCTACTTTTGGTTTAGCTGTAGGTCTATCTTGTGCGTTAACAATATTCCCACACAAAACAATTGATATTCCAACTACACATAACAATTTAAAACCCCACTTAATTAATTGTGTTTTATTCATAACTATTTATCCCTCTTGTTTGCCACTTTAACTCTCAAGTCTGTTACTGTTTTTTCAAGTTCTTCAATTGCTTCTTCATATTCATCTAATTTTTCATATACTGCATCCATTTCTTCTTGTAAACCTTCAACATTATCCTTATATTGTTCATATGAACGAGGCCAGTTATATCCTTCTGGTTTTGATGGATATTCTTGATTGTATATGTTACCCATTTTAGGTAACTCTTTTGCCTCTTGTATATCTGCCTGAAGTGCATACCACATACCAACTAATGATGAAATACCAACTGCTGCTGCAATTATTGTTTTAAGGTCTAACTTAAATTTTGTTTTCATCAGTGCATCTTCACTTATGTCTATTGGTTCTTCTTTCATAACTGGTCTTGGTGCGGCTGGTTTTGGTGCAGCTGGTTTTGGTTTTGATTTTGTTTTAAGAATTTGTTGTTGTAATACAAAATCCCTTTTTCCTTTTTCTACTACTTCCTGTGCTTTAGAAGCCTGTTGCATCATAACATCTGTAATATCATCAACAGTTATATATCCCAATTCAACTAAAATTTCACCCAACTTTCTATCATCACCTGCTTGTTGCATAGCAATAGCTTTATTAAGTTGTCTTTTAGTTAAAACATCTCCATGTAATAACAATTCACCTAACTTTTTTCCGTTCATTTTTTATATCCAATGGCTAGTTTCATTAAATCGTACTTCAAACACATCGTGGTCATCAGTACCTTTATATTCTATTTGTGTTATGTCTGCCTCACCACCAAAATGTTGAGCTATTCCTTTTAATGTTCCTATTGCTAATGGTGCCAATCCTTCTCTCGGTGATTTGTAATGAATCTTAAAATGATTCTCACCAAGTTTTTCTATATCAAATGAAGGTGGTGATAGACTCGGTAACATTTGAGAAATTCTTACATGCATCTCATCTAATCCAGAAACAAAACTCTCAAAGTCATTACCAAACGCATTGAAATATTCTCCGTATCCTTTTGGTGCAACATCTGTTGCCCAATAAACACCGAACATTTCTAACACATCTCCTGCAGGAATACCTAATGTTTCTGAAGTAGCACCTACTAATGCGAATGTTACTCCATCATCATAAGCCTCTAAATCTTCAAAAACATCTTCGTCTATACCAGAAGTTTCAAGAACTTGTTCCCAAACTTCTTCACCTGCTTCTCTAGTAACTAAAGTTCTAATTGCCTTGTTTATCATTCCATACATTACTTCTATCTCCCACCATAATTATAATAAGGCGATTCTTCCGAATCTATTTCTATTTTTAAATTTTCAAATTCTATTTTACCGTGCATATTAGCTTCTATATATGGATTGTAAAATGTTCCTTCACCTACACCACTTATTATCCAAGTATCTCCACTTTCAGTTATTGTTTCTATATGTGCTTCACCACCTACAGCTACATCTGAATCACCAATAATTTCCATTCTCACCCATTTACTTGATTCTCCATGCATACAAGCTCTTGGACATACTGGACAAACACTTGGCCATTGATAAGAACCTACATCAATTGGTAAACCATTGGAAGTATCACCTTCCCAATCTGTAAATATTACTGCATAGTGTTCATTTGTAAGTTCAACTCTACCATCTTCTTTTTGAAAATGGATAACTAATATCTTTTTAACAAATGTTACTGTACTATCATATCCAGTATATTCAACTTCTTCAGCATACGTTGTTATTTTTTCATAATTTGCTTCTACATCTACTTCTTCACCATTTAACCACAATTTCATTGATGATTCCTCTTCAACTATATTATCTTCACAACTAAATGTGAATAGCAAAGATAAAACCAATAAAATTTTCTTAATCATCTTTTTTCTCCCTAGTAATTAATTAACAACAATCACAATTTTCACAAGTGCAATTTTCACATTGACAATTTTCACATTCACATGCATTTAACATTGTTTCTCTCCTATTTAATACCATCCTTTGTTTTTCCAATAATCATAAGTTGCTCCATCTGCTTTTAAATTAACAGTTATAGATTGTCCTCTTGGACGTTGGATGACTCTTATATATCTACCATTTTTATAATCTGATTGAACTGCTTTTACTTTACCACTTTCTTCATATGGTACTATTAGTTTTTTATATTTACCACTCATGTAATCAACTTTTGAAATTACTTTCATATGTTGAATCACTACCTTTCTTCCAGTCTTTTTTACTCGATCTTTATTCGCAGCCATTTCTTTAAGTAGTTTTGAATATTTCTCAAATCTACTTTGACCAAAAGTTACATCAGGTAATCCCACCAATAATATTAAACTTAATAGTATGTATTTCATTTTAGAATCCAAATCCTACAAATTGATAATTTAATCCAACTTTAATATCATAAGCTGGTCTTTCCCAATAATTTAGATATTTTCCTTCAACATAAAAACCTAAATTCTCTTGTAATTTAAATCCAATTACTGCTCCTAAATCATAATCATACCAATCATGCCACATCGGGTCCATAAACATAAATTCTTCAGGTGCTTTCCCTGCTTCTTCATGTTCTTGCCAAGCAGATGCGTTATGATAAGAATACTTATCTAACCCATAATGATAAGGATATAAACTACCCCATGCATGTAGCCAAAAGTTCTCAGTATATTGATACCAATCTATACCAACAGATATAGATACTTCTCTTTGATTTCCTAATCCTCTTAACTGTTTATCAAACCAACTTTCTAACAATCCAGGAAAATGATATTGATAAAATTCTCTATCACTCATTGCCATTAAATTACCATCTGCACCATACCATCTCCAATCATATCCGACATTTCCAATATATTCACCAGTTGCATTATCATAAATTGCAAATCCTTGTCCATCTGGATTACCATCACCATCAATATCTATACTATACGATCTGTCATCTACACCAAATTCATCTTCTGCGAAATCCCACCAAGCTGAACTATACCATGAACTATCAAGAACTGTTGGTGCAAATCCATAAGCTGGATGTGTTCTTGCTCCAACTCCAAATGAAATATTCCAACTACCATTCTCAGTTTCAAATTCTTTTCTTAATCTTAAATCACCTTGACCATATTTAATATCTTCTAAACCCAAATCCATATATTTTAATTTAAGAATAAACCAATCACCAAGATACCTCAATTGATATTCTTGACTTGCGTGTTTCATATCCCAGCGACGGTGTTCCATATACTTAACTAAATATTCGAATCCTGTTACTCTACCTATTGTGGCAGCCTCATTAGGATTTGCTTGACCACTTCCTTTATACCAATCTCCACCAACTCCAGCGTTCTTTACACCTCGTTTTGGTTCATATGGAAATCTAGCAATTTTTCTTATTCCAAATGCTATATCATAATCAGCTTTTAATGATCTTTCTTCTTTATGAACTTGTAACTCACCACTTAACCAGTTTTCATTACCATCTTCATCAAGCATTGATAAACTATATCTATCTTCTTGATACATAGGTGATACCAAATTAAATCCTGCATATACAGTTGAGTACTTAAAGAAGTTTGAAAACACTCCTTCTATTTGACCAAATAATTGTGTTGATAAAATCATACCTATCAACATTAATTTTTTAAACATTATTTTTCTCCAAAGAAATTAAATTCCTACAACTATAAATATATTAATCCTTAATTATCAAATCTTATCGTGAAGGAAATATCATATTCTTTAGGTTTTTTTATTGGACGAGATAATTTAGCAACTGCTAAAAGTTCATGTTGATCATTATACAACCCAACACTTGTTACATATGGATTAAACTCTGAATGTGTTACAAAATTTTCATACATACCAGATGGTCTATATACTGAACTTGAATCATATTCTTCCTGAGTACCAACTTCGTTATAAACTGATCCTGTCAATTGAGTATGTATTCCTTCCATAAAAAACCCAGTTAAATTACTACCAAGTAACTGTGACCCACTTCTTCCAGGAGTTGCACTTATATTATCTGTACCATTATATTCATATTCTTGTATATTGCATAAATATTCATATTCTCTAATTGTTTTAGTTCCTTGAAACTTTAAACTCCAACCATCAGTTCCAGTTAATGTTCCCACATTTCCATATCGTGAACCAGTATCCGTTATAACAATTAAACCTTGATCATAAAATACGTTTCCAATAGCATCACCTACAACCACATTAGAACCAGATAAAGACGATGATCTCCTTGCAAAACTTGATGAATAAACAGACTCATATAAATGTCCTCTTGTATCATCTACTAATGTAAGACTTATATCTGTTAATGAATTATCAACAAGTTGGACAGTTCCTGGTTTTATTTCTTCACCAAAAAACTTTCTGGGTATATTAAAAACATTTACACTTTGATGTATTTTATTTAAAAATGACCCAGATGAATCTCTAGGCCACGGGTCTTGATTAAAACTAAATTGGGGTTGTGGCGAATTGCAGTATGGACTATTTTGTTGTTCAAACTTATAATATAAATGATAAACTGAATTGTAAACAGGAAGATTATAAAAAGTACCTACGCTATACCACGTATCTTTATCTTTTCCAAATGATTCTGATAATGAATTTATAGTACCAATAGATTTTGATGTAGCAGAACCTGTATTAAAATTATGGAAACTTCCACTAGTACCTGGTACAGTAAAAACTCCACTTCCACTGTCAGCCTCTGTAAAAGTATGTTCCTTAAAAACTTTAAATGGGGTTATTGTAGAATTGCCTTCTCCAATCGGCTTAAACATTGGCTCACCTCACTTAAAAATCAAGTCGTACTTTTATTACCGCTTCTCTCGCTGGTGTTTTTAAAAATGGTTTACTAAGTTTAGCCACCGCTAATAATTCACTATTAGCATTATACAATCCTACAGTAGTAATGTAAGTACGTGGATCTGTAGTAAAAGTAGGATTTGTTAATTCTCCACTTCCAGTATAGTAAGTAGGATTTTGACTAAAATTATATCTACTATTTTTTACCCTACAAAAATAATGTGTTGACTTAATATCCTCTTCACGCCTAGCTTGAAAATACCCACCAGTAGTATTTAATTTATTGAATAACTTTAAAGAATTAGCATCATCCGCATTTGTACTTCCTGCAGTAGCTATACTAACACCCTTTTGAGTTGCTCCAGAATTTAAATCCAATTTACTAGCATCTAAATAATATACTCCCAAGTATGGGTAAAATCTTCCATAATATTGTTTAGCAGTTCCATCTAATTTATAGGAAGCTACTCCGCTACTAATACTTCCAGTAACTATATTAAAATAAGTAGTCCCTTTAGCTACACTTGAATTTGTAGTAGCATCACTATCATCAATCAATCTCAGCGCGTCACTATTTGCCATACCACCTATTCGTAATTCCCAATTACCTGGATCTACCTTCTCTCTCATACGAGCTCTAGATACTGTGAAAAAATATCCATTATTTGAATCTGTTTCACTACCTGCAGCTCCATATTGAAATTTAGCCTTTGTAGGTGCAAGTATTATATTTTTAAATTGTGAATAAACTGCTTGAGATGCGTTTGTACCGTCAGTAGCATTTTTTGAACCACTTCCTGCATAATGCCCATAAGCTATACTAAACTGCACTTCTGATGTTGATGAAGAAGTTGCTTCTTGATGTACATCTACGTAATAATCTCCACTAGATGCACTTTGTGCTGAAGATGAAAAGAATCCTGCAGTTGAAGATCCTTGAGATAATGTAGTTCCCCCGCTCGACCATATACCACTAGATACAGTAGTAACACGGTTTGCCACAACATCTTCATTTCCATCAAATCCTTGAAACACTCCTGATTGTTGTCCTATTGGCATTTATATACTCCTATTTATATTAAATATTATTTTCATTAAAATTTTCCAATTTATTTTACCAGCCATCTAAATCCCCATTATATTTGTCCATTTCATCCTCAGGGAAATCATCTGGTGAGGAAGATGAATCACTATAACTAGATATTGTTATATTTTGACTCTTTGAACTTTCTCCTGCCTCATTTTCAACTACTAAAGTCACTGTATAATTTCCAGCAGTAGTATATACGTGAGATGGACTTATAGTTGATGACGATGATCCATCCCCAAATGACCAACTATAACTAATAATCTCATCCCCAATGGATTGATTAATAAATTGTATATTTGCTGGTGCAGTTAATGCTGAACTTTCAGTTACTCCCATTATTTACTCCTGACTGCCTGCCGACCATGAAAACCGTGAAATTGGTTTTTCTATAGTAGAAGTTGTTCCTGAAGTTGATTGAGCTGCGGCTACAGTTCCATCAACTTTAAATAATCGCCCATTCAAATTAACTTTAGGGTTTCCTGCCTTAATTGAAATCTTAGATCCAAACTCTTTTCCCGAAGTAGTTCCTTTTCCAGAAATAAATACAGTCTTATTTGGAAAAACCGCGTTAGTTCTACCAACAACTGGTTTAGCTACTAGTATAAATTTTGTTCCCGTTACTGTTTTAATTGGCATTTATTTAACTCCATTATTCATGTGATGGTCCACCCTCATCAATTTCTCCAACATTAATTATTTGACCTTCTTTAAATACATCAACATAAGTATCGTCTGGTAAAGTTAAAATATATGTTTCTTCCTCACCATTTTCTGTAACTGGAGAGAAAACAATATAATCAAAAGCTCCTGCCGTTTCTGTTTGAGTAGGAATTCCTGTTATATTTACTGTATCTACTGTATCAGACAATGAATCTTTTAATGGAAATTTCATTGCTACATCTTTTCCATCCTCTGCTACAGCTAGACTTCTAGTAGTAACTTCTAATAACGGCATTTGTAAAATAGCTTTATCCCAATAATCAGGTCCACTAGAATGAGTAACATCAAAAAGATTATAATCTACACCGTCATCTGCTAATGCAAATTTGCTTATATTAAGATTACCAGCAGTTGCTAACTGTTGTCTACCTAATTCAGTCAAAACTGCGTCTACAAACACAGTTACGCTTTTATCTAAAAATGCCATTATTCATTTGCCTTATAATTAACTCTAATTGTCAATGCTGCAGTTGCACCAGACATCAATCCAGTAACTATGCAAGTTGTTTTTGAAAGATCTTGTGTACTTGTAATTCTCTTAGCTTTAATTTTAATAGTATTATTACCTGGGGGCGATATTAATGTCTGTGAAGCTCTAAATCTTAGAGATTGTTCTGTAGGTTGAGAAAATCTACCAGCG
>Ga0257112_10000172_pt1 | contig 28255 bp, 32 predicted proteins | sample LP_taG_5_FD_191565 | JGI IMG/M metagenome (GOLD analysis project Ga0257112, IMG submission 191565) | Marine microbial communities from Northeast Subartic Pacific Ocean, Canada - LP_J_2015_P26_1000m | ecosystem: Environmental > Aquatic > Marine > Oceanic | place: Canada: Northeast Subartic...
GTCGGCGTCGGTGGACCAGTCGGACGGAACCCTGGATGCGTTGCGCATGTCCGGACTCCCACCGTCGTCGCTGTTCCTGGGCAAGGCTGCAGCGGTGTTCGTGCAGCTGGTGCTGCTGGAGGCGGTTCTGGTCGGCGGCCTGCTGGTGCTCTACGGGGTCGAGGTGGTCGACCCGGTCCTGTTGGTGGTGGCCGGTCTGCTGGCCGGGGTCGCCGTGGCGGCTGCCGGTACCCTCTACGGCGCGCTGGCCTCGGGGCTAGGGGTGCGGGAGACCCTCCTGCCGATCCTGCTGCTCCCGGTTCTGGCGCCGGTGCTGATCGGGGCCACCCGGGCGTTCGACGATGCCCTAGGGGCCGCGGCGGTCGACGGTTGGGCCTGGACCGGGCTGCTGGCCGTGGCCGCCCTGGTTGTCACCGTGGTCGGCGCCCTGGCCCACGGCGTGCTGATCGAGGACTGACCGGGAGCCCCGATGGCCGGACGAGACGAGCGACGAGACACCACAGGGTCCCGCGGCTCGCGCCTGCTGGGATGCGCCGCCCTGGTGGGACTTGCGGCACTCGGCGTCCTGGCCTTCGTCCTGACCGGGCCGGACGTCCGGATCCACCCGACCACCGGTGAGGAGTTCGGCCAGCTCGATGCCGTTCGCATGCTGTACCTGCACGTGCCGATGGCCGTTCTCATGTACGTGTCATACCTCCTGTGTGCGGTGGCCAGCGTCGGCGTCCTGGTGAAGCGCACGCGCTGGTGGGACGTCATGGCCCATTCGGCGGCCGAGGTGGGCACCGTGCTCTGCGGCCTCGTGCTGGTCACCGGTTCGATCTGGGGTCGCCCGGTGTGGAACACCTGGTGGGAGTGGGGCGACGTGCGCCTCATGACCACGCTGGTTCTGTTCCTGCTGTTCGCCGGCTACCTGGCCCTGCGCCGCACGACCGCCGATCCCCGGCGCCAGGCGCGGCGGGCGGCCGTGGTGGCCCTCGTGGCCGTGCTGGACATCCCGCTAGTGAACAGGTCGGTGGCGTGGTGGGAGAACCGCACGTTGCACCAGCAGTCCACGCTGGAGGAGCTCAAGATCGAGGACCTCACGCTGTTCACCCTCATGTTCGGCTTCCTGGCCTTCGGGTTGGTGGTCTGCTGGCTAATACTGCAGAGGTTCCGGGTCGGATGGCTGGAGCAGGCGGCGATTGACCACGGGATCGAGGCGGCCATAGCCGAACGTCGTGGCGAGACGTCTCCCGCCGAGCTGGATGCCGCCGTCGGTGGTCGGGACGGACCGGCCGGGGAGGCGTCGCCATGACCCATCTCGGCTACCTGATCGCCGGTTGGGGGATCTCCCTGGCAGTGCTGGGCGGCTATGCCCTCCGCGTGGTCAGGCGCGGTCGCCGGCTGAGCGCCCTGGTTCCCGAGGGCCACCGTCGGTGGTTGGAGTCCCCGGGGACCGACGGTGGCTGACGACGCCGGACCGGAGCCGTCGCCCCTGGACCTGACGCCCCGGCCGTCGAGGCCGGGGGCCGGGACCCGTCGCCCCGGGGCCATCGCCCTCGTGCTGGTGGTGGTGGGTGCCCTGGTGTACGTCCTGCTTCGCACGCTGGGCGACGCCTCGCTGTTCTTCTACGACGTGGCCGAGGCTGTCGAGCTGCGGTCCGAGCTGGGTGACGGCCGGTTCCGCGTGGTCGGAACCCCGGAGCCCGGGCTTGTGGTCGCAGAGCTGGATGGCGGATCGGCCGTCGTGTTCACCCTCTGCGCAGGCGACGTGCTGGCTGACGTCGTCCACATGGGCGATCCGGCCGAGCTGTTCCAGCCCGGGGTGCCGGTGGTGCTCCAGGGCGCCTGGACCGCCGGGCGGCCACCCGGCGTCGACGGTCTCTCCGGAGCGGCCGATGACGGCTGGTTTCTCCGGACGGACCACATGGTGGTGAAGCACGACAACGACTACCGGTCGGATGGCGCCGAGTTGGAGCCCTGTGGGGAGACCGGTTGAACGCCACCCTCGGCACGGCATTCGTCGCCCTCGGGCTGTCCGCCTCGGTGGCCGGCCTGCTCAGCGTGGCCTGGGGCCTCGCGACCCGTAATCCCGTCTTCGTGGTGCGGTCCCGTGCCTGGGTGGCCCTGGTGGCCATCGCCGCGGTAGGTCAGGTGGCGGTCATGGAGCGAGCGCTCATCACCCGCGACTTCACCGTTGCGTTCGTGGCCGAACACGGCAGCCACCGCACCCCGGCCCTGTTCAACGTGGCCACCCTCTGGTCGGCGCTCGAGGGGTCGATCCTGCTGTGGGTCCTGATCCTGGTGGGCTACGTGGTGCTGGTGGTACGACGGTTCCGGCACCGGCTGCACGATCCCGTCGTGGGCTGGGCACTGCTGGTGCTGTTCGTGGTGTGCGCCTTCTTCTTCCTCCTGCTGGCCGGTCCGGCCCACCCGTTCGCCCGCTTCGAGCCGTGGGCCGGCTACGACGGCCCGGGCCCCAACCCACTGCTCCAGAACCACGTCCTCATGGCGTTCCACCCGCCGGTGCTCTACCTGGGCTATGTGGGCTTCACCGTGCCGTTCGCCCTGGCGGTGGCGTCGCTGGCCACGGGTCGCATGGGGGAGGGCTGGCTGCTGGAGGCCCGCCGCTGGACGCTCATGGCCTGGGGCTGCCTGACGGTGGGGGTCCTGTTGGGCGCATGGTGGTCGTACGAGGTCCTGGGGTGGGGCGGCTACTGGGCGTGGGACCCGGTGGAGAACGCCTCGTTCCTCCCGTGGTTGACCGGCACGGCCTACCTGCACTCGGTCATGGTCCAGGAGCGCCAGGGGATGCTGCGGGTCTGGAACCTGTCGCTGCTCTGCGCCACGTTCTCGCTGACCATCCTCGGTACCTTCATCACCCGGTCGGGGGTGCTGGAGTCGGTCCACACCTTCACGGAGTCCGGTATCGGCCCTCTCCTGCTGGGATTCTTCGGGCTGGTGGTGGTCACGACCGTCGGCCTCATCGCCTGGCGGGGAGACGAGTTGCGGACGGCCGGTTCGATCGACTCGCCGGTCTCGCGTACCGGGGCGTTCCTGTTCAACAACCTGCTATTCGGGGCGTTCGCCTTCGTGGTGCTGCTGGGCACGGTGTTCCCCCTGCTGGTCGAGGCCGCCAATGGGGACCGGATCTCGGTCGGCAACCCGTACTTCGAGCGCATGACCATGCCAATCGGGTTCGCCCTCCTTTTCCTGATGGCGGTGGCACCGGTCCTGCCGTGGGGGCGGGCCACCGCTGTGCTGCTGGCCACCCGCCTGCGCTGGCCGGCCGTCTTCGGTGCTGCGTCGATGCTGCTGGCAGTGGTTGTGGGGAGCCGGGGGTGGGCGCCGACCCTGGCCGTGGGCCTTGCGGGGTTCTCGATCGGCGGCGCGGCCCGCCAACTCTGGATGGCCGTGCGGGCCCGGGGCCTACGGGGCCTCGTCGGACGCTCCAGCGGCGGCATGGTCGTCCACGTCGGTGTGGCCGTGGTGGCCGTGGCGCTCGCCTGCTCCTCGGCCTTCGTCAGGCAGGCCGAGTTCCGGTTCGACCGGCCCGGCGACCGGGCCTCCTTCGCCGGACACGAGCTGGTCTTCGACGGCCTGACCACCGTCGACCTTCCGGAGAAGACCGAGATCCGCGTCTCGGTGCGCGTCGACGGGCACCCATACCTTCCCGCCATCAGCATGTTCCCCTTCGCCGGCCAGACCATCGGGACGCCGGCCACCCGGTCCACCCTGAGGGACGACCTGCAGCTGGCCGTACTGGCCGTGCCCGACGACGGGTCGACGACGACCGTCCTGCGGGTCACCGTGCAGCCCCTCGTGCTCTGGTTGTGGGTGGGTGGCGCGGTGATGGCCGTCGGGACGGCCCTGGCCGCCGTGCCCGGAGCCGGCGCTGCGCGACGGCGTGACGGCGACGGCGCAGAGGCGGAGAGGCGGTCGTCGGACGGGGTGTCGGCGTGAGCCCGGTCCGGTCCGCGGCGCTGGCCGTGGGCCTCGTGCTGGCCCTCCTGATCGCCGTGTTCGCCACCCGCGACACCAACCGGGACCGTATGACCACCCACCTGGTCGGAGCCGTGGCCCCTGCGGTCGTGGGAACGACGATAGAGGGCTCGACCTGGGACCTGGACGACCAGCGGGGTCGCTGGGTGCTTGTCAACTTCTTCTCCACCACCTGTGTGCCCTGTGTCAGGGAGCACCCCGAGCTGGTGGCGTTCGCCGCCACCCACTCCGGTGCCGACGACGTGCGGATCGTGACCGTCGCCTTCGACGACCGGCCGTCGACCGTGGCCGCCTTCTTCGTCGAACACGGGGGTGGCTGGCCGGTCCTCACCGCCGACACGGGACGGATCGCCGTGGACTGGGGAGTGGTGGCCGTTCCCGAGTCGTACCTGGTCACCCCGTCGGGGCACGTGGCGGCGAAGGTGATCGGCGGCGTGACCCTGGACGACCTGGAGGACCTGCTGGCCCGTGCCGTGGCGGTCGTCCCATGAGGCCCGGCGACTCTCGTCGACGCCTCACCTGGCTCCTCGTGCTGGTCGTGGCTGTGGGCAGCCTGGTGGTGTCAGAGGTGGCGGAGCGGCCGGCGCTCACCAACGCCGACCGCGTCCGCGACCTGGCCGGGGATTTCGCCTGTCCGGTCTGCCAGGGGCAGTCGCTCGGTGAGTCCGACGTACCGATCGCCCGGACCATCCGGTCGACCATCAGGACCATGGTCGACCGGGGTCGTACCGACGGCGAGATCAGGTCGATGCTGGTCGACCGGTTCGGCGAGGACATCGACTACATGCCGAGCGGTGACGGCCTCGTCGGCCTGGTCTGGGTGCTTCCGGTCATGGTCGGCGGCGTGGCCCTGGCCGGGGGGGTGGCGTCGGTCCGGCGGTGGCAGGGTCGCGGTGGCGGTCCTGCGCCACGGCGCCCGCTGGTGCTGGCCGCGGTGGTCGCTGTGGCCGTCCTGGCCGGCGTGCTGGTGGCCGGCACCGCCGGCGACCGGTCGGCCGGCGACACGTTGAGCGGAGACATCAGGTCCTCCTCCCGGACCCTGCTGGTAGAGGCCGGCGTGGCGGCCCCCGACGAGGCCGTCGCTCTCTACACCCGGGTGCTGGAGATCCAGCCGTCCAACGCCGAGGCCCTGGCCTACCGGGGCTGGGTCCGTTGGAGGACCGGCGATGCCGCTCAGGGGCGGTCCGACCTGGATGAGGCGGTCGCCGTCGACCCGGCGTATCCGGACGTCCGTGTCTTCCGGGCGTCGCAGCGCCATGCCGACGGCGACCACGTGGGGGCTGCCGGGGACCTCGTGGTGCTGGACGAACTGGAGGCCCCGCCGATCGTGGGCGACCTGCTGGCGGCCAGTCGTCTGCGCCAGCGGATCGCTACCGGCCTGGCGGCGTCCGGGGAGTTGCTGGCCGCCGTGGAGTTGTTGGACTCGGGCTTGGAATCCCGACCGGATGCCGCCGCCCTGCTGGCCGAGCGGGGCTGGCTGCTGGCGGCCACCCGGTCGCCGGAGCTGGTCGAGCGGGGCCTCGCAAGCCTGGACGAGGCTCTTGCCGTGGACCCGGTGGATCCGTACGGCCTGGCCTACCGGGCGGCGGTCCTGGCCACGCTGGTCGACCGGCCGGAGGATGCCGCTATCGACGTGGCGACGTTCACAGGGCTGGACGGGCCTCCCGCCGAGCTGGTCGACCTGCTGGTCGGGACGGGCCTGCTGGTCGCCGGGACGGGAAGCGGTTCCTGACCCACCGGCGCAGCGACCGGGGTCAGGGGGTCGCCCGGTAGTGGGCGTGCTCGACCCGACCGTTGGTGGCCGTCAGCTCCCAGATCGAGGCGTAGCCGCAGCCGCGACCTCCGCTGAGGCCGGCGCCGTCTGCCACCAGGTCCCTGATGACGTCGAGGATCACGTCGGAATGGCTGCACAGGACCGTGACAGACCCGTTGCCATCCGTGACGGCCAGGTCACGGACCAGCAGGGTGGTCATGTCCGCGGCTCCCTCGAACAGGGTGTCCACCGCCTCCGGCTCCACGCCGTGCTGGTCGCAGAGAGGCCCCACGGTCTGGAGGCACCGGACGGCCCGGCTGCTCATGACCTGGGTGACCGGCCGGTGGAGTTCGGCCACGGCGGCATTCAGCCGGCTGGCCTGGACGACGCCACCTGCATCCAGCGGTCGGTCGACGTCGTCACCCGACCAGCGGTAGGGGTCGCCTGCCGACCCGTGGCGGACCAGGAGGATCGTCACCGCAGGGCCCGCAGGTCGCCGAGGATCCCCGGGACGGCGTCCAATGCGCCGTCGTGGTCGGCATCGGTGGTGTTCCAGCCGACGGAGAGGCGCAGCGAACGCTGTGCGTCGACCCCCATGGCCTCGAGCACCGGCGAGGTGGAGGCGTGGTCGAGGTAGTGGCGGGTCACGAAAGGTCGGGCGCAGCGGCGGGTTCAGGCCGTCACGTCGGTGATGCACACGGCGTCGCCCATGGGCAGCGAGGACCGCATCTCGGCCTTCGCCTCTCCGTACAGGGCGGCCAGCATCCCCGTGACCAGGCCGCGGTCCACGGCGCAGATCACCGGGTGTTCGATCGGAACGCCACCGAAGGGGCAGTGTTCGGAGACGATGCGCAGGCGGTCGTCGCCGGTGTGTTCGGCCCGTGCCGCGAAGCCGTGGGCCGTGAGGGCCTCGGCCACCACCTGGAGTGCCGAGCGGAACGACCGGTGGACCCCCTGTTCGCCGATGGCCTCGGCCATGTTCCGTCCCACCTCGATGCCGACCTCCTCGGCCATCGCCTCGGCCTGGTCGGCAGGCAGGAGGGCGAGGGCCCTACCCAGCAGGCTGACCAGCACGGCATCCTGGCGGAGCGGCAGCTCGAGCGGGGTACCGGGGTCGGAGACCCGGTAGTGCTTCGACGGCCGCCCGGCCGAGGCGCCCTCCTGGCGTTCCACGACGATCTCCAGGTAGCCGCCGGCCGCCAACTTGTCGAGGTGGTGGCGGGCAACGTTGGGGTGGAGGTCGAACGCCTCTGCGGTGTCGCCGGCCGTCACCCCGTCCTCGGACTCCCGGGCGCGCAGGTAGATGTTCCGGCGTGTCCGGTCGCCGAAGGCTCCGGTGATGGCGGTGACCGCCGAGGCGAACTCGGTGGCCGTGAGGGGGGCTCCATCCACGTGGATATTCTAACGAATACGGCACCTCGGCCATCCGGCCGGGTCCACCGCTTGTTTCTGCCGGTCACCCGGTCGCTGGTGGATGCCGACGAGATCCGATGGTGGGGCCGATCCCACCGCAGCCGAGGAGAACCCGTGGCGGTCACCGAAATCCAGGTTATCGAGGCCCTCCAGCCTGTACAGGACCCGGAACTCCGCCGCAGCATCGTGGACCTCGGCATGGTCCGGGAGGTTCGAATCGACGAATCACGTGTCGAGGTGCAGATAGCCCTGACCGTGCCCGGGTGCCCGCTGAAGGCCGAGATCCAGCAGTCCGTGAGCGACGCCGTCTCGCAGTTGGACGGCGTGGAGGCCATCGGCGTCGACTTCACCGTCATGACGGACCAGGAGCGGGAGGAACTCCGGGAGGGCCTCCACGGAGACCCGTCAGCCACCGCCGGAACGAACTCCACCTACGGGCACTCCGAGGGCCGAGCCGTGCCGTTCGCCGAGGCCAACTCGTCCACCCGGGTGCTGCTCATCGCGTCGGGCAAGGGTGGGGTCGGCAAGTCTTCGGTCACCACCAACCTGGCCGTGGCACTGGCCGGACTGGGCAGGGACGTGGCCGTGGTCGACGCCGACGTCTGGGGCTTCTCCATTCCGCGGATGCTGGGCGTGTCGCATTCTCCGACGGTGATCGACGGCATGCTCATCCCACCGGAGGCCCACGGTGTGCGCTGCATCTCGATGGGTTTCTTCGCCGACGAGGACCAGCCGGTCATCTGGCGGGGCCCGATGCTCCATAAGGCGCTCGAGCAGTTCCTGACGGACGTCTACTGGGACGAGCCCGACTACCTGCTGGTCGACCTGCCCCCCGGTACCGGTGACATCTCCATCTCGCTGGCGGGTTTCCTGCCCACCGCCGAGATGTACGTCGTCACGACGCCGCAGGTGGTGGCCCAGTCGGTGGCCCAGCGGGCGGCGTTCATGGCCGAGAAGGTCAACCTGAAGGTCCACGGCGTCATCGAGAACATGTCGTGGTTCACCGGCGACGACGGCACTCGGTACGAGTTGTTCGGTGCGGGTGGCGGTCAGGCCCTCGCCGACCTGTTGAAGGTGCCCCTCGTAGGGCAGGTGCCGTTGGTGCCTGCACTGTGCGACGGTGCCGACCGTGGTCGTCCGGTCGCCGGCGACCCGTCGACCGAGGTGGGAGCGCTGTTCGTAGAGATGGCCAGGACCATCGACGTGGACATGAAGCCGACGAAGCGTCGGCACAGGGAACTCAGGATCGTCTGAGCCCTCGGCTCGGACCAGGACCGGATACCCCGGAGGAGCATGACGTGGACCTGCGAATCGGTGTGAGGGACAACCCCAGGGAGATCAGGGTCGAGATGGCCGACGACACCGACGTTGGCGCCCTGCGGGCCGACGTGGATGCCGCCGTCGCCGGTGGAGAGGCCGTGTTGTGGTTCACCGACGTGAGGGGACGCCAGGTGGGCGTGCCCTCAGGCAGGATCGCCTACGTGGACATCGGCGCGGCCGGTTCCGAGAACCCGGTCGGCTTCGGCTGACCGCTGACGGCGGGGTCGGACCGTGGCAACGTTGGCCGAGTTGGCCCGGGCGCACACGGAACTCGACGATGCCGACATAGGCCACCTCCAGGACCTGGTCAGCATCTGGGGGCTGCTGTCCGACCTCTCCTTTGCCGACCTGCTCCTCTTCGGACGCCGACGCGGCGATCCAGAGGCGCCGCTGATCCTGTTGGGACACGTGCGGCCCACCACCGGCACCACCCTCTACCGCGCGGACCTGGTCGGTCATGTCTTCGAGCCACTCCGCCGTCCGCTGGTCGCCGAGGCGTTCGCCACCGGTTCAGCCACCTCCGGCACCGTCAACGTCGGGGCCGACCGCGACGTCAACCTGCTTGCCGTGCCGGTCCGATGTTCCGACACGACGGTCGCCGTGATGGCGCGGGAACGTATACGGCCCGTCGACCGACCGACCAGCGAGCAGGAGAGGACCTACCTGACGGTGTTCGACAGGTTCGCCATGATGCTGGAGGCCGGTGAGTTCCCGTACCGCGAGGAGGAACGGCTCCGCCACCGCACCCCACGGGTCGGCGACGGCCTGCTGCTGGTCGACTCCGAAGGAAGGATCGAGTTCGCCTCGCCCAATGCCGTCTCCCTGCTCCATCGCCTCGGGATGACCCGGGGAGTCATCGGTGCCCGGTTCGACGACACGGGGCTCGGGTCGTCGATGCTGCGTGCCGCGTTCGCCCGTCGCTCGGCCGTGATCGAAGAAATGGAGCGCCACGACGAGGTGGCGGTGGTCAGCCACTGCTTCCCGCTGCTCGAGTCCGGGACGGCCACGGGCGCCATCGTGCTCGTACGCGACGTGACCGAGCTGCGTCGGCGGGACCGCCAGCTGGTGTCCAGGGACGCCACCATCCGGGAGATCCACCACCGGGTGAAGAACAACCTGCAGACCATCTCGTCACTGCTGCGGCTCCAGGCCCGGCGCCTGCAGGGAGTTGAGGCCCGGGCGGCGCTCGATGAATCGGTGCGCCGCATCGGGGCGATCTCGGTGGTGCACGAGACGCTGGCTCAGAGCGCCGAGGCCGACGTGGCGTTCTCGGAGATCGTGAGCCCCCTGGTCCGGGTGGTCGAGGAGAGCGTGTCGTCGCCCCTGCGGCCGTTGGCGTTCACCGTCGAAGGTGATGCTGGGGTGCTGCCCGGGCAGGTCACGACGACGATGGCCGTCGTCCTCACCGAACTGCTCCAGAACGTCGTCGACCATGCCTTCCCGCCGGGGTCAGGGTTGGCGGACGACGGCACGTCGGACGGCCCGGTCGGTTCGGGCCAGGTCGGCATCCACCTGGATCGGCGACCTGACGGCCTGTTCGTCCGTGTGGTCGACGACGGGGTGGGACTCCCCGAGGGCTTCGACCTGTCGGAGGTCACCGGCCTGGGCCTGACGATCGTCCGCACGTTCGTTGAGGGCGAGCTGGGGGGTCGAATACGACTTCTGCCCGTGGAGCGGGGGACCGGGACCATGGCCGAGGTGTGGGTGCCCGCCGCACGTCTGGTCGGCCCGTGGGGTGACGCCAATGAGCCCACGACCTGAGCCGGGTTCCCGCCCTAGGGTCGATGGCGTGAACAGCCCATCGTCCGTACGTGGCGTCCGCGCGCGGAGGTCTGCGTGACCGATCCCCGCTCAGACGGGCGGCCCATGGTCGTGGCCCACCGGGGCGCATCCCACGACAGGCCGGAGAACACGGCGGCCGCTTTCACCGAGGCCCGGCTCCAGGGCGCCGACTGGGTGGAGCTCGACGTCCGGCTGTCGGCCGACGACGTGCTGATGGTCCACCACGACGCCCATTACGGCGATGGGCGTCTCGTGCGCGAGGTCCCGGCCGGCGATTCTCCGGAGGACGTCCTGAACCTGGCCGAGGCGCTGGAGGCCTGCGACGGAATGGGTGTCAACGTGGAGGTCAAGAACCTCCCCGGCGACCCCGACCACGACGCTTCGGACCTGGTGTGCGAGGCGGTGGCCGGCCTGGTGGCCGCCTACCGGCCTACCGACGAACTGCTCGTCTCATCCTTCGACATCACCGCGGTGGACCGCATCCGGGCCTCCGAGCCATCGCTGCCCACCGGATGGCTGGTGATGGAACGACACGGAACCGACCTGATGCTGGACCGGGCGGTGGCACACGGGCATGGGGCGGTGTGCCCGTGGGACACCCTGGTCGACGAGTCGATGGTGGAGGCGGCCCACGAGCGGGGCCTCCGGGTGGTGGTCTGGACGGTCGACGATCCCGGGCGCATCCTGCAGCTGGCCGACTGGGAAGTGGACGGCATCATCACCGATTGCCCCGGGGTGGCGCGTCGGGTGATCGACGGGCACCTGGATGGAACCTGGGTCGACGGCTGACGGGTTCCCGGTCGGAGCCTCACCCTCGGGCTCAACCGAAGGCGGCCGAGGCCAGGGGGACCACCAGGTCCAGGGCATCCGGAACGTGGCGGACCGACAGGGTCGTCGCCTCGCCGAGGTGGTCGCCGTCGACCTGCCATGGCACGGGACGCGAGGCTGCTATGACGGCCTCGGCGACGTCGGTCCTGACGTCGACCGACGGACTGGACCCGACGGTCGCCCGGCCTACCCCCAGTGCGCCGGCTAACGCCGGAAGGAGCCTGCCTGGTGAGAGTGACCGGAAGGTGACGATGGCCAGTGGGCTGTCCAGCGTCGCCTCGGGAACCAGGGATAGGCCCCGGGTACCCAGGTATGTGTAGGGGTCCGTGTTGAGGCACACGGTGAACACGCCCGGGACCCCTGAGGCCGGATCTGGCGGACCCGGCTCGTCTAGGCGTCGACTGGCCACCCGGAACACCGGGCGTCGATGGTCGTAGTGGCGGATCCACGTGTCGACGGCGGCGGCGATGAACAGGGGATGGCCGGCGAACCGCTTGAGCAGGCCACCGCGCCGCTCCACCTGCTCGACCACCGCGGCGTCGAAGCCGATGCCGGCGTGGAACAGGAAGTACCGGTCGCCAATGGCGCCAAGGCCAACCCGTCGGATCGAAGCGGCCTCGATGGCATCCAGCAGGGCACCGGTGGCCTCGACAGCGTCGTCGGGCAGGCCGATGGTGCGGGCGAAGACGTTGGTCGACCCGCCGGGCAGGGCGGCCAACGCCGTGTCGGTTCCGGCCAGGCCATTGGCAGCCTCGTTGAGGGTGCCGTCGCCACCCAGAACCACGACCACGTCCATGCCGTCGTTGGACGCGCTCTGGGCCAGGCGGGTTGCGTGGCCCCGTCGGGTGGTGGCGGCCACCTCGAGGCGGTGGTCGGCCGACAGGGCCTTCTGGATGACGATGCGGGTACGGGCCGTCACCGAAGACGCCGACGGGTTCACGATCAGCAGGACCTTCACCGGAGGCTCCTCACGGGACGGTGGCGACGATGGCGTCGAGCAGGGGCTGGAGGACGGGGTCCAGCAGGGTGGACGGGGGTCGTGGGGCCGACCCCGTGTGGGTCACGACAACGCCGGCCGGGCGGTCGATGGCGAGGACCTGCCCGTGGGCGCCCCGGGCCATCGGCCGGGCATGGCCGTCGAGGTGGCGGATCCACCACTGCGACCGGTACGACCACCCCTGCATGGTCTGCAGGTCGGCCAGGGCGAACAGCTCCAGGTCGCCACCCAGGAACGGCTCGTCGGCCACCACCTCCGGGAGGACCCTGACGCCAGCGGACCTGGGGCCAGGCGTAGAACGAACCGTCGTCGAAGCGGATGCGGGCCTCGGGCGGTGGCGGGAATCCCTCCATCCACCGGATCTGGTCTGGCGCGGCCATCGTCGAACCCTAGGTCGGGCCGTCGGGCGGGTCGTCCGATGGCCCGGGTGACCGAGAACCGCAGCGAAAACCCTGTCCACGGATGGTCTCGTTGCCCGGTGCACAGGGCACACTCTCCGACATGATCGTCGTGGTATGTGTGAAGCAGATCCCCGATCCGGCGGACCCTGGTGCGATGGATCCGGAAACCAAGACCCTCCAGCGAGACGTCAAGCTCATCCTGGATGAGTCGGACTCCTACGGCGTCGAGATGGGCCTGCAGCTGGTGGACGCCGCCGGTGATGGCGAGGTGAGGCTCGTCTCCATGGCCCCGGACGGCGAGGTGGGCGGCCTGCGTACCGCCCTGGCCATGGGTGCCGCCAGCGCCGTGCTGGTCAGCGACGAGGCACTCGCCGGTTCCGACGCCCTGTCGACGGCCAAGGTGCTGGCCGCCGCCATCCAGCGCTGCGAGCCCGACCTGGTCCTGACCGCCACCGAGTCCAGCGACGGCTACACCGGGACCGTGCCGGTCCAGGTCGCCGAGCTGCTGGGATACCCGTCGGTGACGTTCGGCAAGGAGATCGAGGTGGCTGACGGCGTCGCCACGGTGAAGCGCCAGACCGAGGCCGGCTTCGACCAGGTCGAATGCCCGCTGCCCGCCGTGGTCTCTGTGACCGCCGGCGTGGTGGAGCCCCGCTATCCCTCCTTCAAGGGGATCATGGGCGCCAAGAACAAGCCGGTCGACCAGATCGACCTGGCCGGCCTGGGGATCGACCCGGCGACCGTCGGATGGGCCGGCGCCCGCCAGGAGATCATCGACATCTCCGTTGCTCCCGCCCGGGATGCCGGTGAGATAGTCCACGACGACGGCGACGCCCACGAGCGCATCCTGGCGTTCCTGGACGACCTCAAGGTCCTGTAGGAGGCCGTCATGGGAATCTCGAAGATCTGGGTGTTCGGTGAGGCCACCGAGGCCGGTGCGACGGCTTCCACGCTGGAGCTGCTCACCAGGGCCCGCCAGCTGGCCGACACCGTCGAGGTGGTCATGTCCGGTGACGCCGGCGCCGTCGCCGGCGCCCTGGGCGCCCACGGCGCCACCACCGTCCACACCATCGGCGTCATCGAGGGGTCGCTGGCCGGCCCCCGCATCGCCTCGGCGATCGCCGGCGCCGTAGAGGTCGGGACCGGTCCCGACGTACTGCTCTGTTCCACCTCCTACGACGGCCGTGACGTGGCTGGACGCCTGTCGGCCAAGATCGACCGTCCCGTCATCACCAACGTGGTCGACCTGATCGCCGACGGTGACCGCCTGCTTGGCAGCGAGCCCGTCTTCGGCGGTACCACCGACGTGACGACCGGCTTCACGGACTCCGGTACCGCCATTTTCCTGGTGCGCCCCAAGTCGTTCACCGCTGAGGAATCGGGCGGTGCCCCGGCCGAGGTCGTGGACATTGCCGTAGGCGACCTCAGCGGCACCGGGTCGGCAACGGTGAAGGAGCGCTTCGTCGAGGAGAGCAGCGGGCCAAAGCTGGACGAGGCGACGATCGTGGTGTCAGGCGGTCGCGGTCTCGGCGAGGCCGAGAAGTACGAGATGATCGAGTCGCTGGCCAAACTGGTGAAGGGGGCGCCCGGAGCGTCGCGTGCCGTGGTGGATGCCGGCTGGGTGCCCTACTCGTACCAGGTCGGACAGACGGGCAAGGTCGTGAAGCCCACCGTCTACCTGGCATGCGGCATCTCCGGTGCCACCCAGCACCTGGTTGGCATGAAGGGCTCGGCCAACATCATCGCCATCAACAAGGACGAGGAGGCGCCAATCTTCGGCATCGCCGACCTCGGCATTGTGGGTGACGTGCACAAGGTGCTACCCAGGCTGATCGAGGCACTCGAAGCCCGGGGCTGAGACCCGACCCACCCGCGGTGGCGTCGGCCACCGCACCGGGCTCAATCCGTCGGATCAGCCGAGTCCCGGGCGCTTAGTGCCCACGCCAGGCCGTCCAGCGTGTCCTCTACGGCCAGTTGCAGGTGCCAACCGGTCGGCGGCGAGCCGTCATCGAATCGCCACCACCGCAGGTCGCCGATGGCGCGGCCCAGGTCGTCGGCATCAGGCGGCCAGTCGGCGTCCAGCCCGGCCAGCGCCGATGCGCACCACCACGCCTCGAACCGGCCACGGGCCATGCCCCGTCGTCGCCCATGGGCACCACCTGAGGCTCCGGCCCAGGCCAGGAGCCCGAAGGCCTCGTCGCCACGAAGGGCCCGCCTCCGCCCGGCTGACCCGGTCAGGGCCGTCACGGCCTGTGTGGCGTCGCCCCGGACGGCCACAGCGGATCGTCGGCCGTTGGACTGCTCGGTCCACACGTTCGTCAGGTCCAGGAGGGCGCCCAGCCCCGGTACCGCCTCGGGCCCGCCCGCCTTCGCCGGCTCCCGGGGCTCGACCGGTGCGAGCGGTCCGGGAGCAGGTACCGGGTCGTCGATGGCGTAGGCCCCGATGGTCGGCCCGGCGGGCGTCGGCTCCCAGGCGGCGAGGCGCAGCGGCAGGCCGAGTGGGTCCTCGGCCAACTCGGCGCCGGTGAGGTCCTCGCCCCGGGCCACCCTCTCGTGGGCGACGACGGCGCGGATCGGCCCTGCCGCGTCGGCAGGGAGGTGGACGTCCATCTCGGCCCAGGTGTGGGACGTCGACGCCACTTCGGCCAGCGGGGCGATCCCGAAGGTCGTGGCGTCCCGGAGCACCGCCGCGACGGCCGCTTCGGCCGGGGCCTCCAGCGCCAGGCGGTGGTCGGCATGGTCGGCGGCAGGCCACAGCTGGTGGCCCCGGTCGTGGGCCGCCCGGGACCGGATGGAGACCTGTTCCAGGGCCTCCCAGTCGCCGTCCTCGCAGGCACCGTCGATCAGCCGGAGGAGCCCGTCGAGGTCGCCGTCGGCCAGCAGCCGGTCGAGGTGGCGTCCGCTCACCGGTTCGGGTTCCCGGTGGGCATCCTCAGACCAGGGGCCACGGGACGCGGCGACCGCTGGCGTCGACGGGCAGCTCGCCGGCCTCGACGACGGCACGTGCCCGTGTGAGCACGGCGTCGCGTTCTAACGGGTCCAGCATCCGGGACAGCCCCTCGGAGAGTCCGTCGGCGAGCAGGCGGACCAGGTCGGCGGTCGGCCCGTCGCCGATCGGATCACCGGCGAAGTCCCAGATCACCGTCCGGACCTTGAACTGGTGGTGGAAGCAGAGGGCGTTGTCGATGGCCCAGAGGTGGCCGTCGCGGCCGGCCAGCACGTGGCCCGCCTTGCGGTCGGTGTTGTTGGCCACCAGGTCGAAGGCCGCCAGCCGGCGGAGGTCGTCGGACCGCTCGGGGTCGTCCCGGAGGGTGAAGTAGTGCTGCTCGTAGTCGCACGGTACGTACAGCTGGACCGACCCTTCGCCAAACGGTCCGTCCCGGACGATCGTGGGAGGCACCAGCCCCCATCCCAGCTGGTGGGCCAGCTCCCAGGCCGCTGCCTCCCGTCGGTACAGCCCGGTGGGGAAGTCGTGGAGGGGGCGCTCGCCGCGACGCGGCTTGTACACGCCCTGGAGGACGGGTTCATCGCCGGTGTCCGGGTGGGTGACGTCTACGAGGAATGTGGCGTTGGACGTCCACGGCATGCGGCCCAGGACATCGATGTCGCCGGTCGAGAGGATCTCCACGGCCATGTGGTCCTCGACGGGCCCTCGCTCCCGGAACGGATCGGGGGCAGTTCCTGCCGGGTGTGGGTCCGTCGGCGTCGGTGACGGGACCGCCGCGTCAGTTGGCACAGGGGCACCAGCCGTCGACCGTCGGATCCAGCGGTGCGCCGCACCACGGGCACGGGGGCCTGCCGGCGGCCACCAGTTGGCGGGCCCGGACTATGAACGCAGCCACCAGCTCCCGACGCATCGGGAACCGGGCCTGGGCTGGGAGCAGGTCCTCGTCCCGCAGGAGCTCCTCGGCAATGAGCACCAGCCGGTCTGTGGACTGCTGGTAGGTGATGCCGAGGCTCCCGACGACCCAGTCGGCCTCGACCGGGTCGTCGAACTCGGCGGCCGTCTCCACGATCTCGCTGGCCGGTTCGTCGATCGGCGGGAGGTCGCCCATGAGGCCGTCCAGGAAGTCGGCCAGCCCGGCCACCTGCTGCTTCTCCAGCTTGAGGGACACCACCTGTCCGGCCCGGCGGGCCTGGATGAAGAAGACCCGCCGCCCCAGTGGTCCGACCGTGCCCGCGGTGAAGGCGTCCGTGTCGTCCCAGTCGATCTCCGGTCGTTCCATCGTGGGGGAGCCTAGGAGTCGCTTGGGGTGCCGCCGGTCGTGGTCACGACGGGCTGAGCCCGCCCAGCGGGCCGGTCGAGTTGACGGTCAGCACGGTGGGTCGCTCGGGGCCGTGGAGCACGGCGCTCACCGAGCAGGGGCCGACCACAAGGCGTTGGAACAGGTCCAGGGGAGAGCCCAGGGCCTGGGCCAGTGCCGCCTTGATTGGATCGGCGTGCGATACGCAGACGATGGTCTCACCGGGGTGGCGGGCCACCAGGTCGGCGACCTGGCCGGTGATCCGGGCCTGCATCTCGGCGAACGATTCGCCCTTCGGGAACCGGAAGGCCGAGGGCTGGTGCTGCACCGTGGACCACGCCTTCAGCTTCATGAGGTCCTTCAGGCGTCGCCCGGTCCAGGCGCCGAACTCGCATTCGATGAGCCCGGAGGCGGTTCGGACCCGTCGACCAACGGCTCGGGCGATCGGTGCGGCGGTCTCCCGTGTGCGTTCCATCGGCGAGGCGTACACGGCCGCCACGCCCTTTCCGGGCAGGTGCGAGGCCAGCCCGGCCACATGGGCCGCCAACGCCTCGGCCTGCGCACGGCCCTCGTCGGAAAGGTGCAGGCCCGGTGCGCGGCCGGGGAGCCGGGCACCGGTGGTCGGGGTGCGACCGTGGCGCACGTAGAGCACCAGCGTCGGGGAGCGGTCGTCTCCGGGCATGGCCGTCGAACCTACCCTGCCTTCATGGATGGACGCCGACTGCTGCTGGCGGTGCACGACGAGGTGGTGGGGTGCCGCGCCTGCCCGCGCCTGGTGGCGTGGCGGGAGCAGGTGGCGACAGAGAAGCGGGCCGCCTACCGGGACCAGGATTACTGGGGCCGACCGGTGCCGGGGTTCGGCGACCCGTCGGCACGGATCCTCATCGTGGGCCTGGCACCGGCGGCCCACGGTGCCAACCGGACCGGACGGGTGTTCACCGGCGACCGCTCCGGCGACTTCCTGTTCGGGGCCCTCCACCGGGTGGGTCTGGCCAACCAGCCGGAGGCAATCGGTCCCGACGACGGCCTCCGGCTGACCGACGTGTTCATCACTGCCCCGGTCAAGTGCGCCCCGCCGGCAAACAAGCCCACGCCCGACGAGAAGGCGGCCTGCCGACCCTTCTTCCAGCGGGAGGTCGCCGCACTGGACCGGGTCCGGGTCGTGGTGGTCCTTGGGCAGATCGGCTACGTGGCGGCGGCGGCCGAGTTCGGGCTCCGACCCCGGCCGAGGTTCGGCCACGGCGTGGAGGCTCCACTCGCCGATGGCCGGACCATCCTCTGCTCGTACCACGTCAGCCAGCAGAACACCTTCACAGGTCGTCTCACGGAGCCCATGTTCGACGCCGTCCTGGACAGGGCCCGGGAGCTGGCCACAGCGGGCTGATCCCGGCCGGAGGTCGGGGGACCGCCGATAGCCTCTGCGCCGTGATTCGCTTCCGTTTCCTTCTCGCCGTTCTAGCCGTAGTTGTTCTGGCCGCCGGCTGCGTGTCGTCCGGTGAGCCGGTCTCCTGGGAGGACCAGGCCGACGAATCGGGCGAGGGCCTGGTGGAGCGGGAGTTCGTCGCCGCCTGCATGGCGGCCAACGACGACCTATCCCAGATGAAGGCGAAGACGTTCTGTGCCTGCGTGCTGGACCAGGTGCAGGCAGCGGTCACGTTCGAGGAGTTCACGGAGCTGGACGACTTCATTGACAAACACCGGGACGACGTGAGCAAGGCGATGCTGGGTGAGCACTACGGCTGGTTCGTGGAGGCCACGGAGGCCTGCGCCACCTGATCGGTCCGCGGACGGTGGTTCCCGTCCGACCGCCGGCCCTACGGTTCAGCCGGTTCCCATCGGCACACGCATCGGGGGTTCAGCCGGCCCTGGCCGGCAGGCCGACCCGGGCGCTTTCGTTGGCCCATACCGGCCACCGCTCCCGGCTCTTGGCTGCCAGCTTGTGCATGAGGGCGATGGCACCCGGGTCGCTGTCACCCGGTCTGCCCTCGATCACGCCTTCTTCGAGCATCCTCATGATGATCTGGCGACCCAACTCGGTGCGCACGATCGTCAGGGTCCAGTCGTTGTTCTCGCCGATGCCGCCGGTCGAGATGTCGGCGTGCTCGGCGGCGAAGTCGGGGCAGTGGTTGCACCCCTCGCGGGTCCAGGCGTGGCACTCCTTGAGGTTCACCTCGTGGTAGTCGCCGTTGCGCATCCAGATCTGGAACACGCCCTTGATGTTCATCTTGACCATCTCCTCCTTGCGGAGGCGGTACTTGGCCCAGAACAGCTCCTCGAAGATCGAGTCGTCGAACGACTTGGAGCAGAGCAGGCCGATGTTCAGCTTGATCGGCCTGCCGACCTTGCCGACCTTGCGGTGCCACATGACCGGGCCTATGGACGTCTGGCAGCTCATGCCGACGAGGGCGAGGGCCGAGAGTCCCTGTTCGACCGCCTGGGGCAGGGCCAGCGTGTTGGCCGAGTAGGTGTAGCGGCTGCCCGCACCGGCCAGCACCGATTTCCTGTCGGTGGCCAGCGCCGGTATGGCCTTCCAGCTGTTCGATCCGTCTGCGCCCGGCTTCTCCAGGTGGCTGGTCAGGGCGCCGTCGATGATCCCGTTCTCGAGGCACCAGATGAGGATGGCCGAGACCAGCCCGCCGTCCTGGCCCATGGCATGGACGGTGTCGTCGCTGGCCCGGGTGAGCAGGACGTCCTTGTAGATGCCGGACATCTCGTCGGGTCGGCGCTCCCGTGCGAACAGGTGCTGGTCGGCCTCGGTCTCCCAGTTGCGGAACCGGGGACAGGCGCGCGTGCACGACGTGCAGCCCTTCTGGCCGTGGCCGCAGTCGGTTGCGCCCAGGTCCTCCTCGAGGTGGAACGGGGTGTACTTCCCGGGTTCGTGTTCGTAGCCGATGACGTCGTGGGGACATGCGATCACGCAGCCTGCGCAACCCGTGCAGAGGCCGGTGTCGATGACCTCCTCGTAGAGCTCCTTCCACTGGAAGGACCACTTCTCGCGCTGCGCGGCCATCCACGTCACCCTAGCCACGGCCCCGGTTGTGCCCGGATCCGGGCCGGGCGCGACGGAGGCACCGTCTTCCGCTCTGGGTGACGGTGCCCTGGTGGCGCCCCTGGCGGGACTCGAACCCACGCACACGGCTCCGGAGGCCGATGCTCTATCCGCTGAGCTACAGGGGCCGGGACGGGTCAGGCTACCGGTCCGGTAGTCGGGCAAGGCTGGGCGGGCGCGAACGTCGGTGTTCAGTCGAGGGTGATCACCAGGGCGCAATCGGCGGCGGCACCCCTGCCGGCGAGGCGACCGATGGCGCCCATGAACCAGACGACGACGACGACGACCCCGAACCCGTACTTGCGGCGGATGGCGGTGCGGACCGCTGCCAACTCGTCGGCGTCGCCGAGTCGGGCCGTTCCCGTGCGGGGGGTCGAGCCGTTGACGATTGTCCCCCCGGTGTCGCTGGCCTGGATCCGCACCTGCGGATTCCGTCGGATCCTGCGGACCTTCCAGGAGTCCGAGCCGGTGGTGAAGCCGACCTGATCCCTGCCGACGGCGGTGATCCATACCGGTACATGCTTGGGTCGGCCATCGGCGGTCCACGTCGTGAGGCGCACGTACCTCTCGTCGGCTATCGACATGGGGCCCTTCGGGTCTCGGGTCGTCGGTGCAGTCTGCCCGATGGTCCGGGGCTTGGTCGGGGTCTGGGTTGGTCGGGTCCGGGTCCTGACGGGCTGCGGCTCAGGTGGCCTATGTTCGTGTCCCCGGATGACGGAGGCGACGATGGGCGAGGACGATCAGGAGGCGACGATGGGTGTGATGGTGGAGTTCCCGGCCAACGGGACGACGGCGGGCGGCTACCTGGTGGTGCCCGAGACCGGTAGCGGACCTGGCGTGGTCGTGCTCCAGGAGTGGTGGGGCCTGGTCCCCCAGATCAAGGGGGTCTGCGATCGCCTGGCCGGCGAGGGCTTCGTGGCCCTGGCCCCCGACCTGTACCACGGGGAGATGGCCGAGCACACGGAGATGGACAGAGCCGGGGAGCTCATGACGGGCCTGCCCCCCGAACAGGCGGCTCGGGACATGTCGGCGGCCATCGACTTCCTGCTGGACCACGACGCCACCACCGGCGACGCCGTCGGGGTGACCGGCTTCTGCATGGGCGGGATGCTCACCCTGCTGATCGCCGCCCTGGAGGGTGACCGGGTGGCTGCCGCCGCACCCTTCTACGGGGCACCGCTGGGCGACGGCGCACCCGATTGGTCCGGCCTGTCGGCCGCCGTCGAGGGCCACCTGGCCGAGAACGACGACTTCTTCCCGCCGGAGGCCATCAACGCCCTGGGTGCCGAGCTCAGGGAGGTGGGCCGCGACGTGGTGTTCCACGTGTACGAGGGCACCGGGCACGGCTTCGCCAACGAGGAGAACCCCCTGGGCACCTGGGACGAGGCCGCGGCCGCCACGGCCTGGGGCCGTACCGTGGGCTTCCTGCGCTCCCGCCTCTGACGTCGCTGGGCTCTCCGCGCTCCCGCCTCTGACGTAGGTCCCCGTAGCCGGTCCGGTCAGTCCGGGTCGCCGGCCAGGAGCGCTGCACCCAGCGCCCCGGCGTCAGCTCCCAGCTGCGCCAGCACCACCTCAACCGGCGGCCGGGAATCGGCCCCCGCCACCAGGCCTCCCATGGCGGAGTCGACGCCGGCCCGCAGCGGCTCACCCACCTCGGCCAGTCCACCACCCAGCACCACACGCTGGAGGTCGAGGAGCACGACCAGGTTGGCCACCCCCCGTGCCACCTCTGTGCACCATCGGTCGAACACGGAAGCGGCCTGCGGGTCGCCGTCGGCTAGCGCCTCGATGACGTGGAATCCGGTGACGGCGTCGGGGGAGCCGGCCAGGGCCACCCCCCGGTCGAAGGCCCCGGCCGACGCCGCCTCGCTGCCGAGGCGTCCCAGGGCGCTCCCCGACGCGTAGTACTCCCAGGGCCCACGTTGTCCCGTGACGTGGACCGGGCCGTCGGCCGACACCACCATGTGACCCGGCTCCCCTGAGAAGCCGTGGGCTCCCCGCTGCAGGCGTCCCCCGAGGACGAAGCCTCCTCCGATACCCGTACCTAGAGTGATCAGTGCGAAGTCGTCGCATCCACGGCCCGCTCCCAGCCTGGCCTCGGCGAGCGTGGCGGTGGTGGCGTCGTTGCCGACGGCCACCGGCAGCCCGAGGGCCCGTTCCAGGTCGGGGCCCACGGGGTGGCCGACGGCGCTGCGCAGGTTCGGCGACCAGGCCACCGTGCCCGACCGTTCGGCCAGTCCGGCGATGCCCAGGCCCACGGCGCTGACCGGGGTAGGGCTGCGTTCCCGGAGGCTGCCCGCCATCGCGGCCAGCTTCCCGACCAGCGTGGGTCCGTCCCCGTCGCTGGAGGTCAGCTCCCTGTCGACGATGGCGTCCGTCGCCGGATCGACCAGCAGGGCCGATGCCTTGGTTCCCCCGACGTCGATGCCGATCAGCATGGCCCCGAGGCTAGGAGAAACCCGACGGGGCGGGACTCAGCGGCCGAACCCGGTCAGGTCGGCCAGCACGGCGGCGTTCCGGTCCTCGTCCATTCCGTCGCCCGGTGCCCGGCCGGTGCCCCGGATGATTCGCCGCCGGACGGCTGCCGAGATGGTGTCGATGGTCAGCACCACCACGACGGTCATGGCCAGCACGGCGCCCACGGCCGGGAAGTTCCGGAACACCAGCTGCGACACCAGTTCGGAGCCCACGCCGCCGGCACCGATCATGCCCAGCACGGCCGAGGCCCGGACGTTGATCTCGAACCGGAACAGCCACTGCGAGGTCACCACCGGCAGGATCTGGGGCAGCACGCCCCAGCGCATCTCCGATGCCCAGCGGCCCCCGGTGGCGGCCACGGCCTCCAACGGCCCGTCGTCGATCCCCTCGATGGCCTCGGTGGCCCACTTGCCCAGGGTCCCCACCGAGTGCACGCCGATGGCCAGTGCCCCGGCCCACGGGCCCAGGCCGGTGATCGGGATGAGGATCACGGCCAGGATCAGCTCGGGGACGGCCCGGATCACGTTGAACAGCTGGCGGACTGGAGCGCGGACCCAGGCCGGTGCGACGTTGCCGGCCGCCAGGAAGGCCAGGGGTAGGGAGAACAGGGCGCCTATGAGCGTGCCGATCCAGGCGATGTGGACCGACTCGAACACCTTGCCGACCACGCCCCGTTCGGCGGCCTCGCCGAAGGCCGGTGGGAACATGCGACGGAAGATGTCCCAGGCGTCGCCCGGGGCGCCGAGCAGGCGATCCAGGGTCACGTCCAGGCCTGAGAGGGACCACCCGACGGCGACGACCAGCAGGCCTGCCGCCGTCCAGCGGCGCCGGGCCACCCCGGTCGGCGCCGCCGGCCGGCCGTCGGTTGCGGCCACCGGGTCGGTCGTCACGTCAGACCAGCCGCCTTCGGATGGCCACGCTGACCTGCTCGATTACGAATACGACCACTAACACGAGCATGAGGATGCCGAGCACCCTGTCGAATCGGAAGTACTGGCGTTGGGCCTCGATCACCCGGCCTATGCCACCGGCGCCCACCAGGCCCAGCACCACCGATGCGCGGATGTTCAACTCGAACACGTACAGGGCGTAGGCGACGTACTCGGGCAGCACCGTGGGAAGGACCCCGGTCCTGACCACCGCCAGGTGTCGGCCACCACTCGCCCGGGCCGCCTCCAGCGGTCTGGGATCGGCGCCGTCCACCGTCTCGCTGAACAGCTTCACCATCACGGCCAGCGAGAACACCGACAGGGCCCACGAGCCGGCGAACGCCCCGATACCCACGGCGGTGACCAGGAGCTTCGCCCAGAACAGGTCCGGTACCGCCCGGACCACGTTCATGACCGACCGGCTGACCACCAGGGTCGGACGGTTGGGCGAGGTCAGCGGCGACATGGTGAAGGCCAGCGGCAGGGCCAGGCCGCAGCCGACCAGCGTCGCCACCACGGCGATCTGGAACGTCTCCACCAGCGGGTCGAGAACGTTGTGTCTGTCCAGGACCCAGTCCCACGGGACCGGCCAGAACTTCTCCCAGAGCGGGTTCGACCAGACGTTCCAGAACGTGGAGAGGTCGAAGTCGACCTGGCGTCCGGCGAAGACCGTGTAGGCGACGATGGCACCGACCACCGCCCAGGTGCGGACACCGGGACGGGGTCGGGTGGGGCGGCCGCCGGCCGACTCTCCGTTCACTCCGAGGGTTCACCATCGACGGCCAGAAGGTCGTCGTCGGTGATCGCCCGACCGTAGATGTTCCGGAACGTCTCGTCGGTCACATCGGAGATGTCGCCGTCGAACACCACCTCTCCGTCCCGAAGCCCGACGAGGCGGCGGCCGAACTCCCGGGCCAGGTCCAGGAAGTGGAGGTTCACCAGGGTGGTGATTCCAAGTTCCCGGTTGATGCGCCGAAGGTCTCCCATGACCTGGCGGCTGGTCACCGGATCCAGGGCGGCGACCGGCTCGTCGGCCAGCATCACCGACGGCTCCTGTGCCAGGGCCCTGGCGATGCCCACCCTCTGCTGTTGGCCGCCCGAGAGGTTGGCGGCACGGACGTACGCCTTCTCCACGATGCCCACCCGCTCGAGCGCCCGCATGGCGATCTCCCTGTCCGGTGCCGGCCAGAGGCCGATAGTGGAGCGCCACGCCGGGACCGATGCCAGCCGACCCATCAGCACGTTGTTCAGGACCGAGGTGCGGTTCACCAGGTTGAACGTCTGGAAGATCATCCCGATCCGGGATCGGATGGTGCGCAGTTCTGCGCTGCCGGCACCGACCACCTCGGTCCCGTCGATGGTTATCGACCCCGAAGTGGCCGGGACCAGGCCGTTCAGGGCCCGCAGGAGCGTGGACTTGCCCGCTCCCGAGAGCCCGACGACCACGACGAACTCGCCGTCGTCGATCCTGAGATCGACGTTGCGCAGCGCCCGGACGCCGCCCCGGTAGGTCACCGAGACGTCGTCGAACCGGATCACGGTCCGGGCGTCGGTCTGGTCGTGGTCGTCGGTTCCCGTCGTCTGGTCAGCCCAGAGGCTCGGTGATGCCCAGGGCCTCGGCGGCCTGGCGCACGACGTCGAAGTCGGACTCGACGGCCCGGCGGATCGACGTCCAGCCGTAGGTCTCGTCGAAGACCGCCTCGCCCTCGTCGGTTTCGAGGTAGGCGTAGATGGCGTCGTAGATGGCCGTCCTGAGCGAGGTCGGCAGCAGCGTGCTGGCGGCCACCACGTCGTTGGGTACCTCCGAGGTGATGTTGAACACGATCACCTTGTCGCCCACGTCGGTCTTCTCCTTGCGGAGCGAGCGACGGGCGTCGTCGTAGGACACGCCGACGTCGGCGTCGCCGTTGTAGACGGCGACGACAGCGGCATCGTGTCCGCCGGTGAAGATCGGCGTGATGTCGTTGACCGGGTCGATCCCGGCCTCGATGAGCTGCAGGGCCGGGAACAGGTAGCCCGAGGTGGAGGACTCCGAGGTGAACGCCACCCGCTTGCCCTTGATCTTGGCCAGGTCGGCCATGCAGGACGAACCCGGAGACACGTCGCCGGCGTCCACCGACTCGCCCAGGGCCTTGCCGGAGTCGCCGAAGTAGACGCCGACCTGCAGTGCCACGGCGTCGAGCGCCCCGACCTGCTGGACGCCCTTGGCCGTGTTCTCCAGCGCCGTGGCCGACTCCGGAGCGGAGTCGCACAACGACGGGTCGTTGGTCATCCACTGGCCGTGGTAGGTGGCGGCTCCGTAGCGGACGGCCTGGATGAGCACCTCCATGTTGCCGAACTGCTGCTGGGCCAGCGTGTAGCCGAACGGCCCGAAGGCACCCAGGTCGGCCTTGCCGGTGCCCATGGCGATGACCAGGCCGGTGTAGTCGGTGGTCACCACGCCGTTGACCTTGATGCCGAGGGCGTCGCTGAGCACGTCCATGAACGGCTGGATGTCGTCCTGGAGCGATTCCTGCTCCGAGCTGGGGACGAACCCGAATGTGATCTCGGACGGCCAGGTGCCGTCTCCGGCGGCACCGCCTCCATCACTGGAACAGCCCGTGGCGATCATCACCAGGGCCAGTAGGGCGGCGAACAGCGAACGGATCTTCATGGGTCCTCCCCTTCGTGGCGAGCCCTCGTTGGTTCGCCGACGAAGCGACAGTAGCCAATGGTGCATTGCATGTGAAACGCGTGGCGGCCGGTGAGAGGGCGGAGGCCTAGGGTGCCGCGGATGACGGGCCTCTCCAGAGCCGCAGACGACAGGGCCGGCCTGGGTCGGGCGTCGGCCACCGTGGCGATCTGCTGCTGGTCGGCAGGCAACGTCATCGTCGCCGGATTCGACCTGCCGGGACTCCAGATCGGCTTCTGGCGGTTGTTCCTGGGAGCGCTCGTGTACGGGACGTTCCTCTACGCCGGCGGCCGGCGCATCACCTGGGCCACGGTCCGGCTGGTGGCGTTGCCGGCGGTCACCATCGCCCTCGAGATCGCCCTGTTCTTCGTGGCCCTCCACAACACGTCGTTGGCCAACGCCACGACCATCGGAGCGCTCCAGCCCATCCTCCTCATGGCCGTAGCCTCCCGCCGCTACCGGGAGCGGGTGACCGGGTGGCTCGTCGGCATCGCGCTCGTCGCCATCGGTGGGGTCGCCCTGGTGATGTTCGGTGCCGGAGGCGGGCAGGGTGGGCACCTCAGGGGTGACCTCCTAGCCGCCATGTCGATGGTCCTCTTCGCCGCCTACTTCGTGTTCGTGAAGGACGTGAGGCACCACCTCGACACCTTCACGCTCCAGACCACGTCGATGTCCATCGGTGCGGTGGTCCTGCTGCCCCTGGCCGCCATCGACGCCGGGCAGGTCATCCCGCCGCTCCCGTCCTGGTCGCAGTGGGGATGGCTGGCCCTGCTCCTGGCCGTGCCGGGAACGGGTCACTTCCTCATGAACTGGGCCCACCTGCACGTGAGCCTCACCCTGACCGGTTTCCTGACGCTGGCCATCCCGGTCCTGTCGGCCGGAGGTGGGTGGCTTGTGCTCGACCAGCGGCTGGCTCCCGTCCAGGTACTGGGCATGGTCGTGGTCCTGTCCGCGCTGGTCGTAGTCGTACGCCGCGACGCCCGGCTGCACGCCGCCGGTTCCTGAGGTCGCCGATCCGCCTGTCCACCGGCCCGTGACTCCGCCGACCATGTGCTGCGTTATTCGCAGCCGGTCGGGCCCGGGTGCCGCCGGTAGCATCGGGCCGGCGGCCGGACCCCGGTCGCTTCCACCCCCCCTCCCCGGATCCGGCTATGGACGTGCGCGACACCCTCATCGACGCGGTTCGCTCCGCTCTGGCCGACCTTGGCGTCGAGCCGGTGCCCGACGTCGTCCAGTTGGAGCGTCCGGCCAACCCGGAACACGGCGACTGGTCCACCAACGTGGCCCTGGCCTCCGCGAAGGCGGCGGGTCGCAACCCGCGGGAGCTGGGCACGGCGCTGTCCGACCACCTGTCCACCGCACCGCCCCCCCACGTGATCGGCGTGGACGTGGCCGGACCCGGCTTCGTCAACTTCCGCCTGGCCGACTCCTGGCTGCACGAGGTGCTGGTCGACGTGGTGGATGCCGGCACCGATGGCTGGGGCCGTCTCGACTCCGGCGTCGGGACGAGCGTCATCGTCGAGTTCGTGAGCGCCAACCCGACCGGTCCCCTGCACGCCGGCCACGGCAGGGGCGCCTGCTACGGCGACTCGGTGGCGCGCCTCTACGAGCGGTGCGGCTACGAAGTGGTGCGCGAGTTCTACGTCAACGACCGTGGCGTCCAGATGCAGAACTTCGCCGCGTCGCTGGCAGCCCGTGCCGCCGGCACCGAGGTGGGAGAGGACGGCTACCACGGCCGGTACATCGTGGACTGGGCGGCCGAGATGCCCGGCGACGCCGATCCGTTGGAGTGGGGCTACGCCCGAGCCCTGGCGGCCCACCGGTCGGTCCTGGAGTCCCTCTCCATCCACTTCGACTCCTGGTTCTCGGAGCGGTCGATGATCGCCTCGGGGGCCGTCGACGCCACGTTGGTCGACCTGCGGGCCGCCGGTGCCGTCTACGAGGAGGACGGCGCGGTCTGGCTGCGGAGCTCCGACCATGGCGACGACAAGGACCGCGTCCTGATCAAGGGGGACGGCCAGCCCACCTACCTGATGCCCGACGTGGCCTACCACCGGGACAAGTTCGGGCGGGCCGACCGGCTGGTGAACGTGTTCGGCGCAGACCACCACGGCTACGTGGCCCGCATGCACGCCGCCATGGCGCTGCTCGGCCACGACAGGAGTGACCTCGAGATCGTCATAACCCAACTGGTCAACCTGCAGAGGGACGGCCGGGAGGTCCGGCTCTCCAAGCGGACGGGTGAGATGGTGGAGTTGGCTGAGGTGGTCGACGAGGTTGGTGCCGACGCAGCCCGCTTCACCTACCTGCTGCTCTCGATCGACTCACCCCAGACCTTCGACATGGACCTGGTGGCCAGCCAGGTCAACGAGAACCCGGTCTTCTACGTGCAGTACGCCCATGCCCGGA